>JAAGKN010000316.1_pt1 | contig 350930 bp, 378 predicted proteins | sample 6206371 | NCBI WGS metagenome assembly JAAGKN01 (sample SAMN11533720, study PRJNA540317) | gut metagenome | isolation source: fecal pellets from male and female animal of same cohort | host: Peromyscus leucopus | place: USA:CA | collected 2017 | reverse complement strand
GGTGCTTCCTCTGTGGGTACCGTCATCTTTCGTCCCTACTGACAGAGCTTTACAACCCGAAAGCCTTCTTCCTTCACGCGGCGTTGCTGCATCAGGCTTTCGCCCATTGTGCAATATTCCCCACTGCTGCCTCCCGTAGGAGTTTGGGCCGTGTCTCAGTCCCAATGTGGCCGATCAACCTCTCAGTCCGGCTACTGATCGTCGCCTTGGTAGCCGTTACCTCACCAACTAGCTAATCAGACGCAGACTCATCCTTGAGCACCGGAGTTTTCAAGAATACCATTTCAGGTACGCTCATATGGGGTATTAGCAGACGTTTCCATCTGTTGTCCCCCTCTCAAGGGCAGATTCTCTACACATTACTCACCCGTCCGCCACTTTCCACTCACCGAAGTAAGCTTCTCGTTCGACTTGCATGTATTAGGCATGCCGCCAGCGTTCATCCTGAGCCAGGATCAAACTCTCCATTGTCAGAAAGTTTTTATTAAGTCCACTGTTGTCAGTGGTCTAGCTCATTTTTTATACGCTAACTTTGCGTTTGCGTTATTTCTTTGTCCGTTACGATCTCTCGTAATCTTTTTGAATCATTTAGAAATTAACAAGTTGTTGTTTGTCACAACTTTCGTTTCAGCTATTCTGTTTTCAATGTTCTGGAAATAAAACCTAACACCTATCAGTAATCAGGTTTGATGGAAAACCCATCTTGCTATTCTACATAATATTTTTACTTTTGGCTATTGTAGATAACTCTTTCTAATCTTTAATAAAACTTTCGTTTTTAGATAAAATATTCTAAGTATCTGGTTTTAATAAATTTTGTTTGTGCCCTGTGCACATTTATTATGTTACATCTAAAAAAAATTGATTTCAAGCATTTTATTTTATTTTGTTAATAAATCGTTACAATAGATGAGATTTTATCAAAATACCTCGTTACGGTATTTAGTATAAAATCCACTAAATACAGGTCCAAACGGCAATCAAAGTGATTATTAATTTCTCGAATAAAATAACACGGACTTGTTACATTAACCTCAATAATCTTGCCATCAATTACATCAAGCCCAGCCATATATATGCCTAATGAATTTAGTTTTTGAGCAATAATCTTAAAATTTTCCTTTTCCGCATCTGTTAATACTGCCTTTTTAATAAATTCATCTTTATGCTCACAAAATTTAAAATCATCATTACTTGGTATTTTTTGTACACAGTATGGTAAAATTTCTTCACCCAAAATTAAAACTCGTTTATCGCCATATTTAGCTTGAGGAATATATTTTTGCACCATAATTAATTGTTTAGTTTCTTTTGTCATGGAATTAATTATAACTGAGGTATTCTTATCTCCATTTTTTAAATACATGACACCGCCACCAAAACACTGATTTAGAGGTTTCAATATTACTTCTTCGTGTTTATGCAAAAATTCTACAATATCAGCTTTTGATGAAGTTATAATATTTTCAGGCATTAACTCATTAAACATTACGGCATGCAACTTTTCGTTAAAATTACGAACTGCAGTAGTATCATTCATTATAAATGTTTTATTTCTATCTACAAAATCAAAAATATACGTTGCGTTAATATAATCCAAATCCACCGGTGGATCCGGTCTAAACATTACAAGTTGAAAATCCTCTACTTTATGTTCTGATAAACTTTCTTTATCATAAAAAATATTTCCTGCACTCATATAAGACTTAAAACATGAAGCATATGCCTTTGCAGATTTGAGCTTAAGCATATCAATTGTTGTTATACTAACTTCATGCCCTCTTTCTAAAAAAGTTTTTATAATCCAGAAATTGGTCACTAAGTCATTAAATTCAAAATATTTTAACTCAACTCTATCAATTACAAATAAAATTTTCATATAACCTCTTTTATATTTTACACATTGCAGCACCGATAAAATCGACACCGCAACTAACTATTTAATTTCTGCAGGATTTAAAATTTGACATGCAGTATTTCCATATGCAATAAGCTTAGCAAATTTTTCCAAATCTGCTTGGATTTCAGGGAAATGTTCCATAATGCATAGGTATTACAGTTCTTACACCTAACCATTTAGCAGCCATAGCAGCATGTTCAACATCCATTGTATAATTCCCTCCAATTGGAAGTAATGCAATTTGTGGTGCGTATAATTCCCTAATAGTCTTCATCTCTCCGGTTAAACAGGTATCTCCGGCATGATAAATTCTAACACCATCAACATCCAACATTATACTTGCAGCACAGCCGCCATATCTACCGTCAGGTAATGAACTTGAATGAAATGCAGGTAAAAATACAGCTCTCCCCCAAGAAAAATTAATCCAAGCCCCTAGCCCAATAGATTTTGATTTAACACCTTGGGATGCACAATATCCAGCAAGTTCTGCAACCGCAGTAATAGTAATATCCTTTTCTTTCGCAATCTCTAAAGCTTCGCCAAGATGATCCCCATGAGCATGTGTCAATAAGATATCGATAATTGGTTCGTCATGCCAATTAAAATTTTCATTAACAGATACTAATGGATCAATTAAAACTGCCTTATCCCCGTTTCTAATTTCAAATGCACTATGCCCGATATATTTTAAATCTACCATATTTTCTCCCCTCTTTATCAAACAAAATCAACTATTTTAATTTATCACGTTTTAGTATAAAATACAATTATGAAACAATACATTACATATATGGCTAAATGTATAGAACTTGCACAGCAGGCTAAAGGTGCAACCTCCCCCAATCCAATGGTCGGATGTATAATTTTAAACCCGCAAGGAGAAATTATTTCAACCGGCTACCATAAAAAATATGGAGAAAATCACGCTGAACGTGATGCTCTATTAAAATTAGATAGCGCTAAAGATTGTACACTTATTGTTAATCTTGAACCTTGCTCTCACCACGGAAAAACTCCACCTTGTGTTGATATTATTATTGAAAAAGGAGTAAAAACTGTTGTTTTCGGTATGAAAGATCCAAATCCTCTTGTTTCTGGAAAAGGATTGCAAAAACTAAAAGATGCTGGTATTAAAATTATCGGTCCAATCCTTGAAAATGAATGTAAAAAACTTAACGAAATATTTTTAACTAACCATTTAGAACACAGAATTTTTATTGCATTAAAAGCTGCAACAACTATTGATGGGAAAATTGCAACACATACCGGCGATTCGAAATGGATTACATCTGAAACTGCCCGCAATGAAGTTCGAAATATCAGAAAGCAATATGATGCAATATTAACATCATCTGCAACCGTTATCGCAGACAACCCGACAATGGAACATAAACAAAAAATTATTCTAGATAGAGAACTTAAAACCAATTTAAATTCAAAAATCTACCAACAAGGAGAAATTTTTATTTTTCATGACCAAAATTTGACTGCTCCATCAAATACAAATATTCAATTTTTTCCAACGCCTGTAAAAAATGAACAGCTTGATATTAATTATATTATTAATACATTATACGAACTCAAGATAATGAGTGTCCTTGTTGAAGCAGGGGGTAAATTGAACGGTAGTTTTTTACCACACATAGATAAATTATATCATTTTATTGCCCCAAAATTACTTGGTGATAATTCCGGAAAATCTTGCTTCTATGGTTCAAGCATTGATAAAATCTCGAATTGTACAGACTTAAAATTTGAAAGCGTTCATACATATCCCCCGGATATTTTAATTACTTACACAAAAAAATCAGACCCACTAATTTAGTGAGTCCGATTTTTAAATACGTTCCGATAAAATAAATTACCTTAGCCTTTCATTTGAGCCATAACTTCTTCTGCAAAGTTATCTTGACGTTTTTCAAGACCTTCACCTAATTCATATCTTGTAAATGATTTAATAGTCATTTTACCTTCAATCAATTGAGCAATTGTTAGGCTCGGATCTTTTACGAAAGGTTGTTCTAATAAACATCTTTCAGCCATTAATTTATTTACACGACCTTCAACAATTTTAGCTCTGATATTTTCAGGTTTTTTCTGTAAGTCTTCTTTACCCATTTCAATTCTTGTTTCTTCATCAATAACTTCTTGAGGAATTTCTTCTCTTGAAACGAATTGAGGAGCAGAAGATGCAATGTGTAAACAAATATCATTCATCAATTCTTCTTCATTTTTATCAGCATTTAATAAAACACCGATTTTACCATTGTGAATATAAGAAGCTGTAGCGCCTTCATATCTTACAAATCTTCTTACTGTAATTTTTTCACCAATTGAAGCAATTTTTTCTTTTAAGTGCATCTTCAATAACTTTACCGCAATCAGGGCAAGTAGAAGCTAAAAATGCCTCAACACTTTCAGGGTTTAATTCAGCAACATGTTTTGCCATATTAGAAACCAATGTTTTAAATTCATCGTTTTTAGCAACGAAATCAGTTTCACAGTTAACTTCAATCATTGCACCGCAAGAATCAGATACGAAAGATTCAACTCTACCTTCAGCAGCTATTCTGCCCATTTTCTTTTCAGCAGAAGCAATACCTTTTTGGCGCAATAATTCAGTTGCTTTTTCCATATCTCCGTCAACTTCAACCAATGCTTTTTTAGCATCCATCATACCCGCACCGGTCTTATCACGAAGTTCTTTTACCATTTGTGCTGTAATATTCATTTATATCTCTCCTTTTTATAGAAAGTAAGTAAGCCAAGACAAGAAACTATTAAATTTCCAGCTAACTTACTTACCTGCTAACTTACTAACTTGTTATGCTTCAGTTGAAACACCAGCATCTTCAGCTGAGATTTTTTCAATTTTCTTAGCTTCATTTGCTTTGTTTTCTCTTAATTGTTTACCTTCTAAAACAGCATCAGCTAGTTTAGAAGTAATTAATTTGATAGATCTGATAGCATCATCATTACCAGGGATAATGTATTAATACCATCAGGATTAGCATTTGTATCTGCTAAACAAATAACAGGAATACCTAATTTGTTAGCTTCTTTAATAGCGATTTCTTCTTTAGCTTGGTCAACAACGAAAATTAAATCAGGTAAACCTCTCATTTCTTTAATACCGCCTAAAGTTTTAGATAATTTAGCAATTGTCTGTTCAATTGAGCAACTTCTTTTTTAGGAAGTTTATCAACGTAACCGTTATTGATGAATTCTTCTAATTCTTTTAGTTTGTTAACTCTGCCTCTGATAGTTTCAAAGTTAGTTAACATACCGCCTAACCATCTTCTGTTGATGTAATAAGCGCCAGAACGTATTGCTTCTTCAGCTACAACTTCAGCAGCTTGTTTTTTAGTACCAACGAATAAGAACATTTTTACCTTTTGCTGCATAATCTCTAACAAGATCATATGCTTCATCTAATAAATCAGTAGTTTTTCTTAAATCAATAACATAAATACCGTTTCTTGCACCGTAAATATACGGTTTCATTTTTGGGTTCCATCTTTGAGTTTGGTGTCCAAAGTGTACACCTGCTTCTAAAAGTTCAATCATAGATGCTACTGGCATCGGTTTTCTCCTTATATTGTACTGTACTACGGGAAACACAGCCTCATCTGTAAAATTCAGACTAGGGCAAAGCCTATCAGACTAGCGTAACCAATTACATAATATTATAAACATTAATATATGCAAATAATTTAGCAATAAAACTTAAACAAACTAATTAATACTTGCAATAAAATATTTTTTCGGATTTAATAAAGTACTCACATCCTCAACGAGTAAGTGCAAAGTCATTAATTGCACAAATTAGTATAGGAAAGGTAAATTCAATTATGGCAAATATTAAATCTGCTAAAAAAAGAGTATTAATAGCTGAAGCAAACAGACTAAGAAATGTTGCATTCAAATCTTCAATCAAAACTGCAGTTAAAAAAGCATTAGAATTAGCAACAAGCGAAGATAAAGAAGCATTAAATGCAGCAATTTCAAAAGTTTACCAATTATGTGATAAAGCTGTTGTTAAAGGTATTTTACACAAAAACACTGCTGCAAGAAAAAAATCAAGATTGGTTCTTGCTATTAAAAGAGCTAATGCTTAATTGAAAACTTAAATAAAAAAAGGATACCTAAAAAGGTATCCTTTTTTTATTACCATTTTTTGAATATAAAAAATACAGCTAATATAATAAAACAAAAGCCAACAAGATAATTCCACTTAAACTGTTCTTTCAAATAAAACACAGAAAATAAACTAAAAACAATGAGCGTTATAACTTCTTGAATAGTTTTTAATTGTGCAGCATTATAAACGCCATACCCCATGCGATTTGCAGGGACTTGAAAACAATATTCAAAAAGTGCTATTCCCCAGCTAACAAGAACGACTAACCATAATGCGGAAGATTTAAATTTCAAATGTCCATACCATGCAAATGTCATAAACACATTAGAAATAAGTAATAAAAAAATTGGCATAATTGCTCTTAACATCATCAAAGACCCTTTATTTTCAATAATTTCACTAAATTAATTATAAAACAAATAAAAATGCTTGACACTAAAATTTTTTTTGCATATAATCAATTACATAAGCACACGCCGGTATAGCTCAATTGGCAGAGCAACGGTTTTGTAAACCGTAGGTTGTAGGTTCGAGTCCCATTACCGGCTTTTTTACTGAAAAAACGAGTTCAAGCAAGCCTTTCTAACGAAAGTAAAGCAGACTTAATTAAAAGAAAACTAAAACTCTATTGAGTACTTGCCAATGACTCTCAGTAATAAAAAGCTCAAGCCCTTGTGGCTCAGAGGTAGAGCACTCCCTTGGTAAGGGAGAGGTCACGAGTTCAAGTCTCGTCAAGGGCAAATTTAAAGCCTAAGCGGGTAAGAAATTGACCAAACAAGGCAAGTGATAATTAAATAAGGGTAGGTGGCCGAGTGGCTAAAGGCGACAGACTGTAAATCTGTTCTCGCGAGAGTACGGTGGTTCGAATCCACCCCTGCCCAAACTTTTAAGACTCCTTCGGGAGTCTTTTTTAGTGGGTGGATGAGAACCTCCAAGCAAAGCTTGGACATTGGTTCGAGCGCGAGTCGGCAGAGGGCGAAAGCTTGACTACGAAATCGACAGAGTCTATGAAGTAGTCAATGTTATTTGACAGGACGGTTGCGAACTGGCGGTTTAAATGCGAAATTGCCGAAAAGTGGCTGTGTGTTTGGATATTAGCTATCGGAGCTATTCCAAATTTCGCATTTAAAGTGTTCTTTTACACCTGTAATGCCGTTTATTCCGAACACCTCAAGACAGTCTTTCCCTTGCTAATAAAAGAATCAGGTTTTTACCTGGTTCTTTTATTTTTGAATTTATTGAGCTTCACCCAACCTACCAGTTGTATAAAAACCGTTGATTTGATGAATTTTTCAATAAAACCTTATTTTTTACCAAAAAATCTTTTCCATAAAGATTTTTTGGGGGAAGTTTGTGAATTATTAAACGAATCAACATCACTTAAGAGTTTTTCCATATCAATATCAGAAAACTGTTTGGACTTTGCAGCAAAAAAATTTTTGAAAGTTTGTTTCGCATATCCGGTTCCTAAACTTCTGATTTTTTTGGCAACATTTCGGTAGTCCTCTATAACGTCAACAGTATGACAAGTCGGAAAACTTCCTTTTTCAAAAATCCACATAAAAACACTTTCTGCACTGAAAGTAGAATTAAATCTCATTTCTATATCGTAACCTAGATTATGAAATAGTTGTGTCAATTTTTTTAATTCTTTATTTACAGTTATAGCTTCTAAAACTTCTTCTGGCATATAATGACCATCATCTATAATTAATTTTCCAAAAGATAAGTGGGAGCTGTTTTGGTTACGTGATGTTAATCTATAATTATTGTTTGTATTATTTATTTTTTGAATGAACATTTATTTTTATCCTTAAATTACAATACTCATTCTTATAAAACTCTTGAAATTTTTTTTTGCTGATTTTTATATCCATAGCTTAATAATACTTAAACTATTTATTCAAAATTATCAAACCGATTGACTTTTTACAGTCAACTGTAGACCCGTTTAATGCCGACGAGCAAGACAATCCACCCCTGCCCAAATAAAAAGACATCATAAAGAGGTCTTTTTTATTTTGTAGGTATTATAGAGCCACTAGCAAATTTTTTTTTGAGTATATTTAGTATAATTAATATACAAAGGGAAATACATAATGATACAAAAAATTTTAAATTTAAAACCTGGCACCGCAGTCACAAGACAATATAGAAATGCCAAAAAAGTCAGAGCTTTTTCTGCTGCGAATGCCGTGGTTGCTTGCTCTTTAGGTTTTAGTCATGCAAAGCGTCACAGTAACATTGTATTTATTGATATGTTAAATATTCTTATATTCGGAAAGCTAATAGAAAAAAGTCATGCCATTATGAAAAATTTACAACCCGAATACAATCAGATTGTAAAACGAGCGAAATCAATAATTGCAGTAAGAAAAAATAAATAAAACACTATCGAACTATACAGTCAAATCTTTTACAACTTCACCTGCAATAATTAATCCTACAACAGGAGGAACAAAAGAAATACTTCCAGGTATCGATTTGTTTGTTTTTTCATCTTTTATACCTGTTTTTATCGGGATTTCTTTTGAATAAACCACTTTAACATCAGTAATTCTTCTTTTTTTAAGTTCTGTTCTAATAACCCTCGCTAGCGGACAAACCGAAGTTTTCGAAATATCTGCGACCTCAAACATTGCAGGATTAAGTTTATTACCAGCACCCATGGCACAAATTATAGGTGCTCCGGCTTTTTTAGAATTTTCAATTAAAGAAAGCTTGCCGACGACTGTATCAATCGCATCAACTACATAATCATATTTAGAAAAATCGAACATGCCAGCAGTTTCCGGGGTATAAAAAGTTTGATAAACATTAACCTTGATATTCGGATTTATTTCCAATATTCGTGATTTTGCAACTTCAACTTTTTGGATACCAATTGTTCTTGTTGTTGCAATAATTTGACGGTTAATATTAGATTCTGCAACAGAATCATTATCAATCAAATCAATCTCACCAAGCCCGCATCTTGCTAAAGCTTCAACGACATAACCACCGACACCACCTATACCAAAGACCGCAACAGAAGAAGATGCAAGCTTTTTCATCGCATCAGTACCCAATAATAATTCTGTCCTGGAAAATTTTTCTGACATATTAGGATTATACTAAAAAACTTATTTTAAAGAAATAGTATTTTTTAAATCTTCAAGAAATTCTTTGCGATACAAGAATCCCAGATGTGCACCATTATCAAGAAGTACTATTTTATCTGTCGAATACCCTTTAAGGCGTTTTAATTGATTTGTATTAGTTAGATAATCATTAATAGAGTGATAAATTTTATAATTATCATTATTTTCTAAATATGCGGAAATTGAATGTAAACTGGACTCATAAGTTAAATCATCACAAGAATCATCGGAATCAGAGAGAAGATATTTTTTTGCATAATCCTGATATCCCATATTATTTATTACATGATAAATGTCACTTTTGACGATTTTGAAGCATTTTCAATTGTAAAAATCAAATCAGAAAGCTTTTGATGCATAATAAATCCTGTAATAAGTTTTCCTTCTTCCTCCGTAAAAGGAAGGTTATTTATTTCGACATTTATATCATCTTTAGCCTGATAAAGCTTCATAACCTTAGCAGCTGTCATTGCAACTCTTTGCTTTAAGTCAGCAGGAGATTTATTCCATTCTTCAGAATTTTTATCAACTTGTTTCATGGCATATATAAGCTCAACCGGTGGGCAAATTGAAATAAATTTGGAATTCCCTAATGTGTTATTTTTATATTCCTTATCGGCTAGAAAAAGAGCTGTCAATGCACCAAACGATGTTCCGATAAAAACTTTATCTTTAAATTCGCAATTATGTTTTTGTGATAATTTTTCAAGAATTTTAGTAGTCACTAGTTTTAAATTTTCAGCATCATTACTTGGTAACCCTGGTCTATACCCATCAGGCATACTTTTTACAAATTCCCACTGAAAATGACTACCTTGAATTACAACAGAATATCCTTCATCATAAAAAATCTTTGCAAGTAAAACGGAATGCGATGACATAATACCTTCCCCAATTGAGGGGTAAATTATAGCAATAGGCGCAAGTTTATCTTTTTGTAAAATATATCGGAATTTATAATCATCTTTTCCTTCTACAATATTAACAGAAGATGTTCTAATCCTTTTACTAAAAGACCTGTTCCAAACAGATAATTCATTCCATATAGACTCATCCACCCCCGGAAGCGCAAAAAGAGCAGTCCTCATTGAATCTACAACAGGATTTTGCGGATTATATCCTTTTAGTAATATATCTGCACCTAGTTTAAAATCTTCGGCACTATAATTTTTCATAATAGTTTCATCAATATTCGTACCGCCATAAAGCAAATCCGGTGTGATAATTTCTGAAGAAACCTCAACTTTAACAAAAGTATCATCCTTTTGTGGCTTTATAGTTACTGCTTTTTTAACCTCCGGAATAGATTCTGTTGGCTTTTCTACTAGCTTTTCCTCTTTTAGCGGAACATTTAATTTAGATACAACATCAACTCTATCCATATTACCGCATTTTATAAATGAATCAATACCAAAAATCTTTTTGGCAATCTCATAAGGATCAGCATAAGTTGATTCAACCATTTTTATCAATGGCTGCATATATGAAGTTTTATTGACCGTAAGCCCGGCTTTTACAATAGCTAAAACAGGTGTTGCAATATATGACCCCGGATTGAGAGCTGTATCAAGTAATTTTCCGAGCATCCCTCTAAAATTTGTAAAAGATAAAACAGGAAGTACAAAATAAGGTCCCGATTTCATTTTACAACCGGCTAATGCCTGTTCCATGTTTTCATTAGATTGTTCTATCTTAAATATCCTTTTGGCAGGATCAAACATGCCGCCTAAACCTAAAACTGTATTTGTAAAAAATCTTATAGTTTCATTTTTTGAAGTTTCAAAATCTTTTTGCAAAAGACTACTAACAAGTCTTATCGGATATTCTATATTATTAGAAATCCCTTTAATTCTATCCATACCGTACTCTGGCATGATTGAAGACCATAAAATATGCATTGGACGAATTGCATATTTGTTTAGCCCTAAATTAAAATTAAAAAGTTTACGGTTGAAATTTTCCCACTTATCATCTCCTAAAAACTCGTAAGCATAATCAGGATACTTAGATTCCTGTGCAAGTACAATAAAATTATTAAAAAATAAACACAACAAAATACCAAAGACAATTAGTCCTTTTTTTAACATATTAATCCTCTTTATTTTATAAATTTAAATATTATATTTCGGCATTTTATTGTAAAAAGCTGAAAGATAAAAATCATTAGTCAACAGAGCAAAAAGAAATAATTATTTGCCGTTAAATTTTGCATCAACAAGTTCATACTTGATAGAAGATCCACTTGGATGAGGTTTAAAATAAGCTTCGAATAAAGAGTTTTCTGGTTGAATTGTTTGTAAAATTCTTCTTATTGCAAATTTTGCCTTATTATGATAGTGTCTTAAAACCGCCATGCGCTCTACTTCTGCCTGTTTTGTAATAAACTCCTTTGCTTCCTTTAAATCAATACAGTTATAATCACTAATAACTCCGGCACGTTCTTTTAAATAACTATGAAGCATTTCTATTGGTTTTGCAGCATCTTCAACAATATCAGCAGATTTACCGGTTAAAATATAAGCCTCAGTTTTACGTTCTTTATTAGTTGTGTAAAAAGATCTGACATACGATTTTGCACGATAATCTTTATCTCTGTTGATAAAAAATCTTACAACCCTCTCTCTTATATTTTTGTCAACATCAGTTTTATGAATAGGTTGAATACTACGCAAGGAATCATTATGAGTTTTATTTAGCCATACAACAAGTTTTCTCTGGAGAGATTTTATAACTTTTGACGATAACACTTCATGAAACTGCCCATCTTCACATTTAAGATAATACTTTGCAGGATGCACTGCACAAAATGCTGGATTTGAAAGTGCATTTGTATAAGGTGATTGAAAAGTTGTATTATAAACTTTCATATATTCCTTTATCTTTAGACCATAAATTGCAAAAAGCTATACATATTAAACCTCATAATTTTTATTTTTGCTATATATACGTTACAGAAATTAACAAATTAAAGTAAAAAAGACTCAGTTGTGCTAAGTTTTAATAGTGTATTATAAAAGGAGGGCATATGAAAAATTTATTAAAAGCATTTATGGCTATTACTATTGCCATAATTGGAACTGTTCCCGCGTTTGCATTCCCTGATGTCAGTGATACTTATTGGGCTGCTCCGCAAATTAAATTATTATCAGAGCAAGGTGTAATTGTTGGTTATCCTGACGGTACATTTAAACCAGATGCAGACGTTACAAGAGCAGAATTTGCAGCAATGGCAATCAGAGCCTTAGGACAACAACACACAAAAGTTGCACAACCTATCAATTTTTCAGATATTGACGAAAATCACTGGGCTTATGAAGATATTCAAAAAGCACTTTATTTTGATTTAATTTTATCCGATAAAGAAGGTGAATTATTCAGACCTGAAGATTCTGTATCAAGAGCTGAATCAATGTCAGTTGCAGTAAACGCATTAACAACAGAAACAATCAGCACCGAAAAAGCAAAAGAAGTTCTTGAAAAGATGTATATTGATGCAAATACAATCCCTGAATGGTTTGTAATTCCGGCAGGTAAAGCTGAAATTTTAGGAATGATAGTTGTTGCTCCAAGCGCTAAAAAAGCAGCACTTGAAGCTGAACGTCCTGCAACAAGAGCAGAAGTTGCAGCTATTCTATTTAAAATGATGGAACAAGCAAAACTTAACCCTAACGCTAAAGTTAGCAGAAGCAATGAGAAAGAAAACCGGTGAAGGTTTTGTTATCGAAGATGCCACTGTACAAGGAAGCATAGGAACAATTCCTGCAGGAACTATTGTACCTATCACCTTGAATTCATATATAAGTTCTCAATCTTCAGAAGGCGGAGCTATGTATACAGCAAGAGTTCCACAAAACTATGTTACAAAAGATAAATACATTCTAATAAGACAAGGTGCTGCATTAAAAGGGCAGTTACTTGATGTTAGACCTGGTAAATACTTTGTTCGAAACGGTATTTTAATACTTAAGAATTCACTAATCACAACTGATAATGATCAAACAGCAGAATTTAATGCCATTGGCGAAATTCGCAAAGATAGAAACTGGTGGATGAAATTTGTAAGATGGGCATTTAAAGGTGAAAAATTAGAAATTCCGGCAGAAGGAACAGCTAATATGAAACTTTTACAACCAATTAAAGTTGACCTTACTAACGGCTGGATATTTGAATAGAGTTAAAAGTAACCTCAAATATAAGTAAAAAAGACTGCTTATAAAAAGCAGTCTTTTTTACTTGAAAATCCAGCCTGTTTTTGGTAATATCTGAATATAGGGATTATGAAAAAAATAAAGAGGTAAAAATGTCAGGACATTCAAAGTGGTCAACAATTAAACACAAAAAAGCTAAAACAGATTCACAAAGAGCAGCAGTTTTTCAAAAATATTCAAGAGAATTAATCGTAGCAGCAAGACTTGGCGGAGCTGATCCTGCCGGAAATTTCCGTTTAAGAACAGCTATTGAAAAAGCAAAAGCTGCAGGACTTCCTAACGACAACATTAAAAGAGCAATCGATAAAGGGGCTGGAGCAGGTAGCTGCTGATAATTATGAAGAATTAACATACGAAGGTTACGCCGCAGGCGGTGTTGCTGTTGTATTAGAAGCTATGACAGATAATAGAAACAGAACAGCAGGTGATGTTAGAAGTATTTTTACAAAATTCAACGGAAACCTTGGTGAAACAAATTGCGTAAGCTGGATGTTTGACAAAAAAGGAAGCATTGAATTTGATAAATCCATAGATTTTGACAAACTTTTTGAAGCTGCAATCACACTTGATGCTGAAGATGTTCAAGATGATGAAGATTGCTACAGAGTTTTAACATCTGTTGAAAATTTCCAATCAGTTGTTGAAGGACTTGAAGCAGAAGGCTTCAAAAGTACAACAGCAGAATTCACAAGAATTCCACAAAATAATATTGAAGTTACTGATCTCAAAGTTGCAACCTCTGTAATGCGACTAATTGACAGACTAGAGGAGCTGGATGACGTTCAAAATGTCTATGCAAACTTTGATATTCCGGATGAAATATTACAACAACTTGAGGTTTAAATCTTGTTAGATAAACTTGAAAAACTTTCAAAAGTTCTTAATGAAAGCTACAGTGAAAAATCACTGTTGAATTCGTTAGGAACTTTTTTTTCAAAAAACTTTGATGTTGAAAAGTTTCTCATTGACATAAATAACAAAACCTATCTAGAGTCGCCTATAATAGAATCTGACGGGATAAAGTATCCTATATTTAAACATCGCAAAAGTATCGGATACCTTTGTTTTACCGGCGGCAATAATGAATTGAAAAAGTTTATAAAAATTGCAGCCCCATTTATATCATTAAAAGTTCAAAATATTATTTTAAGTGAAAAAATGCAAAAAAATATCAAATTTCACGAAACAATGAAAAATATCGCAAAGATTATTGAAACCCAATACGAATTAAACTATATCATACCAATTATCGGCGAAATGATTGATGCGTTTTTTGAAGACTATTTACTATATATTTTTCTATTTAATGAAACCTCTCAGCAAAATCAACTTGCCTGGCCTATTGCCTGTAAGGATTATAAAATACATGAAATAATTAAAAATTTTACTTCAAAAATTTTCACAGAAGATAAAAAAACTCTAGCCTTACCTTTAAAAAGTGAAGGAAAATCAGTAGGAATACTTGTTGCAAAAAGTACCGCAGATAAGATTTCAACAAAAGACGAAGATTATCTAAATCAACTTGCATCCCAAATTGCAACAACAATTAATAGAGCAAATGTTTATGTAGAAATATTAAAACACGCAACCCTTGATGCTCTTACAGGTTTTTATAACCGTAGACAACTGGAAGAACGTATAAAACAAGAAGTTTCAAATGCAAAACGTCAAAAAGCTCCGCTTTGCGGAATTATGACAGACATCGATTTTTTCAAAAAAGTTAATGACACATATGGTCACGCTGTAGGAGATTTAGTCTTAAAAACAATTGCAAAAATTATTAGAGGTCAGCTTAGAGAATACGATATAGCAGGACGCTATGGCGGTGAAGAATTTTCAATACTTTTACCATTTACCAAAATAGAAGAAGCAAAAATGGTTGCAGAGCGCTTGCGAAAAACTATTGAAGAAAAAGTTATTGATATATCCAAAGTTAACCCTGATTGTGATATAAAAGAAATAAAAGTTACACTGAGCCTTGGAATTTACGAAATGAAAGATTCAGATAACGGTGAAGATTTATTAAAAAAAGCTGATAAAGCACTTTACCAAGCAAAAGAAACAGGAAGAAATAAGGTAGTAGTTCAGTATGAATAAATTTGAAATAATTTGTAAAAATCTGGAAGATACAAAAAAATTAGCGTATAAATTTGCAAAACTAATCGAAGATAATGGAAGTTTTATAAATTTATACGGCGAAATAGGTGCTGGGAAAACTGCATTTGTAAAACTCGTAGCCGAAGCAATTGGGATAACCGAAAAAGTTACAAGTCCGAGTTTTGTAATCTTAAACGAATATCACAGTGCAAAAATACCGGTTTATCATTTTGACCTATACAGACTTGAAAATGAAGGTGTTAAAACAATTGCGGATGAGCTTAGAGAATACTCAGAAGGTAAACAAATTACATTTGTAGAATGGGCAGAATTCTCACAAAATGAAATTCCGTTTAACCATATAAAAATTAATGTAACTTACGAAGATAACGATTATCGTAAATATTCTTTTGAAGGTTTTGGAAAAGATTGTATTGAAATTGTAAAAGGATTAAAATAGTGAAGATATTAGTATTTGATACATGTTTAGACAAAATGTACGTAGCTCTGGCTGAAGATGAAAAAATTTTAAGTTCAAAAATCGTAATCAATCATGATAATAAGTATCATTCAGCATTTTTAATTTCTACAATCAAAGAAATTTTAAAAGAAAATAACTTAACACCGCAAGACTTGAATGCAATAGGCACAAATATCGGTCCTGGCAGCTTTACAGGAATAAGAGCCTGCACAACTGTTGCAAGAATGATGGCACAACAACTGAATATTCATGCTTGCGGAATATCTTCACTTGAAATTCTTTCAAATATCAATATATCCAAATGTCCTACAGCAGTCGCACTTGATGCCAGAAAAAACAGTGCATATCTTTTAATTAACGAAGAAATAAAAGGTGCGGTTCAAATAGAAGAAGTTAAAACTTTTTTAAAAGAAAAAGATTACTACCTGATAACAGATGATAAGCTTCAATATGAACTTGGCGGAATCTCATACCAGCAGGGAGAATATAATTTAGGCGAAATCCTTGCAAAATTAACCTATGAAAAGCTAAAAACAACATCAGCTAAATGGCAGGAGTTGAAACCACTATATATACAGCCTCCTCCGGTTTACTAAGTAAATATTTGTTAAGCAGTAGCAAAAATTTTCATACACAAACATTATAATCCTATGAAAGTTTTTGCAATACAGAATATATTATCAACTAAAGAATATAATAAAAATAATAATCGCATAAATAATTACAACGTATTAAATAATACTTCGTGTGATTGTTTTATAAAAGAATCGGGAAAGGTTTATTCACCAAGGAACGTACAGTTCCTTGGCAGTATTGCTAATATTAGCAATGAATTTCAACAAAAATTTCCAAGAACTTTTTTTAAAAAACTTTTAAGAGAAGGAGTTCCTGATGCTTATTCCGACATTACCCTAATCCCGCTTGAAGATATTGATAATTTAAAGAAGCTAGGTATTTTAAATAAAAAAGGTTCTATTGCTATTAGTCATTTAAAAGAATATAAAGAAGACATGTTTAAAATAGAAAAAGAAATATTTTCTATACTAGAAACATTGTCAAAAAAGAATCCTAACCTAACATTACAAGAACTTATTCAATTAAAATTTCCTCAAGCTGAGTTGTCACTAATAAACCAACAAACAAAAATATTAAACAAAATAAATATTATCATCAGAAAACTTCCAAAATCTGAATACCAAGAAACTCGAAAACTTATTCAAACATCTTTTGATAAAATACTTGAACCAAACCCAACACCTGAAGAACGTTTCCGAAGAAAAGATTTTCTATTAGCGCTAAAAGCTATTGAAATAAAAAATAGTAAAGTTAAAAATAGAATAATAAAAATTGCAGAATCACTTCCTCAATCTTCTAATAATATTAATGCATTTATTGTAAAATATTCTCAACCATATAAAATTAGATACAACACAAAAACAGGAGAATATATCAGAATAACAAGGGATTCTCAAGAACTTGGGCTAAGATTGATTGAACCTTCAGTAGGCACAGATGAACATATATACCCTCAAACCAGAATAGATAAAGAAATAAAAAAATGGTTAGAAGAAGATAATAATGACAATAGTACTATACCATTAAAAGTTACAATACTCACATCAAAATATATGAATAATCTAAAAACTGATATCTTATTAGATGATTTTATAATACTAGAACACCCTACACTACCATCAAAAATTCAAAATCACGTCAACAGACTCATTGATATTGCAGAAAAATGGACAAAACAAGGTAAGCTACAAGATGCATCAACTCTGTGCGATTATATAAAAATCTTACAAAATGAAATTCATAAACGATCAAATATTGTAAAAATTGATCTCGGCAATTTTGAGGAAAAAATTCCTAAAATAAAAGAAAGAGCAAATCTATCATTAGAAAAAAAACAAGTAAAAAAACGAATAAAAAAACAAGGACACGCAGATAATACACACAAAGAAACATATACAGATAACGGCGGATACGCAATAGAAAATCGCAAAGTTCAAAAACATTCAAGCAGATTTAAACAATAAATAAAAAATAAACTTGCAAAAATCCAAAAATAGTGTACAATAAAGGGATAACCAAAAGGTTATAAAAGAACCCAAAAGTACACAAGGAGAAAAACAATGTACGAAGATGAAAAATTAGTATGTGAAGATTGCGGAAAAGAATTTGTCTTCACTGCAGGCGAACAAGAATTCTATGCAGAAAAAGGTCTTGTTAACAAACCAAAAAGATGCCCGGAATGCAGACTCGCACGCAGAAAAAACAACAGTAAACAAAGAAAAATGTATGATGCAGTATGCTCTAAATGCGGTGCTCAAACTCAAGTTCCATTCAAACCTGTTCCTGGCAGAGAAATTTTCTGTAAAGATTGCTTCCAGAAAACTGAAGAGTAATCTTCTTTACGTACAAGTTTAAATATACTTTTTATCGGGAAGCCTTAGGGCTTCCCGATAGCTTTGCTATCATATAGTAATACAATTATTTAAATATTCTATTGTACTAACTTTTTCATCATAAAGATATTTAATAAAATTCAAATATGAATCATCTCGAGATGAAATTACTAAATTTATTTCAAATCCTTCTGTACAAAAAGGTTCGTAATCATATACAACATAACTGTTATACTTACTTTTCCATTCTTTACGTTCTATACGGCTATTATTTTCTTCAATAATATCTTCAAGCCAAGGTAAAAGATTTTGATCAATATTTTTCATTTCCAAACGATTGTATCTATTGCAATCATTACAACTATTTCCAATAAACATAAAATTTACTCCACTAAGTCTTATATATTTGAATTGTACAAACTCCCGCATTTAAAATAATCACCATAATGTATAAAAAATTATTGTCGGATTTACTAATCTTAAATGTATATACTTAATATATCGTTACAATATCATTATTTAACGCAAAAATTTATATAAAATATACTTTATATATATAAGTACCAACCGAGGATTATTATGAGCTTCGCTAATACAATGCGAATATTAAGCAATATCAATTGCGGTCTTGCTTCTACCACAACCTTTTTACAACAAAAGGCTGACGGTGTTAATTCGCAATATGCAACAATGAACCTTTTCGGCAACCTTACAAATGGGATTGCGCGAAACGAAGCTGCATATGAAATGCAAAGATTTGGCAATCCTGTCGGGAATATGGTAAATATGTATGCAGGCTATGGCAATCCTGTATCAAATACGGTTGGAACACTTGGATTAATGAGTGCTTGTACACCTTGGATGTTATTCAATTCTTATCAATATATGTATCCATCAATGCCTATGATGGGCGGATTCTATTCTAATATGGGTATGGGATTTAATTTCGGTGCACCACACTGCTGTAACCGCGGCTTCTTCTGCTAAGGTGCTCGGGTCACACAGAGCATCTTGCGACCAACAATTTCCAAGTCATCTCAACTATTCAGCACCGCAAGGGTGCATAGCCGCACTAAATATGTTTTTCTGAAATAACAGAAATCACCGCAACATATGTCCAAAACATAAATTGCAACTGCGGTCTAAAATATATTGTATCAACAAAACCATGTAGCATTACAGCCCAAATTGCAATAAGTGAAACCGATACAAAAATAACTTTTTCAATATCTACAGATTTTAATACAAAGTGAACTGCAGCTTTTGAAAGAGTATATAAAAATCCTAAAAATGCAATTAATGCAAAAATTCCACTTTCAACAGCAGTTTCCAAATAAATATTATAAGCACTCAATGCATCAAAACCTGTTTTCATATATAATCCGTATATTTCACGGAAATTTTTGTTACCAACACCAATTCCTAAAAGCCAGTTATCCTTAAACATTTCAACAGCTGAATGATAAACATTAAATCTAAAAGAATTAGATGAATCATTTCGCATTGCAAAAATAGACATAAACCTATGTCTTAAAGCACCTACAAAAGTAATAGCACTAAAAAAGAGCACCATCACTGCTGAGATAAAAGAAATATATAATTTTTTATAAGTTTTCCATAAAAATTTTGCAGAAAATAAAAATACGCATCCTAAAATTAACATTAAAGCTAAATATGCACCACGGCAACCTGTTTGAAAAATAGTGTAAACCCCAAGTAATGTAAACGCCACCGCACAAACAGCCCATTTGAATTGTTTTCTATTTATAAAGTAGAAAATGCCGCCAAGTACAGTAGGGAATCCCGCTACTAAGTAACCGCCAAAAAGGTTTGGATTAAAAGGTTTTAAAGATCCATAAACTCGTGATAAAACATCTTCCGGGTTTAATCTTGATGTATCCTGCCAAGTTGAAATAGCATCAGGACGAACAAAACTTTGCATAAAACCTACAACGGATTCCCCGGCAATACAAACAGCTATTGTGCCAAGCAGCCATATAATATGATTTTTATTAGATTTTAAATATTGAACAACAGATACATAAAACCCTAGATAAACAATTGTTTTCAAAAATCCTTTTAAACTAAGCGCAAACAAAGTTGAACCAAAAAGACTGATAACAACAATCATAAAATAAGCTAAAAGCCATATTTCAAAATGTTTAAAATTAAAATTTTCACCAGGTTTGGTTAGCATTTTTACAAAAGTAAAAAACATTGCTCCAAGCGCAAAAACCCCAATATTATCAGAGTTCATAAATGTAGAAGAACCTAGAGTCAACAAAATAAAAACAAATATAAATTTGTCAATATTTTGTAGAAATAAACTGTTTTCGTATAAATAATTTAATTTATCTTGTGAGAATTTAAAAAACTTATTGAACATCATCTGTAGTATTCATATCTTTATTCAAAGCTTCATTATCAACAGCATCAACTATCTGAATATCTGACACTGAACCGGTAAATTTATAATCTGTACCTTCAAGAGTAATAGGTAAACCTAATTTAACTTTATTACCACCAACAACAGCACCGTCTTTAGTAATTTTAGCTTTATCTGTAAGTGTTACAACAACATCATACAAATCAGGCTGTGCAACATCTTCCACAACAATTACAACTTTTTTAGAATTCAATGTCGGAAGAACAATTTTTCTTCTGTCAGCTTTAACATCAACAATATCTAAATCTGAATAAGGAACATTTCTGATACTAATAAAAGTTTTTTCACCTTTTTTAATCGGAATATTTTTACCGGAGAAAGTTACCCCTCTCATATAAACCTTAAAAACAATATTAGAAGTTGCTTCAATTTGTTTATCAGCAGTTTGTCTGTAACCTTTATAAGTCACAAACCAACCCCAAGCGCAATAATCACGCAAATAACTATAATAAAATCAACAATTCTGATTTTCTTTATAAGTTCTTTTAATTTTTCCATATAAAAGTCTCCTTAAATTAAATCTTTAACTCTTGAGCGGCAGCCAACAAATCTTCAACAGTAGTTGTCGCACAACCGAATTGTCTTACAACAATACTTGCTGCAATATTTCCAATTACAGCAGAATAAACAGGGTCAATACCAGCAGCAAGCGCTAGTGAATATACCGCAGTAACAGTATCTCCGGCACCTGTTACATCAAATACTTCAGACTTGTTAAATACAGGAATTTTTGTATAATCTCCATTAGGTTTTGCAACAAACATACCGTCTGCACCGCAGGTAATTAATACTGCTTTTGCATTTGTTTCTTTCAAAAGTTTTTCGCCTGCACGTTTCAAATCTTCTTCTGATTCAATTTCAAATCCAACAGATTTTTCAGTATCAGGAAGATTTGGAGTCATTGAAGTTACGTTTTTATACTTCCTAAATCTCTTTGAGCATCAACAACAACAACTTTTCCAAGCTTGTTTGCATACTCTATTGTATATTTAATAATTTTATCTGTTAAAGTTCCGATATGATAATTTGATAAAATAACTGCATCATAATCTGGAAGTGCTTTTTCAATATTTTTAATAACTTTTTCTTCGGTATCTGAAGAAATAATCCCTTTTGACTGCCTGTCAACACGCACAATTTGTTGAGTAATTGATGTTGTTATGGAGCCAGATATTCTGGTTTTAACAATTGTTTTGCGATTTTTATCTTTAACAATTCTTGAACAATCAATACCGGCTTTATCAAAGGTATCAAACAATAGTTCTGAATAATAATCATCTCCGGAAACCCCGATAACCCCGACATTACCACAACTTAAAGTTGCTACGTTATGAGCAGCATTTGATGCACCACCAAGTATTAACTTTGTTTTTGTATGTTGCAAAATCAGCACAGGAGCTTCACGCGAAATTCTTTCAGCATCCCCGTAAATCATTTCATCAAGTGCCAAATCACCTACGATTAAGACTTTCGGCTCAGTTATTTTCTTTATACAAGATATCAATTTTTCTTTATCAATATTCATAATACCAACTCTTTTTATCTTCGTATAATTATATTAGCACAAAAAAAAATTATATGTTAACTTTTGTAAAATCACAACAATCAAATTAGCAATTTTTCAACTTGAGAATACTTTATATAAATATATAAAGCTCTCTCTTCTTATTTAAACGGATAGGCCTTGATAATAACAAGGTCTTTTTTTTTGCTTATTTAAAATAACAAGAGAACTTGCCATTATATACCTTTTCACCATAACGCCTTGAAGCTGTCAACTCACTACCAACATCAGTATCACAATCATCCCAATTTACTCCATCCTTAAAGAACATATATCTTGAATTTTCAATACAATTTTCAATCTCTTCATCAGAATCAAAAGCACCCGGTTCACAAGAAATAGTTCGAGATTTTCCATTCAGTAACATTTCATAATTATGTCCATCAGGGTTAACAACTGTTTGCTTAGAACAATCAAAAGTCCAAGAGTTACGTTGTTCACCAGATTGAGAGTAATAATTGCCTCCCATCATTGAATAACAGGAAACTTCAAGATACGCATCAGGTTTACGACAAACTGGATTTGAAGATTTTATATCTTCATATGTGCAACAAGGATCCGTATTATCTGCAATATTTCTTGTCTTACAACAACTAAAACTATTATAATCGTCAGCACAAGGATCTGTTGGAAGTTTCAGGCGGATTTTCAGGTGGTACTACTTCCCCATTACCTAAACTTATCAAATCTCCTGCTGTCAAAACTTCTTCTGTTGTTTCAATACGACCAACACGACTTCTTAAACTTAAAATAATTAAACGAAGATCTTTTTGCCATACATTTGGACCTTTAGGACCATTTATATCTAAAAGACCAACAATAGAATTGGCGCCTATTTGGGGTTGCAAACATATACTCATACCATTTTTTAAACTTGCACAAGCCCCTTTGTAAGATGGAATATATTCTTTTTTATCATTGTTTTCATAAGTATAATATTTATCAGCAAAACAAGTACCATTGCTATCTCCACAATATTTTGACACTTTTAAATATTTCTTTAAAAAGGCCCCCGAACTTGATTCATAGCTTTCCGGTTCATCATTCAAATACATCATAGTTGAAAAAAAATCTTTATTCTCGCCGACTAATAAATTATCTACAGCTGTTTCTATTGCCTTAGTTTCTCGTACATAACCTAAATCTAATATCCGCTCATTAAACTTGCTTATAGTTGCAGGTAAAATTAATGCAGCGATTACACCAACTATAGCTACAGCCAATAAAACTTCCGTTAAGGTAAATGCATTCCAAAAACTATAATTTAATACTTGAGATGACCGGAAACTCCTGGGAAAAAGAATATTTATCCCTAAAAGGTTACCCCCCCCCGTTTTTCTAATTTGTGTCTAATTTTCATATTTTTCTCCTCTTTTTATAAAAACACATAACATTATTAAACTTTTCAAAAAATAAAAATACACCTGAAAATCAGGTGTATTTTTATTTTTAATATAACTAAACCATTTCAGCAATTTTTACTGCATTTTTGTTAGCAATTTCAACTAAAGAAGAAATTGTTGCAATCATAGAAATTGTTGAAGTTAATTTATTAACACAAGAACCACAACCAATAGCAGAAGCACCTGCCGCAAATGCAAACGGTGCAGTTGTTGGGTTGATGCCTGTAGCTGTCATAATTGGCATTTCAACATTTCTAACTAATTCAATTGTGTTAGAAATTGTTAATTCAGCTCTGTCCATTAAAGCTCTAGCACCTGTTAAGCTGGTTTCAGAAGTATAGTGACCTTCTGTTTGGATTAAATCAATACCCATTGATTCTAATTTAACAGCTAATGCGATTTGCTCAGCAATATCAATTTCACCAGGAATTGTTACTGAGAAGAATACTTTTTTACCATCAAGCAAAGATAAAGTTTCCTCAACTAATGATAAAACTTCATTTACATCAAAAGACATACCTTTTTTATAAAGAACATCAAAGTTACCTAGTTCAATAGCATCAGCACCAAGTTCAACAGCTCTAACCAGTTCTGAAGGAACAATTGAAGATACAAAAATAGGAAGTTCTGTCATTGAACGAACTTCTTTAATAATATCTTCTCTTGCGCAAATATCAACAGCAGAAGCATTAGCTGTTTCAGCTGAAGATACAACTTTTTTAATATTTTCGATATCAAAGTTATCAATACCTGCAATAACTTTAACTGCACGTTTTTCTTCTAAAGCGTGTTTGAATGAATCAATTCTTGTCATAATTTTCTCCTTAATTATTATTCTAAAGACTTAACGTCTTCTGAATTATACATTAAAATTTTAATATTTTCAAGAACTAACCTAAAACAACGAGGATAAGAGAATATATTTTTAAGCGAATAAAAAAATAATTATCTAGAGAGGTTATAAAAATGAAAAGAAAAATACTTTTAATTTTAACTATAGCTATATTAGGAGCAACACCTGCTATTGGACAAGAATATTATGCACCTGATGAGCAGGTAAATATAAGCGTTTATGAAAAAATCAGTCCGGCAATTGTTGCAATAGAAGCTCAAGTTAAAGACGGAGTATCTGCTGGAACCGGCTGTATTGTAACTTCTGACGGGCTCATTTTAACAGGTTCGCATGTTGTTGAAAATTTTAAAGATATAGAAGTCACAACACATAACGGACAAACATATAAAGCACAATTTATTGCACAAATGGGAAAAAATAAAGATTTAGCACTTATAAAAATTTCACCCAAAACAAGGCTTAATACTGTATCTTTTGGAGATTCTGAAAATGTAAAAGTCGGACAAAAAGTTCTTTCTATAGGTAATCCGTTTGGGTTCTCAAACACTCTGACACAAGGTATTATTTCCCGTATAGATTATGTTAAAAACAGATTTCAAACAGATGCAGCGATAAATCCCGGATGCTCCGGCGGACCACTACTTAACTCAAACGGTGAAGTTATAGGAATAAGCCAGTCCATCTATAACCCTGATCACAACATTTCAAATATTGGAATAGGATTTGCAATACCTTCAAACGAAGCTATTAAATTTATAACTACAATTGATAAAAATAAAATTTCATCAGCTAAAACTAAAAAATAATTTACCATCGCCCCTTTTTATGTTATATTCAAATTATTATAAAAGGGGCAATATACTTGATTAAATTTTTAGGCTTATGCGTTCAAAATCTAATAGAATGTTTTAAATACCTTTTTGAAGGTAATCTTAAATTTAAAACTGTGATCTCTCAAGCTGCAGCTATTAGCTACGATTCATTACCAATATCACTCGTTATTGCATTCATTTCAGCTGCGGTTATTGCAATTCAAGTATCTAAAGAGTTTCTTTTAACCGGAGCAGAAGCTTATATTGGCGGAACAATTGCTGTTGTAATGATTAGAGAAATTGCACCGGGCTTTGTAGCACTTGCAATCGGTGCTCGTGCCGGAACAGCAATTTCAGCTGAAATCGCTAATATGCAGGTAACTTCTCAAGTTGATGCTATAAAAACGCTAAAAATAAACCCTATAGGTTATTATTTCACACCAAGAATTGTAGCATCCGCAATTACAGTTCCAATGGTTGTTCTTATTGCTGAATTTGTCGGGATAATAAGCGGTTTATTTGTTGCTCTTGGAACAATAAATCTTCATCCTGCACGATATATGGCATCAGCTTGGGCATGGATGGAAATTAAAGATGTTTATATAAGCCTTTTAAAAGCCTGTATATTTGGGGCATTAATTGCTCTTATTTGTGCGACAAAAGGCTACGAAACCAAGGGTGGAGCTAAAGAAGTCGGAAATTCAACAACGCAAGCTGCGATTCTTTCTACAATCTACATGCTTATTGCAGACTTTTTAATAAATATTGTTTTCTATATCGTTTAAAATAAAATCGTAACAAAATTTTACCCTGATAATCAATACTTATTCTTTTGATATATAATACAAAAGGTATAAGAAAGGATGTTTTATGAAAGAAATTATTGTATCAGGGATGAGATCAACAGGGAAACTACACTTGGGACATTATCTTGGAGTTATTCAAAATTGGGTTCAATTACAAGACAAGTATGATTGTTATTTCTTTGTTGCAGATTGGCATGCCCTGACTACAAAATACGATAAAACAGAAGATTTAAGACAAAATATACTTGATGTTGTAATGGATTGGCTTGCTTGCGGAATTGACCCTGAAAAGTCAACCATCTATGTACAATCCTTAGTTCCTGAAATTGCGGAACTAAATATATATCTTGGAATGATTACCCCGCAAAACTGGGTTGAACGTGATCCAACCTTAAAAGATATGGCTAAAATCCTTAAAACAAAAGAAGGACAAGGACAGCAAATCAACTATGGGTTAATGGGATACCCTGTGTTAATGAGTTCTGATATTATGATGTTTAATGCTGATTGCGTACCTGTAGGAAGTGATCAGGTTGCACATATTGAAATTACAAGAGATATTGCAAGAAGATTTAATAACCTTTACGGCGAAGATTTCTTCCACGAAGCAAAACCACTATTAAATAACTGCGCTCTAATCTGCGGACTTGACGGAAACAAAATGGGTAAATCATTTAATAATGATATCAAAATTTCAGATACACGCAGAAGTTACAGCAAAAAAAGTTATGACTGCAATTACAGACCGTTCAAGACTTAGAAAAGACGATCCGGGACATCCTGATGATTGCGAAGTTGCATTCAAATACTGGACAATTTTCGGAGATGAAGAAGAAGTTCAAACAGTAAGATGCGAATGTGAAAAAGGTTTAAGAGGCTGTGCTCAATGCAAACGTCAATTAGCAGAAAAAATTAATTCTCGTCTTGCACCTATTCGTGAAAAACGCAGATACTATGAACAACACCCGGAAGAAGTTGAAAAAATTATTGAAGATGGTTCTGCTAAAGCAAGAGCTAAAGCTCAAGAAGTTTTAAAAGAAGTAAGACGCCTTGTTAAAATGTATTAATTTTGACTTATAAAAAAAATCTTATATAATATTGGAAATTGAAAGAGGTAATATATGAATACAGTTACAGTAGTAGGTAGAGTTGGCAGGGATGCATCTGAAAACTTTAATTCCTACGATTCAGGCAAAACTAAAGCATCTTTTTCTGTTGCAGTAAACAGATGGGATTCTAAAACAAAATCAGAAGTTACAGACTGGTTTAATATTGAAGTTTGGGGGAACCAAGCTGAATTTGCAGCAGAATATGTAAAAAAAGGCAGACTTGTAGCAGTTGATGGCAGAATTGCTAACAGACGCTGGACAGATAAAATGACAAATCAAGAAAAAGAATCTTTCTACGTTGTTGCAAACACTATAAGATTACTAGGCTCTAAAAAAGACGCAGAAACTGAAACTGTATTATGATAATGAATTCTAACACCGCAGCTATCGTAGCAGACGATTTAACAGGTGCTAACGATACCGCACTGCAATTTAAACTAAACGGAGCAGATACAAATATTCTGCTTAATACCGAAAACGAACCCGTGTCAGCTGATTTTCAGCAAACTTGGGCAATTTCAACAGAATCAAGAAACATTTCACCGCAAGATGCGTTTGAAAAGGTAAAGCAAGCAACTCAATTTTTTGTTGATAAAGTTAATCCAGACTTTTTCTATAAAAAAATAGACTCTACAGTTAGAGGAAATATTGCTGTTGAAGTACTTTCTATGCTTGAAGTTTTAGGTTGGGATGCAGCAATTATCATGCCGGCATTTCCTCAAGAAGGCAGAACAACAGTCGGCGGATATCATTTATTAAAAGGAGTTCCAATCGAACGCACAGAAATGGCGCGCGACCCGCACTCTCCAATTTATGAATCACATCTTCCTACACTTCTTAAAAATCAACTAGGTGAAAATCTTGAAGATTTAATAGACAGTATAAAACTAAAAACAATTATGGACGGCGCCGGACCTATTTTAAAAAAAATAAATAAATTAATAGAAAAAGGTGCAAAAATTATCGTTGCAGATTCTGTTTCTACTGTAGATTTAGAACAAATTGTTCTTGCAATGCAAAAATCTAATTACAAAATTTTACCAGTTGGAACTGCTGCGGCAGCTAAAGTTTTAAGTAACCAATGGTTTCCAATAGATGAAGCGGGAGAAATGTTACCTGTACGACTTCCAAAACTACCGAAATTGATTGTTTCAGGCAGCGCAACTCAAATTACTGCAAGTCAAATTGATAAATTTGAACAAAATGAAGAATACGAAGAAAATAGTTTAATAATAGAACTTGATATGAATACTGTACTATCCGGGGTTCAAGAAAGTCTTGTTAATAGAATTGTTTCTAACATGACAGGTAATAATATTGTTCTTGTTCATACTTCAAAGCTATTGTTAAACTTTGACGGATTTTCAGAAGATACAATTAACGCTGATATAACAAAATCCGGCTTAGCTAATGTTATAACCGATTTTCTTGCTGAGCTATCACATAAAGTTTTAGAAAAGAAAAAAGCCGTGCTGATAACACTTGGCGGAGAAACTTCTTATAAGTGCTGTAACGCGATTAATGCAAATCAACTTAAATTAATTGATGAAGTCCTTCCTGCTATAGCCTTAAGTAAAAATGCAAATGCCGATCAGTGGATTGTAACAAAATCCGGCAATTTAGGCGGAATCAATACACTTATTGAAATACTCAAATATTTTGAAAAACATGAAGAATAAATTATGAATAATATTGCAATAACAACAGGGGATCCCAACGGAATAGGCGCTGAAATTACCATAAAAGCGCTTAACCATTTAAATCTACCAACAGAAAAAGTTACTATTATTACGAATAAAAAAATATTAGATTTTTATGGGAAATTGGATAAAGATTATAACATAATTGAAATTCCATACAATGCAGAAATTATCCCCGGCAAAATAACTAAAGAAGCCGGAGAATTTTCTTATCAATCATTAAAAAAAGTTTGTGAACTCCATCCTGATGCCATAGTAACAGCACCAATTGCTAAAAATGCAATGCACCTTTCAGGTCACATTTATAATGGACAAACTGAGGTTTTACAAAAATTCTTAGCAAATGCCAACCAACTTGCAGAAATGCTTTTTGTAGCAAAAGAGTTTCGAGTACTTCTTTTAACACGCCACTGCGCATTAAAAGAAATAAATATCACATCTGAGATTGTGAAAACTAAAATCCGTAATTTGGTAAAAACATTTGAAACACAATTTAAAATTATTCATCCAAAATTTGCATTATGTGGCTTCAACCCACATTCAGGTGAAAATGGCATTTTGGGAAAAGAAGAAATTGATATTTTAATTCCTGCCGTAAAAGAACTACAAAGCGAGGGGATAAATATAACAATGCCGCTTCCAGCTGATACATTATTTGGAAAAGCTGCAAAACATTATTTTGAAGATAAAAAAGATGAATTTGACTGTTATATTGCAAATTACCATGATCAAGGACTAATTCCTATAAAAACTGTTGCCGGAGATAAAACAGTTAATATGACAATAGGTTTAGATATTATAAGGACCTCTCCGGGGCATGGAACAGCATTTGACATTGCTGGTAAAAATATTGCAGATCCAACAGGCATGATTGAAGCTATAAAATATGCAATGTAAAAGGTTATAGCATAAACACCTCACTCCATAGCTCTTTTAATATTTATTACAAAGAATTTTATATTCACAACAGGCACATCTTTCAATATTACATTCAAATATCTTATCTGTAATTATTGTTGTACAAATTTCTTCAATTTGAAATTCGTATTTTTGCTTTAGAACTTCATTAAACTCAATTACATGATTTTTTTTATCTTTTAAATTAATATATACAAAAGTTAGCGTATTATATTTACCTTTTAAAAATCTATCTAAGCAAAGTAAATAAATCATAGTTTGTACATCATCTTGCGGATTTTGAGGTACAGCTCCTGTTTTATAATCTAAAATATAATAGTCTTCACCATCAAGCACTACTGCATCTAATCTTCCGCCAATCCAATATTCTGAGATTTTACATGATAATTGATATTCTGATTGATAGCACTTTTTCTGAAAAAATGGATTATTAAGAAGAGAATTCCAAACTTCACGCTCACGCTCAGTTAATGCACTTTCCAAACGAGTTATATTTACTCCCTGTAGAAAATAATTTGCAAGTGCGTGAATCTTTTTACCTTTTTCAAAAGGGGTGGAAGATAAAGGAATATGTACTTGTTCAATATATTTATAAAAAAACTTTTTAGGACATGCCTGGTAGGTTTTCAACATATTCGGAGAAAAATTATTTATAGTCATTGTACTACTCCTAATAAATTTTCAAATATAGAACTTGGTTCTTGCTTTTGTTCTTTCCCAAAACGTGTTTTTGTTTTTGTTGCAGAGGTTATATATAATTTATTTTTAGCACGTGTTACAGCAACATATAAAAGCCGCAGATTTTCAGATAAAATTTCTTGTTTAAGCTCAAATTCCGACTTTTTTTTGTAATTAGGATTCAAAACTTTGACAGCTTCAATAAATTCAGAGGATTTAAGATTTATAGCACCAATTGTCAGCGGAAGATTTTTTTCTATCATTTCCGGTATAAACACCAAATTAAATTCATCCCCTTTTGATTTGTGCATTGTCATTATTTGAACCTTTCCTGCCAGAAAAGTTTTATCATCCTCATCTTCTTCTGAGAAAAATTTAAACCCACTTAGATTAGGTTTTTTTGCAAGTTCTACAAGACGTGATAGAGCATATTCCAGAGAATTGTTTTTTATACAAATTCGTTTTATTAATGTCGAAATTAGATATATATTAGATTTTTCAATATCACTTTTAAAAAACTGCATCCCTATTTTTACGGCAAGTTCATTTGGTGGAAGATAACACAACGATATCCAATAATTTAAGTCCCAATAAAATTGTTCTAAAATAACACTATCTAAATTATCAGAATTTACTTGAACAAATGGATTTTCATATTTTCTAATTTCAGAATCCAGTCCGCGTTTATAAAATCCGTGTTCTGAAAGAATTGCATAATTTTGAGCTATATTTTCATTATCAAACGGATTAATAATCATTTTCATAACCGCAAAAATAACTTTAAAAATAGTTTTTTGTTCTAAACACTGATTTCTTGTAATAACTTTCAGACCACTATTTTCAATTAAATTTTGCCATGCTGCGACTTGATAATTATTACGAAGTAAAATTCCTATAGTATAATCCGGATTTTTGGAAAGTATTTCTTTAATAGTCCTTAAAACATAGTTTTTTTCTTCTAACCCACTATCAAAAAGTTTTCCAACAACAGCAGCCCCCTTACCGCAAGATTGTGGATTTTTTCCTTCAACTGGCTGCATAAAGATTTTAAAAAATGAATTTATACTTTCTTGTTTTTGAGAAGCTGTTTCAATAAGTAAATTTGCGAATTGCCATACATCTTTTGTACAACGTTGTGAACAATTCATACTAACATTATTGTTTTCAGTAATAAATTTTCTAAATCCTTCAACATCAGCATTTGAAAAAGTTGCAGTAATTGATTGATTAACATCGCCGCAGCGAATAATATTTTTATGTTTCCTCGCCAGCAAAGTAATCAATTCCTGCTGAATACCCGATGAATCCTGAGCTTCATCTTCAATAATATATTCGCAGATGTTTTGATAATGCATTAGGATATCAGGATTTTCTTTTAAAATTCTAACAGAACCGATCAGCATATCATCATAATCTATCAGATTAAATTCTTTCAAACTTTCTTGATATGCGTTGAAAAATAATTTAAATTTCTTTAGTTTTACATCCTGAATTTCATCAGAAAAACAGCCGTTTCCCATTTTAAAAACAGACACAGCACGGTCAAATTCTTCTGATGTTTTTTGCTCAATTTTAAGTTTTGTGGCTATTTCTCTTAAAATTCTTCCGCGCTGAGAGTCGTCACAAATCTCAAAATCGGCGGAAAGTCCCAGTTTTTCGTAGTTTCCGTTTTCTTTTAAAATACGTAAAGCAAGTCCGTGGATTGTACTTATATTTGGAAGTTTTGAAGAATGTTTACGAACATTTTTAATTCGCTCCCTAAAATTTCTGGCAGCCGAATCCATATAAGTTAAAACAAAAATTCGTTCCGGATTTATTCCGCGTTCCAAAAGTTTAATAATTAATGCCAACAAAATTGTAGTTTTTCCGGCACCTGGCACCGCAGAAATTCCCATATATCCGGATTTATAATCAAGTACCGGCTTTTGATCTTCTCGCGGAATAATTTTAAATGCCTGCACATCCGCTTCTGTTTCATCTTCTTGCATACTTGTTATTATATAAGGTTCAATACCGCCATAATTTTCAACTCCGTTAGAATCAAAAAGACTTGAATAACAATAAACTCTTTTTGAAGCACATAATGCAAGTTTTCTTAAAACCCGTCCGTTTTTATCTTTCGAAAGTTTTATATTGTCCTCAATTGTATATTCTAATTTTTCCCAATCCTTTTGAAAAACCCAAGCATTGTATAATGGACCTGTATCAGATTTAATCCACTCGGAACTGGATATATCAAGCCATATTTGGTATTTGGTTTTAACATGGTTATCTATAATTTTTTGCGGAGTTGATATGATTAAATCATTTTTATTAATTTCAAGTACAGAATAAGGATTTTCCGCGATAATTGAATTCTCTACCTGTAAAATAATATCAAGTTTTTTATTATTAAAGTTTGTCCCAAATACATTTTCAAAATCTTTCATTTGTTTTAAAAAGAAATTAAATTTATTTATTTCTTCAAACTTTACAGGTAAAAATATAAAAAGTTCGTTATAAATCTCAACAATTTGTTCTGAAATTTTTAATTTTGACATTGATAAATTTTCTACAAGCCCACGGAATTTTGAATACTTTTCAGTATACTCTGCATCAAAAAATTTATATTGAATAAGTACTTTATCTTTATTAAAAACCTCTAAAATATCAGCACAATACTTTAATGGAATTTGCAAAAATTCAGATAAAATAACTCTTATTTCAAATTCATCAATGGAGTATTTCAAATCTGTATTTAATTTTAGAATGGTAATAGTTGCCTGTACAAGTCTATTTTGAATAAGTTTTTCACTACCTGATAAATATTTTAAATTTATATTATTTTTAAAACCTTCTCTCAAACCAAATTTTAACATTTCATCAATCACAGGTGATACTACTGTAATTTCAGAAGGTAAAACTTTTTTAGATAATAAATCTTTAATTCTAATAACCGCCGCATCTACCATAGCTGAACGTTTTGAAAAAGATTCATATGAAAAATTATTTAAGACATTAACTTCTTCATTGTAAACGTTTTTATAAAGTTTTAATGTTTCTTTTTCCATTATAGAAGACTCATCAAGTTTTACTATTTCCGGATTAAGTATTGTTTTTAGTTTTTCATAATTATTTTTATCGGCACTTAAATATCCACATCTGCTGGAACCAAGCGGATCAATAGATATAAAAGAATCCTTTAGCTGCGGGGCTAAATATTCAATAAAGTCCATACATATCGGAGTACATTCATCTGCATCATCAACTATTAAATATTTTATATTTTTAAAATAATCCGTATTTTTATATATAAAATTAAACATTAAGCACTGTCTAAGATAATCAAAATCCCGAAGTTCAAGAGTTTTTTTCATAAACTTTTTAATAGCCAAATTTGCATCGTCTGAAAAACCTTCTTTTAAAATTGCAGCACGTTCATTAACTTCAGTTTGAGAAAGATTATTCTGAACAATAAGAGAATATCTTCTAAAAATCTGATGTAAAAGCGACATTCTTGAATTATATCCACGAAATTTTACATCCTTCAAAATATCTTTTAGAATAAATTGCGAAACTTCTAATCCTGTCATATTTGGTAAGATAACAGGATTATCAAAAATATTTCTATCTTCTAAAAAAGCCCAGTTGTCTGAAACCGTATTATAAACCAGAGAAAAAAATGAATGTACAAGGAGTTTTTCAAAACAATCTATCGTTAATTTTTCAAGTGTTTTTTCAATAAAAATATTTTTCAAGGTAGAGTTTTGAACAAGCACAAGAATTTCTGATGATCTTATTCCCTTGTTTAATAATTCAGAATATTTATCTATCAAAACATCAGTTTTAGATGAAGAGATATTTCCATCAATCAGCAAATTCAATACTCCTTATAGTGTATATTTTATCATAAACGCAGTAAAAAACTACTCCCGCAAAATGATTGCCAAAGTTTCAATTATGAACTATTATTTGAATATCGAAAAAGTGTTATATAGACAATAATTCAAGGAGAAAAAATTATGGCAACAACAAAAAAAGTTATGTTATCACAAGAAGAAAGAATTGGTTTCGCAGCTGGTGAAATTTATAACTACTTACACCAAAACGGAACTACTACATTTGCTAAAATGAAAAAAGAATTAGACCTTAAAGGTAACTTTGCAGACTTAGGTTTAGGCTGGTTAGCTAGAGAAAACAAAGTTGAAATCTCTCAAAAAGGACCTGCTGTAAAAGTTAGCTTAAGATAGTTATTAACCATATTTACATTATATAAACATACAAACGGAATTTCTAAATAGAAATTCCGTTTTACATAATTAAGAAATAATTAAAAAAGCTAATAAATCTTCTATTTTATATTATTATTAATTTAGGAGATAATTATGAAATACAAAGATTATTATGAAACACTAGGAATAAAACGAGATGCAACAGATGCTGAAATAAAATCAGCATATCGAAAACTTGCAAGAAAATTTCACCCTGATGTAAACAAAACAAAAGAAGCAGAAGAAAGATTTAAAGAAATAAATGAAGCCTATGAAGTATTAGGCGATAAACAAAAACGCCAAGATACGACAGTTTAGGTGCAAACTGGCAAGGCGGGGCTGATTACACACCGCCTCCGGGATTTGAAAACTTTAACTTTGGCAGTGGACAAGGTTATCAACAATTTAACTTTAATGGTCAAGACATGGGAGGTTTTTCCGACTTTTTTAGTTCATTATTCGGTGATATGATGGGTGCAGGTGCTGCCGGTGGAGCTCGTGGTTTTTCAAGTTTTGATTTTGGTGACATGGGTACTCAACAAGCTTACACTAGTCGTGGAACCTCCTCTCATAGGCATACTCAACAAAAATCTGAAAACTTAGATGTTACAAAAACCTTAAATGTGACTGCAAAAGATTTATTTTCTAAAGATCCGATTACGGTAAAATTTAATGATATGAGAAAATGTACCCAGTGCCCCGGCGGTGGCGGCTACTGCCAAGCTTGCGGCGGAACCGGAATTATAAATGAAAACAAATCTTTAAAAGTAAAACTTCCAAAAGAAATTAAGGAAGGACAAAAAATTAGGCTTAAAGGGGAAGGAAAAGTTGACGCCTACGGTCAAAAGGGTGATTTATACCTTATATTAACTCCAAAAGATTCTGAATACGAAATTAAAGGTTCTGATTTAACAAAAGATATAGAAATCACTCCACCTGAAGCTGTTTTAGGATGTAAAAAAGAAATTCAAACATTACACGGTAATATAACAATAAAGATTCCTCCAATGACTTCAACCGGCAAGTCTTTAAGACTAAAAGAACTTGGGCTTCCTAAAAAATCAGGAGGATTTGGAAATCTTAATGCAAAAATTAAAATTGTTCTTCCAGAAAAACTTTCAAAAGAAGAAATAGATTTATACAAGAAGTTATTAAAGTAAGAATTTAGCTTTAAGATTCAGAATTAAATTCAGAATGACAATTTTTTGTTAATATTGATACAGAAGTGTCAAGAACATTTGCTATTTCAATTAAAGTATCAAGCGAAGGTTTTGAGAATGCAACTTCAATTTTACCGACAAAATTCAAAGACATATTAAGCCTGTCGGCTAAATCTTGCTGTGTTAAATGAAGTTCTTGGCGGCGTGATTTAATATTCCGTCCAAGATTCATATAAAAATCTTCATGCATATACGTACAGTGTATACGTATCAATTATGTAATTATACGTACAGTCTGTACGTATACAATCTGTATTCAAAATACTAAAATAAAGGTATGAATAAGAAGGCTTTTACTCTGGCAGAAGTATTAATAACCCTTGGAATAATTGGTATAGTTGCGGCAATGACTATCCCAACATTAATACAAAAGAATTTTGAAAGACAAACTGTTGTAAAATTACGCGAAGCTCAATCGATATTAGCACAAGCAATAAGAATGGCAGAAGAAGAATATGGTGAAGTTAGCGGATGGGGATTAACAGGTATGGATGAAAATTCCGCAAAAATCATTGCTAATAATATAAAACCGTTTTTAAAACTAGCAATAGATTGTGGTATTAAAGATACCCAATATGCCTGCGTGACAAAAAATAAATACCAAAAACTAAATGGCGTGATTCATGGTGAATACGCAGTAACTAGACCTGATTGTTACAAAATAGCTCTTCTTAATGGTAGTTCTATATGGTGGAGAGGTCCGGCTGGCGGAGCAGAAAAAGAACGAATTATTACATTCTGGATTGATGTAAATGGTAAACAAATTCCAAATGTATATGGTAAAGATTTATTTGTATTTTCATATGAACACAATTCTATAAAACCGCTTGGAGCACCGGATTCTGATTCCCCGTGGAATGTAAGTTGTAAGAAAAATAGTAACGGATATGGATGTGCTTATTACGTTTTAAATAACCAAAACATGAATTACCTTCACTAATTCTATTTACAACTCTAAATAAAACATTGACATGCCTGGCTTTTACGTGACACAATAAAAGTAGTTTTTGAGGGGGAAATTATGGTTAAAGAAACTTATTTGCACGATAAACACGTAGAACTTGGTGCGAAAATGGTGGATTTTGCAGGATGGCACATGCCTGTACAATATTCATCTATTATAGAAGAACACAAAACTGTTCGAGAAAATGTCGGATTATTTGATGTTTCACATATGGGAGAAGTTTTTGTATCAGGAAAAGATGCTACAAAGTTTTTAAATAAAATTGTTCCTCAAGATATAACAAAGCTTGATTATGAAAAGGCTGTATACTGTCAGCTTCCTAATAAAAATGGCGGACTTATTGATGATTTAATTATTTATAAATTAGGAATTGAATACTATCTTGTAATCTGTAACGCCTCCCGAATTGATGAAGATCTTAACTGGATTGTCAGAAATAAACGCGGATTGGATGTTAAAATTGATAACCAATCTCATAATTATTCACTACTTGCCATACAAGGCCCTCACGCAATTGATTTAATAAAAAAAATGGGATACACTCTCGAAACTCAAAAATCATTTACTATAAAACCTGCAATAATAGAAGGTATAAAACTTTTAGCTTCTCGTACCGGCTACACAGGTGAAGATGGATTTGAATTACTGGTAGAAAATGAATATTCAGAATTTTTATGGGATAAAATTCTAGAAAACGGACAAGAATTTGGTATCAAGCCTATTGGGCTTGGAGCTCGTGATACGTTAAGACTTGAAGCTGCTCTTCATCTTTACGGAAATGATTTAGATGAAAGCACAACTCCGATTGAAGCCGGGTTATCCTGGTCTATTCCAAAAAATAAGACTGAATACTATAATGGAAAAGAAATTATAATGAATCAATTAGAGAATGGTGTTTCTAAAAAACTTATCGGACTTGTTATGCTTGATAGAAATATTGCACGCCACGGTTATGATGTATACTTTAATGGCGAAAAAGCAGGTCATATCACAAGCGGATGCGTTTCACCTTCAACAGGCAAAAATATTGCTCTTGCTTATGTAAAAAATAACAAAGAAATTTGCCAGGGTGCAACTGTTCAGGTTATGATAAGAGAAAAACTTCACGATGCTCAAGTGGTAAAAAGACCATTTGTAGAAAAAAGAAACAAAGTATAAATCAGGATCTTTCTCCCCTCTTCAAGGGGAAGGACTAGCGTAGAGGTTAGTCCCTAAATCTGAGCGATAACAAAGAATCTCATAAAGTTATTAATTAAAAAGGAGAATAAAATGAGTTTTACAGAAAATATTTTATGTTCAAAATCTCACGAATATGTATTAAAAAGTGAACCTGCAATTATTGGATTAACCGATTATGCTATCGAACAATTAGGAGATATTGTATTTTTAGAATTACCGGAAGTCGGAGATGTATTTTCTAAAGGCGAAACTTTTGCAAATATTGAATCAGTAAAAGCCGCATCCGAAATTTACATGCCAATTAGCGGTAAAATTGTTGAAGTTAATTCAGCACTTGTAGATGCGCCGGAAGCTTTAAATGAAGATTGTTTTGAAAACGGATGGCTTGTCAAAGTAGAAACAACAAACCCTGACGATTATTCAGACCTTTTAACATATGCAGATTATAAAGAAGAATTGGAATAAAATGAAGAATTTTTTAGTACACGATAATCAAACGACACAACAAATGTGTAAAGAAATAGGAATTAAATCAACAGAAGAATTATTTTCTCAAATTCCGCAAGATGTAAGGATGTCTGGAATAAATTTATCTGAAGGTTTAAGTGAAATGGAAGTTCAAAGAGTTATAAAAAAACTTGCAAAAGAAAATAAATCCGACCACATAAACTTTGCAGGTGGCGGAATATATAATAAATTTGTTCCGGCATGTGTTTCTCAAGTTGCAGGACGCTTCGAATTCAATACAGCATATACACCTTATCAGCCTGAGATTTCTCAAGGAACCCTACAGGTAATGTATGAATTCCAAACGATGATTGCAAGACTTACAGGAATGGATATTGCAAATGCTACAGTTTATGACGGTGGTACAGCTTGTGCTGAAAGTATTTTAATGGCTTGCAGAATCTCAAAAAAATACAAAGTTTGCGTATTAAATTCCTTAAATCCGGAATATAAAAAAGTTATTAAAACATACACAGATCCTCAATCAATTATTGTTGATTGGGTAGATGAAATCCCTGTGACAACTACAGATTATGCTTGTGTGCTTATCCAGACACCTGATTATTATGGCGAAATAATTGAACCACAAACAACAGTTGATTGTTTACTTATTGTATGTACAGATCCATCAAGTCTTGCACTTCTAAAACCACCATCTGAATATAATGCCGATATTGTTGTAGGTGATATTCAAACTCTTGGTATTCCAATGAATTTTGGCGGACCAACTGCAGGATTTATGGCTTGCCGTGAAAAATTTATGCGTCAATTGCCGGGACGACTTGCAGGAAGAACTGTTGATAAAGACGGAAAACAAGCGTTTTGTCTTACAATTCAAACCAGAGAACAACATATTAAACGAGAAAAAGCAACAAGTAATATATGTTCAAATCAGGCTTTAATAGGGCTTTGTGCGACACTTTATTTATCTGTAATGGGTGAAAAAGGTTTTTGTCAGGCAAGTTACTTATCAGCTGAAAACGCTCATAAACTTTCAGAAAAACTTGCTGAAAAAGGAATAAAAACATTAAATAAAAATTTCTTTAACGAATTTGTTATAGAAGTTACAGATAGTGAAAAATTCTTAAAGAATTTAAAAGATGTAGGAATTTTAGGCGGCATAAAAATTGATTCAACAAAAGTTCTTGTCGCGGCAACTGAAATGAATACAGATGAAGAAATTGATAGATACGTTTTATCTTATTAATGTTTTCTTCCTATATTTGAAACTTTAGTACGTTTTAATGCAGCACCGGCTGTTTGACTGTATTGTTTTGCAGTTTTTGCTGCTTGGGTATTTGTTTGTTGACCGGATTTAACAAATTGGCTGCTAATTTGTGCCGCTGTAGATATACCTTTACCGACTTTTTCAGTAATGGTACCTGCTTTTTCGACACCTATACCGGCTTTTTCTGTTCCGTTACCAGATTGTTCTGTTCCGACTCCGCTTCCTTCAAGAGCAACACCAGCAGCGGCAGTATACATGTTTGATTGCATTGCTTGACCAGTTGATTGCATTACGGTACCTGTTGTTTGGAGCCCTTTTCCGATTTGTTGAGTTACTTGCCCACCTGTTTGTAAGCCTTGTCCAACTTGTTGGGTCGTATCTCCAAGTTTCATAGACATATTTACAATATTATTTGAATTTTTTAATGATTTTGCATCTGCATTTATTTGCTTTTGATTTGCTTTTGCCGTTTTTACAGCTTTTGCCATACGTGTATGGAAAGATTTTGTACTATTAGTTAATCTGCTATTTCTAGCTTTGACATCTGATTTTAAAGATTGTGATTTATTATTTGAAGCATCTATTTTGGAGGTGAGGTTTTCAACTCTTTCACTTTTTTCTTGAATTTTTTGCTGAATACTATCTCCATCGCTATTATTACCTGTAGTTTGAGATGTTCCGTTGATATCCATAGATTCTTCGTTGTTTTCTGCCATAGGGGAAGGAGCAGACATTTCATTAACACCTTGTGATTCTTGTTGTTGTTTTAGTTGCTCAATTTCTTCCTGAAGAGTTTCTTGTTCTTGTTTATCTGTTTCAATTTCTTCTTCTGTTTGTTGAATTTCTTCTTCGTTCTTTTCTATTTTACTCTGCTCAGTTTCAACAGTTTGTTCAAAAGATTTAACATCTTTGTCAATCTTTTTCATATCTTTATTAGCATTAGCAGTAAGTTTTATTTCATTTTTTTGATTCTTTGTTGTTGAAGAATTTACTTTTCCTAAGTCTGAATTTGTTGAATTTTCATCTTGTTCTGATTTGCGTTGTTGACTGGAGGCGGAAGACAATTCAGAATCAGCTGTTTTTTCTGAATCTTTTGCATCTTTTTCTGCAAGTTTACCTTGACTAGGATCAGTATTATTAGCTGCTCTGTCTTTTAATTCTGCGTTAACCTTTTTTAATTTTGCATTTACAGAATTCTCAAGTGCTCTTGAAATATTTGAATCATCTTTTAATTCAGTAAGTTCTGCTTTTATATTATTTAATTCAGCATTAGAAACTCCTGTTAAATTATCAAAATCAATATTACTTATATCTAATGATTTTTTATCTTCGTCAGATGAATTTACATTATTTATGTTTGTATTATTTTTTACACTATTTTGAGTTGTTGAATTGGTAGCAGTTTGGGTATTTTGGGTTTGAGAATTTTGTTGAATCTGTCCGGTAGCATTATTTCTTCCTGCTGCAAATACCGAACCTTCCATTGTCATACTTTTATCTTTATTTGTTTGATTTTGTTTTACTGAATTATCAGCATTATTTTTTTTAGACAAAGAGTCAGTATTAGACACATTAGTTTTGTTTTTTAATTTAAGATTAAATTGTCCACCGATTTGACCGATGTTCATTGCTGCTCTCCAGTATTTACTCTCTAATATATAAAAACTTTTTAAAATCACTTATTTCAAATAGATTTCATTTGTTACAAATTTTAACAACTTAAGTAATACAAATTTTATTCATTAAGTTATTCACATTTTAACCTTTTTAAGTTATAATCAATATACGAGAGTTTTAATATTTTTTGAAAGGTTATTTAAATGAATAAAAGTCAATCAATGGGGATGTACGTAATATTAGCTATTGTTGTGCTGGTCTTTATTTCGACAATATTTATGACTGGTCCTTCAACAAGTACATCTGAAATATCATATACCAATTTTTTACAAAAGTTGGAGAATAAAGAGTTTTCAAAAATAGAAAAATATGATGATATGATTATTGCGGTGCCAAAAGATCAGCCGGCTCAAGAAGAAGCAGCTAAAAAAAGTAATACTGAAAAGAATACAGTATCCCCGTTTTTATCTGCAGATAATAAAAATGTTCAAGCTCCGTTACAACAGTATAAAGTTCAGATTCCTGTTAATGATCCGGAATTAATTGAAAAATTAAATTCTTCTGAAGCTGATATTACTGTAAAAAAGGCTCCCGAAACTAATCAACTTGCCGGTAATATTGGTACATTTATCATAATTTTATTTGCCGTTATTTCTCTGGGGCTTATGATAAAAGCAATTCAAGCAGGCGGCTCCCAGGCAATGTCATTTGGTAAAAGTAAAGCAAAAATGCTTTTGGATTCCAAAGTAAAAACAACATTTAAAGATGTTGCAGGTATTGACGAAGAGAAAAAAGAACTTGAAGAAATCGTTGACTTTTTGAAAAACGGTGAAAAATATATGAAATTAGGTGCAAAAATTCCGAAAGGTGTTCTTTTAGTTGGACCTCCGGGAACAGGTAAAACCTTGATGGCAAAGGCTGTTGCAGGTGAAGCAAGTGTTCCGTTTTTCTCAATTTCAGGTTCTGATTTTGTTGAAATGTTTGTTGGTGTTGGTGCAAGCCGTGTAAGAGATTTATTTGAACAAGCTAAAAAACATCAGCCTTGTATTATATTTATTGATGAAATTGATGCTGTAGGACGTCAACGTGGTACAGGCGTAAGTGGTGGCCATGACGAAAGAGAACAAACTTTAAACCAATTACTGGTTGAAATGGATGGTTTTGACGTAAATACAAATATTATTGTAATTGCAGCTACAAACAGACCTGACATTTTGGATAATGCACTTTTAAGACCGGGTAGATTTGATAGACAAATTTATATCAATGCACCTGATGTTAAAGGTCGAGAACAAATACTAGAAGTTCACGCTAAAAATAAAAAACTTGATAAAGATGTTGATTTGAAAATTTTAGCAAAACGTACACCAGGTTTTACCGGTGCAGATTTGCAAAACCTGCTCAATGAATCTGCTCTGTTAGCAGCAAGAAACGGTGAATCTAAAATTTCAATGAATGATATTGATCGTTCAATTGATAGAGTTATTGCTGGTGTTGAAAAAAGAAGTAAAGTATTAACTGATGCAGATAAAGAGTTAACTTCATATCACGAAGTCGGTCATGCATTAATCGATAAACTTATTCCTGATGCAAATGAACTTCATAAGGTTTCAATAATCCCTCGTGGAATGGCTCTTGGAGTAACTTGGACAAGACCCAAAGATGAATCAGTGCATGTTAGTAAAGCAAAGTTATTAGCAAAAATTGCAGTATCACTTGGTGGTCGTGCAGCTGAAGAAATAGTTTACGGTAAAGAAAATGTTAGTACAGGTGCATCTCAAGATCTTAAAAATGTAACAGATATTGCTCGTAAAATGGTTACAGCTTGGGGAATGTCTGAAAAATTAGGTACTATGGCATACGGTAAAAACCAAGAAAATGTATTTATGGGCAGAGATTTCGGTCATCAAAGAGATTACTCTGAACAAGTTGCTTACGAAATCGATCAGGAAATCAAACGTATTGTTGATGAAAGGTATGAATTAGCTAAAAAACTTCTTTCTGAAAATCGTGATATGCTTGAAAAGATTTCAAAAGAACTGCTAGATAAAGAAACCATAGATGAAAAAGAATTTGAAGAACTGATGAATTCAGTAAAAAATCAAAGACAAGCCTAATAAAAAATCCCGAGAATCTCGGGATTTTTTATTTCTTAAGATATTCCGGTAAAATTTCAAAAATATCTCCAACAATACCTGTATCTGCAATATCAAAAATTGGAGCTGTTTCATCATTATTTATAGCAATAATATGTTTTGCACCATTCATCCCTACTGTGTGTTGAATTGCACCTGATATACCGCAGGCTATATAAACTTTAGGGCTTACTGTTTTTCCTGTTTGTCCGATTTGAATAGAAACCGGAGCTAATCCCATTTCTACTGCACCTCTTGTAGCCCCTATAGTTGCACCGATACTATCCGCAAATTGCTTTAATAGTTCAAACCCTTTTTCATTTTTAAGCCCTTTACCGCCTGCTACAATAATTTCCGCAGAATCAAGTTCATTAATGATTGAGTCTACAGTTTTTTTAAATTCAATTAGTTCTACTCTGTTTTTCATAATAGAAATATTTACAGGACAAGAAACAAATTCCGTATCAACAAATGAATCCTCGCGATAAACCTTAAAAACATTAGGACGAACTGTAGCCATTTGCGGCATAGTTTTACATAGAATAGTTGCCATTAATTGTCCGCCAAACGTTGGACGCGTTGCTGCAAGTTGTCCTTTATCATTTATATCAAGTCCGGTACAATCGGCAGTTAAGCCTGTACCTAGAGAAGCAGCTACCCTTGGAGCTAAATCTCTACCCTGATTAGTTGCACCAATTAAAAGAATTTCAGGTTTTATAACTCCGACTAAATCAATTAAATGTTTTGAATAATAATCAGTTGAATAGTTTGCAAATGCTTCATTCTCAAAATAGTAAACTTTATTTACCCCACGATTTTGAAACGCTTCTTTATAATCAAAAACTTTTCCCGGTGTCGTAAATATTACGGCATTAACATCTATTCCGCCAAGTTTTTCAGATAATTCTTTTGCCTTATCAACAAGTTCAAAAAATACAGTGTGAATATATTTTTCACGTGTTACTTGAGCATATACTAAAATCCCTGAATTTTCACTGTTAGTCATTTTTTATAACCTTAAGTTCTACTAGTTTTTCTTTCAAAAGTTTAACACTATTTTCAACATTTAAATTAAATTTTTGAACGTTATGTGATGAAATATTTCTAAAAGCTTTACTTACACAAGTAGGAGACCCTTTCAAACCGGTATGTTCAGGAGTTAAACCAATATCTTCCATAGAAAGAACCTTTATCTGTTTTTTTGCAGCAGAAATTATTCCATTAATCTTTGGTCTATTAGGTTCAAAATCTTGTTTTAATGCACATACTAAAGCTGGCAATTGTACTTTTACTGTTTCAATTCCGTCTTCCATTTCGCGAGTTAATACAAGTCCCTTATCAAGGGAGCCTGCATAATCTTTCACATAAGTAACCTGAGGAATATCAAGAAAGCTGGCAATATTTGGACCGGTTTGAGCAGTATCACCATCAACAGCAAATTGTCCGCATATAATTAAATCAAAGTTAGGTAAAACCGTTCGTATTGCTCTTGAAATAGTTAAACCTGTTGCGTAAGTATCTGCTCCTGCAAATTTCCTATCAGAAATCAAAATCGCATTATCACAACCAAGTGCCAACACCTTTCTAAGCATACCTTCAGCTTGCCTTGGTCCCATTGTGAATACAGTAATTTCCGTATCTTTGATTTGTGATTTCAATTTTAGAGCAAGTTCAGCTGCATAAATATCAAATGGATTTATGATACTTTCAACACCTTCTCGTTGGATGGTATTACTCTCAGTCCATCTAATATCGGTTGTATCCGGAACTTGTTTTATACATAATGCGATTTTCATAGTTTTTAATTATTGTTGTTTTGCTGCTTTTTGTTTTTGGTTAGCGTCAAGTAGTGCATTATATGCTAATAAATACATTGAACATTTTTGAACACTTGGAACATACCATGCACATTTTGTTTGACTGCAAACCATATCAATACCTGAACCAATACTTATTAACGGACAAACCGGAATATCATTTCTACCCATCTTCTACTATTCTCCTACTTTATTATTTTACTTGTTTTAATAAATTGCAGTTTTCACTGCGTTTACGTTCTTGATCTTTATAGATTTTTGTTCTGATTAATAACTTCATCAAAATCAATTTTGTGAGCATCAAAATCAGGACCGTCAACGCAGGCAAATTTTGTTTCTCCGCCAACGGTAACCCGGCATGCTCCGCACATTCCTGTACCATCAACCATAATAGGATTCATACTTGCTTCAGTATAAATACCTTTATCTCTGGTTAATTCCGCAACTGCTCTCATCATTGGCATAGGTCCTACTGCAATTACATAATCAACTTTTTCTCTATCAATAATATTTTGTAAAACTGTTGTACCAAAGCCTTTTATACCGTATGAGCCATCATCTGTAGTTAGATATAATTCTGTACAAGCTTCTCTCATTTTGTCTTCCCAGAATAATAAGTCTTTAGTTCTTGCTCCGGCAATCATATAAACTTTATTGCCAGCATCTTTTAAAGCTTTTGAAATTAAATAACAAGGAGCTGCACCATAACCACCTGCTACACAAACTGCAGTGCCATATTTTTTTATTTCTGTAGGTTTTCCTAGCGGTCCGACTAAATCAACAAGTTCATCACCTATTTCAAGTTCTGCTAGTTTTTTAGTTGAATAACCAACTGCCATAAAAACTAAAGTTAGTTCACCTTTGTCTTTATTAACATCAGCAATAGTCAAAGGAACTCTTTCGCCTTCTTCTTCAACTCTGAATATAATAAATTGTCCCGCTTTTGCATTTCTAACTACATAAGGTGCATCAATTGTAATTTCATATTGATTTGGACATATTTCTTTTTTTGATAATATTTTGTACCCCAAGGTTCTCTCCTTATCTGTTATTTACCCCAATTATACTATAAAAAGTAAAATTTTACCAGAGCATAATACTAGTTTTATAATATTATTTTAAATATTTTCGTAAAACTTCCTTAACTTTTCCATACCCGATTGTCCCGTCTTTTCGTTGACCTTTTAACAATGTTGCTTGTTCAAAATTTAAAGTTTCAAGAAGATATTTTACAAAAGTGTCATTTTCGTTTATTTCTGTAGGCTTTTCAAACCACATAACACTAATATTTGAATTAGCTCTTACGTAGTCGCGTATTGGTATAATTTCAGAACCAACGCAAATTAATTCATCTATATCAAGTTTTGAAATAAATTCTGCAATGTTTCGATAAGTTTGTTCTTCCAAATCTCCTAAAGCCTTAATTCTTGTTATGATTATTCTTTTATATCCTGCATCTTTATATAGATTCATGAACGTATTAATATTTGCAATAAGAGTATCATAGCTAGGATTATTAGGACAATCTGTTATAAACTCTACTCCATTTTTAAATTTATCAACAACCCAACGATCACCTACTGCTTCATATAAAGAAAGTCCGTGTTTAATTTCTTCAGTTGAAAATCCTAAAGATAATAGAAGTTCTATAACTTTAATTGCATTATCAATTTGATATTTTCCGACAACAGGAATAAAATATTTTTCATCTTTATAGATAAATTCCGAACCATCTTTATCAGCTTTTATAAGTTCATAGCAACCTTCATCTATATAAACTTTTTTACAAGAATAAATTTCAGAAGCCTCACGTAAAATATCCATACCATTAATTATTGCAGTAGAATCTTCTTTCATTGCTGATAATAATGTAGATTTTTCAATAGCGACATTTTTAAGGGTTAAATATTCCCCAAGGTTTTCGTTAGAAACCTTTGAAAGAATAACAGCATCAGGCATTATTAATTCGGAGAAGCATTTTAAATACCCTCTACCTTGACCACTGCATTCAAATATAAAATAATCTATATCCGGTTCAACTTCTAAAAATTTGTGTGCTACCCTAAGTTTGATATTAGCTCCCGGTTCTCCTCTATAAACCTTATGGTTTTGAGATAAAATACCATAAATCATTTCAGTTGTTGAAGTTTTTCCAATCGATCCGGTTATTGCGATATATTTAGTTTTTTTAGAGATTTTATTTGTTCTTGTGTAATTTGCCAGGTCAAAAATTGCCTGAAGCGTATCAGGAACCATTATAACCAAATCTAATTTGTCCTGGTATGTTTCTATTATTTGCATTAACATTTCATAATATGCTTTATCTGCAAATCGAACTTCATCGAACATAATAGCTCTTACACCTGCATTTATGACCTTTTCTATATTGTTAAAGGAATTTACAAGTGCTCCATTTATGTATATGTGTATTGGAATATAAATTGTAGATTTATTATAACGAACATATGAATTTATTCCACATGGATAATAGTCCAAAGATTTATCAAAATTTGGATTCTGGTAAAATATATATCCGGAGGTATTACCTAATATTTCATCTATAGAATATTTCATTTTATTACCTCACTGCAAGCTGCCACATATATTGAATGATTTTCTCTTTTTAAACTTTCCATAAACATATTAAATTTATCAATAGAATTCCTATCTGAAATATTATATTGGAAAGATTTTACATAAGTTGTTTGATTGTGTTTTTTAAATAGATGAATATATTCATTTGTATTCAATAAAATCAATATATCAGGATTAAGCTTTGCAATATGAGTAAATATTTCATTATAAACAGATTCTCGTAAGTTTCCTAAATTTTGAATATGTTCAAATACAACAATCTTAGAATTATCTTTATACTTTTCGAAAAAGTTATCTAATGATTTTAGAATATATTCAACAGAAACTTTTTCCCGATTTAATATAAAGTAATCTACTTTGTTATCTGTAAATTCTTTATATAAAGATGAATAGCCAACAGGTTCAACTTCAAAATTAGAGGCTTTGAGATGTGATAAAAATTCATTAGCCATTGTATTACACCTTTGGATATAGTCTGATTCAGTTTTGATAAAATGTGTTTTTGCCTGATATTTATACGAAATTCCATGATTTATAAGCTCATTATCCATATATGTAAATATTGATTTTACATTTTTAAAAGTATCTAAGGCACAAAGTAATTCTTCAGATAAATTCAACATAGATTGATAAATACCAATATTATAAACTGAAGATTTAGTAAATAGTACATGTCTTTTTCTAAAATTCGACAAGAAATTAACTAGATTAGGCTTTTGAGGGATAATTTCTGTTATGACATAATCTGTATTTCTATCAGCCAAAAGAAAAGGTTCAAAAAATTTCTGCCATACATTAAAAGTATTTTTAGGATATGTAATATTATAGCTATTCTGCATTTTATTTACCAGTAATTCTCTGACAGTTTCGGTTTCATTTGTTCCGACAACTGCTATTGTTTCAAAGTTATATTGCCAGGAATTTTCGACAGCCATATAATATGCAAAATTATAAACATTTTGGACTAATAGTAATACTTCTAAATTTTTTGAACCTTTTTTCATTAATGAATGAAAATTTATTTTTACATTATTATTTTCCAGAGCGGATTTGTTTAATAGAAAACCTTTACAGTACGAATTTGAAAATATCTTTTCCAAAACTTCCCACAATGAAAATTCACCTGATTCTATTGGAATAAAAATAAAATCGTTTTCAAGTTTTAAGGCATTTTCCAATGAACAAGTAAACACATATTCTTTTTCAGGATTTACAATTTTTAAAGGGAATATACTATTATGTTCTAACAAATATGATAGTTTCATATCTAAACCTCTATACGAATAATATCCTCTACCACTTCAGTTTTTAGAGAATCTCTTAAGTCTTCAACATCTTCTACAAGAAGGTTTATAAATTCATCAAGTTCTTCACCTTTCAAAGGTCTTGTTTGTGGTGTGAAGGACTGATTATCCATATACGTAGGATAGATATATAATTTAGAATCTAATGTTGCTGAGCCCTCAAAAAATTCCATCCCAACAGCCATATTATATGGCAGAACTTTACCTTTAAAATTTGCGGGAAATATAAAGTTTCCTATACCATATAAAATAATTTTTCCTTTATATTTTTCTATAGAATTCATCATATGAGGTCCGTGACCAACAACATAATCTGCACCGGAATCAATAAAGCTATGAGCATATTGAATTTGAAGATCTGTTGTTTTCATTAAATCAAAGCCAAAATGAGGAAAAACTACAATTACTGAGTTTTTGTCATTCTCCTTTATTGATTTAATAAGTTCTATTGCGGATTTATCGTTTAACATAAAAACGCCTTCTTTATTTGTATCAGCATAAAACCTAAAATCTTCATCATAATCTTTTTTATATTTAAATCCGCCAATAACATATAAGTTTACATATTTTTCATTAAGCGTTATGCGTTTTACGAATGGCATCTGGGCAGAATTCAAATTCAACCCGGCGCCAAAATAACAAATATTATTATCGCTTAAGGCATTTAAAGTTTCTACAAGCCCGGCTTTATCATAGTCTAATGCGTGATTGTTTCCTAAAGATACAGCTTTAACATTATATTTATTTAACAAATTTGGAACAATATTTTTATCCGCCCAGTGTAAAACTGTTTTTTTGTGGGTAAGCGAAGACGTTTTAACAGATGTCAAAGGCGTTTCCAGATTAAGTATATTCATATCAAAACGATTTAAAATCGGAGCAACTTTTTCAAATAAATATTCGTATCCGTTTTGGCGTAAAATATTAACACGTTCACTTAAATCATATTTTCCCTGATAATTTTCACCAGTTGTAAAATCACCAAAAAATCCGATAGAATAGCTCTCTGTCATTTATAAACCTTTCAATATTCCCACAAAAATTATACCACATAATAACAAAAAAAGCGGTTATTTTAACCGCTTTTTTTGTTTATTTAAGATTCTTGACAACCCATTTAAAATAATCAGTATTAGACTTGGCTAATGTAGTACAAGCAATACCATTTAGCTTATCTTTGCTTTCTAAACTGCAATAACGATTTTTATCACTGTATTTAGTGCCATAATCTCCCATTGGTACTAAATTCCCATCAATTAACTGAAAGGTAAACAAATCATATCCCCAACGATTTGGTGGTGATTGAATTCCATTTACATCAATATGTAAACCAACCATCTGACTGTCTGCATTGAAAAATAATAATGTTCCATCTTGCAGCAGTAATTGTCCATCATCAAAAAATCCTTGATTATTTAAATTTACAGAAGATGAAGTTAATGTTCTATATCCATTTTTATAATCATCTTTATTACCATAAGTAATCATTATACAAGATTTTAGTTTGTTATTCTTAGAGTTATTACAATCTATAGCTCCTGAAAGATACCTTTGAAAAATACCACTAAGCTGATATCTATCTGCAGAACCATAAGCAACATTTTCAACTATATATACATCATCTTCCTGTGCCATTTTTAACACTTGTGACAATAAAGAATATGTTTTTAAAAACCTTGAGCGTAAAACATGTGCTTTATAATTTGTAATAAGTATAGGAATCGTAATTGCAGCAACTAAACCTATTATACTTAAAGTTATTAAAACCTCTGCTAACGTAAAACCTTTTTTCATAGCCACTCCTATTTGTCGTTATAGTTAAATTATAGTTGTTATAATTAAAATGTCAATCATTTAGTTAACCACTGTTATATAATTTTTTAATGAACACAAAACAACAGATAAAACATCTTTTAGTACAAAATGAAATAACAATGACAGAATTATGTAAAAGGATGTCAGAACGATTAAGAAAACCTTATACAATTCATAATATTTCAGGTAAACTAAACAGAGATACTATAAAGTATAGTGAAATTAAGCTTTTATTCGATATACTAGGATACGAACTTGTTCTTAGAAAAAAGAACTAAAAAAGACCTCAAAATATGAGGTCTTTTTTAGTATATTTGAACCTTTTCTATTTTTTAGATGAAGTTATATCCTTTGCTTCTTCTACACCACTATCTACTTTACCCAAGATTTGAGGAAGTTCAATTCCCGCTTGACCTGCAAGATCATGCATTGCAGGAAGCGCTTTTATTAAATCTTTCATAAAGTTTGCTGTTGTAGAACCGTTAGATGAACCTGTTCCGCCATCCCAAACTGTAATTTTATCAAATTTAATATTTTTAATTGCATCAACTTGTTTTTCAACGATTTTTTCAATTTTTTCAATCATCAAGAAGCTTGTAGCAATTTCAGGTCTGTTATTTGAAATTTTAACAAGTTCTTCATAACCTTTAGCTTTTGCTTCAAGGACTGCTTTAACACCTTCTGCTTCTGCGAAGTATTTAGCTTTGATTGCATCAGCTTCACCAAGTGCAATACGTCTTTGACGTTCAGCCTCAGCATCTGCTTGAACTTGAACTTTAAGTTTTTCAACTTCCTGTCTTGCAAGTTCTTCTTTTTTAAGTTTTGCTTCTTCTTGTTCTTTTTGAGCTAAGTAATACATCACGCTGAGCGTTTGCTTTTGCAACTTCACCTTCTCTGAATGCATCTGCTTGTTTTACTGCTAAGGTTGCATTGTATTCAGCAATATTTGCTTTTGCAACGTTTTCACCTTCAACAGCTTGTGCTTCAAGTTCTGCTGTTTTTATACGTTGTTCTCTATCTGCATTTGTTCTACCAATTTGAGTTTGAGCCATCTGCTCTGCTACTTGAACTTCTTTTTCTTTATTAGCTGAAGCTTCACCGACAGCACCAAGTTTCTCCTGTTGAGCTACTTCAACTTTTGCTTTGTTAATAGCTTCTGCTGCTGCTTTTTTACCAATCGCATCAATATAACCTGATTCATCAGTAATATCTTTGATATTTACGTTAATAATTTCAAGACCAATTTTATTAAGCTCTGTATTTACATTTGCATTAATTTGTTCTAAGAATTTTTCTCTATCTTGGTTTATTTCTTCAATTGTCAAAGTTGCAATTGCAAGACGTAATTGACCTAAAATAATATCACTTGCCTGAGTAATAACATCAGATTTAGATAAGCCTAAAAGACGTTCTGCAGCGTTAATCATAATTTTAGGATCTGTTGAAATACCAAATGTAAATGTTGATGGTACTGCAACACGGATATTACCTTTTGACAAAGCTCCACGCAGGTCAATATCAGTTGTCATAGGTTCAAGTGATAAAACTCCGTAATCCTGAATTAACGGGATAATAAATGTACCACCGCCATGTACACATTTTGCAGTTTTTTCTCCGCCTGTTTTACCGTAAACTACAATAATTTTGTTTGACGGACATCTTTTGTATTGATTTGCGATAAATACAAATATCGAAATCAAAACTAATGCTGCTGCAATCATTAATTGAAACATATTTTTCTCCTTTTCTTATCTAATAAATATTTATTTTTTTACTTTTTCAACATATAATAAATCATCCACAACTTTTACAACTTTAACAAGGTCAAAAGAATTGATAGATTCATCTGTGTCATTCATTGCATTAACAACAGATAATTGACCTGTAATCTCTATTTCTACCTGCCCCATAGAATGTGCATTAAAACTTGTGTATGCTCTGCCAACTTGTTGAATTGCAGATTTTTTATCTTTTTTTACATTCTTTTCTAATTTTTTTGTTGCAAACATTAACAATGAACTTACAACCATAAAGATTAAACCAACACCGAATGCAATAGGAAAATTTATATACTGATTATAATGAAATTGCTGTAATCCTGCATATCCCATCCAGCCAAAACCCATAAAAAATGAAATAATTGACTGTGTAGAAAAGAAATTAAATGAACAATCAGTATCTGTTTCTGTATTAAAATCAGCTGATACTTCGCTATCCCCGCCAACAACCGTAAAAATTATAAGTTTCAGCACAAATAAAATTGTTGAAAAAATAGCTACATAATAGTAGATTTTCCAAACATTTTCTAAATTAGCAGCAGGAATAGCCATATTTTTTATTCTCCTTTATTTTTATCATTTCTTTTTTGTCTAAAACTTTTTTGCGACTTGTTGGACGAAGTTTTCTTAAGCATACTTGATGATGTTTGAATACGTTTTACACTATAGACATCAGGTAATGATTGAATACAAGTAATAACTTTTTTTAATGTTTCTATATTATCAAGCTCAAGACCCATTTCTATAATACCAACGTGATTTTTAGTTTTTATATTAGCATTTATAATATTGGTATTATTATCAGAGACTGCAGAAATTACATCTTTCAATAAGCCTAATTTTTCTGCAGTTTCAATTCTTATTGTTGTATTATAAGTTTTATTTGTATTAACTCCGGCCCACTTAATATCCATCAAACGTTCATGAGGAATAGTTTCTAAAGTTTTGCAGTCAATTCTATGAACAGAAACCCCTTTAGATCGGGTAACAACTCCGACAATAGGTTCCCCGGGAATTGGAGAACAACACATTGCAAAGGAATACATTAAACCTTCAAGTCCTTCAATATCTTTTTTTGAGGATTTTCTGCGTGAAGAATGAAAACTATCTTCCGGTTTCTTTTCAACAGGTTTTTTGAGTTTATTAACAACTTTATTAACAGTAGTTTCACCATATCCAATGGCTGCAAACAAATCTTCTGCAGACTGATAATTCATCAATTTACCGACTTTGTCAAACTCTCCGGATTTTAAATATTCGTCAAAAACTGCTTTTGTTAAATCATGTTCAAGATTTGCTTTACCCATTTTAACGTGTTCTTCACGATTATTTTTCTTGAACCATTGCTTTATTTTTTGAGATGCTTGTTTTGTTACAACGAACGTAAGCCAATCAAGACGTGGTGCCGGTGTTTTTGATGTTAAAATCTCAACAATATCTCCGTTACTAAGCTTAGTATTTAAAGGTACAATTCTTCCGTTGACTAGAGCACCAACAGTTTTATGTCCTACATCAGAGTGAATTCTATATGAAAAATCGACAGGCGTTGCATCTTTTGGTAAATCTAAAACATCACCGCCAGGAGTAAAAGCAAAAACTTGATCAGAAAACAAATCTAGTTTAACACTTTTTACATAATCTTCGGCATTTTTCATATCTTTTTCGTATTCAACAAGCTTATGCATCCACGAAAATTTCATATCAGAAGCATTATCGGCTTTTTGTGAACCTTTTTCTTTGTATCTCCAATGGGCTGCAACCCCGTATTCTGCAACTTGATGCATTTCCCAGGTTCTAATTTGAACTTCAAGAGGTTTTGAACGCGGACCGATAACAGAAGTGTGCAAAGATTGATACATGTTGCCTTTTGGCATTGCAATATAATCTTTAAATCTTCCCGGAATTGGTTTAAATTGTGAGTGAATAAGCCCCAAGACCTCATAGCACTCTCTTACAGAATCGACAATTACACGAACAGCAGTAATGTCATAAAGATCATTAAATGTGATATTTTGCCGCTTCATTTTTGCAAAAATACTGTAATAATGCTTAGCACGACCTGTAATTTGTGCATTAATTCCGCTTTTTTGAACATCTTTTGAAATTTTATCAATTAAAAGATTAACTGTTTCTTCTCTATCAGCCTTTGTTTGAGCAACTAATTGAGCAATCTCATAATATTTTTCAGGTTCTAAATAGCGCAAAGATAAATCTTCTAATTCTGCTTTAATTTTATAAATACCAAGACGATTTGCCAGCGGTGCAAAAATTTCTAATGTTTCCTGCGCAATTTTTTTCTGTTTCGAAGTTTCCATAAAATTTAGAGTTCGCATATTATGAAGCCTATCAGCAAGTTTTAAGAAAATTACACGTATGTCATTTGCCATTGCAATAAATAATCGTCTAAAATTTTCTGCCTGACGTTCTTCTTTTGATTTGAATTCTAACTTTCCAAGCTTTGTAACCCCTTGAACAAGATTTAAGACATCTGAACCAAAAAGGTCTTCAACAATTTCAGGTTTGGTATCAGTATCTTCCAAAATATCATGTAAAAACGCTGCAATAAGTGTGTGTGTGTCTACTTCTAACCCAACAAGTATTTTGGCAACTTCTACAGGGTGAATAATATAGGGTTCTCCGGATACTCTAAACTGACCCTCGTGAAGTTTTTTGGCAAATTTGTATGCCTTCTCAACAAGTGCAATATCTTCTTCTGAATGTTTTTGAGATACTAATAATTCTTTTAATTCTTTAAATGTTTCTATGTCTGACATAATAAAATAATGATATAAATTATATTAATGTTTTTCAAGAAAAGTAGAAAAATTTCATATAAAAAGATTAGAAGAAAATAATGTATTTTTATGTACATATACATATGTACCCATACATTACTCCATACTTTATTAATACATGATGTAACTTTTATGTTATATTTTAAACTATGATAAAAACAACTAATGAAGGTATAATTATTAATATAAAAATTTCACCAAACTCTAAGAAAAACGAGATAATCAATGAAGGTGACATTATTAAAATAAAAGTCACTGCCCAACCAATCGACGGTAAAGCAAATAAGGCATTGATAGAATTTCTATCAAAAAATTTCAAAATTCCAAAAACCTCAATAAAAATTCTAAAAGGAGAAACTTCTAAAGAAAAAACAATCCTATTTGCAACCAAAAATGAAGAAATGTTAAAAATACTTAAAAATACATTCACTTAGTAGCAAAAACACCGATTTAGGAATTTATAATACTCAAAAAGGAGACTCTGAATGAATATATCTAAAATTAATCCCATAGGCTACCAAACACAAACAGAACAAGGTAATACTTATAAAAAATCAAATGCCGGAAAAGCAGGAATGCTGGTAACTGCAGCTGCGATAAATGCTTCTCCATACATTTTTAAAAATAATCCGGTTGCAAAACTGTTTTCTACAAAATATCTCATAAAAGATTTAGCTTCATCATTTAACAAAAAGATCCCGCAAAAATGGGAAGCCCCTTTAGCGGCTTTAGGTATAGGACTTGACCTTGTATTCTTTTACTTAATGGGTGCAAGTATAGATAAATCAATAAACAAAAAAAGAGCAGCAAAAGCGGATGAAACAGCCCAAACTGTTGACAATAAGTAATTTTCCTATATAATGAAGGAACAATAAGGAATACAAATGGCAATTAACTTTTTACAAAAACATCATAAACACCATCATATCGACCTGAAGAGGTTGTAAGATTGGTGATGCGCTTGTAAAAATAATTATAAATCAATTCTTATAAACAACTTCTTCAGGATATAAGACAAGAGCGAAGAAGTTGTTTTTTAGTTAAAGAATTGAGGTTAAAAGAAAATTATGACAGTAGCAAATATAATATCAGCAATAGGAAATAACAGCAGCATTTACCCATTATTAGTGAGGGATTGTTGTATAGAAGCACCTTCAAAAATTTTAATTGCACGCAGCGAAAATATGAAGGAATCAAAAGAGATTGCAAATGAAGCAACTCGCGAAAAATTTATTGACGAATATGTAACATCTGCAATTTGGCTTGGTGGAATTCCTGCAACAGAAGCATTGATGGATAAATATATTTCCAAAAAAGGATATAGCTCAAATGTTAATTTGAAATTATTCAAAGAAGAGCAGCTTCTTTCTTCTAAAAGGAAAGCCGGAGTGGAAATTCAACCAAAAGAAATTTACCAAGGTATCGAATACAATATTAAAAAATTCTCACAATATGCTCAAAAAGATGTCCAAGACGCTGTAGCAGATCTAATTAAAGTTAAAAATAACAAACCGGCATTTGAAAAACTCCTTACAAAAAAATTCGCAGCTGCAACTATAATTCCTACAATAATTATGGGATTTATTTTGCCACCATTGAATTTTGCACTAACAAGAAAACTTAGAGAAAAAAGAAACTCAGCTAAACCTAATCAGGAAATACAAAATAGCACAAGTTTCACATCATCAAAACCGGACTCTACAAGATTTTTTAAAGGTTCAAATCCGTCTTTTACAGGCAACCTGACATCAACTATTGCAAACCTTAGAACAGTTGACAAAATGGCAATATCAGACGGAGGTTTAACTGTTGGAAGAGTTTCTACATCCAGAAACAAGGAAGAAGGGTATATGAATGCATTCCGTATGACAGGCTCAATAATCCTTAACTTTGTAACACCGGCTTATATTGCTAAGGGATTAGATAAACTTGCAAACAAATTATTCGGAATAAATGTTAATCTGGATCCGCTAATTTTGGATAACAAAGAGTTTATACAAGCACTAAAGAATAATAATTTTGAACTTCCGAAATCAAATTCTGCACAAGATTTATTCGAATTTATCGACACAAAACCCAAAAGTTTATTCTCTCAATTTGCACAAAAAATGAAAAAAGTTACCTACCTTGAGTCAGGAATACGTGATCCTAGAAAATTTGTTGATACTGAGGATTTAGGAAACTTCAAAAACGAATTTGAAAACTTTATAAATTCAGCTAAGAAATCTAAAAATTTAGAAACATTTGCAAGAAAAACTAAATACGTAAAGTATTTCAATATACTGGCAAATATTGGAATTTCAAGTTTCTTACTTGCAGGAGTTTTACCAAAAGCACAATATGAATTTAATAAACTTGTAACAGGCTCTTACCTTGATCCGGGACTTGCAAAAAAATCGTAAAAATAGAGTATATTTAATAGGTTCTACCCCCTATACAAAATAGGATTTACATGGTATCATATAACCAGATGTAGTAGGAAATATTTTTTGAATATATATGCAATGAATTTATTTAAATTAAAAACTAAATAAAGCGCGGGTAGGATATATGTACCCGGCATTGCGTGTATTATAAAAAAATAGAAAAGGATAAGGTATTACTTTATGGCAACAACCTTGTTATTAGTTATTGCGGCTATTGCGGTAATAGTTTTAGCTGCTATGCTAATTATTCAGAAAAACAAAGTCAAAAGTGCTCTTGAATCTATCGAAAAAGACAAAAAAGCACTTGAGGAAAAAGAAAAACTTCTTTACAAAGAAGCAAAAATCAAAGCTGTAGAAGAACTTCAAGAAGACAGAGAACAACTTAACGAAGAAGAAAGAGAACGTAGACAAGAACTTGCAAGACAAGAACAAAAACTAGCAAAAAGAGAAGATATGCTTGAAGATAAAATTCAAGAATATACTGAAAAAGAAATACAAACACAAAGAAAAATGGATCAACTTCTTAGAAAAAGAAGATTATCTTGCTGAACTTGTTCAAAAACAAACAGAAGAACTTGAAAGAATTTCAGGCATGTCTTGCAGAAGATGCTAAAAGAACTTTACTTGAACAACTAAAAAATGATTTAGCTCAAGAACAAATGCAGCTTGTACGAGAAAACGAAGCTAAAATAAAAGAAATTTCACTTGAAAAATCAAAAGAAATTCTATCAACAACAATGCAAAGATGTATGATTGAACAAGTTGTAGAAACAACAGTTTCAGTTGTAGGACTTCCAAATGATGAAATGAAAGGTCGTATTATCGGTCGCGAAGGTCGTAATATTCGAGCCTTAGAAACATTAACCGGCGTTGACTTAATCATTGATGATACTCCGGAAGCTGTTGTATTATCAAGTTTTGACCCGGTAAGACGTGAGATTGCAAAACTTGCACTTGAAAAACTCATCGTTGATGGTCGTATTCACCCTGTAAGAATTGAAGAAATGGTTGAAAAAGCTCGCGAAGAAATCGACAAAAAAATCTGGACAGAAGGTGAAAATGCCGCACTTGAAATGGGTGTAATGGGTCTAAATAAAGAACTTATCAAAACATTAGGACGTTTATATTACAGAACAAGTTACGGTCAAAATGTTTTAAAACACTCACTTGAAGTTGGACACATTGCAGGAATGCTTGCTGCAGAACTTGGAGCAAATGAAAAAATAGCAAAACGTGCAGGACTTTTACATGATATAGGAAAAGCCGTTGACCAAACACAAGAAGGAACACATATTCAACTTGGTGTAGAAATAGCTTCACGCTTTGGAGAAAAACCGGAAGTTATTCATGCAATTGAAGCTCATCACGATGATGTTGTAGCAAACACAATTGAAGCCGTTCTTGTTAAAGTTGCTGATGCAATTTCAGCTGGTAGACCTGGCGCAAGACGTGATACTTTAGAAATTTATATCAAACGTCTTCAAAAAATTGAAGAAATTGTTAACAGTTACGAAGGCATTAAACAATCCTTCGCAGTTCAAGCAGGACGCGAAGTAAGAATCATTGTTCAAGCCGAAATGTTTGATGATTTAGCATCAGGCAAACTGGCAAGAGATGTTGCAAAACGTATTGAAAACGAACTTGATTATCCTGGTCAAATTAGAGTGACTGTAGTTAGAGAATTCAGAACAACTGAAATTGCAAAATAAATTATTTAGGCACGAAGTTGAATTTTTCAACTTCGTGCCTAATATATTAAATAAAAGAGAAAAATATGGGAAAAGAAATAATAAAAATTATATTTTTTGGAGATATTGTAGGAAAACCCGGCAGATATGCTGTCAGGGATTTTTTGCTCTAATGATACCTTCAAAAAATATGATTTTATTATTGCAAATATTGAAAATGCATCTCACGGTTTTGGTTTAACTGAAAAAAATTACAAAGATTTCAAAGAATATGGCATAAACTGTATGACTTGTGGTAATCATATTTGGGATAAAAAAGATATTTATAACTACATCGACACATCTGACTGTCTCATTCGCCCTATAAATTATCCAAAAGGAACTAAAGGTGTTGGCAGCCGGATTTTTGATATGGGAGAATTCAAAATCGGAGTAATAAATGTTCTTGGCAGAGTATTTATGAACCTAGTTGATTCTCAATGGGAAATTGTTGCAGAAGAAATTAAACGTATTAAAGAAATCACTCCAATAATTGTAATAGATTTTCATGCAGAAGCAACAGCTGAAAAAATTTGCTTTGGCAGATATTGTTCAGAAATTGGTACAAGTGCATTTTTTGGTACTCACACTCACGTTCAAACTGCCGATGAAAGTATTATAAATAATATGGGGTACATTACAGATGCAGGATTTTGCGGCGCATCGGACGGTGTGATAGGAATGGAATATTCAACATCATTATCAAGATTTTTAACCGCTATCCCTGAACGTTATGAAGTTGCTGAAGGCAAAACTACTCAAGTTAATGCTGTAGAAGTAGATATTGAAGTTTCTACAGGTAAAGCCTTAGCAATAAAAAGAATTTTATGTAGTAAGAATAATATAGAAGAGGAAAAGGAAAGTGAAAAGGAAAACTGATTTACATATTCACACATATTTCTCTGACGGTGTTTTCTCGCCTGAAAAGATTGTGGATACAGCAGTTGATGTTGGGCTTGAAGCTATTGCTATCACAGATCATGACAACGTACTTGCTTATGACGTTGCCAAAAATCATATCAAAGAAAAAGAGCTTGAAAATAAAATTGAAGTTATTCGGGGAATTGAAGTTAATACACTTTATAAAAATAATGAAGTTCACATCTTAGGTTATTTTATGAACACTAAAGATAAAAATTTTGAAGAACTTCTCAAAAACCAACAACAAGCTCAGTATCAAACAAACAAAAGAAATAATAACCCTTTTATCTAAAAAAGAAGGGATAAAAATCAAATTTGAGGATATAAAAAAACTTGTTGCTGAAGGCGGGAGTATTGGCCGTCCACATATTGCCAAAGCTATTACAAATGCAGGTGGAACAAATAATATAATGGATGCATATGCTAAATATATTCACGATGATTCTCCGGTTTATGTTCAAAGAAAAACTGTTACACCATTTGATGCTGTAGAAATCATCTATGATGCAGGCGGAATTCCTGTAATTGCACACCCGCACGATTTAGATATTGCAGAACCATTAATTAAAGAACTTATGAACTACGGTCTTGCGCGGAATTGAAGCTTACCATAGAAAACATTCACCGGCTTGTGTTGAATATTTTTCATCAATGGCTGAAGAACTTGGCCTAATTGTAACAGGAGGCTCAGATTTCCACACCCCAAACATTATGAACGGGCAAATTATTTTAGGCAAAAATTTCATTCCTGAATGGGTTTATGAAAAATTACTAGAAGAAAAAAAACGTATTGATATGGCATAACAACTTCCTTCCCTAATGAAGGGGGAGAGTGTGGGGGTTCTTTTGAAAAAACACTTTTGGAAAATTGAATATTCTATTACTGTATTTGTAATATTTGCAATAGTACTATTATTGATTCCTTCAAAATTTATTGCTTCAAAAGAAGCTACATACATATCTCAATGGAATGAAACCATACACAAAATGGAATATATATTTTCTGCAATGAATGCTCAAGTAGATTCCGATATAGTAAAAAGTTTTAAACGAGCAAATACTAATAAAGATCGTGAAAGTCTAATGATGAGACTTGTAAAACCATATTTAAGAATAACAGAATATGATGAACTCAATAAAAAATATTCGTCCTATTATCTAAATGGTGTAAAAGTTTTGCAAGGCGATGATTATTATTTCAACAATTTATATTTAAATAAAAATAATAAAATAGTAGGAATAAAAGATATAAAAGATGATGATATTTACCATCCCGCATTTATTATGATGTTTGACATGAACGGATTAAAAGGACCAAACACTTGGGGAAAGGATATTTTTGGGATAAATATCTTTGTAGATGGGAAAATAACCCCAATTGGTGCAGGCTGGGATATTGAACAACTAAAACAAGATTGTTCAACTTCAGGAACCGGAGTATCTTGTTCCTACTATTATAGAATCGGCGGAGAATTCAACGAATGACAAAAAATATATGTGTATTCGCTTCATCTAGTAATTTCCTAGATAATGTATATTATGAAGATGCTAAAAAATTAGGGAAACTACTGGGGCAAAACGGTTATAACATTGTATATGGCGGCAGTACACTTGGTCTAATGTGGACTTGCGCATCCGAAGTTCAACAAAATGGCGGAAAAGTTTTTGGTGTTATGCCACAACGCTTAGTTGATATGGGATGTCGAACAGACAACTGCGATGAATTTTACCTGGCTGAAGGTATGCGCGATCGTAAAGCTAAAATGGATGAGATATCAGATGCAGTTATAGCACTAGCAGGCGGGTTTGGAACCCTTGAAGAACTTGCTGAAATGATTGTTCAAAAACAACTTGGATACAATAAAAAACCAATAGTAATACTCAATACAAACAATTTTTATGATAAACTTTTAGAATTTTTTGAAGTAATAATCGAGGAAAAATTTGCTAACCAAGTTAGTCGTAATTTATATTACATTGCAAAAACACCAAAAGATGCTATTGATTATATTAACAATTACATCCCTGAAGAACTTGATATTGATAAAAACGCAATATATACCAGATAAGAAATTACAATACTTCATATTTATAGCAATTTCTACAAATAAAATTTGTTAATATAAAAGTAGGTAAAATGTAGAAAGGATTTTTAGTATGAGTATGCCAGTACCAGCAGAATTTCGAATAAAAGAGCCAAAGAGCTTTACAAGTAAAATAATTAACATAAAAAAACAAGCCCAAGTGCCACCTGAAATAAAAGAATTCACTGAGTCTTTACAGAAAAAAGGAGGGCTTACTCGAGCATCAGAACAAAAAGCTCAACTTAGAGAGGTAACAGAAACTCTCGCAAAAAGAGTTGCAACTATGTCTCAAAAGTATACGCAATATATGACTGAAGCGTTAAAAAAAGTTAAAATAAAATAAACAAAAAGGCGCCGGTTGAAAGTCGGCGCCTTTTTGTTATAATCCATTTATTACAAAAAATCTGTGCCACTAAATTAATAACATCATTTACACCTTGTTTATGGTAAAATAATCGTAAATAAGGAGATATATAATAATGGATCAAGAATTAAGAGACAAATATGAAGTTGTAATTGGTTTGGAAGTTCACGCCCAATTAAAAACTAAATCAAAAATTTTCGCACCTGATAAAAACGAATTCGGACAAGAACCTAACAGCTTAACAAGCCCTATTACATTAGGTATGCCTGGTGTTTTACCGGTTTTAAATAAAGAAGTTGTTAATATGGGTATTTTAACAGGTTTAGCATTGAACTGTGAAATTCCTGAACGTTGCAAATTCGACAGAAAACAATATTTCTATCCTGACCTTCCAAAAGGTTATCAAATTTCTCAATACGATGAACCTATTTGTGTAAACGGTCACCTTGATATTAAAGGTAAAAGAATCGGTATTACCCGTGCTCACCTTGAAGAAGATGCAGGAAAACTTGTTCACGCAGGCGCAGACGGACTTGCTGGTTCAAGCTATTCTTTAGTTGACTTAAACAGTGCAGGAACTCCGCTTATTAGAAATCGTTTCAGAACCTGATATGAGAAGTTCTGAAGAAGCTCGTAACTATATGGAAGAACTTAGAAACATCGTTCGCTACATCGGCGTTTGCGACGGTAACTTAGAAGAAGGTTCAATGAGATGTGATGCTAACATTTCAATTATGCCAAAAGGTTCTAAAGAATTCGGAACACGTGCTGAAATTAAAAACGTTAACTCATTCTCAGCCCTTCAAAGAGCTATCGAATACGAAATCGACAGACAAATTGATATCGTTGAAGAAGGCGGACAAGTTGTTCAAGAAACAAGATTATGGGATGATAACTCTCGCGAAACACGTTCTATGAGAGGCAAAGAAGATGCTCACGATTACAGATACTTCCCTGAACCTGACTTGATGCCATTAGAAATTTCAAGAGAATGGGTTGATAGAATTAAATCAGAAATGCCTGAATTACCATCTCAAAAACGTGAAAGATATCAAAGTTTAGGCTTAAGCGAATATGATGCATCTGTTATTGTTGAACAAATGGGATTAGCATTATTCTTTGATAAAGTCCTAGAACTTGGTGCAAATCCTAAAACTGCTGTAAACTTTATTATGGGTGAGATTACTGCATATTTAAAAGAAGAACATATTGAAATTACTGATACAAAATTAACTGCAGAAAATTTAGCAGAACTAATCGCTCTAATTGAAAAAGGTACAATTTCTAACAATATCGGTAAACAAATTATTATCGAAATGTTAAAAGATGGTACTAAAGCTTCTGCTATCGTTGAGAAAAAAGGATTAAGCCAAATTTCTGACGAAGGTGCAATCAAAGAACTTGTTCAAAAAGTTGTTGATGCTCACCCAAATGAAGTTGAAGCTTATAAAGGCGGAAAAACTAACTTTTAGGCTTCTTTGTTGGTCAAGTAATGAAAGAAACTAAAGGCAGAGCTAACCCTAAAACAGTTAATGAACTTCTTAAAGAAATTATAGGTTAATAAATACACCCCTCTCTTTTGGAGGGGGTTGTATTTTTAATAATAAACGAGGATAGTTATGTTATTTTTCAGTAAAAGAAAACAAACTTGTATGGAACACGAAATTTTAGAGCAATCTAAAATTGCCAAAGATATTTTGGATGCTTATATTACAAAAGAAGGTCAAATAAATATTGAAACACCTTCTGATACAAATAGGATTATTATTGTTGCCAGCGGTTCTTCATATCATTGTGCAAGGTATGCAGCCGAACAATTTGGTTCTATTTCAAAAATTGAAGCCAGAGCAGTTTACTCAAGTGAATTTTTACTTGAAGAAACAATAGCTCATCAAGAAGGTATTTTATACATATTTATAACACAATCCGGAGAAACTACAGATACAAACAGTGCTCTTGAAAAAGCTAAAGAATTCGGAGTAAAAACTCTTTGCATTACGAATAAGGAAAATTCAACAATTTGGCACGCCTCAGATTATAAGATAGCTTGCCATGCTGGAGAAGAAAAAAGTATTGCCGCTACCAAATCATTCGTATCACAACTTTTATGTTCAACTCTTTTAGCACTGAAATTTGCACAAGATAAAGGCATTGATATATATGATTACATTTTAGATTTAAAAATGGTTCCTTCATTTATAAATTCATCTTACGAATTACAGCCAAAAATAAAACAATTAGCAAAATATTTAGCAAAATTCAAAAATATAATAATTACTGCTGATGGTCATTCTTATGCCCTAGCAAAAGAAGCTTCTTTAAAAATAAAAGAAACATCATACCTAAATACCACATCTGCAATTTTAGGCGAATTTATGCATGGTCATGTTGCAGTATTAAATAACAAAAACACAGTTTTAATATATATTTTAAATGATAATATGACCTATACTGCAATCAAAAATCTTGATAAAATTAAAACAAGCTATAATCCTCCAATTTTTGTAATCGGAAACCGCACTAATCAAGTTAAATCAACATACAATCTAAATATTGAATGCGACAAACCAATTGTAAAGACATTCTGTATAGCTATAATGATACAATTACTGGCTTTAGGAATAGCTTTAAGACTTAATCGAAACGTTGATAAACCACATGGCTTAAATAAAATTGTTAAATAATAACTACAATTAAAATAAAAAAAACACCTGAGAGTTTCTCAGGTGTTTTTTTATTTGACCAAATTATAATAAATTATAATTTAGAAGCAACTAATCTTGTAGTTTCAGCAAGTCTTGTTGAATAACCCATTTCGTTATCGTACCAAGAAATAACTTTAACCATGTTGTCACCCATAACTTTTGTTAAAAGTGAATCAACAGTTGAAGATTGAGCTGAACCGATGTAATCAGAAGATACTAATGGTTCTTCTGAGTAGCATAATACGTGACCATCAGCTGCTTCTTTTAATGCTGCATTAACTTCTTCAGCAGTAACTGCTTTTTCAGTTTCGAATACAACGTCAACTAAAGAAACGTCTGGAGTAGGAACACGCATAGCGAAACCATCCAATTTTCCTTTTAATTCAGGTAAAACTAAAGCAACAGCTTTAGCAGCACCAGTAGTTGTAGGAACGATGTTTAAAGCACCAGCTCTAGCACGACGAGGATCTTTGTGACCAGCATCTAAGATTCTTTGGTCGCCAGTGTAAGAGTGAACAGTTGTCATCAAACCTTTAACGATACCGAATTTTTCTTTAATAACTTTAGCTACAGGAGCTAAGCAGTTAGTTGTACAAGAAGCCATTGAAATTACATTGTGGTTAGCTGGATCGTATTCATTTTCGTTAACACCTAAAACGATAGTTTTGTCTTCGTTTTTAGCAGGAGCTGAAATGATAACTTTTTTAGCACCAGCTGCAATGTGAGCTTTAGCTTTTTCAGCATCTGTATAGAAACCAGTTGATTCAATAACAACTTCAACACCTAAATCTTTCCAAGGAAGATTTGCAGGATCTTTTTCAGCATAGAATTTAATTTTGTGACCGTTAATGATTAAACCATCTTCAACAACTTCTACACATCCATCAAATTTACCCATAACTGAGTCATATTTGAAAACGTGTGCTGCGTTTGCAGGTGTTAAACCTGGGTCATTAATTGCAACATAATCTAATTCTTCGAAGATACCTTCTCTGATAGCTGCTCTTAATGTGTTACGGCCGATTCTACCGAAACCGTTGATTGCTACTTTTACTTTTGACATAAGATTTACTCCTTCTTATCTTGTAAAAATTTACTACTATAACATGCTGATGGTATCACCAACAAAAAAACTAATCAAGAGGACTAGCCTGTCAAAAAATTAAGAAAAAATTAAAATTCTTGTTTATTGATTCCCAAAAAAGTTTTCATAATTTTCTTCACCGAAAACGCGGATTCTGGCTTCTTTAATCTTATTGTCATATTCTTCTGTCGAAAGTCCAATTGATTCCGCTAAGTGTTTCATAATAGCAAATTGTTCAATTTCAATTTCAACAACAGAAACCTCGTTAACACTATATCCTTTTGCCACAGCCAATTTTACAAATTCGTCATGAGCGTCTTTTAGAACTTGAATTTGTTCTCTGACATAATTATCAATCGGTTCACCGTTAGATTTTGCCAACTCTATTTTTTGTTGTAAGATATCAAATTTATTTTCTTCAGACAATTTTTTACCCTCTGGGATTATTATACTATAAAATAATTTTATTAAAATTTCCTTGTGGAGTAGGAATTCCCGGACTAAAATCTGTCCAAGTCAAACTAGAAAGATGTTTATCAATAAACTCATCTAATTTCATTCTTAAGATATTAGAGGTAGAGTAGTTTTGATTCACGTATTCCACATATCCATTATGGCAGCCGACTATTTTCATAGCGTGATGATTTTGAATGAGTCTACCATGTGTATATTCATATAACCCTAGTTTATGATTTTTGTCAGTTTGTTTGACAAAACCTACTGCTATATTAGAATCATTTGCTATTTCAACAATTTTATCTTTCATTTCGGCTAATTGAGAAGAACTTAAGGTTTCATGAAACTTCATTTCATTCATAGATGATATTTTAAAATCACCTAATAAACCAAAACCTTCAGACTGGAATCCGCCCTCTAGACGTTTCATTAATTTAGAAGGATTAGATGCAATAGAAGCGGCTTCTGTAATATCTATTTTGCCAGATTTGACATCTAAAGTTCCTTTTGAGGTTCTATGGACTGCGGTAGTTTGTTCTATCATGCGTAAGCCTTTTGCGTATCCACGTTCTATACCTGGAGCATCTAAACATTTGCCACCTTTAAAAACTACATCCGCTTTGCCAGAAGATGTAACAATAATATCATCTCCTGATTGTTTAAATCGTTTGTACAACTCTACTCGCCCTTTAGGAACATCCATTTGAGCGCTTAAACAGGAAACAAACCAACAATCTCCCAAATACCCTTGTGTAAAAAATGCACTTTGTACAGGAGGGAAGAGTTCTTCAAATTTTTCTTGAGATAAATTAAGTTCTACAGACTGGCCTGCATCATTTACGTAAAGCTTGCCATTATGAGAGAATACCCCGCCATTATCCACATGTTTTGAAATTTGACTTAAATCTACACTCTTATCTAAATTAGTAACCAAAGTTCTACCTTGATTTTCTAATTGTATAGCGTGTAAAAGATTTTCTGACATTGCAGCTGTAGGAGCATCTTCTCTTGCATTTCGTATAAATTGACATAATCCTTTTTTGCCTTTAGTCGCACCTAATTTTTCGAGTTCTTCTCTAGCTAGATGATTATATGCATTAGGTGAGTTTCTCCGCATTGCAGTTAAGTCTTCCATTTTTGGCAAATCCACAGCCGGTTTTGCTGATGTATTACCAGAAACAATTTTCGGTTGTTGAGGTGCGGCATTTGTAACCTTATACTTACCATCTATCCCTCTTGTTAAGGTAATTGGGTTGCCATTTATATTATCAATAATTTTTGATTCTCCAGGTTTTAATTTGTGTAACGTTGCTCGTCCTTCTGTAGAATGATAAACACAACTTTCACCTTTTAGTGATAAAGACTTATCTTTTGCTATTTTTACACCACTTTCATTTATAGATACATTCCAAGTTTTTCCGGTACTATTAGTTCGACCGGAAGGTGTGGAAGAAGTTGTTTCAATTGTCAAATTTCCATTAAGGTCTTGTTTTGCAATAATACTATTTCCTGCAGCATCTTTATAAGTGACAGTTTCACCTCTTTTTACATACATAGTTTTAGGTTTGCCATCTATAACAATAGTTCCATAACTAGTTGTTTGTCTTAATACCGTAATATTGTCACCTATTTGAATTTGTTGATTCATAGGAATTGTAGTTTTTTGAGTAGCCCGAGAAGCTGTAGCTCTTGGAGGCGCCATTTGTTCGTTCATGTCAACCTCAACCGGTCTACTTGCCCTTGGTGCTCCCATTTGTTCGTTCACGTCAGCTGCAACTGCACGATTTCCTTCAAGAATTGTCGTTGGTTCATTTAAAGTCGGTGCATCCACAGTAGTTTTACTTGTATTAGCTGAAGCTGATTTCATGGCGCCTGTTTTTGGTAAATCAGTATCAACTTGAGAATGACTTACAGTATGAGTTTCAGAAGTTACAGTTGAAGTTTTTGGATTTACCTGGGCTTTAGGAACCTCAACGTCCGGTGCTTTACCTTTAAAAGCATTACCAATTACGTCTTTTGCCTTATTCAAAACTCCACTTGTTACGGCACTACCAACACCACTCATTACAGCATTAGTTGCAACACCTGTTGCGGTAACCTGACCTGTTTCGGCATACTCCTGAGCTGCACCCATTGCGACATCACCTGCAACATTTGTTGCTGTTCGTCCTGCAACAGCCATTTTACTGGTGCCTTTAATTACTGCTCCGGCAGCTTTACCCACAGCACCACCGGCAAGAACAGAAGCTCCATCCCATGCAGCATCTTTAAGAATTTTTGTATGATCAGTACCTTCGCGAAACTCTACTTTTCCCTCAGTTACAGCCTTTGTAACTTTCATTGCATCAGTTTCTTCAATAGCAACTGATGCAGCTGCGGTTGCGGCTGCAGCTGCACCCAAAGCAACAAATCCGGTGCCGCCTGTTGCAACACCAATTGCAATACCTGCTCCAACTTTTGCTGTAGTTTTAACTGCTACAGCTCCGGTTTCTTGAGATTGGTTATAATTATCAACTCTTGTTTTGATATTTTTTGTTTTACTGCCGAAGGCTTTTTGGTAATTTACTTCTGATGGATCTGCCATATAAGCATCCATCGCCTGCTGATTATAATTTACACCATAAATTTCTTTAAACTTTGCATTAAACTGAGCCTGCCCTTGTTTTGCCGCTTTTTGCAAATCCTGAACATTCTTTTTAGAATCTTTTAAATCTTGACGAACATAATTTGCACTATTTTTAGAATCTGTTGCCCACGTCCACGCACGACTAATTCCATCAGCTAAATCTCCTGCCCAGCCATCTTTTTCCATCTGAGCATTAAATGCCTTACTTGCACTATTATATTCTTTTGCAAGGAAATTTGCAGTTTTTAAAGCATTTTTATCTGGAACAGCTTTTGATTTTTGATTACTATTATCAACATAAGATTGCTTTAATATAACACCATCATGCGCTCTTACCCATTGTTTACCATTTTGGTCAATAACAAGAGAACGACCATTTCCTAAATCTTTTAATTTTATATATTCTTTTTCAACTAATTGCCCTTTAGTATTTTTAACTTTACCTTTTACAATACCACTTAGTTCACTTTGAGAAAGAACTCCATCTTTATTTTTATCAAGAGCATCAAAAACTGATTTCTGAGCAGAATTTTTTGCATCAGCTTTTTTCATTCCTGCATTAAAAGAATGTAAATCAGCTGCTTGTACTTTATTATTGTTGTTTATATTAGGAGTTGCCAATATTTTTACCTTTCAAAAATAATATCGGCAGAAAGCCAACAAAACTTTAACAGGCAAACAAATTTCGTAACAATCCGCAACACGTACATATTAAGTTTTGTAACAAGATAAAGAAGATATAGCAATTATATACTTCAAAAATACTTTATATAAATGTAAGCGATAAGCAAGCAATAAAAAAGATTAAATAAACACGAGACATAAATTATACACTACCTACTACACACTAACCTTCTACACACGAGGAATTGAAAAAGATTCCAAACTCTTTCTTTAAGAAAGGGTTTTTTTTTGCCTATATTTGTAATACACTACAAGTATGCAGAAAGAAACATTATTTACTGGAAACAAGGTTTTAATAGGACCTGATAGCGGATATGACAATTATATTATGGCAATTGAATCAAGTTGTGACGAAACAGCCTGCGCAATTGTTAAAAACGGCAGAGAAGTTATTGCAAACATTGTAGCTTCTCAAATTAAAACTCACGAAAAATTTGGCGGTGTTATACCAGAAATTGCAGCCCGTGAGCACTTAGATGCCATAAATGTAGTAGTACAAGAAGCTTTTGACCAATCCGGATTAACAGCAAACGATATAACAGCATTTGCTGGAACAGTAGGTCCCGGACTTGTGGGATGTTTGCTTGTAGGGTTAAATGCAGCAAAAACCTTAGCACTTGTTCATGATAAACCGTTTATCGGAGTAAATCACTTAAATGCACACCTTTGTGCAAACTATATTGATACAGATTTAAAACCTCCATTTATGGCACTTTTGGTAAGTGGCGGACATACACAAATTATTGATGTTGAATCTTATTCAAAACAAACTATTCTTGGCGAAACAATTGATGATGCTGTCGGAGAAGCTTATGATAAAGTCGCAAGACTTATCGGACTACCATACCCGGGCGGTCCAAGACTTGATAAATTAGCTCAAGAAGGTAACCCTAAAGAGTTTGAACTACCTGAAGGTAAAGTTGACGGGTATAATTTCAGCTTTAGCGGATTAAAAACAGCAGTATTACGTCTTGTTAAGTCCTTTGACAGTAAAGAACTTCCTGTTAATGATATTTGTGCAAGTTTTCAGGAATGTGTTTCAAAAACTTTAGTTAAAAAGCTTAAAAAAGCACTTATTGAGCGTGGTTACAAGCAAGTTGTAATTGCCGGAGGCGTAGCTGCAAATTCTGAAATTCGTAAAAAAGTCTTTGCTCTTGAACAAGATGGTTACAAAGTCTATGCACCTGCTATGAAATATTGTACAGATAATGCTTCAATGGTTGCATCATGTGCATATTTTAATACAAATACTTTTGATGATATTGATATAGAAGTTTTTTCTCGTGTAAAATAATTATTTTACAATTATTCCAAATAATTGTTTTATTAGCGATTTAAGAACTTTTAAACTTGCATTTAATTGTGATTTCACATCAATATTACGAATTTCTGAATATTTTAAAGTTTCCAGTTTTTCAAAATTACTAACTAATAATTTTATATATTTTGGATTTTCAATAACTTGCATTGTACAATTTTCACCGCCAAGAGAATAAATAAAACGATAAAAATCAAAATCCATAGGAGCAATGTGAGGTTTTTTCCCCGGTTTAAATTCATCTAATGCAATTGCAAAAAGTTTTCCTGCACAATTTTGACGTTGTTTTAATGTTGTATGTTCAGTAACTAAAGCTGAATATATATAACGTAGCGGATTAATGGATTCCTCTGATTTATAAAAATCAATTGCAGTCATAGTATTATTCTTTGAATTTATAATAACATTCGGCCAAGAGCAATCAAACATCATTCCGAGTTTATGCGCATCACAAATTTGATAAAAAAGTTTTTTATAAGCTTGAGTAGGCATTTGTTCAATTATACTTGCAATCTCTTTTGCTTTTTTATCTCTCATAAATGGAGTAAACACCGGAGAACCTTCTATATACTTCATTATAGAAGAACCATGACCTAATTTTGCTACCACATGATTTACTTTATCTCGTTCATTCAATTTAAAATTTAAATGAAATTTATAATTTTCAAAAGTATCCTTGTTTAATCTCACACAATAGTCAGTATCAGGGATTTTATAAACAATAGCATCTCCCCCTTCACCAAGATAATTTTTATTATCAGCTATTGAAGTTTTAATTTTTTCTAAAATCTCGTTTTCTGACAATTTCAACAAATCAAGCTGGCCGGAAAAAGATATAACATCTTTTTTCGATTGAGAAAGTAATGTTAGCAAAGGTTTTCTTGAAGTATTTGCTTTATTTTGATATATATTATTTGGGTAAATATTAACATTAGTAATTTGCATATACTAAAGAAAACCAAACAAAATAAAAATTGCTATAAAAAAGAGCCGTTTAAACAACGGCTCTTTTTTTTATTAAAACTACTTGATATTTGAGAATGTCCAAGCATCAAATGTAGGAGCTTCTGTAATTTTCATTTCTTGCTTTTCTTCACCTGAGCAATCACCATCGTGAGCTATTGGTTTATACAATCTATTGTAGTATTCAATAACCATACGATCTGAGTTGAAGTAAGCTTCAGATGTTCTGATAGCTTGACGCATTAATCTTGCCCATTCCATTTTATTTTCATAATATGTTGGAATAATTTGATCTTCAATAATACTCATCAAGCATTTATGATCTTTCCAGTGTCTTTCTTCCCATGACATTTCATCATCAATTTCAGGATATTCAATTGCGTATCCGTTAATTCCGCTAAATGTACCTTCAACAGTCCAACCATCAAAGATTGATAAGTGAAGTGCACCGTTCATATTAGCAGACATGCCTGAAGTACCTGAAGCTTCAAATGGTCTTAACGGAGTATTTAACCAAATATCAGAACCGCGTTTTAACATACCTGACAATTGAAGTTCATAACCAGGAAGAACAACAACATTTTTCAATGAATGAGAGCGGTTCAATAATTTATTAAACATTTCTTTACCCATAACATCATCCGGATGGAATTTACCGGCAAAAATGATTTGAACTTTATTTTCATCTAATAAGTTTACCAATTCTATCTTTATCCATCAAGATTAACCATGCACGTTTATAGTCTGCAAATCTTCTTGCCCAAGTAATTGTTAATACATCAGGATCAAACCTTTTACCTGCTACATTTGCAACATATTGGAATAATTCAGCTTTCATTTCGCGTTTTACGTCTAACAAACCTTGAGGGTCATTTTTAACAGCTGCAATTCTTTTATCTTGCCAATATGGAAGGTTAACAGCATTAGTAATAGCTCGAATAGGACATCTGCCTTCAACCCATTCCCACATTTTGTTAGCAACAAGACCATGTAATTGAGATACAGCATTTGCGATTCTAGACATTCTCAAAGCAGCAACTGTTAGAGAGAAGTTTTCACCACCCAAATTTACAGCCGTTTCGCGAGAAGCACCTGCGAAGAATCCTCCTTCTAACAGAGTATCAACCCAATGGACTTCGTTACCAGCAGCTACCGGAGTGTGAGTTGTAAAAACAGTACGTCTTTTTACTTCATTTAAGTCGCCATTATATTGTCTTAACAGTTCAAAAGCTGCAGGAAGTGCATGTCCTTCGTTCATATGAATTACATCGAAATTGTAACCAACTTGTTGAAGAATTCTAACACCCGCAACACCAAGAACTGTTTCTTGAGCGATTCTGATTTTTTCATTACCATCGTAAAGTTTGTAAGAAATACTTTTTGCCCAATCACTATTACCTTCAATATCAGTTGTTAATAAGTAAACAGGACAAGTTCCAAACAATTCAGGTTTAACTAAGAATGCTTTAACTTTAACTTTTTCTCCAAAAATATCAACTTCTGTTTGAACACCTGTATCAATCAAGAAATCATAATATTTTCTAATATATGCAACTTCTACGTTACCTGCATGATCAATTCTTTGGTCATAATAACCGTAAGACCATAACATTGTAACCCCAACCATAGGCATTTGCAGGTAACCTGCTGAAAGCATATGAGAACCTGCAAGAAATCCTAAGCCACCTGAATAGGTACTTAAAGATTGATCCATAGCTATTTCCATTGAAAAATATGCTACATTTGGTAATGCCATAATTTACCTCTCTTCTTTTATAACTTCATTACACTAAATTTTTCATGTACACAGAAATGTGCTCTGATATTGTAACATATAATCGAAAAAAAATACAGTCTTTTGTATGATATTTTATCAAAATCTGTTAATAATGTTAATTTGAGGATTTATAATTTGTTACAAATTTGAAAGCTTATCTAAAAATTTTGTCAAAGCAATCTTTACGTGAGCATAGTTCAAGCCACCCTGCATATATGCTACATAAGGTTCTCTCATTGGACCATCTGCGGATAATTCAATTGTGGAGCCTTCAATAAATGTTCCACCTGCCATAATAACTTGATCTTCATACCCAGGAATATATTCAGGAATTGGTGTTACATAACCGTTAACAGGAGATAATGACTGAATTGTTCGACAAAATTCTTCTAACGGTTCAGGGGCACCGAATGTAATATTTTGAATAATATCAGTACGTTTTTCATAATATTTTGGAGATGAATCATAGCCGATTTCATCAAAAATTTTAGAAGCAAAACTGCACCTTTTACAGCATCAGCAACAACAGATGGCGCCATAAATAAACCTTGAAACATTAATCTGTGCTGATTAAACATTGCTCCACCTTCAGAACCGATACCCGGAGCTGTTAAGCGTACAGCAGAACGTTCAACATAAAGTTCTTTACCTGCAATATAACCACCGGCTTCGACAATACCACCGCCAGCATTTTTAATCAATGAACCTGCCATTAAATCCGCACCAACTTCTGTTGGCTCTTTCTGATCTACAAATTCCCCATAACAATTATCAACAAAACAAATACAATTAGGATTTTTTGATTTCACAACTTTGCAAATTTTTTCAATAGTATCAATTGTAAGAGATTTTCTTGTTGAATAACCTTTAGAACGTTGAATTAAAACCATTGTAGTCGTTTCATCAACCCGTTTTTCAAGTTCTTCAAAATCAATTTCCATATCATTAACTAACGGAACTTCATCATATAAAACACCGTTACCGATTAAAGATGCTCTTTTTGTTTCCTCATCTCCCATAGTTCCGATAACTTCCTGCATTGTATCATAAGGTGTTCCCGCAACAGATAACAATTTATCACCATATTTTAAATTACCGAACAACGCACAGGCAAGTGTGTGAGTGCCTGACACAAAATGTATACGAACTAAAGCTTTTTCAGTTTTAAAAACTTGTGCAAAAACTTTATCTAAAACTTCCCTTCCTAAATCATCATGTCCGTATCCTGAAACAGTATAAAAATGTTCCGGTGCAACTTTATTATCTATAAAAGCATTTAAAACTTTTTCCTGATTAAAATCTCTTATTTCATCAATAATTTCGAACTGTTCACGTAATTCTTTTTCTGTCTGTTTAATTATTTCTCTGCTATTTTCCATATCCCTGCCTTATTTATTCTAATAATATAACAAGCAAGAATAAATGTACAGAAACAGAAAATTTAATAAAAACAATTTTTCTAAATTATAAAGTTATTCATTCTCTAATTTTACTTCATTTAATCCGTTTTCTTTATCAAAATAATGAATAACACCATCTTTATCACGCATAGCTAAATATTCTTTATTATTTATGATTTCAGAAGAAAATACTGTAACTTTACCATCAGATTTCTTATTATCTAAATATGCTTTAACTTCTTTTTTATGATTATATTCGGTTTCTAAAAGTTCAAAATCGTCTGCATTTACTTCTAAAAATAATTTATAAGCATCAGAATCTTTCATATCTTTAAAACCACCAACACCAGAAGGTTTTGCAGCTATATCATATGCTTGAGCATCTCGAGCAGTTTTAGTTGTAAAATAACCTTGAATATTTACAACAACTTTTTCAACCTCAGGAGTTGCTTGAGTAATTTTATTTAATTCTGACTCTACAAATGGTTGATTGTATTCTTGAGGTTTACTTGCGATATCCCCAAAAACACTGCCTGCTCTATAATAATTTGTATTACCTGTTTTATCTTTTAAAACTTCAGTTTTTCCTGATTCTAAATGTTCTACAGTAACAGATTTCAAACTCAATTCTTCACCCAAATTCAACTTTTGCCCCGGACGAATTAAATTTGCATTTTTAATACCATTATCTTTAATAATAGAATTTACTTTGTTCATGATATCTGTCTTGTTTTTCAAGCCAAATTCATTTTTAACAATCTGGTATAAACTATCACCCTTATTTACTTCATAAATACTCATAAAATATCCTCAAATTATTACATATATAAATAAAAAATTTGAAAAGATAAAAAATAACAAAAAAACGAATCAACTTAAAATTTCTTTACAAATTTAAATATTCACCAAACTGGGAATTGTAAATCAGTAAATTTAGGGAATAATTTTTATATGAAAAATTCATATATCCTAAAAACAATAAAAATCATATATATATTATTTTTTACTTCTATATTACCTGTCATAAGTTCTCCATATGGTTTGCACACACCAAATAGCGGTTATACAAGGAATTTTCAAACAGATGAGAGTGAAAGAATTTTATTTATCTTAGATTTTTCAAACAGTATGACAGAACCCTTGGAAGGCTCAAGAAAAGTCGATATGATGCTTGATACAATGAAACAAATTCTTCCCAAAATCAACCCTAACACATGGGTAGGATTAAGAGTTTACGGACATCGAATGGGATTTACTCCGGTTGAAGCTTGCAGAGCATCAACTTTAATAAGTCCCATATTAAAAAATAATACCTCATATGTTGAACAATCACTTGCAAAGACAAAACCCCGCGGAATGACACCTATTACATACTCGTTAAAACAAGCTGTAAAATATGATTTTATGGGATTTCCAGGGAAAAAACATATAATTTTGCTAACCGATGGAGGAGAAAATTGTGACGAAAGTCCTTGTACATTTGTAATGAATCTTATTAAAGTCAGACGTGACGTATCTATTGATGTTATAGCATTTAATGTAAGTGATTCAGATGATTTACAGCAGCTTGAATGTACCGCGCTTGTGACAAGCGGAAAATTTTATAACCCCCACACAGCAGCCGAACTATTAAACAGTTTTAACAATACAATAGAGGCAGCTAAAAACGTAGAAGCTAAAATTATTTTACCTACTAACTAAAAATTTGATATAACTAGGGAATAAAGTTATTATAAAAACCCTACAAATTTTCAAAGGAAAAAGGTTTTATCATTGTAATGATATACCACTTTTGAACTATTGAAATAGCTTAAAAACAAGCTGTAGCAAGCCTCTCCCACTAGTCTACAGAGAAGATTTCACGGATATCATCCATTGTAAGTGATTTTGTAATATTTCTATCTACAGAAATTACGCTGTCAACAAGGTTTCGCTTAATCGTTTTAAGTTTTTGAATTTTTTCTTCAACCGTATTTTTGGTAATAAGCCTGTATACAAATACTTTCTTAGTTTGACCGATACGATAAGCACGGTCTGTAGCCTGATCTTCAACAGCAGGGTTCCACCAAGGATCGTAATGAATTACATAATCCGCACCTGTCAGATTCAATCCTGTTCCACCAGCTTTCAAACTGATTAAGAAAATCGGAATAGTTGGATCATTATTAAATCTTTCAACCGCGCCTTGACGGTCTTTTGTTTTACCGGTTAAATATTCATACTTAATACCTGATTTATCAAGCCAAGCTTTTACAATATCTAGCATATCAACAAATTGACTGAATAATAAAATTCTGTGCTTTTCAGCAATAATTTCTTCAAGCATAGCTTTAAGTTTTTCAAACTTACCTGATGAAATAATATTTTTAACATTATCTTTATCATAAAGTTTAGGGTGACAGCAGATTTGACGCATACGAAGAAGCGCTGAGAAAATTGATAATCTGCTCTTTTCAAGTCCGTTTTGTTCAATAGATTTGAACAATTCTTCTTTTGTAGAATCAAGAACCTGTAAGTAGAAATCTCTTTGTTCATCTGTAAGTTCACAATATGCAATATTTTCAACTTTATCAGGCAAGTCTTTTGCTACATCACGTTTCATACGACGTAAAATGAACGGATAAATTTGTAATTTCAAACGTTTTTCAACAATTTTATCCTGACGTTCCATAATAGGATTAACATAACGGGAATTGAAATCTGCCATACTGAACAAGAATCCCGGCATTAAGAAATCAAATACAGACCATAATTCTTCTAATTTGTTTTCAATCGGAGTACCCGATAACGCTAATTTATGCTGAGAAGTCAACTGTTTAACAGCTTGTGCAGTTTGAGATGTCGCATTTTTGATATTTTGAGATTCATCCAATATAACATATCTGAAATTAATATCTTTCAATTTTGCGATATCACGTCTTAAAAGTGCATAACTTGTAATTACAACATCATACTCAGGAATTTTCTTAAAGAACTGTTTACGCTCTCCGCCCTGCAATTTCAAACATGATAGAGTCGGTGCAAATTTTTGAATTTCAGATTCCCAGTTGAACACAACTGTTGTCGGAGCAATAACAAAGTCGGCATTGGCCCGTCTTCTTCTTTTGCTTTTTGCAAAACCGTCAAAGCCTGTAATGTTTTACCAAGTCCCATATCATCTGCAAGAATTCCGTTAAGCCCGTATTTATACATAAACCACAGCCAGCCGAAACCTTTCATCTGATATTCACGAAATTCTGCATTAATACCTTCCGGCAAAGTTAAATCCTCAGAAGTTGAGAATGTAGACATTTGTTCCCAGAAAGTTTTAAATCTATCACTTAATATCAACTCTACATCAAGGTTTTTAAGCTCATTAATCAAGCCCTGCACGATAGGTTTTTACCGTAAATCTATTATCAGGATTTCTAAATACGTCAAAAGAATTAAAAGAACGCATCATTGAATATATATTTTGCGCCGGATATTCAACAAAGCCTAAACTTCTAATACGTGCGTATTTTTCACCACTTTGAATAGTATCATAGATTTCATCAAAATCAATAATTTCTTCACCGGCTTGTCCGTAAATACTTATATCAAAACTATCAGGCTGTTCATCAGAAAAATCAATTTTGGCACACAATTTGAAAGGATTTTCCATCAATTTAAAGAAGGACATATCATCTTTTTCTTCAAATTTCCAGCCTTCACCTGCTTGTTTCAGATAGTAGTTATAAAAATCAATTGCTGTTTCTTTTTCTAAAGCAAGATTATTTGTCTGCATAGGAACAAACTTACAAGCCAAAAGCATTGCATAAGCTTCGTTTTCATGTTTAAGATTACGTTTAACCCAGTAAATTAAATCCTCATCCGGTTTTTTAACAGTAATATATTGAACCTTATCATTAGACGACTTAGAGTAAGGAACTCTTACACCATCATATTCAAAATCTAAAGAGACTTTTAAGGATTGGTCGTAATCAATCCCCATTGTTACAACATTAACTGGCGGACGTTGTTCGAGCATAAGCTTAGAAATTTTTTCATCAACTACGACATCCATTACCTGCTGTAATTTTGGTAAATCTTCATAAATAAACTTACCGCCTTCAGAATCTTTTAAATCCGTAAATGAGGCTTTAATAATATTTTGCGGTACATTTTGAATAGCAACATTAGTTGGGAAAATAATATTTTTATATCTTCCCCATTTCAAATGTCTTGAGAAATACCGAACTTCTTCAAACGGATAAACATCATCGCAGTCTGGTCTTTGCCACTCAAGAGAAAGTAATAATGTTCCCGCAGTATTAGACGTATTTACATATAAAACAAGCTTCCATTCTTCATCTGTAAACTTTAATCTATCTTTTGTCTTTTCATCCAAAACCTCATCAGCTTTAGCTAAAAGCGAGAACAAAGGACCAAATTTTGCAATCGGAATATCATACCAACCTGCTTTTTTATCCTGACGTGAAATTTTCAAAAGCTGTTGAAATATCAAAAGTTCAACTTTTTGAGAATTATTAAGTTCAAAATTTGCATCTTGCTTTTGTGCTTCAATTACGGCTTTCAAAATAGGTTCAATTTGTCGAACAATTTTACCATTTTCTCGAGAACGCACCAGTACAGAAAAGAAATTAGCTTTTCTTTTTGGATTAAAGTGGAAGATGTAATTTCCCTGCGGTTCTTCTTTTAGAGCAGTGTTTTCATCAGGAAAGTCAAATTCCATACCAAACTTTGTTTCAAGCCAATCTTCATAAGCATGTTCATCTATTGCCTTCAAAGCTACTGCAACAGCATGCTTACACCATTCTTCTTTTAACGGACAATTACATCTGGCTTCTACTTTATTTTTCTTAAAAATCAAATCAGTATTATAGTGATCCTGAAAATTCCCTTTAACTTTTCCCATATAGAAATTTTTCTCAGGATAATTATCAAATACCATATCTTTAGTATGATATTCATAACCTCTACGCCAGCTTCCCGCACTTGCATGATCTTTTATAAATTTGTAGTTAAATTCCGTTTTACTCATCTAAGAGTATATCTCTTTCCTTTGTACATCAAGGGGAATAACTTTAATTACGAACACTTTCTCGTAAACCCTTAACTTACACCAAGATTATACACAATAAAAAATAAAAAAGCAATAGGTGGAAAAATTAACTCCGCTAATTATTACAAGTCAAGTATATCGAAATTAATAACCTGTATAGTTTTCTTTATTTTAATTATGTGCTAAAATCTTATTGTTAATAAGTTTAAATAAGGGGCTAAAATGAAAAATTTACAAATATTAGTTTTATCTTTAATAATATCAGCAGGAATTGGATTCGGTGTTAATCAGGTAAATTCGGCACCTGTGGCAACACCTGTTAAGGTCTCTGCACCATCTAGTCCGCAAAGTCAATATATTGATGTTAAAGCACTTGAACTTGTTTCTAATCCATACAAATACAAAAACAGAAACATAAGAGTTCAAGGTAAATTTGATAAATTTTCAACATTAGGGTTGGATTATCCGGCAGCAATGCGTTCTCACGAAAAATTTATCTCTTTTATGATTCAAAGACCAGATATAGCAAATCACAATATACCACTTTCAGAATTAAAAATTTTCCTTACTAAAGAAATGGCAGAAAAAAACATAGACCTTAATACCGGCGATGAAATTATTTTCACAGGAAAAATATTCTCTACAGCTCTTGGAGATCCTTGGATGGATGTAGATAATTTAAAAGTTATTAAAAAAGTTGAAAAAGAAACAAAATAGTTACATTCACTAAATAAAGGTATGAATAAGATTATGGCAGAAAATATTAAAAACGAAAAATTTTTGACAATACACGGGCACTTTTATCAACCACCAAGAGAAAACCCGTGGCTTGAAGCAATTGAGTTGCAAGATAGTGCTCTACCTTTCCACGATTGGAATGAAAGAATTTGCAAAGAATGCTATAACCCAAATTCTGTATCAAGAATCGTAGACAACAGAAACAGAATTCTTGATATTGTTAACAACTACGAATATATGAGTTTTAACTTTGGTCCGACACTTCTTATCTTGGATGGAAGAATTTGCGCCGTTAACTTATGAAAGAATTATTAAAGCTGATATTGAAAGTATTTCGAAACACAGCGGGCACGGCAATGCTATGGCACAAGTTTATAATCATATAATTATGCCGCTTGCAAACTACCGTGATAAAGAAACTCAGGTCAAATGGGGTATACGCGATTTTGAGTACAGATTTGGCAGAAAACCTGAAGGTATATGGCTTGCTGAAACCGCCGTTGATGATGAAACTCTTAAAGTTCTTGTTGATAATGGAATTAAATTTACTGTGCTCTCACCTTATCAGGCATTAAAAATGAAAAAATCAACAGATAAAGAATGGCAAGACGTAAGTTGGGGCAACATTGATCCGGCACGTTCTTACAAATATACAATTAAAAGCGATCCCTCAAAATCTATTGATTTATTCTTCTATGATGGTGCAATTTCGCGCTCTGTTGCATTTGACGAGCTTTTAACTGACGGTAATAAATTTATTAAACGATTAAAAGAAGGTGTATCTGAACTTCGCGACTATCCTCAATTAATAAATATTGCAACAGATGGTGAAAGTTATGGACACCACACAAAATTCGGAGATATGGCATTATCATATGTGCTTAAAATTAAAGCTGAAGACGAAGGCTTCAAAATTACAAACTATGCTGAATATCTAGATAAATACAAAAGCGATTATGAAGTTGATATAAAACAAGCTTCATCTTGGAGCTGCTTCCACGGAGTCGGAAGATGGTCAGAAGATTGCGGCTGTTCAACCGGTGGTCACCCTGGTTGGAATCAAAAATGGAGAAAGCCTCTAAGAAAAGCTCTTAACTATCTTCGCGATCATTTTGCAGAAATTTTTGAACAAGAAGGCGCAAAATACTTTAACATTGACGTGTGGGAAGTTCGTAACCGCTATATTGAAGTTATACTGGATAGAACATATTCAAAAATCAAAAGATTCCAAAAAGAAAACTTCAAACCAGATCTATCTGAAGAAGAAAAAATATGCGGTATGGAACTTCTTGAGATTCAACGCCAATCAATGCTTATGTTCACAAGCTGCGGGTGGTTCTTCTCTGAAATTTCAGGAATTGAAACTGTTCAAATTATGAAATACGCAGCCCGTGCTATGCAATTAGCCTCAAAATTCTCAAAAGAAAACTTTGAAGAAAAATTTCTTGAAATTCTAGAACAAGCAAAAAGTAATATTCAAGAATTTGGTACAGGAAAAGATATTTACGAACGCTTCGTAAAACCTTCTATTGTCACATCAAAACAAATCGCCTGTTTATGGGCTATATCTTCTCTTTATCAGGATTTTGAAGATGAAGAAGAAGTCTACTGCTACACAGTAAAACAAAATGATTATCAAAAGGTTCAGAAAAATAATTCTAACTTTGTAATAGGAAATATCGAAATCCGTTCAAAAGTAACATTGCAAAAATCAAATCTAATATTTGCACTAATGCAATATTCAGGCGGAGATTTCCACTGTGCAATTAAAGAATATTCAAACAGTGAAGAATATCAAGAACTTAAAACATCTTTGATAAAAACCTTTATGCTGACACCTTTAACAGAAATCATAAGAGCTCTTGATGAAAAATTCGGCAAAGAATACTTCACTTTAAAAGATATCTTTATCGAAGAAAGAAAGAAAATTTTACAAATCTTATTAAAAGATCAGCTGGAAAAATTCGCAAATACATACAAAGAAATGTACAATCAAGGTAAAGGTTCAATTTATCATATGCAAAATCTTGGATTGGAAATTCCAAACGAATTTAAAATATCAGCAGCTTATGCACTAAGTAAGCGTTATAATGATCTTTTGTCACATTCTAACGGATTTGTTGAACGCTCTGTTATCCAAGAAATCAGAGATATTAACTTTGAATCAAAAAAAATGAATATTGATATTGATAAAACGCCATCTAATCAAAGTTTTGCAAAAAAAATCATTACAAACCTGAATAGATTAACCAAAAGTTTTGAAATCCAACAGGCTGATGCCATTGTAGAACTATTTGATATTGTTGAAAAACTTGATCTTCAAATAGATATCGCAGAAGCTCAAAATATTTACTACAATAAAATCTACCACCGCATAGGAGATATTATCGAAAACAATCTTGAATCACCAAAAGATAAAGATATTAAATTCATAAATATTCTACTTGATATAGGTTCAAAATTAAATATTAACGTAGAATTTTATAAAGTAAAACTTGATAAACTTAATATGTTTATGCAAAAGGATTAACCATAAGGTTAATCCTTTTTTTACTCATACAGCTTCATTAACATATCTTTACAAAAAAGCAAAAACTTTAGCACGGAATACTTTAATATAATAGGTAGAAATTAGGGAAAAATATGTCTATGCAAGTTCCGGCTCAAAATATTAAACAACAAAACAATCCGTATAATAATAGTTTTAATAGTACAGCTTGTACATCTTGTTCTGCGCCGGCTCAATCCTGTGCTTCTACAAATTCACAGGTTCAAACTTATCCACAAGGATATTTGCCCCCGCAACAAACGATTTATCCGCAATATCAACCGGCTCAAAATCAAAATCTTCAAATACCGTCAACAGCATCAGGTGTAAATATTCAAATATTTAACCCCTCTGTTGCAACACCGGGTGCCCAAGCTCCAACTTATAACGTAAATGCTCCTTGCTATCCATCAGGCTACTACACAGGTTCAATCGGAGCTGATGGTAAAATGCACCCAAATAATGGTAATAATAATCCACATACCGGAGATAATATAAATAACGGTACAAACAACGGTACAATAGGTGATAATAATAACAATACATACACAACAAATACCAACACTACAACTAATACAACATCAACAACATCAGAAAAATCTGATGATAAAAAGAAAACAGAAAAACGTAAAATTGTTCAATTAACAGATGAATATATCAAAAATCTTGAAAGCTATCTAAACAGTCAAGATAAAGGTGTAAGACTTAATGCGGCAAAAGAAGTCTACGCAAGACTTGAAGAAGATAATTCAAGACATGATGATAAAGCCTTAACTGCTCTTATCAATAAAATGCTTCAAGACCCGGCTGAAGAAATTCGAGTAATTGCATTATCAGCACTTGATGGCAGAATCGTAACAGGCGATGATTATACAGTCAATGTTCTGCAAAAAATGCAACAAAATAATGACGGATACGGACAAGATGCCGTAGATGCAAGCAATCTATTGTTAAAAATGTCAGGCAAACAAGTTGAAAAAGAATTTGAAGTCAAAGATTCTCCTAAAAAAGAAGAAACTAAAGAAAGTAAAAAGGCATAATTATGAGAATTATAAGCAACATAACAAATGCACTTAAAGGAAATGCAGGCAAATACATCACAAAAGGTGTAGGACTTACTGCTCTTGGACTTGTCGCATCTGATGCTCACTATATCGGAAAAATACAAGCAGATCTTTACGCAAGCGAAAAAGATGCAAAAGCTGCCGGTTATTACTTAAATAATACTTTATACACAACAAACATGAGCAAAATCGAAGATGGAATCAGAAACTCAGCATACGAAATGGAGCTTGACCAGGGTTGGCGCAGATTCTTTAACCTCGGCATTGGATATGTAAAAGGATTCACCTCAATGCTCGTATCACACGTTATCCCGCTTGGTCTAGGCTTAGGAGCTTTACTTGCAAAAGGTAAAGCCGCAAAAATCTGTGCAGGCGGTTTCGGTATTTATGCCCTCGGCAAAATCGTAAAAGACTTTTTCGGAATTGGAACCCCGGGTAATGGGCTTGATATTAAATAGAATTATCTAAATATTTTTCATACAAATCTGGACGCCTATGTTTTGTACGCTCAATTTGCGCATTCTTCCTAAATTCATTAATTTCTTTATGATTACCATTTAAAAGAACTTCCGGAACCTTATATCCGCGAAAATCACGTGGACGTGTATATTGCGGATATTCTAAAAGTCCATTCGAAAAACTATCGTCTTCTGCTGATTCAATTTTACCAAGCGTTCCATCAATTTTACGACTCACCGAATCAATCAAACAAAGAGCAGGGAGTTCACCACCAGTCAAAACAAAATCCCCAATTGAAATTTCTTTTGGTTTAATAATCTCTCTGATTCTCTCATCAAAACCTTCATAATGTCCGCAAAGCATAATTATTTGATTATATTTTGCTAAATCAATTACCAATTTTTCAGTCAGTGGTTCACCCTGGGGGGAAAGCATTACAGTTATTGAGTTTTCTAGCTTTTCAACACTTTCATAAGCATCGATAAAAGGCTGCGGCATCAAAACCATCCCTGCACCACCGCCATATGGTGTATCATCAACTTTTTTGTGCTTATCTTCTGTAAAATCACGTGGATTTATAGTATTAAGTGAAAAAATATCACTCTCTTTAGCACGCTTCATTATACTAAAATTGCAATAAGATTCAATAAGTTCCGGGAAAAGTGTTAAAATATCAAACCTCATTCCAATAATCCCTCAAGGTTATTTATCATAATTTTTTTGTTTTCAATATCAACAACAGGTACAATTGCTTTTACAAACGGAATAAGACAAATATTTTTTGATTTCGTCTTAACTGAAATCAAATCACTTGCACCGTTATTTGAAACTCCAATTACAAAACCCAGCTTTTTACCATCATTATTATCAAAGACCTCTAATCCAACAAGTTCATCAATTAGAAATTCATCCTCGTTAAGAGTTTCACGAATAACTGACTCATCAACAAATAACAAATTACCTTTATATTCTAATATATTGTTAATAGAATCTATACCTTCAAATTTAACAATCATTACATTTTTACTAGGCCTTGCTGATAGGATATTTAAAGGAATATAATCATTATTTTTTTTCAAATAAACAGTATCAAGTGACAGAAAAAAATCCTGTTGATTTTTCGAACAGCCAATTTTTGCTTCACCTTTTATTCCATGAAAATTAACAATTTTCCCAACTGAAACATACTTAACCATAATTATTCTTCTGCTTGAGGTTCCTCAACAGCTTTAGGCTTTCTGCCTCTTTTTTTCTTTGGTTCTTCTTCTGCTGTAACCTCAGGAGTTTCTTCTTTCACTGCTTTTTTAGCTCTTGTTTTCTTTTCTTTTTCTGGTTCAGTTTTTTGTTTTTTAAATTCTTCCGGGGCATCTTCACGCTCTTGATTCCAACGTTCCATACCCATTTGAGCACGAACTAAACCGATACCAACGTGAACTCTCCATTCATCCATTTTCAATTGAGCCGCAATAATTTTATGACATCCGATTGGAGGAAGCGGTAATAATGGTTCATAAAGCATTTTTATTGCATTCAATTGATCAGGAGTAATTGCAATTTACGTTTAGGGAACGGTAATTTCGGAAGCATCATTTTTTGTCTTACCAAGATTGATACCAAAAAATACTTTTCTTGGTTCTAAACCAATTTTTTCACCGATAACTTCATGAGCATCCGGATTTGGAAGCGGAAGCATCAATTTATAAAGCAATTCAATTTGTTCTAATTGTTCTCTGCTTACAAGTAATTGTTTTGGAGCGCTATTTCTGTTATTTGGTCTTCTATTATTATTAAACCTGTTATTTTGCGGTCTTCTTTGCTGGAATCCGCCCTGTCTATTGTCGCGGTTGTATCCATTTGGACGATTATTATTGAATCCACCGCGATTATAATTACCTTGCCTGTTGTCGCGATTGTAACCACCTTGGTTATTATATCCGCCACGATTGTAATTATTTTGGCGATTATCTCGGTTATAACCACCTTGACGGCTGTCACGATTATATCCGCCTTGGTTGTTATACTGACGTTGAGGTCTGTTATACGGTCTTTGATTATCATCTCCTCCGCTAGAATAGCTACTATAGAACTGTCTTCCCTCTGAAGAATAACTATTCCTTGGCTGTTCTGCCGATGAAGATTCAGCAGTTGCTGCTTCAGGAGCCTCAGAAGAATTAACCATCATCTTTTTATCCGGGTATAAACAATCCGGACAAATAACTCTTTTAGGGTTTTTTGTTTCAAACTCACGACCGCACTTAATGCACTTGTTTACATACATAATAAAAGCCTCTTAATTAATAAAAAATAACTCATAATAAAATAACTTAAGGTAACATTCCTCACAATATAAATCGATTTCAAATAAAAAATATAACTTATAGTCATATTTTAACATGGAAATAAAATATTCGCAAGTATTTTTGAAATTATTTTTCGACCATAAATGTAACAGGACCGTCATTAATTAACTCTACGTCCATCATAGCTGCGAATTTACCTGTTTGACAAGGTACATTAAAAGATTTCACCTGTGATATAAAATATTCATATAATTCATTTGCAATAGCAGGCGGAGCTGATTTATCAAAACTCGGACGGGTGCCTTTTTTACAATCACCGCACAATGTAAATTGAGATACAATCAACATTTCTCCATTAACATCTAATAATGAACGGTTCATCTTTTTATTTTCATCCTCAAAAATACGTAAGTTTACAAGTTTTTTGACTAACTTTTCGGCATTTTCTTTCCCATCACCTTTTTCGACACCAAGCAAAATAAGCAACCCTGTGCCTATTTTCGCATACAACTCTCCATCAATCGTAACAGATGCTTTTTTGACACGTTGAATTAAAGCTTTCATAAACCCTTACCCTGTCCTCACCTATAAATAGGCAAGAAAATAACTATTTACTCTCAAACAATTCAGCCCTTGTAATTTTACGCCCACAAGATTTATCTTCATCACAAAAACCCCATTTTTCGCATTTTGGAACAAGATAATCTTTTAGCCAAGGTTCTTCTGCTACAAGTGCATCGCACATTCCTTTAACCAAGCATCTAATCTCATATTGAGCACGTGTACATAGACGTAAATTTGCGAGATGAATCATTTCACGCAAATTCAAACTTGCAACAAGAGAACTTGCCGCGGCATTAGGCATAACAAAACGTGCATCTTCTGCCGGAATACCTGCGTCAATAAATTCCTGATATTGATTAGCAATTTGTTCCATAAAATGAACAAACTTCTCTTTTAATTCAGGATTCCTATCAATTGTTGGTGGAATAATATAATCAAACTGTCCTTTTTCTTTTACATATCTTTGAGATTTTTGAGAAAAAGACATGTGACGATGCCTTACAAGCTGGTGAGTGCAAGCTCTTGAAACATTAGATATTGCAAAACTTACCTGAATATGTTCAATTGTTGAATAGTGACCGGAACCTACAACTCGTTCAATAAGTTTAAGCATTTTTTCTTCATCATCAGTACTTTCATAAATATTTATAGGATAATCCGCACTATAACAAGTTCTGCAAGCTGTATAAATTGTTTTTAACATATTTTCCGGTTTAGATATTAAATTCACAACCGGTTTATTATTATTTTCCATAAAATCCCCTTCCAACTTTTTCAAATAATAATATATTAAATAAACGATTTAGTCAAAATAAAACAATTTATAAGGTTCAACTCCTAATGCAGAAGCAATTTTGTAGAAGGTTTTCATAGTAATATTTCGTGTTCCTCGCTCAATATCACTGATATAATGTGCATCAACATCTAATTTTTCAGACAAATCCTCTTGAGTCAGCCCATTTAACAATCTGTAATATTTTAATTTAGTTCCAAACTTGCTGTTAAACTCACCATAATTCATTTCTTTATAATAGAGTATTATAATATTCAATAAATGATATTTACATATACATTACTGTATATTATAATACACAACAAGACGAGGTAATTTATATGAAAAAAGTTTTAAAACAAGGATTTACGTTAGCAGAAACCCTAATAACCATAGGAATTATAGGAATAGTAGCTGCCATGACAATACCAACCCTAATGACAAAACTGAAAAATGATAGAGAAAGCGCTATTTTAAAAGAAGATTATTCTATTCTTCAACAAATGATGAAAATGGCAAATGAAGAAGGCGCTATAGGAAATATTGCAAAAGGAAATAATATTGATGAAATGAAAGAATGGTTTAATACATATTTCCTACCATATATAAAAACAACTAGAGTATGCTATGATGAATGGGGTTGCTGGAGTAAAAATGTAAAAAAACCAGATGGTAATAAATATACCAACAATAAAGCTTGCGGTGGAGTTACAGTTTCCTTTGTTTTGTATAATGGAAGCTATGTTTGTATGGACGATTTCGCAGATAATAGATTTGGGGTAAAGCCAAATGGAATAACAATAGGTTTGCTTGTAGATGTAAATGGAGAAAAACAGCCAAATATCGTAGGTGAAGATATTTTTGCCCTCCAATTTCACGAAACAGAGCTATTGCCTGGAGGATACCATATGACAAAAGAAGATGTTGACAAAAATTGCAGTACAAAATGCAGCAGTACTACGCCTTACTGCGGAATTGCCTGCAGTGTAAAAGCCCAAAGACAAGGCTTTAAACTCCCGGTAATGACAAAAAAATAAAACAAATTTATCATTAAATTATGTATTAAATATATGTAAAGAAATAGATTTTAATTCTTTAGCGTGTATAATAATTAAGGATATATTATTAGTTAATGAGATTTATTATTATGCAAAATGTTTTAGAAAGAAAATCAATAAAAAATATAGATTTTAACTGTGATTTGGCACAAAGTTTCGGAATATATAAAAACAGTTCAGAATCAAGACTCCTTGATTATGTTAGTTCTGTAAATATTTCCTGCGGTTTTCATGCCGGTGACCCGCTTACAATCAAAGATGCCTTACTTCAAGCTAAGGAAAAAAATATAGTAGTGGGAGCACATATTGGATTTGATGATATTCAAGGATTTGGTTACCGTCAAATGGAACTTGACTCTGAAGAATTAGAAGCTCTTGTAATGTATCAAGTCGGAGCTTTAATGACATTTGCAAAAGCTTACCATATGGAAATAGAACACGTAAGACCGCATGGTGCAATGTATCGTCAAGCGGCAGAAGATTTAGAATTTTCAAGAACAATTGCAAAAGCTATAAAAAAATGTTCTAACTGGCTTGTTTATTATGGAGCAACAGGCGAAAAACTTGCAACTGTAGGAGAAGAAGAAAATATTCAAGTTGCACACGAAGTTCATCTTGAAAAAATTTATGATGAAAAAGGAAATATCGATTTTCAGCCAGAGATTTAGAAAATACTCAAATTTCTATCCAAAGACTAAAAGATTTACTTCAAAACTCTTTCGTTTCAAATAACATTGGTGGGAAAACCATTGTGAGAGCTGATTCTATTCACTTTTCAAATAAACTTACAAACGCAAAAGATTTAATTATCCAGGCTAGAGAAATTACTGAACCTTTACCTTACAATTATAAAAATGCCCAAAAATCAGGATGGGTAGGGTAAAAACGACTATTAAATATCAAAAGGAATAAGTATGATTAAGAAAATAAAAATGCCAAAACAAGCCGGATGGTTAATTCCGGGATTACAAGTAAAAAGATGGTTTGCACTTATTTTTGCAGGTACAGCTCTAATGACTGTCGGAATCTTAATCCTTGTAGATTTACAACCAATATATAATACTATGCAGTTTATTAGTAAAGTTGCAACTAAAATTTCTACAGAATGGCTGGCATTTGGTATCGTAATGTTTGGTGCTGCAATATTTTTTAAAGGATGGCAAAAAACAAATTTATCAATACTTGACCTTGAAGAAGACAAAAATAATGATGTTTTATTAGAAAATTTATATAGAAGACGAAAATTAAACCGAGGGCCAAGAATTGTTGCAGTTGGTGGCGGCACCGGTTTATCAATGCTCCTAAGCGGAGTGAAAAATATCACAAATAACTTAACTGCAATTGTATCAGTTGGAGATGACGGAGGAAGCTCTGGAAGACTAAGAGAAGAAATGGGTATCCTGCCACCGGGTGATATCCGACACTGCATTACAGCACTTGCCGATGACGAAGATTTAGTTAATAAACTTTTCAAATACAGATTTAATAACGGTGAAGGATTAGAAGGACACAGCTTCGGCAATCTCTTTTTAACAGCACTTTGTGAAATAACAGGCAGTATGGTTACAGCCGTAAAAGAATCTTCAAATGTTTTATCAATCAGAGGACGAGTTTTGCCTGCAACATTAGATGATATGAAATTAGCCGCTGAAATGGAAGATGGCAGAATAATTCACGGAGAATCAATGATTCCTGAAGCCCACGGTAAAATAAAAAAACTTTTTACGCAGCCTGCAAATTGTAAAGCTCTTCCTGAAGTTATTGAAGCAATCAGAAATGCCGAATTATAATTCTTGGTCCAGGAAGTCTTTATACAAGTGTTATTCCAAACCTTTTAATAAAAGAAATTGCAAAGAAATTGCAAAGTCTAAAGCTAAAAAAATATATGTATGTAATATTATGACTCAACCGGGTGAAACAGATAACTATACTGTTTCAGACCATATAAAAGCTTTAATTCAACACGCCGGTTCAAACAAAATAGTAGATGCAGTACTTGTAAATGATTATTTACCTGATAAACTTGCCGATAAATACCAAAAATCAGGATCATACCCTGTAAAACTTGATATTACAGAAGTCAAGAAAATCGGAGTAAGAGTATTTGCTAAAAAACTTATTGAAGACAGTAAAGAAGGACTTGTCAGACACAGCTCAAACAGAGTTGCAAGAGCCGTATATTACTGGTTTAGACGACAACAAAAGTCAACAAGCTTTTGGGGCAAATAAGAAAGGTTTACACTATGGCAAAAGTTACAGTAAGAACAATACAAAAAATTAAAGATTCAGGTGAAAAATTTTCAGTATTAACAGCTTACGACTACTCAACAGCCAAGTACCTTGATGAAGCAGGAATAGATATTATACTCATTGGCGACAGCCTTGCTATGGTAGCCCTAGGTTATGAAAACACCAACTCCATCGGAGTTGAAGAAATGTCAATCTTTACCCGTGCAGTTGCAAAAGGTGTAAATCGCGCTATGGTAATTACAGATATGCCATTTTTAAGCTACCACACAGATATCCCAAATGCTATAAAAAATTGCGGGAATATGATAAAACTTGGCGCAAATGGAGTGAAAATAGAAGGATACAGTGACTATATCTTAGAAGTAATTAAAAGATTAGTAAACTCAGGAATTCCTGTTATGGGACACTTAGGATTTACTCCTCAATTTTTAAACACACTTGGCGGATATCGAATTCAAGGAAAGAGTCAAGAAGCAGTTGATGAAATACTAAAGCAGGCAAAAGAATTAGAAAAAGCCGGAGTATTTTCAATTGTACTTGAAATGGTTCCGCAAAACAGTGCAAAATATATTACCGAAAATCTGAATATTCCAACAATTTCTTGTGGTGCCGGTAAATATTGCGATGCTCAAGTTCTTGTAAGCGATGATATTTTTGGCAAATTTTCAGACTTTAAACCAAAATTTGCAAGAAAATATGCAGATATGAAAGATTTGATTATAAATTGCGCAAAACAGTTTAACGAAGATGTAAAAACAGGGAAATACCCCTCTGATAAGGAAGTGTTCTAAATCACCCTCTCTTTATGTGAGAGGGCAGAAAATCGACTTGCGCAAAAGCAAAAGCCTGATATTCGGGTGAGGGTTTTAAGATAAGGAGAGATAAAATGTTAATTCATACAATAGCAGAGATTAGAGAACAAATTAAATTATGGAAAAAAGAAGGATTAACCATTGGTCTTGTACCAACAATGGGAGCACTTCATAACGGTCACTTAAGTCTTATTCAAAAAGCTGTTGAAAAATGTGATAAAGTCGTAGTTTCAGTTTTTGTTAATCCTATTCAATTCTGCCCTGGAGAAGACTTGGAAAAATATCCACGTACACTTGAAGCCGACACAAAGCTTTGTGATGAAGCCGGTGTAAATATTGTTTTTGCACCAAGTCCTTCTGAAATGTATGGTGATAATCAAATGCGAACAAATGATTTCTTAACATATGTCATTCCTCCATTTTTCTATGTAAACAAACTCTGCGGCAAATCAAGAGTTGGTCACTTTGACGGAGTTTGTACAGTTGTTAATAAATTATTCAATATAGCACAACCGGATTTTGCATTTTTCGGAGAAAAAGATGCACAACAGCTTATAATAATAAAAAAAATGGTTAAAGATTTGAATATTCCGGTAGAAATTATCCCGTGTCCAATTGTAAGAGAAGAATCAGGGCTTGCTATGAGTTCACGTAATAAATATTTATCAGAAGAAGATAAAATACAGGCACTTGTTCTATCTAAAATCTTAAACAACATCAGAAACTGTTATAAAAAAGGTATTACAAATATCGAAGCCTTAAAAGAAACTGCCTATCAGTTTTTAAATGAGCACCACGATTTAGAATATTTAGAATTCTTAAACGAAAGTGATTTAGAAGAAATTGATACTGCAAACGATAATACACGAGTATTTATAGCCTGTAAAGTCGGTAGTGTTCGATTGATTGATAACATTTTATTAAAATAAAACTAAAAAGAGGCAGAGCCTAAAGGCTCTGCCTCTTTTTTATAAATCAAATTCATCTATCTGATCAAAAAAATCTTTAAATACTTCATAAGAAAGTGCAATAACTTTTGAAGTATCATGAGGATTTATCAAATAAACATTATTCTCATCAGAACCCTTAACCGAATAAGCATGACATCTGCTTAATTCAACACTATCACCTGTTTTTGCGTCTGTAACGACTTTTGCTCCACAGTTCACGTTACTTGAAACAACAGCAACATGATTAGGATTTGCAAACTTTTTTATTTGAGCATCAGAAAAAGGTACAAGAGCACCTGCCATTTGTACAGCAAAAGAAGAGGAGAAGCCAGATTTATTACCCTTACCGGTTAGTGCATAATATAAAACATACGCCGAACCGCCATTAATACCGGGATGGTCAAAACGTTTATTTTCATACAAATATCTATCCATTGCAATTTCTATCGCTCTGACATCTGCATCACCTGTTGCTAGCTCACTACTATTTTGAATCTCATCCTTTAAAATAACATACTTTTTATTTACACCCTTTAATGTAACTTCAACTGAACCATTAGGTAAAACTTTTATAGAATCATTCAATATTTGTAAACCTTTTGGTGAATTTGCCAGAGATTTAATCCCAGCTATTAACCAACAGTCTCCAGTATAGCCTTGTTTAAAATCTTTATCTATTTTCCCATTTGGAGAATCATTCAATTTTTCAAAAGGTTTAGGGTTATTAGTTATCCTACCTGCAAAAACATCTTCAATTTCACACCTACTATCTAATCTCAGCGATAAACTGGTTAGAACATCTTTATCTATTAATCCCTTTTTTTTGATTTCAGCATTAAAAATTTTTCTTAAATCATCTACATTAATCCCATTAAGTTCATAGCTTTTAAAATTTGCATCCCAAATATGTTTGACATAAGATTCTCGTTCTTCTACAGATAAGCCAACCTCATCCAAAATATCGAAATCAAGCTGATTACCAGTTTTTTCAAGATATCCGAACCAAATATCACCTATATTATCCTCGTTTATCATCATAATATGTTGTTCAATATCTTTGCCAGTTGTCGGCAACCCAAAACTATTTCTTGCATAAATATCATTTTTTAAATTTTCTATAATACTTTGTGGAGAATTAATTTTATTATAATATACAGGAGCATCTTCAAACACTGAAAATTGCTGTTCACGAGAAAATACTTTAGAGTTTGATGCACTACTTACACCATTCTCCCCTATAGATTTAGACGTTTTACTAATTTCAGCCATTACAAACCTCCATTTATTTCTACAAATAAAATAAACGACATGTTTTAGTAAAATCTTTAATTTTTCGCGATATTATTTTTACATAGCTTAACAAAACAAGAATACAAATCTCCCCCCAAAAAACTACACCAATTAAATTATTAAAAATTTGACACTCAAAAATTTACACCATGCGGCTAAATCATGATTTAGAGCATGATTGAGAAAATTTCTAAATCTATAGATGGATGCCCATCCTCAATCCTCTTACAAAAAAGAATCAATCAGTGCATGGATTTAAAAACCCTCCAAAAAGATTAGTATGTTAAGTGTAGAGAGCAGCTAATAATACGAGGGAATAACGATGAGAGATTTTAACAAAAAATTGAGAGTAGTACTAATAGATGACAACGCTAATCACTTAAGAGGTATTAAAGAACTTATTAATCTTGAAAGCAGCTATGATATCGTAGGAACTACAACAAGCGCAAATCTTGGTATCAATTTAGTAAAAAAATACAATCCTGATATTGTTTTAATGGACATAAATATGCCTGAGAAAGACGGATTACAAACGATTCAAGCAATTACTAAGTTAAATCTTTCAACAAAAATTATCGCATTAAGCGGCTATGATGATTCTGATTTAATATATAGAGCAATGAAACTTGGTGCAAAAGGTTATGTTTTAAAAACTATGGCATCTGTTAAACTTATCAATGCAATAGAAGAAGTTGCATCCGGTAAAATTTATCTTCCCGCAGTGTTATCAACAAGATTTTTCGAATATTTCCAAACATCAGCCAAAGAAGAAACCAAAGCTTCAGAAGGCGAAAACTTACTAAACAGCTTAACGTCAAGAGAAAATGAAGTTCTTGAACTTTTAACCGAAGGGATTAACTACAAGAGTATTGCAGGAAAGCTAATTATATCAGAAACTACTGTTAAAACTCACGTAAATAACATTTTCCAAAAATTACAAGTTAATGACAGAACCAATGCTGTTTTATATGCCCTAAGCCACGGCTTCAAAACAAGTAAAACATCAGCAATGACAACAGTATAAATCTTTAAAAGAAATATAATAAAGGGTTCTGCTAATCTGCCGAACCCTTTATTTTTAGATAAAGTAGTAAATATATATACAAAGGAGTAATTAAATACAAATGACAATAGAGATTTCTCAAGATGAATTACAAAATCAAATAAGATGCGTATCCCACGAGATAAGGAATCACCTTTCTATTTGTGATATGTATTCACAAATAATAAAAAAGAATCTTGAGAAATCAGAAATACAAAACCCTTCAATTAATAATGCAATTGAATGTATACAAAAATCAATTCAAATCATTGGCTCAAGCCTGTTAGAGCTAAAATCGCTAAATAATACGCCTGAACAAATTGTAGATTTTCATAATATAATTTCTCACGGAATAGAAATGTCTAAAGCCTATATTATAGATAAAGAAATTGAATATGAAATATTTATAAAGAATACTGCAAATATAAAAGTTGACGAAAACAGATTTCTTGCAGTACTTGTAAATATTATTAAAAATAGTATAGAAGCCATTGAAATAAGAGGCAAAATAGAGATTTTGGCAGAAATAAAAAATGCCATTGGCATAATAAAGATCTCAAATAATGGAAAACCAATCCCTCGTGAAAAACAAAACGATATATTTACTCTAGGTTACACAACAAAGAAAAACGGCTGTGGATTGGGACTTGCTATTTGCAAAAAATATTTAGAAAGTCAAAATTCAGAACTTGAACTTGTAAAATCAACAAAAAACCAAACTACATTTGAAATAAGGATTCCGGCAATATAAAATACAGCTTAGAACAAATGTATACGCAAATTTATATAAAATTAATCGACCTTACCACGCAATTGACCACAGGCAGCATCAATATCAGCCCCACGCTCCAAACGCACTGTAACCTTTTTCCCTGAGTGTTCCATTAGATATTTAAACTTCATAATTGCATTATTTGAAGGACGTTTATAATCATTTTTCTCTGTAGGATTATATGGAATTAAGTTAATATTACATTTAACATCTTTCAAATATACTGCAAGCTGTTTTGCTGATTCAACCGTATCATTTAAATCTTTAATCAAAAGATATTCAATAGTAATACGTCTTCCTGTTTTTTCAACATAATACTTAAGTGCCTTATGAAGCTCATCCATATTATATTTATTTTCAATAGGCATAAGCATTTTACGCGTCTGGTGATTTGAAGCGTGTAAAGACAGTGCCAAAGTTGATTGCATATCTAAATCAGCAAGTTTTCTAATTTGAGGGACAATACCAGATGTTGAAACTGTTAGCCGTCGAGCACCTATTTGGAAATTTTCATTAAAAATTTCCATTGCCTTTAAAACATTATCAAGATTTAATAAAGGTTCACCCTGCCCCATAAAGACAACATTTGTAACTTTTAATCCTGTATCTCTTTGAATTGTTAAAACCTGTTCAATAATTTCTTTATAAGATAAATTTCTGATAAAACCGCGTTTACCGGTAGCACAGAAGCTGCAATTAACAGCACATCCGACCTGAGAACTTACGCAGGCTGTTAAATTCGCACGATTATCAAAACGCATAAGAACGGTTTCCACACACTCACCATCCGGAAACTCTAGTAAATATTTGATTGTACCATCAGAACTAACTTGTTTTACTTTAATTTTAATATCACTAACAACTGCAATCTTTTTCAATTCTTCTCTGAATTTCACAGACAAATCAGTCATTTCATCAATTTCCTTAACTGATTTCAAATAAATCCAATTATGAATCTGACGCGCTCTAAATTTTGTTGCTCCAAGTACATCCGTTATTTCTTCTATTTCAGATAAACTAAGTCCTGACAAGTTTTTCATAAGTTACAAATCCTTTTTCATAAAATTCATTATCTCAGCCATAGCATTAATCTTAAGCCAAACAGATTGAGATTTCAATTTCCAAACAGTAAACGAACAAGTCTTCGGCAAGAAAAAACCAGAAACTTCAGGGAAATCACGACATATCTGCGGACGATTTTCATAATCAGGACATTTGTTATCATCTGTCACCTTCGGACAGTAATATATATAAAATACTCCATCTGTATTTTTTTCAAGAAATTCAACATACTCAGGATAAATTTCACGAGCTTCATTTATCGAAGAATAAGGTACAAATGTTTGAATAAACTGAAAAGCATATTTATCACCATTTTTAGCCTTAAGTTCTAACTCTGCCGGAGAAAACTCACTGACTGCAAACCGGCAACATACACCGCAACCGCCGCAATGACAGGCCGCCCGCTCAGTATTAATTGATTTTAATGCAGATTTTATTTCATTATGCCAGACATTTACCAAATTATCAGTACTTTTAGCTTCCTCCAAGCATTGAAAAAAAATTTCACGGTACTTAGACTTTAATTTTACGTAATCTTTATTTAAACTCACAAAATAAATTTACCTCTTATCCCTAAACATGTCTTTCAACAGGATTTAGTAACAAATCTGCAAGCCTATCCGCTCCTACAAAACCACGTTGAGACATAATTTGAGCCGCTAAAACATTATCATACTGAACAAATCTGTGACGGACTTCAAATGAACCTTGTGAAAAATCAATAATTGCATAGCAAGCTTTTGGCTGTTGAGTCATTGGGCGCCCGACACTTCCTACATTTACAACGGTTTGATTAGTATTTGTTTGATATCCGCAAGGTATATGAGTATGCCCACATAGAATTAATTTTTCTGTAGTTCCTTCAATAATTTCTTCAACTATTTCCAAAGGCATTTCAGGTAATATATCCTCATTATTTGCTCTTGGGGAACCATGAACCAACAGCACATTACACCCTTCAACATCAAAACTCAACATTGGCGGCAAATCAGCTAAATATGCTCTATGAGAGTCATCTAGCTGTAACATATCATCAGCTAAAGCATTTGCCATAACCGGATATTGAGCCTCCAAAAACTCTGTAACTTCCGGACCATATTGAGCAATCATTTTATCTGTATTACCTTGTATTACCGTCCAAGTGTTTTGAGCCATCACATAATCCACAACTTCTTTTGGCTGCGGACCTGCTAATGCAATATCACCTAAACAAAATACATGCTCACATCCTTGATTAATACATCATTCATAACAGCTTCCAATGCCTGTGCGTTAGCATGTAAGTCAGATAATACAGCAATTCTCATATAATTAACCCTCTCATTTTTTATGTGCTACAATTATTTTATGATAAAAAGAAGAAAATCAAAAGAAATTTCTATAGGAAATGTAAAAATCGGTAATAATAATCCGATAAGCGTTCAGTCAATGTGTAATACTGACACACGTAATATTATTCAAACCTCACGTCAAATTCAAGAACTGGCAGATGCCGGATGTGAACTTGTCCGACTCGCGGTTCTAAATAAAGATGCAGCAGAAGCAATTAAAGAATTAGTAAAAATTTCTCCTGTTCCTCTGATTGCAGATATTCATTTTGATTACAGACTCGCAATTCAATGTATTAATAACGGCATCTCAGCACTTAGATTAAATCCTGGTAATATCGGCAAACGAGAAAATGTAGAAAAAGTTGTAACACTTGCAAAACAACAACAAATTCCTATAAGAATCGGAGTTAATGCAGGCTCTTTAGAAAAAGAATTAAAAGAAAAAAACATCCCACTTTCTGAAAAAATGTATGAAAGTGCAATGAAACATATCCAAATTTTAGAAGATTTAGACTTTGATTTAATAAAAGTTTCACTAAAATCCTCAGATGTATTAACAACAATTGAAGCTTATAAGCTAATGGCAGAGAAAACTGAATACCCTCTGCATTTAGGTGTAACTGAAGCAGGAACATTAAAAAACGGTTTAATAAAATCATCTGTTGGACTTGGTACACTTTTAGCACAAGGTATTGGAGATACAATAAGAGTTTCTCTTACAGAAAACCCGATTGAAGAAGTTTTCGCAGGATTCGAGATTTTAAAAAGTCTTGGCTTAAGACAAAAAGGTGTAAATTTTGTATCCTGCCCAACTTGTGGCAGAACGCAAATTGATCTGATTAACTTAGCTAAAAAAGTTGAAGAAAAATTTAAAAATCTTGATGCAAACATAACAATTGCCACAATGGGCTGCGCTGTTAACGGCCCAGGTGAAGCAAGCAATGCAGATTTTGGGATTGCAGGCGGCATAGGTGAAGGTTACATTTTTAAAAAAGGCGAAATTATTGCTAAAGTTCCCGAAGAGCAATTACTAGATAAACTTGAAAAAATTATAACATCCGAACTTAATTTGTCTTAAAGGTTTACATTAAATTATGCTTTTACTATAATCTTAATAGATAAGTAAGAAAGTATAAGGATTAAAGATAGATGAGTATTTATTTATTAGAAGTCGGAACAGAAGAATTACCATATAAGTTTATCCCTCAAGCAATTGAACAATTAAACAATGGTTTTACAAACTTTTTAAACGATAATAAAGTTAAATTTACAGACATAAAAGTATACGCAACTCCGCGCCGCTTAGCAGTAATTATAGACGGATTAGATACAAAAACAGCTGATGAAGAAAAAATTATTAAAGGACCAATTAAAAATGTTGCGTTTGATGAAAATGGCAACCTTACAAAAGCCGGTGAAGGTTTTGCAAGAAAAAATAACTTAACTAAAGAAGATTTGTATATTGAAGATAATTACGTTCACGCAAAAATCATTGTAAAAGGTAAATCTATTTCTGAACTTTTACAAGAAAATGTACCCTCAATTTTTATGAAACTTCAAGGATCTCACTTTATGAGATGGGGATACAATGAAGAAAAATTTTCAAGACCAATCAAATGGATAGTTTCCATCCTTGATAATGACGAAGTAAAAATAAAAATAATTGATAAAGAATCTTCTAAAACCTCTCGTGGACATAGATTTTCAACTGTCCAAGAAGTTGAAATTACTAACCCTGCAAAATATCTTGAAATTATGCGCAGTGTAAATGTAATTGCAGACCAAAACGAAAGAAAACAAGTTATTGTAAACAGGGCAAAAGAAGAAGCCGCGAAAATCGGAGCCGAGCCTTACTACACTGATGACTTACTTGAAGAAGTTACATTTATTACCGAATATCCGGTTCCTGCACTTTGCGAATTTGACCCGAGATATCTTGATATTCCGGAAGAAGTTACAGTAACTGTTATGGCAGTTCATCAAAGATATTTCGCACTTTACAAAAACGGTAAACTAACAAATAAATTCATAACAATGACAAACTATCTTGGCGATGAATTTGAAAACATTAAAGCCGGAAATGTTAGAGTAATTAAAGCAAGACTTGATGATGCAGTATTTTTCTTTAACGAAGATACCAAAAAGCCTTTAATAGATTACGTTGAATCTTTAAAAGGCATAACCTTCCAAAAAGGCATGGGAACAATGTTTGATAAAACACAAAGACTTATCAAGCTTTCTAACCAAATTGCACAAGATTTAGGAATAGATTCAAAAGATATAGAAAGAACTGTAACTCTATGTAAGGCTGATTTAACAACAAATCTTGTATTTGAATTTACTGAGCTTCAAGGCTTTATTGGTGCTGACTATGCAAGAGTATCCGGGGAAAATGAAAAAGTTGTTCAAGGTATTAAAGAACACTACTTCCCGCTAAACGCAGAAGAAGATACAGCAAAAGGCATTGAAGGGCAAATTGTCGGAATTGCAGATAAAATTGATACAGTATGTGCAGTTTTTGCAGCGGGTAAAAAACCTACAGGTTCCTCTGATCCATTAGGTGTTCGTAGAGCTGCACTAGGTGTTATCAGAACAATACTTGATGCCGATTTGAAAATTAATATAGATAAATATATTAAAGAATCTTTAAAACTTCTTCCCGTTCAAAGAGATTGCGCAGGTGAAGTTAATGAATTCTTTATCCAAAGAATGATTATTTTCTTGAGCGAAAAATACAACAAAAATATTTTAGAAGCCTGCTCAATGAGAAATCCTTTAATAGATATCGCAGATTACGTTGAAAGAGTAAAAATAGTTGAAGACCTAAATTCGCCGCAACTATTAGAAAACGCTAACCGTGTTATAAGAATATTAAAAGACATATGCAAAGATTCTATTAATGAGGAAATTTTCAAAGAAACAGCAGAAAAAGAATTATACGCAGCCATCAAAAAAACAAATAACAATACGGATTACACAACTTATTTAAATGAATTAGAAAAATTAAATCCATATGTTACTAAATTCTTTGATGATGTACTTGTCATGGATAAAGACGAAAATGTTAAGAAAAATAGGCTTGCATTGTTAACATTACTAAGAAAAAAATATGATTATTTAACAGATTTCAGCAAGATATAGCAATAATTTCAAGTATTTTGTTAAATTTTGTAACGTTCAAATGTTAAAAAGTCAATTATTTTTTTCAGGATACTTTAAAATGGTACAAGAAGGCAAAATGTAGAGGTAGAAAATGTTCGACCGAATTAAAAATCTCAAATTAGTTCAACAACTAAAAGAAAGTGTAAGCCCAAGACTTCGCTGGCTTGCATTCTCCAATAAAAATACATTAGATAAAAGCACCACAGATTATTTAGAATCAATAAGCGGTGTAGAAAATCTAAAATCTCTTTCTGACGAACAAGAGCTGGAAGCAATGGTCAGAGCCCAACTCAAAGAAGAATTTCCAAGCATTGAAAGCATGAAATCTTATGAGTTGCTTGTAGATGCTGTAATGCACAACATCAGAAAAAAACAGCTTCAAGCCAACGATAATCTTGATATTGAATAAGATTACCATTAAATTTAAACAAAAAGATAATACCTGTTGAGGGTATTATTTTTTTATGAGGATAAATATATTGAATAATAAATAAGGAGATATATTTATGACTGCAATAATTGGAATCAAAGTTGAAAATCGAAAAGAAGAAGCTTCAAAACTTCAAGATATACTAACAGAGTATGGGTGCACAATCAAAACGCGCATAGGTTTACACGATATGGGAGAATATAAATGCCTGAATTACGGAATTGTACTAATTGAAGTAATTGATAAAATTAATGAGATTTATGACAAACTTGCGCAAAACTGGCAAGTCCAAATTATGAAATTTTAATTCCACATAATAAATATTATGAGGAATAATTAACTTATTATTTTTTATTATGGGGCTGATACCGCCCCATACCATGTACACAGCATTATTTTTCTGCTTGAATCCCTCACCCGAATTTCTAAATTCAATAATGTTCATTAAGAAATGAACCCTCTCCCCTTAAAAGTTGCAAGGAAAATTTATTAGAAAAATATTTTGCACCATAACGTAGTGAACAATCAATGTAAGCGAAATATCAGCAGGCGGATGTTTGTTTGAACGTAAGTGAGTTACATCCGCTTATATTGAGCAATACAATTGATTAGTGAACGAAGTTCGTGTGCTGGCTTTTGCGGAGCTTTTGCCACCAAAAGCTCTCCTGTCTGGAAGACCCGTCGGAGACAAAATAAATAATAAAATAGGTAAATAATATTTATTATGTTATTTAACCAAAGTTTTAAAATTTGTAAATAATAGTATATAAAAATGCGCAAAAAAAATCTTGATGTGTTTTCATGCTAAAGGGACTCACAAATAGATGATAAATCCAATCAGTCAATCAAATAACGTAAGTACCAGCATTTTTTATATCAATGATTACCATGGGAAATCCATAAATATGGAACGTACCGTAAGCGCTTCAAACGCATTTGATGCAAGAAACAAAGATAAAAAAAATGTAGATACGTTTAAACTATCTTCCGGTGACATAATGATTGGAGAAGACTTTAAAACAAACCAGCTTGCAATAATGTTTCAAAAGATGGTAGGAATTTGTGCTTCAGCTGTCGGAAACCACGAATATGACATGCAAGATAAAGTAAATACAATTCTTCCATTAATCAATTATAATCTTTTGGCAGGTAATGTAAAAATTAATCCGAACAACCCTTGGAACAGCGTAATTAAACCTTCTATTATAGAAGAAAGAAATGGCCATAAATACGGAATTATAGGAACCTCGCCAATTGACCTTGTTAAACGAACAAAAGAAGGGGTAATTCACCGTGATATTCACGTAAGCAAAATAAAAGAAACAGTAGAAGATGTCCAAAATGAAGTAATTAAACTTCAACGTCAAGGCATAAATAAAATTATCCTTCTCTCTCACCTTGGTTTTACAATGGATAAAATAATCGCAAACCAAACCCAAGGTATTGATGTAATCCTTGGCGGTCACTCTCACGATTTATTGTTTGATGTAAAAGAAAATAAAAATTTATTCTACTCAAAAACCGGAGAACCTGTAGTTATTACACAAGGAGGGCGTGACGGCAAAAACTTTGGTGTTCTAAACCTTGAATTTGATAAACATGGTATAATAAAAAAAGTTCAAAATAACGTTGGTTACACCAAAAACTTTAAACGCTATACTCCCGCAAAATATGTTTTCGACAAAATATTTGGAGCACGTGAAACATACGGCTATGTAAAATCTGCGCCGCCGCCTTTACAACACGATCTAATTGAACCAAATCCGCATGCTTACTTTATTACAGACTGCATAAGAAAAGATCTTGACTGTGATATTGCAATTCTTCCATCTCCTAATATTCGCGGATATTTTGAACCCGGAAAAATTGATACAAGAATTTTATCTGATATTCTTCCTTTTCAAAACAAACTTTATAAAATGAGTTACAGTGAAAAAGACATTGTAGATGCATTTAAACAAGCGGCTAAATCATTCACAAATATTGCCAACAAACCTGGAATTTTTTACGCATCAGGACTTAAATATACAGTTACAAACGCAGGTAGAATTCACTCAATGGCATTCATTGATAAGACAGGAAAAGAAACCCCTATTGATATAAATAATCCTAGAACAGATAAATATTATACAACAATATTAAATGATTACTGCGCTCAAGGAAATGATGGATTTAAACACTTAAATCAACCAGATAGAGTTCTTGAAACCTACAGTTTTGACGCTACAAAATGTATTAAATCAGTACTAAAACAAACAAAAGACCCAATTGATGTCTATGATGATGGAAGAATACAAATTATTCCTGATTAGATTTCATAATATCTACAATTCCTTTAGTAAAAATATATTTTAGAATAATAGCAAAATATACACCCGTACACAGCGCAAAAAGCTGTAATCCTAATTTTGCAATTTCAGAAGAAACATATTTTGCTCCAAAAGCAATTCCTGTAACAATTCCTGCCGGAATTAAAGAAAGAACAACAAGCTCTAAAAATAAATATATGACACTACCTAAATATTTTCCCAAAATAAAAAATATAAATTTTGGAGAAAAATATTTCAATTTATATTTAAAATTCTTTGCAAAATCAATATATATTAAATAAACAAAAGGCATCAAACATATTACAAAAGATGCAGCCAAATAATATAAGGCACTGTTTTCCAATGATATTAACAAAAATCCTATGAATACAGAAAACAACACCAAATATATCTGCCATATAAATATCACAGGAAAAATTTTCAAAACAATAACAAACGGTTCAAGATTAAAATCAATTAGAGAACCATTATTATCATTAAAGAGAGAATTTACATACCGATATCTATATCCCAATAAATATATAAAAATTAATAACCCGAAAAACATATCAAGCCATAATTCTAAACCTGATGATGGCGGAACCGAAAAGAAATTCACTAACAATTTATTCCACAAAACGGAAACAAGATTATTCGCCAATATAACCATAATACCTATTAAAGAAAATAATGATATATGATTTGATAAAGCATTTTCGCCAGAATATAATTGTTTTAAATAATTAAAAATTTTCATTAAAAATATCTCTCTTTTACAATTATAACAACATCATTATCAATTGCAAGCAGGTATTTTTATTATACAATGTAACTATGGATACAGAATTAAAGCAGGAAATAAATAATATTAAAGGTAGAATATCAAAGCTTAAGGAGTGTCTTTGACCCTAAAAAACAAAAAACAGAACTTGATACTCTTGAACAAGAAATGCAAAAACCTGAAATTTGGACTGACACTTCTAAAGTTACAAAAATTGGTCAGCAAATTAAAGATATAAAAGAAATTTTAAATAAATTTAATAACTGGGATTCTGTTATTGAAGATAGCTTAGCAGCACTTGAGCTTATGGATGAAGATTTAATAAAAGATTCCTCAAACCAATTAAAAAATATCAATAGTGAAATTGAGAAATTTGAGCTTGAACAAATGCTCTCAGGAGAATATGATACCGCAGATGCTATATTAACCATTAATGCCGGTGCTGGCGGAACAGACGCTCAAGATTGGGCAAATATGTTACTTAGAATGTACTTAAGGTGGATAGAAAAAAGAGGATGGCATTCTGAACTTTTAGACAAACTCGATGGGGAAGAAGCTGGCATAAAATCAGTAACAATAAAGATTTCAGGCAAATATGCATTTGGATATTCAAAAGCAGAAAAGGGTGTCCACCGACTTGTCAGAATCTCACCATTTAACGCAAACGGTAAACGCCAGACTAGTTTTGCGTCAGTTGAAGTTTCACCAATAATTGAAGATTTCGAAAAAACAATAACAATACCACCTGATGACCTTGAAATTACAACAATGCGTTCCGGTGGCGCTGGAGGGCAAAATGTTAATAAAGTTGAAACAGCAGTGAGAATATTACACAAACCTTCTGGAATCGTTGTAAAATGTCAGCAAGAACGTTCTCAACTACAAAATAAAGAATATGCAATGCAAATACTTGTATCTAAACTTCTTGCAATAAAAGAAGCTGAATATGATGCTAAAATGTCAGAATTAAAAGGCGAAAACTCTGATATCAATTTTGGTTCTCAAATCCGATCTTACGTATTTCATCCTTATAAAATGGTCAAAGATCACAGAACATCATTTGAGACAGGAAATGTTGACTCTGTTATGGATGGTGAACTAAATGAATTTATTGAATGTTTTTTAAGACAAAATAAATAATATTATTTGGTAATTGTAAGTATTATATCCTCAATTGAATTAGGTGCGGGCTTAATAGCATCAGAATACATCCACAAAACACCTCTTTCTTTGGATTGAAGTGTATTTTTATCACTAAAATACTTATTTGTGCCATAATTAAAACCATTCACATCAATAATCACCTTTCCGCAAGCTGTTGATGAAGATACCACAGAAGACACAGGTGAACAAACATCTTTTAACTTATAGAACTTAACTTCATAATTATAAGGTATAACCAACTTACCATTAATATTTTCATAATTTCCGGGAATTAAAAAACCATTTTCTATTTTTTTAACATTAGCAGGATAAATATTATAATTTAAAACATCATAATACTTAGTATATTTACTCCCATTAACAAACTTTTTACTTTGAATAGTGTTAGTCAAAAGATCATACATCTGCTTAAAATTCTGCATATTTTTACTCATATCAGAACTATAAGTACTGGCATTATACTGTTCTGCGGCGTTCACAGGCAACATTCCAATAAAAATCATTCCGAATACGATAAAATATTTTTTCATATTATAAAACCTCTAATAATAACAACGTAAATATATCATAATTTGTTCAAAAGCTCAAATTATGATATAATAATTAGGTATTTTGAATGAGAACAGAGGATATATATGGAAAATAATAATACACAGAAACCAACTACAATTGATGCATTAAGACATTATCTGGCATCAGTAATAATTTATGGGCTTATTGTAGTTTTTTTAACTCTTTGTCCTGCATACTATGAAACAATTTCTAACGAAAACTTTGATTATACAGGAGCATTGCTTATATATTACGTAGGTTATATATTCTTTGCGCCTATAGTCTTTTTTGGATTCAAACCACAATCATTACTTAAATCCAGAAGCATAACAATATTCTCATATTTTGCAAGACAATTCAAAAAAGACATACCTCTTGAATACCGTTTAAAAAATATAGAACCGCAAGAAGATGAGAAACAAGCACTTATGACACTGTTTGTCCAAACATTTTTTGGAGCTTACTGCCTGAATATGCTATGTAACAGCTATATTCCAAACTTTGCTTATAACATAGATTTCCTAAAAGTAATGTTTCAACAAGCAGTTCAATACGCTTCAACAAACGGTTTTTTAATGGGAAGTGTGCAATATCTTATTGATACCGGAGATATGTGGTTAAAACTCATCCTAACAGTTTCTACAATCGTTCTTACAATAAGTTATTTATCAGAATTAAATATTTTCAAAAATAAAATTAAATCAGTTGATACAACACCTTTAGGGGTTTTAAGCTGTATAATTTGTTATTACCCGATTACACTTCTAACAAATAAATTTATTCAGGTAACTGAAGATTCTCTATTACCAGTACAAAACGACTTTATACTTGCAGGGCTTAACCTTCTTGTAATACTTGTAAATCTTGGCAGTTTAATTGCAATATTAAGCCTAGGTACAAAATCAGGTAATCTTACAAACCGTGGTATTGTAACAAGATTTCCATATAACATAGTAAGACATCCTGATTATGCTATGCAAATACTTTATATCATAGTAACAACAATTCCGCTGTATCTTATGAGTGATATTGATTTAATTGATAAAACACTAGTTACATTATCAACATTTGCTTGGATATTTATTTATTATTTAAGAGCAGTAACAGAAGAAAGACATCTTATAAAAGACCCACAATACCAAGAATATACAAAAAAAATTAAACATAGATTTATACCAAAAGTATTTTAAATATTAAAGGTCGGAATTTCAATTTTTGAAATTCCGACCTTTTTATTAGCAAAAAAAATTTATATTCCGGTTTAATAACAAAAAAAGGAAATATATGTTAAAAATTAGTCCTAAATTGGAAACAAAAGTTATAAAATATCTGACAAAAAATACTACAAGGGCAAAATATAACAGGAATATGGATTTAGGTATGTGGTCAGGACTTGCTGCCGGAGTTGAGATTTGTAGAATGCCACATTGGACACCTCTTGATTTTGGTCTAACACCTATGCTTGGAGCTGTATCAATACGAAGCATAGGAAAAGCATTTATACATTTATTCGAACTCCAGCCAATTAGACGCCGTGCAATAAAAATCAAAAAAGCTGCAAAAATTGCGCGCAAAAATTTAGAAAAATTAACTAACAAATAAAACTAAGAAATTTTTTATAAACATTTTCGCAAATTTCGAATCATTTCCTCAAGTACATTCAATATGTTATCTTGCGATTGTGTTAATAATTTTTCTATATTTTCCTCAAAATCATCAGGTAATACCTTACAATTATCTTTTGCATACTGTACAAGCCTTTTCTCTCCGGGATGTAATAATTCATTCATTGCAAAAATAATATCAAAATAACTTGCTAATAGAGCAGAAACTCTATGATTTATACTATTTATATCATTCCTATAAATAGCTTTTTCTATCTGTTCATAATAAGAAGCAAATGGTTTATCTTTAATAAGCATTAAATTTCTATTAATGATATTATTCTTTAGCTCCGCAGGATAATTCGTTTTAAGTTTATTCTGTAAATTTTTCAGCCAGCCATTCTTATCATAAATAATTTTAAAATTATTTAATGTATACAAAAAACATGTTGTATATCCATTTGCAGCATAGTGTTTTTGCCAAACATTATCAACTACATCCCCAAACCACTTCATATCCCAATACATCATATCAAGAATAATATTTTCTTTATCAAACAAAAACTCATCACCGGATCCGAAATATTCCTCCCCTATATCGAACTTAGAAGAAACCTGTTTAATAATATTTTCCCTGTATTTGATCGGAACACCGTTTTTAGAAAAAACATAAATATCAATATCCGAAATATTATCAGAAGTTTTTGCTCCTGTCGAACCACCAAGAGCTATAGATTCAACTTCATCAATATTAGTAAAACTTTCTAACAGATTTTTCATTTATCCTCCGTAAATCAATAATTATACCTTTTTCGAAGTCCGATAAAAAATACTCCGGTAACAATAAGGGCCATAATTTCTGCTATTATTATAGAATACCATATACCGTTAACCCCAAAAACAAGCGGTAACAATATTACTGCAGCAATTTCAAAAACAAGTGTTCTTAAAAATGAAATTACAGCAGACACTACCCCGTTATTTAAAGCAGTAAAAAATGCTGAACCAAAAATATTAAACCCGCCAATAACAAAAGATATCGCAAAAATTCTAAGTGCATTTACGGTAAAATTCAAAAGTTCAGAGTTTTCTCCAACAAAAATTTGCGATAGGGGTCTAGCAAAAATTTCAGCAAATGTAAACATTAAAAATCCTAATATCGCAATTATTTTTAAACTTTTTGAAGTCATATTTTTTAATTCGTCAGAATTTTTTGCCCCGTAATTATAGCTAAAAATAGGCGCTGACCCCATAGAATAACCGATATAAATCGCATAAAAAGTATACATAATATATAAAATTATTCCAAAAGCCACAACACCATTTGTTCCGACATATTTTAAAAGCTGATAATTATAAACTATTGTTACAATTGAAGCTGCAATATTAGACATAAATTCAGACGAGCCATTCGTAATAGTTTTAAATAAATCTGAAATATAAAATTTTGTCTTTCCAAGTTTCAAAAGACTATCATTATTCCTTGCAAAATAAATAAGAGGGAATAATCCTCCTGCAAATTGACTTATTGTTGTTGCAATCGCAGCTCCTTCCAAACCCATCTTAAATGGAACAATAAAAATATAATCAAGAACCATATTAATAATCCCAGCAGCAACAATAACATATAATCCCATTTTTGGTTTTTCTGCTGCGACAAAAAAACTTTGAAAAGCATTTTGCAACATACAAAACGGAGCCGCCCAAAGAATAATATTTCCGTATCTAAAAGCAAACTCTGCAAGTTCTGTGGTAGCACCAAAAAATAAAACAATATGTTTAAGTTTTAATTTAACGATAAATCCAAGTACAAGTCCAATTAAAACCGTTATGTATGTAAGCATTGAGAATATATTATTTGCTTTTATATGATTTCTTTCACCAAGAGTTTTAGCAACAAGTGCACTTCCGCCTGTTCCAATCATAAGTCCAACGGCCCAAACCATCATAAGCTGGGGTAAAATAATATTCAGAGCAGCAAATTCAGCCTTACCTGCATAGTTTGCAATAAAAAAACCATCCACAACACAATATATTGAAAGAAATACCATCATTGTAACAGATGGAAGTGTAAATTTAAATAGTTTTGCGTATGTAAAATGCTCTCCAAGTTTTATTTCATCGGATTTCATAATCCCCATAATAGCACAAAATCTTTAGACAAAACTATAATACATAAAACAGGTTTACATCTAGTTGTAAATTAACAGTAGATTTGAGAAAAATTTTATATAATTTTTAATTAATAACAAATTTTATTTTTATATGATTTATTATAGGTATATAAAAAAAATTATAAAGGAGTAAATATGATAAGAAAAATCAGTTTAGGAATGTGCACAGATCCGTATATACCGAGAATACTTGAGTTAGTAAATAAAGGTGAAGTTAAAGTAGGTCAAAGACTGTATTTACCTAATAATAAGACTTATTTTCCTAGTTACAATATTGTTGTGTCTGAAACAAAAAAAGAAGGACTTGGTAATGTAAAGAAATTGTATGAAAAATTTGCTGATGGTTATATTCATTTAACGAAACGTGTAGTAGAAAATGAAAGAGGTGCATATTCAAGAAGTGTAGATTATGCCAGTGGAATTGAAACTGTTTCATTAGGTGGTCAACCTGAATTTATACAACAAGCAGATGGAAGATTCATACAGTCTACGTTTGCTAATTCCTCACAAAAAATCGTCTCTAAGCAAGAAATCGAATCTGCAATCGATTATATAAAAGGGCACGGGGCTGTTGAAAATTATCAAAAACTTGTAAACCAATAAAAAGAAATTTACAAGTAATTCAAGTCTAACAAAAGTTGGCGTCAAATATAATTTATTATAATTTTGGATACTCAAAACGGTTATTAAATACACCTTGTGCGGGTTCTTCAATCCAAAAACACTAAAAGCCACCTTTCAAGGTGGCTTTAAATGGAGGAGGAGGTGGGATTCGAACCCACGGTACGCTCGCACGTACGACGGTTTTCAAGACCGCTCCGATCAACCGCTCTGGCACTCCTCCAAGCAATTGCTTCGAATGTATTTATATAGTAACATTTCAAAAATAATTGTCAAGAACTTATTTCTAAATTAATTGTAGGATTTATAAATTGGCAGTTATTAATATAATTAATACATGCAATCCGATTGTTATAAAATTAGAAAAACTCCTACTATTAAACTTATTGGTTTATGTATTATTACCATTGGATTTTATTGGTATATTTGGCTATGGAAGCTAATTACAGATGTTAATAACATTTATCCGCAAAAACATATCAAACGAAGATTCTGGTTTTTAAGTTTAATTATTCTAAACATTATGTCTATCTATATGCATATTAAAGGGATACAAACAAAATATATAATAAATATTTGCGAAATATCATGGCTATTTATTCAACTCTTATTAGCGCTGCAAATCTTAAAAAATATTGAAGATTATCTTAAAAAAGAATTTGATATAATTATAAAACATAACGTAATCGGCTGGCTATCTTTCGGATGCTTTTACATAAATTACCGAATCAACAAACTACCAGACTATATCAAAAAAGAAGTTGAACGAAAAATAAAAATCATGAAAGAAACTTAAATTCTTCACTTACTTTTATTCCTAAACGCAAAATATTTAAATAAAACATAAGTTACCACTGATACCAAAAATATCGAAATAAACTGAGCTAAATAAACATTTTTAATTACAAATTTCACTAAAGCTTCTAAGATTAATACATTTATAAAATAACTAATAAGCCAAGTTGAACAACATTTTAAATACTCTTTCAGATAATTTCCCTTAGTACAAAATACAAAGAACTTCTGATTTAAATATGAAAAAACAGAAGATATAACCCACTGTAATATAACACAAACCTGATAATGCATCTGACCTATCAAAAATAAAGCAGATGCAAATATCAAATAAGAAACTGCAGCATTTATCCCGCCTACAAATAAGAATCTTATTTTGTCAGGTAATTTACACCAAGTATAATACAATCTTTCAAGTATTATTCTCACTATAATTCCTTGTCAGATTCTTTAATTGGAGCTCCAATTACACGTTCGATTTCTGCCGCATTAATATTATACTGAAGAAGTGTTTGATAATAATCTAATTGAGCATTTAAATATGTATTTTCTGAATCTTTAAATTCAACAGCATCACCCAGACCTACCTGATAACGTCTAAATGCTTGATATTGTTGTTCCTTTGCCTGTTGAAGCGCTAATCTTGAAACAGGAAGGCTATCATAGGAATTCATAAGATTTATATATGCACTTTTGACATCTAAATACACATTCTGACGTTCTTGCTCATAATCTGCTACGTATTTTCTATAAGTTGCATTTGCTTCATCTATTTGTTTTTTCAAAAGCATCATGTTCAAATTAGAATATTGCATTCTCACGCCAAACGCATATCCATAATCTGAATTTATTTCTCTACCACCATATTGATAAGAACCATAAGCCCCAATATCAGGAGTAAATGCACGTTTAGCACTTCTTATATTTAATTCCGCTGCATCCATTCTCTTCTTAGCTGCAAGAAGTGATGGCCGTGAAGACTCTGCTATTTGAATCAAATCTGTAAAATTTACATCATATTCTTTAGTATTTAAACCATCTTTTAACACAACTTCTGCTAGTTCCGGAATACCAACTGCATTAGCTAATTGAACAGATGCCAGTTCTAACGTATTTTTCGCTTTGATCAAATTAAGTTTTGCTTTACCTAAATTATATTCAGCATAAGTAACATCAATTTTTGCTTTTTTACCAATATCAAAATATGCTCTTGCTTGTTTTAATTGTAGTTCATAATCTTGTACAGTTGTTTCATAAACTTCTTTTTGTATTTTTGCAAAAACCATATTATAATATGCAACTTTAACATTATATATTACAGTTTCAATACTGGTTTCTGCATCATATCTTGAAGATTCATATGTTCGTTTCGCTGTATCTGCAGCAGCTTTAGTTTTACCAAAATCAAACAATAGCATATTGGCTGATAATGTTGGAACATAAAACATGTTATATTTTTGAACCATCATTCTGGAAAATGTTTTTCCCATAGTCATGAACATATCATTTCTGGAATAATCAACACCTGCAGACAAAGTAGGGAAATAATTTGACCAAGCCTGACCAATACGTGATTTATAAATCTCTGCGTTACTGATTGAAGACATTATAGCCGGATGATGAGTAATTGCAAGCTTTATACAATCCGATAAAGTAACTTCTCCATTCATATCCATATAGGAAATTTGACTGTCAATTATCGGGAATTTTGTTTCATACATACCTTCGGCTTCTTTAGAAGAAGTAACCTTTGAACGCTGATTTGAATTAAGTTTTTTAATTTCTTTTCTTTGGTTAACTTTTACCTCTTTTTCCGGTTCAACAATTTGAATTTCTTTATCTTTTTTCGCAACTAAAGTTTCGTCTACAGATTTAACTTTTTTTGCAAATGCAAAATTTGTCCCTGCTGATAATACTGCTGCTATAAGAATTGTATTAAAAATCTTTTTCATTTCTTACATCTCCAAATCTTTTTCAGTAATTTCTTTTTTAGGAAATCTATCTACAAATTCCTGAACAAGAACATAGAATGCAGGAGTTAAAACTGCACCGAGAGTACAAGCCGCAACCATACCGCCGAATACTGTTGAACCTACTGAAATTCTTGAATTTGCACCCGCTCCTGTTGCAAATATCATCGGCAAGACACCAATAATAAAAGCTAATTCAGTCATCATAATTGCACGGAACCTCAATTTCGCGGCTTTCACTGCAGCTTCTTTAACAGATAAGCCGTGTTTTTCGTGTTCTTCTTTTGCAAACTCTACAATTAAGATAGATTGCTTTGCAGCGAGACCGATTAACGTAATCATACCAACTTGTGAATAAATATCAAAAGACTGGTTAATCATCATTTGGAAAATCAATGCACCTAACGCAGCAATCGGCGAAATTAAAAGTACTGCAACCGGAATTGTATAACTTTCATAAAGTGCAACAAGAAATAAGTATACAAACACAAGCGCAAAAGATACAATCATCGCGGTTTGCCCAGAAGCTTCTCTCTCTTGAGCTGATGTTCCGGACCAGTCAAATGTCATATCAGAAGGTAAAATTTTCCTTGCGACCTCTTCCATTGCAGCCATCGCATCACCAGAACTTTTTCCTGTAGCTTGTTGACCATTTATTTGAACAGATTCATACTGATTATATCTTGTAATGGATGCGGTACCAACAGCCTGACGCAAAGTAACTATAGATAATACAGGAACCTGAACGCCATTTTTATTTTTAACATAAATACCCTCTAAATCTGTTGCCTTATCTCTAAATTTACTTTCTGCTTGAATTTGAACCTTAAATACGCGTCCGTATTTATTAAAGTCGTTAACATAATATGTACCAAGCATTGACGAAAGTGTAGAATATAATTCTTGTAAATCAACATCTTGAGCCAATGCTTTTGCATAATCAATATCTAAAATATATTGAGGAACATTCGCCTGGAAAGTAGTATTAACATTTGATAAATTAGAATTTTGATTTGCAGCCGCAATCAATTTTTGAGCCCAAGCTTCCATCTCTTGTGAAGTATATTCACCTTGAGAAAGCATTTGGAATTCAAAACCGCCCATCATACTCATACCATTAATTGCAGGAGGTGAAAATACAATGATAGAAGCCTCTTTTGTATTACCTGCAATTTGTCTTACTTTAGATAAAATCGCAGTATGGCGTAGATCTGTTGGTTTACCTTGAACTTTTCTTATAACCCATTCAATAGGTCCAACACGGCGATCTGCATATTCATCTAACAAAATAATTGAAAATGCAGAATTAACAGAACCCATACCGCTAAATACAGTAAGTCTTTTCGAATCTACACCATCAATTTCACGAACTTGAGCAACAAATTTTCTGGCAACTTCTTCTGTTCTTGTTAATGAAGCACCATCAGGTAATGTAATACTTGCAATCAATACACCTTGGTCTTCATCTGGAATAAAACCGGTTGAAATAAATTTAAATGCACCTAAAGTTAACGCTACAATAATAAAATATGTTGTAATCACAAGTTTTTTATTATAAACAAACTTTTCAACAAATTCCATGTAGAAATTTTCAAGTTTGTCAAAACCTTCATTGAAATTTTTAACAATAAGGGCTGTTCGCTTATTAATTCTTTGCCAGATGTGTTTAAAACGATTGAATACAGGATGATTTATATCTTCAGGTTTATGAGTGGCTTCCCGTCCTAAGAAATGAGAACACATAGCCGGAGATAATGACAGAGCACAAATTGCAGAAATCGCAATAGATACCGCAATACATACAGCAAATTGTTTATACATAACACCGGTCATTCCGCCCATAAAGATAATCGGAACAAATACTGCCATCAATACCATTGCCATTGCAACAAGTGATGCTCCTACTTCTTCCATTGTTAACTGGGTTGCAATAACTGCAGATTTACCTTCTTCCATGTGACGTTTTACGTTTTCAATAACAACAATAGCATCGTCAACAACAACCCCAACAGCAAGAACTAAGGCAAATAATGACAATAAATTAATGGACATACCAAGAGCTTTTAAAGCTGCAAATGTACCAATTAATGATACCGGAATAGTTACACACGGAACTAAAGTTGCCATTCCATCGCCTAAGAATAAGAAAATAATTAATACAACAATAATACCTGTCAATAGAATAGTAAATTCAACTTCCTTCATTGATTCATGAATATAATCAGCATCATCTTTAATTGTAATAATTTTTATACCGTTAGTCATTCTGTCATTAAGTTCATCAACTTTAGCATGAACAGCTTTTGACAAGTTAATAATATTAGCGTCAGGTTGTTGAGAAATTACCACAACAGCCGAAGGTTTACCATCAACTAATCCTAAATTAGAATAAGATTGAGCACCTAATTCAACACGTGCAACATCTTTCATTTTTACATTTGAGCCATCCATATTTGAACGAATAATAATATTTTCAAATTCTTTTACATCAGCTAATCTACCTTTTGTTTTAAGAGTTAATTGTAATGCGTTATTATCATTAGTTGGTAATGCACCTAATGCACCTGCTGTGACCTGCGTATTTTGAGCGGCTATAGCTGCACGAATTTCACTTGATGAAACATTTAACCCTGCCATTTTTTGAGGATCAAGCCAAATTCTCATAGAATAATCACCGGCTCCATATACGTTAACATCAGCAACACCATCTACGCGCTTTAGTTCATCTTTAATATATATAGAACCATAGTTAGTCAAATCCAGTTGATTCCAGCTACCAAATTCCGGATATAAAGTCAAAATCAATGCACCTGACCCGGAGGTTCTACTTACAGCTGTAACACCAGTTCTCTGGACATCTTCAGGCAACTGGGTTTGTACCTGCTGAATTCTGTTATTTACATTCATAAGGTTGATATTTTTATCGGAACCAACCTTAAAATACATTGTCAATGTGTAACTTCCATCATAAGAAGTTGATGTCATATATGTAAGATTTTCAACACCATTTAACTTATTTTCCAAAACAGTTGCTACAGAAGATTCAATAACTTCTGCAGATGCTCCTAAATAAGAAGCAGTTACTTGAATTTGCGGAGGTGTAACATCAGGATAACTTTCTTGTTTTAATCCGAGATAAGAAATTAATCCGACAATTACAATACACACAGATATTACTAGCGCAAATCTAGGTTTCTTTATGAAAAAAAACAACTTATCTATATCAAAAATCTTTTTCATTATTTTTTACCTGCTTCTTGTTTTTTCATATATTCTTCATATGATAATATTTTTAAACTCTGACCATCTTGAGTAACATTTTGAATACCTGCTACAACAATTGTTTCATCTTTCTTCAAACCATCTGTAACAATCCAGTTTGTATCTATTGTATCTGAAACTTTAATATCTTTTCTTACTGCTTTATTATCTTTAACTGTCCAAACATAATATCCGCTCATTGCATCTCCTTTTGTACAAGATTGAGGAACAGTCATAAAAGAAGTTTGTTTTGGAGCAACTAAACTAACTTTCATATAATCACCAGGTACCAACCAACCGTCAGGATTTTCAAAAGTCGCTCTCATTGGGATTGAACCTGAATTTTGATCAATTTGGTTGTCTATAAAATCAATTTTTCCAACATAAGGATAAATTTTACCTGTATCTGATTGAATTTTAACTTCTACATCCTTAAACTTATCACTTGACTTCAATAACTTAATAAAATCACTGCTTCTTAAACTAAAAGAAACATAGACAGGATCTGTACTTGAAATATTAACCAAAGGACCTGATGTTGCATTAACATAATTACCTTCTGTTATTTTAATTTTACCAATACGACCATCAATCGGAGATTTTATTGAAGTATAACCAAGGTTTACAAGAGCAAGTTCATATTTTTGTCTTGCAGCATCAAGTAAAGCTTTATTTGAATTACGTGAAGCTAAACTTGAATCAACATCAGAATGGCTTATTAAATCTTCTTTGATAAGAGCATTTGCTCTATCAAGTTCCTGCTGTGCATTTTTCAATAATGCACTGTATTGGCTGACCGCAGCTTTAGAGTTATTAACTTCAATTTGAAATTCTTTAGGATCAATTTGGAACAATAATTGACCTTTATGAACGAAATCACCTTCATTAAAATACTTTTTCAATAACCACCCGGAAACTCTTGCAATAACATCCACAGAATATTTTGCTTCTACTCTGCCTGTTGATTCAGCTGATATATATGTTTCTTCATTATGAGGAGTGTCAACTACAACCTCTTTTGGCATTTTCATAGCTTGCATCATCATATAACCACCGACAGCTCCGGATATCTTATTCCAAATAATTGGTACAATAATTATTAATAATACGGCAATTGCCATTTGCTTTCTTGTCATTTTAAATTTCATATCTTTCTCCATACTTATTTAGGGTAGAATTTTCTACCCTAATAATACGTAATTAAAAAATTTTTGTCAATAAAATACTTGCCAGAATACTTCAAAAATAGTACAATCAAAACATACAGGTAGAAAAGGATACAGGTATGATAAGTAACGAAGCTTATGAAAAATTAGAAGAACATCTTCCATTTCAAATTGATTATACTGCAAATTTCAATAAATCTTTCAGACGAGAACACCAAGCAAAATTTATTAGCTCTGAATTAACAGCAGATGAAGTAGCAATTCTTTTTATTATAAAATTTGAACCGGATGTAACCCAATCGGAACTTGCAAAGTTTTTATTTAAAGGTAAAGCACATGTCGGTAAAATACTAAATGACATGGAGCAACGTAATTTAATAAAAAGAATTGCAGATACTCAAGATAATATAATAATAAAAAGAAATATCATAACAGAAAAAGGCATGGAAATTTTTGAAAAAGGATATGCGGAAGGATTAAAGATTCAAGCCAAAATGGATGAAGAATTTTCTCCGGAAGATATTAAACAATTTATTTCATACCTAAAAAGATTTAGAAAAGTTTTAAATTCAATTGTCGATGTAAAATTAAAATAAAAAAAGGCACACAATGTGCCTTTTTTTTAATGATTCATTTGTTTAATAACTTTTTTGGTTGATGTTTGTTCTTCTATAACTAAAGGAACTTCAAATACTGGTTCTGCATCAATGTTATCTTTTTGGATTTCCTTTTTGAATAATCTATGACGTTTAGAATTTTTAGATTCTGAAACTTTTTTATCATCTGCCACATCAACATCTTCCTTATCTAATCTGAGATATGGTATATCTCCCAGATTTGCTTCTTTTTCTATATCTTCTGTAGTTACTGTTAAATCTCCACTTTCTTTTTCTAAAACTTCAGATTTTTTCTTACGTTTAAGAAAATAAAACCATGACTTTTTTGTTTTAACAATTTGTTGTGGTTCTTTTTTGTTCACTTTTAGTTCTTCTTGAACAATTTCAGAATGCGCTTCTACAATATCATCCACATTAGATTCAGAATCAATTGCAACACCATCAGATTTTTCTTTCTTTTGCCAAAACCACACACGTTTTTCTTTCGCAGATTTTATTTCTTCTGTTGATGTTGGCATTTCTTCTGATTCCATATCTTTAAGTATTTCTTTTTCTATTTTCTTTCGTGATTTTTTTACTTTTTTCGGTTTGTCTTCTTGAGATACAGCTGCGACTTCAGAACCTTCAAAGAAATCTTCTAAATCCTGCTTTTTTTTATCTTTAACATTTTTTTCTTCAGACATTTTTACAGAAGGAGCTAAAAATTCTTGTAAATCCATATCTTTTTTAGCTTTATGTTTCTTCTGTTTTGTTATATTAAGTTCTGTTGTTTTCTGTTCTTGTTTAATATTTTCAGATTCAGAATTATTATCTGAAACCTCAGAAACTGCATTTTCTATAATTGTATTATCTTCTACTTCAATATCAGTTTTCGCGACAGCTTCTGCAGCATCAGTTTCTGAAGTTTCAGGGATTTCAATATCTACAATATCAGGAACTGCTTCACTTACAGTCATCTCGTCTTTTGTTACATTAACATCAATTGCTTTTTCAATAATTGATTCTTGCGAAACTTTTTCTTCTGTAACTTTTTCAGATTTTTGTTCTTCAATTTTTGCAATTAAACTTTCAGGTTCTAATTCAATAACTTCATCATCTTCCTGAATCTCAAGTGTTTTTTGAGGATTTATATTGAATTCACTTAAATTAACATCTGCATGTTTTTCAACAATTTTGACAGGTTCTGAAATATCTTCTTTTACTTGTTCAACTTCATCTAATGAGGAGTTTTCTGCATGAGTTTCAATTGTCGTTTCAGTTTTAGAATCTATAGAATCAACGACAGAAGGGACATTTTCATATGTAATTTTAAAATCCGGAGTATCTTTTATTTCATCAGCAACAAACTTCATTGATTCTTGAGCTTCTGATTCATTTTCATCATCATGAGATTCTATTACATTAACTTGTTCTTGAGTTTCAGCCACCAATTCCGGTTCCACAACTTTTTCAACTTCGTTTTCTGAAACCTCTGGCTGTAATATTTCGGCTACAGTTTCAGTTTTTTCTTCAACAACAGTATCCTGCTTTATATGCGACTCACTTTCAGTTAATATTTCTACAGGTTTTTCCTGATATAAAGACTGAGATGCCAAAACCTGAGCTATAGAGGTTTGATTATCCATAGCCAACGTTTCAAGCTGATTAGTTTCAGTCTTTAACACCGGCTCGTTTTGAATATTTTTATCATCCGTAACTTTTTCAACAGGTTTTAAAACCGCCAGCTTATAATAAGGATTCAAATAAGTAAAAGTTACTCCCAAATCATTAAAAGTTGTTCTTATATAATCATACTGATATTCAACATCTTCTGTAGACAAATTTAAATCAGAATTACTTAAAGAGCCACCTTTTGACAATTCTTGAATAATCGGATTTTCATAAGCTTTTGCTAAGTCAGCTTTAACACCGAAACCTTTTTCTTTTAATATTTGTGCTTTCAGATAATATAAATAATTAGGAAGATTCTTTTCTTTTTTTGAAACAATTCTGATATCTGCATTATAAATATCATTCATATTATTATGAATTTTTTCAATATCTTCAATTGCATTATTAATATTTCCTGACTTATAAGCCGCTAATGCTCTTAAATAAAGTACAGAATTGTAATTCGAAACATGTCGGTATAATAGATAAGTAGCTCCGGAAATTACTGATTCATAATCCCCCTTAATATGTTGAGCAACAAGCTTATAATACATACTGTTGTAGTCATTTGATTTGAATTTAATCGCAGAATTAAAACTTGCAATTGCAGAATCATAATCACCTGTAATCATATGATTAAGCCCAATATAATAATAATATAAATAACAATTAGGGTTATATTTTAAAGCTTTTTGAAAATACTCTACAGATTTTGCGCAATCTTCTTTGGAAAAAGTTTTTTCAGCTTTATTATAATAAATTTGACCTAAACTTGCAAAAGATTCAAAATCATACGGATTATTTTTTAATGCCCCTTCAAAAGCGACAACTGCATCTTCATCCTGTTCCATACCGGCAAATGCTACACCAGATAAATAATAGCCCAGATAATACTTCGGATAATTTGACATTAAATATTGGGTTTTAAATACAGCATCATGATATTTACCATTTTCAATATCATCAATTGCACCATAAATGTAAGTATCATCTCCCTGAGGATTTAAAATTTTACCATATTTTTGCGGATAATTAATTTTTGCAATATCTTCTTTTTTAGGTTGAGGAAGATAAATATGCGAATTATACTCAACAGCTTTTTTATAAGAGGTTTCATATGCAGGGAGGTTTAATGCTTTTTGTGCATACATCAATTCACCATACAAATTACCAAGTTCCGTATTTTGATATTGGCTCTGCTTATCTGCACCTAATACCATTGCCCCTAAAACTTTTGTACCTGTTACCAACTTGTCATCTGCAGCTTTTAAATCTATCGCAGTTTGAAAATCTATTGATGCCAATTTATATTGACGAAGTGCATAAAAAGCTTCACCACGCAACTTATAAGCTTCATATTTTTTAGATTTAGAAGAAATATAAGCAGTCAAATAAACAATTGCAGATTGATAATCTTTTTTACTAATTGCTTCTTGTGCTTTTTCAAAAGTTTCTTTATTAGCCTTAATTTGTTCATCAGTCCGGGATACCACTGACTCTGCCCCAGACACAGATTCATCAGCAATAACAGTTGTTCCAAGCATCATAATAATAGCTAATAAACATATTTTTATCTTATTTGTACTCATATTCACCCCGTAAACTCTTATTTATAACAGAATTATACAGTAAAAAACATAAATTTGTTAAATTTTTATTAAAATTTTATATACTAATAACAAAAATATTTTTCTTTTGTTTTAAAATAGACGGTGGGATTAGATTAACCGAAATAAGATGTAGCAGGATACAAATGTCACTAAAAAATTCATTAATATATATTGGTAAAAATATTAAACCGTATTGGCCAACAGTCGCAGTAGCATCTGCAGAACTTATTTTCCGTCCTCTATTTACAATGATGGATAAGAAAAGTCCGGCAGAAACTAAAAAATACACTGCACTAAGAGAAGGTATTACAGAACTTATAGCAGCACCGACTTACCTTGTTGTACCTATTTTAGCTGCAAAAGGAAGTAACTTGCTAAAAAATGCAGATCCAAAAACTGTAAAAATGGCAAAACATAACCTTCAAATACTTGGTACCTGGACCGCAGCGCTTGTTGTAATCCCGGGACTTTGTTCTGCTATTGTTAAACCGTTTACTGACAGAATTTATAATAAAAAGAATAGACCTGAAGAAGCGAAATTAGATGTTACCTCAAAAACACCAGAAATAGAAATTCCCAAAACACCAATTTCTCAAACAGGTAACATTTCAAAATATACTCCTAATTATCAGGTAAATATTGCTAATTTTGCAAATTCTGGTATGAAGGTAGGAGGCTAATATGATAAACAGTGTTCAAAATATTATAGCAAATCCTACATTTTTCAACATTACCCAAGGCACGGCAACACAAATGGGTATAAAGACAAGTTTAAATGCAGTTGCGCGTCCGGGATTTATTCTAATGGATAAAAATATTGACCCGCATACAAAAAAATTCTCTGCATCAAAAGAGTTTTTATACCAGGCTTTAAGTATTGCAATGTATTTAGGCGTAATCATTCCGGTATTTAAACATGGAACATACGCTCTTGCAAAAAATAAACTATTCAAAGATGAAGCAGTATTTAAAGCGTTTAAAACACCTGATGAATTTAAAAAATTCTTTAAACTTGAAACTGAAGCTGAAAAGCTTTCAAAGCTAAGTGAAATAAGTAAACAAACTGGTGACACTTTCACTAAAGAAAATATTATTGATAACGGTGGAGCAGACCTTGCAAACGGCGTTATTGAAACAAGTTCGTTAATAGGTACAATTATTGGTCTTGCAGTAATTGCACCTTTAACTGCTACAAAAATGATTCATCCTATTTTAAAAGCTGTGGGGCTTACTAAAGACGAAAAGCAGGCTGAAAACCAACCTGCTGCAAAAATTTAATAATTAAAGCCGAACTTTATATGGATAGTTTGATGGAATTTTCCATCCGTTTTGTTGTATTATTGCTGTACAGTAAAAGTTATTATTCTTTTCGTTACAGCTATAACTTGAACCAACATATAAAGTTTCTCTTTTTCCATTCCATCCATTTAAATATGGTTCGACACCTTTATTTTTGTGATACTTTGGCATAATTTCTCCGGCAGGCCAATACCCGAAAACAAATTGAGAGCGTCCCCATTTTGTTTTATCAGAACCACCTTCACAATATTTCGCACTTGGACAAAAAATAAAATGACCGCCATTCGTTTTAGTTTTTTGATTCCCATCCTCGTCCCAAGTCCCATAAATATCCATTAAAAAAGCACTACCATCAATCAAATAAACTAATCTCCAATCATTGGAATTACCAACGCGTTTATTTTCATAGCGCATATACTTGAGATAGTTTCTTAAATATTTTTCCCAGAATTCATTAGTATCAGCAGCAGTCCATCCTTCTTTTTCTTCGTTATCATATTCTGATAATCTAATTGCTTGATTTATTTTTGAATAAAAAGATTTCAAACGAGTTTCAACAACAATATTAGTACATTTTGTCATTAAAATCGGAATCGTCATTGCTGCAACCACACCAATTATACCAAGAGTAATTAACACTTCCGCTAATGTAAAACCCTGCAAACGCTTGTTTTGGAGGCTTAAAAGGTTACCCCCCCCCGTTTTTCTGTTTTGTGATTGATATTCATAACCTTTACTCCTTTTTATCCGTATGTATTCTATTATTATTATTTGAATGGCTGCAAAATTTGCAGCCATTATATTAACTTAATGCCATTGTTTCTTCTTTAACTACGTTACGTTTAACTTTTCTTGTCGCAGTTCTTGGAAGCGGTTCTTTTCTAACAACAATATTAACAGGTCGTTTATAAGGTGCTAATTTGATTGCAAGGTTTTTAACTTCTTGATTTATAAACGCTTCAAGTTCAGATTTGTTAGAATATTTTGCAAAAACGTCTTCTGTTGGAACAATAACAGTCATAATTTCTTCTGTACCGTCTTTTGCACCTGAGGTTCTTTTTGCCCCGAATACACAAATTTCAGCAAAATTAGAATTATTTTCTAATACTGCTTCTACTTCTTCCGGAAATACTTTTTTACCACCTGATAATACAATCATATTTTTGATACGACCGGTAATATAAAGCCTTCCGTCCTGGTCAAATTCAGCAATATCACCTGTATGAAGCCAACCGTCCGGTTCTAAAACTTCTGAGTTTTTTCTGGATTATTGTAATAACCTTTCATTACAGAAGGACCTTTTACTAACAAGTTCACCCGTTTCAGGATCAATCTTAGCATCATAAGAGTCAAGGACCGGTCCGACTGATAAAAGCTTTCTATCATCACCTCTATCCATAGAAATTACAGGACTTGTTTCTGATAATCCGTAACCTTGGAAAATTTTAATACCAATTCTTTCAAAGAATTCACCAACAGTAGGATCTAACGGAGCCCCACCTGTAATAAATCCGTAAAAATTACCGCCAAATTTTGCAAGAATACTTCTGAATAATTGACGTTTAATATCATAATCAGTAATATATTCAGCTGCAGAATAAGATTTTTCAAATAACAATTTTTCTTCTTCTGACCAAGATCTGATATCTGATTCAATAGTAGTTTTCAATAATTTCAAAAATGCAGGTACTACAATCATGAAATCAATTTTCTTTTCTCTCATATCAGCCAAAACATCTTTTGGTTTCAAACTTTGCGGATAGAAAATTGAAGAACCTCTATTCAAAAATGATGAAAAACCTACAGTCAATTCAAACAAATGATTCATTGGCAAAATTGATAACAAATTAACAGATTCATGAGGCAAAATTTCAGGAAGAATTTTATTCATCTCTAAAACTTGAGTTATCATATTACCAAAAGTTGTTTGAACACCTTTAGGCGCTCCTGTTGTGCCGGAAGTATAAATAATAAGCGCAGTATCTTTTAGTGAACGATGACGCCACTTACATTCTCTGCCTGACGGTAGTGAATAAATACTTGGGATTTTTGAATCATATTTTGGCTCATCCATCAATATTAAATGTTTAATAGACGGAATACGTTTTTGAAGTTCCAACGCTTTTTCAACATTAGCCTGAGAAACAGCCATAACTGAAGGTTGGCAGCTTGATAAAATAGATTCCAATTCATAAATTGTTAATTTATTATCAAAGGTACTGTAACCATACCTGAAATTACAGATGCAAATAAGCAAGCACCCATTTCCGGCATTGATTCTGATAATATAGCTAACTTTTCACCTTTTTGCATTTGCAAATCAGTTATTAAATAGCTTGCAAATTGTTTTGTCAACAACCCTAAACCTTTATATGTAAGTTCTTTCCAACCATATTTATTTTTTTTACCAAGAGCAATGCGCTCACCATACATCTTAGTATTTTTATCTAAATGTGATAGAACGTTTTCTTTCATTTACTTCTCCCTTTTGTCTAAACATTTTATATCTGAATAGGATTATACCATAAAATTACCTAATTGGCTAGATTTTATTATATTCAGCCTTTATTAAGCATAAATCTTCGCCATTACAAGCATTTTTAATTATATGTTCTGTGACTAAATTATCTTCATCATATTTAACCTGTGAAACTATTTTATCTCCATATTTAGCCTCATGCTTAAAATAAATATCCAAAGATTTTATCCTGTAATTTTTTCTAAATTCAAAATCAAGCATCTCCAGAGCCCAGGTAATATATACCGTATTATTGACATGATTATTCATATCCAAATCATCATATCGAACCTCAAAATGTTTTTCATAGTCATAATCAATAAAAGATTTTAATTTTTGCAAAGTAATATCTTCTTCTCGAGTTTTAAATTTTAAAAAATCGGGAAATTCCTTTGCAATATTAATTACAGATTTATTCTCAATATCAACTATCAACCAACTTGAAACTGCCCTTAAAATTCTTTCACCTGTTACATTATCATACACTTCAAAATCTCGATAAGTTGTCATTTTTTGAGCACCACGACATTCCGTTTTGACTTTCAATTCCTTTACATCTAAAGGGTGCTTCTCAAACTCTATTCTATACCTTATCAAAAACCAGCCCAATCCTTTTTTTAAAAGATTTTCACAGCTATAAAACGAATCATATGTATCAATAGATTTCGCAGCCAAATCTTGCATAAAATTCAAAATAACAACCGGTTTGACTAAATGTAAACAATCTGTTTCTGATATTGATACAGGAAAAACTGCTTCTAAAGTTGTTTTACTTTCATCAACACTTATCATAACACACCTTTTAATTTGATATTGGTTCAACAGCATACTTTTGTCTAAATTCATCAACAATAGGTTGAAACTCTCCAGTATCAGCTTCTTTAAGTTTATTTTTCAATATATGTTTTGGTATAGATGAATTCATTGATTGAATAATATTTGTTGCAATATTTGAACAGTGATCTGAAATACGTTCTAAATCATTTAAAATTTCAGCATACACAAAACCACGACGAATATGTGATTTATCTTTTTTAACACGTTTAATGTGGTTCTTCTTTGCAAAGTATGCAATATCATCAACAACCTGTTCTAAAGGTTCAACATGATAAGCGGTAATTAAATCATGATCGACAAAAGCATGCACCGTAACATCAAAAACTTCTTTTACAGCATTAACAACATGTTTTAATTCTTCAATCGTTTCAGGTGATAAATTCCATTCTTTACGCTGCATTTTTGTAGCAAGATTAAGGATATGAATTGCGTGATCTGCAATTTTTTCAAAATCTGAAATTGACAAAATTAATTGCGATATTTTATTACTATCTTCTGTTGTAAGTTCACGTGCTGAGAGTTTCTGCAAGAAGGACTCCAAAGTATCTTGATATTTATCAATTAAAACCTCATTTTTATTAATAACTTCTGCAACTTTCGGATTATACTGCTTAAGCATACGAACAGATAATACAAGAGTTTCTCTCGTAATACGTGCCATTGTACCTGTTGTTTTATAACACTGCGCAACAGCAATAGATGGTGTTAGAAGTAAACGTTCATCTAAAATAACTTCATTTTCATCATCTTTATCCTTAATCACAGAATCAACAAATTTTTGTAAGATTTTGCTTAGCGGGAAACAAACCATAACAGTAACAACATTATAAACAGTATGAACAAGAGCGATACCAAACGGATTAGACATCATATCAAGCTTATTTACAAAATGAATACACACTTCGTATAACAAAATAAAAGCAATTGCACCAGTTATATTAAATATTATGTGCATTGCCGCAACTTTTTTAGCATTTGTATTAACCCCGATACTTGAAAGCATAGCAGTAATACAAGTACCAATATTTTGCCCGGCAACAATAGGAGCTGCCACTGAATATGGAATACTTCCTGTCATTGATAAAGCTTGAAGCATACCAACAGATGCAGCAGAGCTTTGAATAACCGCTGTAACTATTAAACCAACAACAAGACCCAAAAACGGATTTTGGAATAATGTCAAAATATTAGCAAAGTTCGGATCATGAGCCAAAGGTGCCATAGATGATGACATTAAGCCCATACCAAACATAAGTACCGCAAAACCGACTAAAAAAGCTCCGACAGGCTTTCTTCTTGAATAATTATTTTTTGTAGTCATTAGAAGAATTACACCAATCAAAGCTAATATCGGAGAAAAGGATTCAGGTTTTAAAAGTCTTAACACAAAGTTTGTACTTTGAATTCCTGACAAACTCAAAATCCACGAGGTAGCCGTTGTCCCAATATTGGACCCAAGTGTAATAGCAATAGTTTGAGATAACTTCATAATACCTGAGTTAACAAACCCGACAAGCATAACAGATACAGCAGAAGAACTCTGTACGGCAACTGTCATTCCAACCCCGAGAAGAAAACCTTTTATAGGATTAGATGTTAATTGAGCTAATAATTTCTCCAACTTCCCACCGGAAATCTTTTCTAACCCCGCAGACATAACTATCATTCCGTATAGGAAGAATGCCAACCCTCCGCATAAAGTAAATATTGAAAATATATCCATTATTTTTCTCCGCTATTCTGATTCAATTTGTATGTATATCTATCAAAAAAGCTACACAGAAAAATTATACTATAAAAGAGTTTATTTTCAATTAATATTTATACATCTACTTAATCTTTTTCAAAGATGATATAAAATTATTATGCTCCACATCGCCATCAACTTTCGTTAAAAATATCTGGCAGTCTTTTTCATCTGCATCAATTTCCGGTAATTGCGAAATTTCAGCAGCATAATAGTCACTATCGTTACGGCTGCTTAGGGGGATTCTGTTAGCAAGTGAATTTAGTGAAAGATTTCTAAAGACACCATACAATCCTTTTCTGCGATTAGAAAATTTAGTATAAATTCTAAGTGCTGCATCTTGATTTTCAAGATTATAAGTGCCAACAATATAAGAACTTAATTGAGGTGCAAATGATTTTATTTTCATTGGCACAACAACATTATCTTTTAGTATTAAATCACCATCAATCTGATCAAATTTACCTTCGGGTATATTTACCAAATCAGAAACAGTTGAAGGACTTATCATTGTTAGGGGGTTTCTAAATAAAGCAGCAACTTTCATAACATATTCAATTAAACCAACTTTACCAATAATTCCCTTATAAACCCTAAACTGAATTCTTCCATTGAGTTTTAAAGAATCATCTGTATTTAGTTCAATTAAACCACTGGCTTTACCTTGAATTTCTTTTGAAAGATTCAATAATGATGTTGCCATAATATCTGAATTAACTTCTTTTATACCTAACCAAATATTATATTTATGATTCTTCAAATCACAATTAATCTTGGCTGAGGATGTACCTTCTGCAATATCAAATTTGTTAGATTCAATTTTAAGTAAACTATTTTTATCTAAACTCATATTTGCAACAACATCTGAAAAATGAATATCCTTGTACAATCCTTTTTTAACTTTTAAAATACATTCTTCAATAATTAAATTTGCAAGATCAAAAGTTTGAATATCATCATCCTCGTCATCAACATCTCCGCCTCTTTCTACAGATTTAGAGATTGCAGCATTAACATCTTGAGCTGCTTCTGTAGGCTGTTGAGCATTAAAGGCTTTCAAATATCTTTCAACATCAATATCATCAACATCAAGAGTAATATTTTTAACTATTATCGGGAATTTTATTTCATTAACAATTGTACCTGATAAATTATAAGCTGAACGTCTATACCTACCATCAGACTTTATGTGCATATAATCCCTATCAGTCTTAAATTCACCACTTTTGATAAATAGTCTTTGACTTGGAATTGCAACTTTTTCAGCCTTCATATCAGCTTTAATTTTTGGAGGACAACCCTTTTTATTTAAAACATCAATTTTACCGGTAAAAGTTCCGTTTTTAAACAATTTTTGTTTTATAAGCATATTTATAAAACCACTTGGCATAGGTTTTGGAAGCTCCATACCCATACGTTTTACAAATGTTTCACCATTAGCAAAATCAATATCCCCATGCAGACTTACTATCGGAATCTTAACCAGATTTATATCATCTTCAGGATTCCCCGCATAATAATTCATAGACTTAAGATTCAGCATTGTACCTTCAAAATGCATTACAGAAGATAATACCCTGCTTGCCTCATTATTCATAAAGGATTCTTCACCATCCATAATAAAGCCGTTACCCTTTTTGAACCAAAAAAGCCATTTTAAATCAATTTTATTATATTTTGATTTTAATTTAATTCTGGTTTCTGCCTGTCCTTTTATTTCAACAGGATAACCTATTATCTTAGACAAATAATTTTTAGCAAAATCATTTGTCACAAGAGCATTACCAACAAGATTAGTATCTACAGATTTCAAATAATCATCAACCGTACCTTCAAAATCCATAGTATTAGAAGGTTTATTGTTATAATATCCTTTAAATTCTTTTAAATTAATCTTTTTATCATCAAAATTTACTTTTCCATGATTTAAAAGCACAGGTAAATCCGAAAAAGGAATAAGCTTAAATGAAAGTTTATTTAAATTAACTGTTCCACCCATTGCTTTATTTGAAGCCTTAATATTAAAATCAAAATCTCCTGCAATATCTTTAAAGTAAATTAACTGCTCTGTAAGATTATTTTCTACAATTTGAGAATCTAAAAGTTCTAAAACCGCAGGAATTTCAAAATTTTTACCCAATAAAGTCACATCATAATTAGCCTTATTATCAGCATTTGCACTTAATAAAACTGTAGATTTATTAACTTTTACTACAGTATTTTTTAAAGAAACTTTTTCTTGATTTTCAATATAAACATTTCCACCATCAGCTGTTTGGATATGTAATTTATTTTTATTTTTTGAAATATCAACACCCACATCATAAGTAACTTTTTTCTTATCAGGGTTGTCATCAATCGTAATATTTTGAGCATTAATTTTAACTTTTGTATTCTTATCAATATCATATAAAATATCAGCCTGCTTAAGCGCTAAAACAGAATGATATACATCAACATTCCAATCAGTTTTAACTTCTTGTTCTGGTTTTGCATTAAAAATCGGGAGTGCCAATATTTTAGATGTATCAGCAAAAATATAATTAACACTCGCTTTTTCTAAAATGATTTTTTTATTAAAAACTTCTGATAAAGAAAAATTCAATGCAAAATTTTCAACATCAAAAATTCTTTTTGTATTACTTTTTACTATTAATTTATCAACACCAAATGCAATATTGGGAGATAACTCAGTTTTTAACGATGGGTTTTCCAGATCGATATCAACATAATAAGCTTTTTGTGCTATTTCTTTTACATATGAAATAACCTTAGGACTTGAAACTGCCCAAGGTAAAACCTTTAAATACACTAACAAAGTCAATCCTGCCAGTAAAACTACAAAAAGCCCTGTAATAGAGCAGAATGTTAAAAATGTTTTTAATCTTCCTTTAATCATAAACTTAAATTCCCAATAACATTATAACACAATAAAATTCGTGGTATAATATTGCTATGAAAAAGTTTTTAATTTTAGCAGGAATCATATTACTAACTAACACAAGCGTTTTTGGTATAGATGAGCAGCCAAAGCTTTCCGGTAAAAACCTGACACTGTTTAGTGAAAATGAAAAATGGGGATTAAAAGATAAAAACGAAAATATAATTATTGACCCAATTTATTTAAAAATGATACGACTAGGAAGTAGTTCCTGGATTGTACAAAATAAAAAACGCAAATTCGGACTTATTGATAATAACGGTAACATCCTTGTTCCAATAAAATTCAATCATGCTGATCGGGTAGTTAGTAAATTCGCGAAATTCGGTAACAGTAAAGATTACGGTATCTACGATGAAACAGGAAATGTTATAGTTAAACCGGAATATTCAAAAATAGACATTTTATACGGTCAAATGTTTTTAACTTATAAAGACTATAAGTATGGAATCGTTGGTTATGATGGAAATGTAATTTTAGAAAATAAATTTGATGATATATATATGCCAAAACCAAATGTAATGCGAATAGAATACGAAGGTAAATGGTATGAACTTGAACAAGTTAACGCTGAAACCTTAACGCTACCTACAGATGCAAAAACAAATCTTGCCACAAAAGAAGATTTAGATTTACGAAACATAGTTGTAAATACCGGAGTAATGTCAGGATATTCTGTTTTAACTTTTTCTGATTACTTAATAAAAGTATTATCTTCAATTTCTCCGGCACACGAAGATACCATTGACGAATTAATGCTATCACAAGGTGCTGATACCGTAAACATTTTAGTAAAACTAACTTGGATTCCAAAATATCCTATTGTTTATATAAAAAAATATTATGAAAACCTCAGAAACCCAAACAACGGACCACTATCAGGAGTTAGAAAAGAATTAAAACAACAAATAAAATAATAAAAAGACCCATTATTGGGTCTTTTTATTATTCAAAATCTAACAATATTAAAGAAGAAGATTTTATTAAATCCACTGCCCATTTTGCAATAATCAAACCGCCCAAAATACCAATACAAGGGTCTAAAAAAACAAGTCCAAAATATTTACCTAAAACAAGGGCACCTATTGCCAGAATTGATGTAAAAGCATCGGCTAAAATATGTAAATAAGCTGCTTTAAAATTAAGATTTTCCTCACTATGCTCGTGATGACAAGTGTTATGATGGTGATGATTTTTCCCACCCATTACAAAAACACAAATTAAATTTACAATTAATCCTATCACTGCAACCAAAATTGCATCCGTAAATGAGATTTCCAAAGGTTTAAAAAATCTTTCCACAGATTCATAAATTATAGCCAACGATGTAAACCCTAACAAAATTGCACTTGTAAACCCGCCAAGAGCGTTAAACTTTACAGCTTTATCCTGATATTTAATGGCAAAAATACAAACAACAAATGTTATAGCTAGTGCCAAAGCGTGTGTTCCCATATGAAAACCATCAGCAGTTAAAGCCATAGAATGCGAAACAATACCAAAATAAATTTCTGCAAACATTGTAATAAGAGTAATAATAATTACTGCCATTGTTCGTTTTTTTAATAAAATATTATCCATAATTCACCTCTAACGTAATTTTTCAATATGCTCAACAAGTTCATCGATAATTGCATTACTATCTTTATTTTGAATTAGTACATCAGTTACGCAATGTTGTAAATGACCACGAACAACCTGCTTCCAAACTCCCCTTAATGCTGCTTGCGTTGATACAATTTGATTCAGAATCTCTATACATTCCCTATCGTCTGTAATCATTTTTGACAACCCATTAATTTGACCCGCTATTCGGTTTAACCTTACAATAAGCCTTTTCTTTTCATTCGGTGGAAAATGTGTCATGAATATCTCCTTATACTGTATAGTCCTATACCCTATATTAAACCATGTTTTTATATTTTTCAACCCTTTTATTAAATTTTATGTACATAGTTGATAAACTTTCGGCTAATTATTTTTTAGAATTAAGAAATTATAGTAATTATTGCTATGAATCTCACAAATAAATTATTAATTGCTTTAAATGAAATTCCAGTGCTATCTTCTGACAATTGGAGTCTTGAACATAAGTTTGAATCAGGTATAAAAAGATGGATTGCCAATATCGTACCTTCTGAACTTTTAAACAGAAGTTTAAAGCAAGCTGTAGAATCAATTGTTACACTATGTGAGTGTTATAGTTTTTACCAAAATTTTCCAGACATTATTAACACACCTGATTATGGGGATAAGTGGGGTGTTAGAGCAAATTATATAGAAATAAATAACCGAGCTATTGCCGAAATGCATGGGGCTCAGACTAAAAACGGTTTATTTAGTTCAATAAAATTACTGCCTGCAATTCCGCCATCGGCTAAAAGCTGGGCAAATTGCGTTATTCTTTCTCAAATTTTCCCTAATATATATGGCGATGGACTTAACAAAGCACCTAATGAAGAAAATTCCATCTACGGCATAAAGCTTGGTATTGGATATAGCAAAAACATTATAAATTATGATATCAATGACAAAATAACACCCGATGAGCAATTTATCGTCTTTAATGATTTAGCCCATTTTCACGGATTAAAAACAGGATTCAGAACTGTGATTTCCGCCGATCAAATTAAAGTTTCCAAAGATTACCAGGAGGATGTAACTTTTGACTGGAACAACCCTGACCATCAAGAACTTTTTATCAACGAACACGTTAAACTCATTAACTTTGGTTTTGAAGCTATATTTATAGATTCTGCAAAACACATAGGCGGATATGAAATGGAAAATTATGCCGGTGTTGGAGCTTTACCAAGTTACGAGCAAATGCAATATATTTTACACGAAATAAGAAGCCGTTCAGGTAAAACTACATTAAGCTTTGTCGGTGAAAAGAGCACGGGTGATTTTAAACGATATGAAAACCTTGGACTAACAACAGGTACAGCTTTTATTGAACCTGATAATTATGAGAATGTAAAACAATGGTCTGAAAAATTAAAATATGAGCAAAACTATACCCCGGGTGTTGAAGTATCAAATGATAACGATACTGGAGGCAGAACCTATGAAGCACGCCTAAACCGAATTAATAATTCACTATTTGGTTACGAATACCCAAGTGACAAGCTTCCAAGTTTTATGCAAATGGAAGACCTTTTTCCATTAAGGTACGACACAAACACTCACCATCTTATGATGTGTAATCCCTCATACTCAACAGATGGAACACCTATAAGTCACTGGGAAAACCTTTTCACAAAAGATGATGGCAGAGAATATAACCGGAAAGTCGCAGATTTATTTATATATGCCCTCAATTTATAACAAAATAAAATTTTAATACTTTCATCTTCCCCGAAAACCTTCCAATATATATGCGCGCGCTTCTAACGCTTGCTCTTTCGTCAATGGTGAAATACCTTTTAATGGATATTCAATACCTAAATTTTCATATTTTGCGATAGCCATATCGTGATATGGCAAAACATCCAGAGCCTTTATATTTTTTAAACAAGACAAGAACTGTCCTAATTGTCTTAAATGTTCAGGATTAAATGTAATTCCGGGAACAACAACATGACGAACCCACATAGGTTTACCGGTTTCTGAAAGATACTTAGCAAAATCCAAAATATTTTCATTAGGTAAGCCTGTAAGTTTTTTATGTTCTTCATTATTAATATGTTTAATATCTAAAAGAACCAAATCCGTATATTTTAAAAGCTCATCAATTTTTTCAGTATTATTACGCTTAAACAACACACCTGAAGTATCAAGAGCAGTATGAATTCCGCGTTCATTCGCGGTTTTAAATAAAGCTGTTACAAAATCTATCTGCATCAAAGGTTCACCACCAGTTACGGTAAGTCCGCCTTTACAAAATTCTTTTACCCCGTCGTATTTTTCAAGAATTTGTTCAACTGTCATTTGTTGATTTTTATCTGTTGACCAACTATCTGGATTATGACAATACTGACATCTTAAAGGACAACCCTGAACAAAAACTACGAACCTGACACCCGGACCATCAACAGTCCCACAGCTTTCAAGTGAATGAATATTTCCTAAAATTTCTTCTGACATATTATTATTATAATACAAATATAAAAAAGGCGCGGACAAATTGTCCGCGCCTTTTTTATATTTTCCTATCAAAACTAGCAATTGCCAGATATTGAAGAATGGAATGTTCTTGAAATAACATCATCTTGTTGTGCTTTGGATAATTTAATGAAGTTAACTGCATAGCCACTAACACGAATAGTTAATTGAGGATATTTTTCTGGGTGTTTTTGTGCATCTAATAATGTTTCTCTATTGTTAAAACATTTACATTAAGGTGATGACCACCTTTTTCAACATATCCGTCAAGTAAGCTAATTAGATTTTCTTCTTGCATTGTTGTTGTCATTTTATTTTTCCTTTCGATAATTTCATAAATATTTCTCTACCTATTCAACATATCAAAAACTTATCATGCTTGAAAGTTATTGACAGCAGAGTACTCCGTCCGGCGAGGACTAATTTAAGCTAGCTTCACAGCATCCAGGGTCAAAGCTTACAGTTAAGTCACCCATGAATACTTCATCTTTACCTAACGCATTAGGGATGATTGAGAAAGTATTTGAAATACCGTCTTGAGCATCACCAAACGGGAGCTTAGCAACTGATGAAAGTGAAGCAGCAGCACCATTCATATCTCGTCCATGCATTGGGTTAGCTCCAGGAGCTAAAGGTACACCCATTTTTCTACCATCTGGAGTGTTACCTGTTTTCTTACCATAAACAACATTAGATGTAATTGTTAAAATTGACATTGTAGGAATTGAGTTTCTGTATGTATGATGTTTTCTGATTTTGTTCATGAAGTTTTTAACCAAATCTACAGCTAAATTATCAACTCTATCATCGTTGTTGCCGTATTTCGGGAAGTCACCCTCAACCTCATAATCAGTTACAATACCGTTTTCGTCACGGATGCACTTAACCTTAGCATACTTAATAGCAGAAAGTGAATCGGCAACAACGGAAAGTCCTGCAATACCTGTTGCGAAATAACGCTTTACATCTCTGTCATGAAGAGCCATCTGAAGCTTTTCATAACAATACTTATCATGCATATAGTGAATAACATTAAGTGTATTAACATAAAGTCCGGCAAGCCATTCCATCATGGAATCAAATCTTTCCATAACTTCATCATAGTTAAGGTATTCAGATGTAATTGGTCTGTATTGAGGTCCGATTTGTTCTTTCAATCTTTCGTCAACACCACCGTTTATTGCGTATAGTAAACATTTAGCTAAGTTTGCACGAGCGCCAAAGAATTGCATTTCTTTACCAACAACCATTGATGATACGCAGCAAGCGATTGCATAATCATCACCGTGAGTAACTCTCATCATATCATCATTTTCATATTGAATAGATGATGTTGTGATTGAAATATGTGCTGCATATTGTTTGAAGTTGTGAGGTAATTTTTTAGACCAAAGTACTGTTAAGTTTGGTTCTGGAGCTGTACCAAGGTTTTCTAAAGTATGTAAATATCTGAATGAGTTTTTAGTAACCAATGGACGACCATCAACACCAACACCACCGATTGATTCAGTTACCCATGTAGGGTCACCTGAGAATAATGCGTTGTATTCAGGTGTTCTTGCAAATTTCACAAGTCTTAATTTCATAATAAAATGGTCAACCATTTCTTGAGCTTCAGATTCAGTAATAATACCTTCTTTTAAATCTCTTTCTATAAAGATATCTAAGAATGTAGAAGTTCTACCGATACTCATAGCTGCACCGTTTTGTTCCTTTACAGCTGATAAATAACCGAAATATAACCATTGAATAGCTTCTTTAGCGTTTCTTGCAGGTTTTCTGATATCAAAGCCATAAATATCACCTAGTTGAGCCATTTCTTGTAATGCTCTGATTTGTTCTGCTAATTCTTCTTTTAATTGAATTTTTTCAGCAGTCATTTCACCATCAACAGAAGCGTGTTGTTCTTTTTTATCTTCGATAAGTCTATCAATACCATAAAGTGCAATTCTTCTGTAGTCACCTATGATACGTCCTCTGCCATAAGCATCAGGTAGCCCTGTCAAAATAGCTGCGTGACGAGCTTTTCTCATTTCTGGGGTGTAAGCATCAAATACACCTTGGTTGTGAGTTTTTCTGTATTTTGTAAAAATTTCTGAGATTTCTGAATCTACTTCATAACCATATGATTTACAAGCACCTTCTGCCATTCTGATACCACCAAACGGTTGCATAGAACGTTTCAATGGAGCATCTGTTTGTAGCCCGACAATTGTTTCCAATTCTTTATCAATATAACCGGCATCGTGTGATGTAATTGAAGATACAATTTTAGTATCCATATCAACAACACCACCGTTTTCACGTTCTTTTTTGAACAATTCGCAACATTCCTGCCATAACTTTGAAGTAGCCTCAGTTGGACCAGCTAAAAAGCTTGAGTCACCTTCATATAATGTATAGTTACGTTGAATAAAATCCCTAACGTTTATTTCTTTATTCCATTTTCCTGAAACAAATTCTGTAGTAGGGTAAACTTTAGTTTCTTCTAATACTGCTTCTGTCATATTTTTCTCCCATTTCGTAAGTATTAATTGTATTTTTGACACGTATTATTTTACATTCATGAAACATTATACATAATAAATACAAAAAAACTACATTTGTAACGGAATTTTATATTTTTGTTACGAAAAGTTTACCAACACCAAAATAAAAAGGCGGTAATAATACCGCCTTAAACTATGCTGTTTTTTTGCCCTTTTCATCTTCCTTTTTAATATTTTTAGATTTTTCTGCAATTTTTTCTTTCATTTCATGCGCTTTTTCTTTTACATTATCTTTGACTTCTTCAGCCTTTATCTTAGCTGTTTGAGCCTTTTCTTTTAAATTTTCTTTCATTTCACCAGCTTTTTCTTTTGCTGTATGAGCGCCTTTTTTGATATCTTCTTTTACAGTTTCTGCTTTTCCCTTAACTTTTTCAACGCCCTCATGCAATTTTTCTTTCATAGTTTCTTTATCTTTCATAAGATACTCCTTTCCTTGTGTACTTGGATATTATAAAAGATTTATCGCTACGTTAAATTAGAAAAAAGCATTATATATATACCTTCAAAACCGAATTAAAAAAAGGATTGTTATTAAAATTTTATCAAAAACCTGCCTTTTCAGGGGATAAAAAATCACAAAAGATAACTTACAATTTATTAAAACGCAAACAAAAGAAAGGAAAATTTATGTTAAATTTACTTATTAGATGGGTTTTATTTGCACTGGCAATAATCTTTGTAGGTTGGATAGTTCCAGGAATATCTGTAGAAAATTTTATTAGTGCAATGCTTGTATGTATTATCCTTGCATTAATTAACACTTTTATAAAACCGCTATTACAATTTATCTCACTGCCTATCAATATATTAACCCTTGGACTTTTTACATTTGTTATTAACGCATTATTGTTCATGCTTGCAGGAGTCATAACGCCTGGATTTGAAGTTGATGGTTTCTTAAGCGCATTATTAGGCTCTATTATCTTATCAATTTTCTCACTTGGTATCAACAAAATCGGGAAAGAGTAAATATATTATGTATAAGGCGAACTGATTTCATCAGTTCGCCTTATAAAACGGAGACGGTGAGATTCGAACTCACGGTGGAGTTACCCCCACACAACCTTTCCAAGATTGCACCTTAAGCCGCTCGGACACGTCTCCAACTTATATATTCTAAGTATCACCTAAACGCTGTGTTTCGTCAAGCTCTAATATTTCTTGCTGATAAAATTCATCAGTTTTTTCCATATTATAAACCTTAGCATCAGCAAGACGCTCTAAGACTTTAGCATAATCCATACATTTTTTACCTTTTACACCTTCTGTTTCCATCTGAATCGATCCATCCGGCAGAAGTTTTATTTTCATTTTGCCCATTTTAATACCTTAAATATCTATTGTTAGAACTATTGAATTATCATCCATTACAGTTTCTGATTCCAGACGCATATTTTCACTTTCAAGACGTTCTTTGATTTTATTATAAGTCATTTCCTGAATATTCAAGCCATATTCTTCGTTCAAATCATTCAAAACATCTTCGCATTCGCCTTTATTAGAAACCTGAGTAATATCAAGCGTGTAACCATTGGAACCGTCTTTTTTATAATAAACCATCTCCATACCAAACAATTTACAAGAAACTTCATCACCTGTTTCAGCAAGTTCTTCAGCACCATGCTCAAGCAAAGTATTTAAAAGGATACCCTTATCTGTATAATTTGTTTTATAAGTATAAACAGTCGTAGATACATCATTTATCAAGCGTAAATCTCTGCCTGCGGCTATATTTAATTTTCTAAAAATAATCTCAGCTTCTTTTGTTATAGCATTATTATTTGAGCCGGAAAATTCTGCAACATAATAACCATTTTTCATAACCCAGTTTAATGTTGCATCACTATTTTTCAACGGGGTTTGTGAATCCAGTTCATAATACAAATAATTAGCCTTTTTTAAAAGGATACGCAATTCTTCTGGTTTAATATTAGTTTGAATCTTCAAATTTGTAAGCCCGTAAACAACATTTGAGCCTTCTGTACCACCACGCATTCCTATATTTAAAATTGTCACTTTCTGTTCAACTTCTAAATTATATTTAGGATCATTTTCAGACTTAAAATATTTAATGCTTTGCCCATTTAAATTTGCTACTATATCATTGCTTTCTGTAGTAAAAATTTGGGTTGCACCTTGTTCTTTCAATGCAGAATATATTTCCGTAACTTTAGAATAAGAGGTTTGATAATTATAATAAAAAAATTCACTGGAATCTATTAATCTTACATTTCGGGCAGCAATAGAATCAAGCTGTTGAAAGAATTTTTCACCACAAGCCTGTAATTTATCAGCATTTCCATATAAAACTGCTTGCGCATACTTTCCTCGCACACGCCATTCAACATTGATACCTGAATCCAAAGCAAAATGACAGGATTTAATTTGTTCACAAGCAACTCCGGACATAACTTTACCCAATTCATCAACAGTAAGATTTGTTAAAACTCTTATTGCATAAAGATTATCTTCGGCTGTATTTTTATTTATATCAATGACAGCAGACGAAATATTTAGTTTTTCATTTTTAGCTTTTTCAGGCTCGATTAAAAATGCCATTGGATAAGCCATTAATGTTATAGACATTTTACCCCCTTACATAGTTTTAACGAGCGGAAAACAATTAGAAACAACATTTATTTCCTTCCTATACATCCAATGCTCTGCCGCCACGGGAATTATTTACATCATCTTCCCCATTTGTTTCGGAAGAATATTCCGCCATATCATCTTTTTTTGTAGCTGCCACAGCACGAATATTTGCCCACTGACGAAGTGACAAAATTTGTTCTTTCTGAGTGACTGAAAGCGGTACCACATTTCTTATTGTATTTTCTATATCAGAAAATTCAAGCGGGCGCTTATTGAAAAAGGCTTCATAAAGAGCTGTAATTACAACCTGCTCAATTTCTGCCCCAACAAATCCTTCCGTCATTGATGCAAGTTTTTCGAACAATTCATCATTTATTTCTAACTTTGACGCAACTTCTTTATCTTTAAGTCTTTTTGAAAGGTGAAGTTTAAAAATTTCTTTCCTTTCTCGATGAGTAGGCAAATCTACAAAGAAAATTTCATCAAAACGTCCTTTTCTTAGCAATTCAGCAGGAAGCCCGCTAATATTATTTGCGGTTGCGATAACAAAAACCGGAGCGGTTTTTTCCTGCATCCAGGTAAGGAATGTTCCAAAAATTCTTGAGGATGTTCCGCTGTCACCATTGGAATTTATTCCGCTTAAACTTTTTTCAATTTCATCAACCCAAAGAATAGATGGTGCAACAGCTTCAGCGGTTTTAATAGCTTTTCGCATATTTTCTTCGGAACTTCCTACAATACCTGAGAAAATTTTACCAAAATCAAGCTTCAAAAGCGGTAATTGCCAAGCTGCACTCATTGCTTTTGCGGTTAAACTCTTACCGCAGCCGGGAACCCCTGTAATCAAAACCCCTTTTGGTGCTGGAAGGCAATATTTTTTTGCAGATTCTGACCAAGAATTGTTACGCTTATGCAGCCAGTTTTTAAGATTTTCCAACCCACCTACATCAGCAACTTTAATATCTGTGTTTATAAATTCAAGAATACCGGTTTTCTTAATAACCTGCATTTTTTCACTCAATATAACTGCCAGATCCTTACCATCAATACGCCCGTCATTAACCATGGCAAGCGCGAATGCATTTTCTGCTTCTTGTAATGTTAAGCCTAAAGCAGCTTTACATAATCTTTCTTTACCTTCTTCATTAAGCTCAGAAGTATCAATTTGCTTATTTTGAGAAACCATTTTATCTAATTTTGCCTTAATTTCATCTAAAGTGGGCAATGGCATATCAAGAATTGTAATTTCTTTTTGCATTGATTCAGGAATTAACAATTCTGAGGCAATAAAAATAACATTTTTTCTAAATTTGCTTGTTTTAAGCTCAGGTATTACATCTCTAAGACGTCTAACTACATTATAATCAACCTGACGACCTTTCACACCAAAATATACGTGAAAATCACACATTACAAAAACCGCATTTTTATTGGATTCTTTAATAAATTCAATTGCTTTATCAGGGCTGTTTGTACCTTCAACTTTTTGCCCGTTTAGAGTAAACCCGTTAGTCTGTGTCCAAACATAAACATCTCTTGTAACCCTTATTAATTTTTCTGATTTAGCAATTTTTTTAATAAGTGCAACTGCACGTTCTTCTTCCCAGGTAGTTATATAAATATAAGGAAATCTTGCTCTAAATAATCTTGATAGTTGTGTAACAATTTGGTTAGTCATCATTTTGCCCTCTTTTGAAACTATTTTACATTATCTTTGCCAAGTTGTAAACAAAATTTTTTATTTACAGCTGTAAAATCCCCCATTCCATTGATTTCCAAACGACCATCAGACAAAATCCTTGCTTCAATTTTATTTTTATAATTGAAAATATCATCAGGTAAATAAAAATCAGTCAAAAAATAATAATTTTGATTAGATGAACCAACCCAGGGTCTTGAAAGATCAAATTTTTCCTGTTCAAAGCCTCCATCTATAAGTAAATCAATATAAGAAAGTAAATTTTCAACATATTTATCATTTTTGGCTTTTAATTCAGATAGCGTATAACCTGTAAAACAAACAACAGATAAATTCATACTTTTAATTTTTTTAGCCAAAAGTGACAATTCAAAAGCCTGTTCAAAAGGTTCTCCACCAAGAAACGTTACTCCTTCAATATTTGGTTCCGCTTTAATTTGTTCAAAAATTTCATCTACAGAAAACTTTTTTCCTACACCAAATTCCCAAGTATCTTTTGCCCAACACCCTTTGCAGTGTTTTTTACATCCCTGAACCCATAAACAATAACGAATTCCCGGACCTTCAACTTTTGTATTTTTGATAATTTTATAAATATCAAGCATTACAAATCGATTATCCTGCCTTCATAACCATCATCCTCATCTGATTTTTCAACAGGTTTTTCTGTAACTATCATCCCTTTAATTTTAGAAACAAAATGTTCTTTTACATTTGCAACTTTGAAAAATTCTTCATAATTATTAAAAATCCCGTTAATATCACGATATTCAACTATTTTTTTAGCCATAACAATATTTATACCAGGTAATATAGATAATTCACTTGCAGTTGCTATATTTACATTTATTTTTTGAGAAGAACCGGATAGGATATCACCCAAATCCTTAAATTCAGGAGAGTCAATTGTTCTTTCTACTGTTGTTTTTTGTTCTTGAATATTACCAATATCAACAAATTGAGCACCTTTATCATCAGGGTTTTCAAGACCTTTTGAATAGCTATCAGGTGTAATTTCCCCCATTTCTACAAATTTTGGGCCTTGAATTTGTTTTTCAATTTTTACTTCTTTTTTGTTTGTTTTTTCTGCGACTCTGGCTTCTAAAGTAACAATATCAACTTTTGTATCGTGACTAAAAAATGCAGCTAAAGAATCAAGGGTTATAAAACTGTCAAAAACACGACAAAGTCTGTTCCAAGCTTTATTCACCTGTAAGTTACCTTTTTTTAATGTGAACATTCTTTTTGCGTGTTTTCTATCTGCAATATTATCCATTACAACAATTTTTTCATCCGGAGTGTACATTACAGTACAATGATCGTTATGAAGCGCATTATTACCAATGATAAACTGCTTAGATACTATATTTATACTATACCTGTACATTTTATCCTTATATATCGAATACAGAATAAGAGCGGGAATAGAACCTAATAAAAATATTACTAACGCAAAATTTGCTGCCTGTGGAGATATATACATTAATACCATATACCCGACAACAATAGTTGCAACAAAATATTGAAATTGTTTAAACTTATAATACATACACATACAATATCACAGATACTAAAATAGTAATGATTTAAATAGACGATTTTATGTTAATATCTAGTTATGCAAAAAACGGTATCAAAAACATTTAAAGCACTTAAAGGTGAAATAAATATCCCGTCAGATAAATCAATTTCACATAGAGCTGTAATATTTTCATCCCTTGCCAAAGGTAAATCAATAATAAAAAACTTTTCAGACGGAGCTGACCCGCATTCTTCACTTGAAGTTTGTAAGCTGCTAGGTATTAGTATAGAATTAAAAAATAATGAACTGCAAATAACATCTATCGGAGAATTTAAACCATCAGAATACATTTACTCCTGCGGAAACTCCGGCACTACAATGAGGTTGATGGCAGGTATTCTTGCAAGACAAAATTTTACATCTGTATTAACTGGAGATGAAAGCCTATCAAAACGTCCGATGAAAAGGATTATAGAACCACTAACCTTGATGGGCGCTAAAATAGAATCTGAAGATTTTAAAGCTCCACTAAAAATATTTGGCAAAGAATTGCATCCAATAGCTTATGATTCAAAAATCGCTTCAGCACAGGTTAAATCATGTATTCTACTTGCTGGAATGGGCATTGACGGCACAACAACTTTTACAGAACCATATATTTCCCGTAACCACACCGAACTTATGCTAAAGGCTATGGGTGCTCAAATTAAGATAAAAGATAACACAGTTAGTATCAAAAAATCAGAATTAGAACCTATAAACATAGAAATATGCGGGGATATATCTTCTGCAGCTTATTTTATTGCTGCAGCCTTAATTGTTCCCAATTCAGATATTATTATTCGCAGTGTCGGTCTTAACCCAACCCGCACAGGAATTATAGATATAATAAAACAAATGGGCGGATATATTGAAATTCTTGACGAAAAAGAAATATGTGGTGAAAAAGTCGGAGATTTAAGAGTTAAATATTCCGAACTTAAAGGTTGTGAGATTTCAGGAGAAATTATTCCGAGACTTATCGATGAAATCCCTATTATTTCAGTAATTGCAACTCAGGCAGAAGGTAAAACAATAATAAAAGATGCACATGATTTACGTAACAAAGAATCTGACAGAATTACATCAGTTGTAACAGAGCTCAAAAAACTAGGGGCAGATATTGAAGAAACACATGACGGTATGATAATTCACAAAAGCAAGTTAATAGGTAATACACAAGTTCAAACCTATCACGATCACCGACTTGCTATGAGCTGGTATGTTGCAGGACTTATTTGCAACAAAGAAATATTAATAGACGGATTTGAATGGGTTAATATATCTTTTCCTAGCTTTGATGAATTATTTGCGAACCTGCTTTAATCACCACCTTTTACGGCACCTTGCATAATATCATTGATAAAATACTTTTTACCAAGCAAGAAAACTCCAATAACAGGAATAGTACAAATTACAGAACATGCCAGCAAATCTCCCCACAATGTAATTTCCCTAAAACTTCCTTTAAAAATAGCAAGCCCTACAGGAAGCGTTCTCATTGATTCTGTATTGGTAACAATAAGAGGCCACATAAAACTGTTCCACGTTGTCACAAATGTAAATATCGCAAGCGTTGCAATAACAGGAATAGCAAGCGGTAAAACAATTTTTAAAAATGTAGAAAAAAGATTACACCCATCAATTTTTGCAGATTCTTCTAAATCTTTCGGCAAACCTAAAAAATACTGCCTCATCATAAATATTCCAAACCCGCCAAATAACCCGGGCAAAATTAATGCCTGATAAGTATTTATCCAATTCAATTGTCGCATAAGAAAAAATAAAGGAATAATATTTACCTGTGGCGGAACAAGCATTGTTATTAAGATAAGTAGAAATATAAAATTTCGCCCCTTAAATTTTAAACGAGCAAAAGCATAACCAGCTAAAGCTGAAATCACCACCTGCCCAATTGTTGTAACAAGTGCAACAAAAAGACTGTTTATAAAATATTTCCACATAGGAATTTTTTCAAAAACATTTGAATAATTTTCAAGCGTTATCGGAGAATAAAATAAATTGCCCCCGCCTTGATTAAAAATTTCACCGTTTGGAACAAGAGATAAATTAATCATCGCAAAAAACGGATATAACATACTAATTGCAATTGCAATCAAACAAAAATATCCGATTATTTTACTCCAATTATTCATAAAAAAATTATAACATTAAAAAGAAATATCGTTTACCGTTTCCAGATTTTATTATCGATTGCCCAACCAGAATTAATAATGTGTTTCAAACACCAAGACCCGTTGCCATTTTGACAATTTTGCCTTACTTCTTCATTACTTTCAACACTCTAATTATAATAAAAGTAATAATTAATTAAAAGTTAATTTACAATGACTTTTGTAAAAACAACGTTAAAATAAAAATATAGAAAATAATTTTTTTGAATGGAGTTGATGTAGAATGTTAGATTTTGACAAATTTACAAATTATTCTCAAGAAATTTTGGCAAGCGCAAACAACTTAATGAGCTCATATCACAATTCTCAAATGGAACCTGAGCATATTATGCTTGCAATGATTAAAGATAACGGAATAATAAAAGATTATTTAACTGAATTAAAACTCTTAAACCAGAATTTTATAAATAAAATAGTATCGCAGGTAGAAAGTTTACCAAAGATATCAGGTGCTACAAACCCGCAAGGATTATATCTTTCAAATAATACAAGAAGGCTTTTAGAACTTTCAATGGAACAGGCAAAAGATCTTAAAGATGACTATGTCGGAATTGAAGCTATTCTACTTGGAATGACAAAACTTGATAACAGCAGTATTAAATCTATATTAGAAAGTTTTAATATAAATTCCGGTTCAATTCTAGGTGTAATGAAAAAAATAAGAGGTAATAAAAAAGTGGATAATAAAAACGCAGAAGAAAATATGAAAGCTTTGGAAAAGTATTCAACAGACTTAACTGAACTTGCACGAAAAGGCAAACTTGACCCTGTAATAGGTAGAGATGAAGAAGTCAGAAGAATTATTCAAGTTTTAAACAGACGCACAAAAAACAACCCTGTATTAATCGGGGAACCCGGGGTAGGTAAAACCGCAATTGTTGAAGGCTTGGCTCAAAGAATCGTTAGAGGCGATGTTCCAGAAAGTCTTAAAGATGTAAAACTTATCTCTCTTGATCTTGGCGCACTTGTTGCAGGTGCAAAATTCAGAGGTGAATTTGAAGAACGTTTAAAAGCAGTTTTAAAAGAAGTTGAAGATTCAAACGGTGAAATTGTAATGTTTATTGATGAACTTCACACCGTAGTCGGCGCAGGTTCAACAGAAGGTTCTATGGATGCAGGAAACCTCTTAAAACCAATGCTTGCACGCGGAGTTTTGAGAACAATCGGTGCTACAACAATCAATGAATATCGCAAATATATTGAAAAAGATCCTGCCCTTGAACGTCGTTTTCAACCGGTGATGGTTAATGAACCATCAGTTGAAGATACAATAAGTATTCTTCGCGGTCTTAAAGAAAAATATGAAGTTCATCACGGGGTAAGAATTTTGACAGCGCAATTATTGAAGCTGCAAAGCTTTCAGACAGATATATAACAGACAGATTCTTACCTGATAAAGCAATAGACTTGATTGATGAAGCTGCAAGTTCACTGCGTATTGAAATTGATTCTATGCCTGAGGAAATCGATTCTATGATGCGACAAAAAATCCAACTTGAAATCGAACGCGAAGCATTAAAAAAAGAAGAAACAGACGAAGCTCACGCTAAAGTTGAAGATATTTCAAGACAAGTTGCAGTACTTGAAGATAAAATCAATGAAATGAAAGCGCAATGGGAAAAAGAAAAAGCTTCAATAACATCAGAAGCTGATATAAAAGATGAAATAAACAATGTAAAAAATAAAATTGAAGAGGCTGAACGCAACACAGATCTTCAAACCGCAGCAGAGCTAAAATACGGCAAACTTTTAGAACTTGAAAAACAATTAAAGGCCTGCCAGAATAAAGAGCAAGTTGATAACAAACTTCTAAAAGAAGAAATCAGCGGTTCTGATATCGCTGATGTTGTTTCAAAATGGACCGGAATCCCTGTCACAAAACTTGTTGAATCTGAAATGCAAAAACTTCTAAATATGGAAGACATTTTACATAGACGACTTGTTGGACAGGACGAAGCTGTAGATACCGTGTCTGATGCTATACGCCGGGCTCGTTCCGGATTAAAAGACCCAAAACGTCCTATTGGAACATTTTTATTCCTTGGTCCAACTGGAGTTGGGAAAACCGAACTTGCAAAATCACTTGCTGAATTTATGTTCAACGATGAAGATGCGCTAATAAGAATTGATATGTCAGAATATATGGAAAAACACAACGTTGCAAGACTTGTCGGAGCTCCTCCGGGATATGTTGGCTACGAAGAAGGCGGACAACTTACAGAAGCAGTCAGAAGAAAACCATACTCTGTTGTTCTTTTTGATGAAATCGAAAAAGCTCATCCTGATGTATTTAATATTATGCTTCAAATTTTTGATGACGGACGGCTTACAGATTCAAAAGGCAGAACAGTAGATTTTAAAAATACCTTAATTATTATGACAAGTAATATAGGCTCTGACATAATCCTTGAAAATACTCTTAATTCAATGATTTCGCCTGAACAATTCAATGATACTAAAGAGCAAGTTTTGACAGTATTAAGACAACACTTCAAACCAGAATTTCTGAACAGAATTGATGAAACAATCTTCTTCAAAGCTCTTAATCTTCAACAATTAAGTAAAATCGTTGATATTCAAATGGATTACTTGAGAGATTTACTAAAAGAACAAGAGCTTGAATTTGAAATCACAGATGATGCAAAAGAATTTTTGGCAACACAAGGTTTCAATCCTGTTTACGGTGCTCGTCCGCTAAAACGTGTAATAAGACAAATGGTTGAAAATCCATTATCAAAACTTATTCTTGCTCAAAATTTCTTAAAAGGTGACAAAATAAAAATCGATTTGGATGAAGATAAATTAAATTTTGAAAAAGCTTAAAAAAGTGGGGTTACTTTTCTAACCCCACTGCAACTTTATATAAAATAAACTGTTTTTCACGATTTAAATTATCATAGATTCGATTTATCTCCGTTTTTTATACTTATGAATGGTACAACCATTATGTTCTTTGGTAACGAAGGATGAAAGGTTGTAAAAACATTAATTGATACAAATGGAGCTGCTCCACCAAACACTTGGGGAATGGATTTATTTGAAATAGACTATATGTCAGACGTAGGTTTTGTGTTAGATGGTAATAAAAATTCAGGAACAGCCTGGGATAATCCGACATATGGATGCGCAGCTACAGGTTGGGGATGCGCGTATTACGTTGTAACTTTTGGGAATATGAAATACCTTAGAAAGAAAAAATCTTAAAAAACTCTACGGGCGAAAAATCTTTGATTTTTCGCCCGCTTCTTTATACTTTGTTTAACTATTATGCAAGTAAAGCTTCAACAATTTTTGCATTAGTTTGAGCTCTTTTTACATTTAGTAAGTATTTTTCAACTTGTTTTTCGATTTCGTTTTCTGATACTGTTGTATATTTAACTTCTTCTAAAGAATCTACATAAGCTTTAACTGTTACTAATTCATAATCATTTCTCATAATCTATTCCCCTTTTTAATTTTTCTTTTTATTTGTTTTCCCTTACATTTATATAAAGTATTTTTAGATTTAAAAATTGCCTATTTTTTATCTAAAAAGTATATATTCGTAACATTTCTTAATAATGCACTGTAAAAATTAAAGTTCTCATAAAACTATGCCGATATATAAAATGTAATTAAACAAAACTAATTTTCCTCCTTTTCCCCTACTACTACTAACCTACTAAACGGAACCGAAAGGTTCCTTTTTTATTTGCTAAAAAAAGGCGGCACCAGTCATGGTGCCGCCTTTTTAATAAAATATTATTCTATGGAGTAACTGGTGTGTTTAATGCTGAACCCGCTGCACTTCCGAATCCATTTACAAAAGCTGCAATTGCTGCAATATATAAAACAAATACCGCAAGTACTGCTAAAATAGTCAAGACAACTGATGCGATATATAAATATCCAACCCAGTCAATTCTTTCATAAAGGGCTGAACCATCTTGATGAGTATATTTACCAAGAGCTAACATAAAACCGTCAACAACAGACCAAACCCACATAATAGGTGAAAGCCCAACTAATGATAATACAAACATTACCCAGCCGGTATTTTGTTTACCTGTATAAAAACGGTGAGCACCAAAAGCGCCTAAAAACCAGCACCAAGCCATTGCAGCCATCCAATTTTTACCCTTTAATTGTTCTACATTACAATTTTCCATATTATTTCTCCTTTCTAAATTCTAATGACCAAATGAAAATAGTGACAGAACTGATGTAATACCACCAATTAAAAATGATATAATAATTAGCGCCAGAACAATTAGCCCGCAGCCAGGATTGTAGTTATTAAGTTCTTCCCCTTCTGCATCCACAAATTTATTCAATGCTAAAGATATAAGATCAACTAAAGCCCACAAACCAAAACCGCCAACAGTTAAGAATTGTACAACACCTATCACAATATATCCGGTGTATAATCTGTGGATTCCAAATCCACCTAAAAACAACGCTAATAAAAGTGTTACAATATAAGAACGGCTTCCTTTTGGCTGAGGATTTAAATCATAATCCATACTCATAATATTTCTCCTATTTTTATATTAAAATAATCCTAAAATAATTAGGGACACTATTTTCCACTATTTTCCAGTTGAGCCAAATCCGCCTGCACCACGAACCGTTTCTGTAAGTTCTGTAACTACTTCAATTTTTGCCTGTTCAACACGAGCAATAATCATTTGTGCAATTCTTTCTTGCGGTTGAATTGTATATGCTTCATTTGAAATATTTACAACAGGAACACAAACTTCTCCGCGATAATCTTCATCAATTGTTCCTACACAATTAATCAAAGTTATACCATGTTTAATTGACATACCTGAACGTGGTCTAATTTGGGCTTCATAACCATGTTCCAATTCAATTTTCAAACCCGTAGGAATCAATGTTCTTTCTAACGGTTTTAATTCAATTGGTTCTTCAATTGCAGCACATAAATCCATACCTGCAGCACCTTCAGTTTTGTACTCCGGCAACACCTGATTGTGCGGTAATTTTTCTATTTTTAATACTGTCATAACTCTCTCCTATCTATTCTAACTACAATTTTATTTTACTAATGATTCTAACATATCAGGAATACTTACAGCTTCACGCTCAAGTACATCATTATTAGGCATCCTTTCCAGTCTATTATTTTTTATCTTAGTTTCAAAATGTTTGCAAAAATCACTTATACTATCAGGTAAAGTTTTTACTTTTTTAGAAGATTTTGATGCATTTGATGAAAATGCGCTCATAGTCTTTCCGAAAAAACCTTTATCCATTTGATAAAATATATTTATATGTTTAGACATTTTTACCTCCAACTTATTTTTTATTTTAAAACCCCAACAAAATATTTTTTGCCGGGGCTTTAACTTTTGTTAATTGTAACATTATTTATACAAAATCTCAACTATAATTTATACATTTTTCAGTTCTTCTTCAATTTTTGGAAGAACTTCATCAAGTTTTGAAGCATCTTTCACTCCGCCTTGTGCAAAATTAGGTCGTCCTCCGCCATTAGCTCCTGTTGCTTTTGCAATTTCACCAACTATTTTACCTGCATTTACGCCGCGTTTTACAAAACTATCGGAAACTTTTACTGCAACAGTAGTTTCTCCAGCTAAAACAATAATACTTTCACCTAGCTTTTGTGATAAGAATTCTAAACCTATTTTTATACCCAAAGGTTTTGCAACAACCTTTGATATAAACAATTTACCACCTTCAATATCTTGAGCTCTATCAACAAATGACGCAAATTTATTGCGGGCATTTTCTTCTTCCAATTTCTCAATCATTTTTTGAAGTTCTTTATTTTCGTCAGCCAATTTTTCAACTCTATCAAAGACTTCATTATATTGAGATTTGAATTTAGTAGAAAGTTTATCAATTTCAGCAGATTTTGAATTCAAATAATCAATTGCTGCGTTAGAAACAAGAACTTCAATACGTCTTGTACCAGCGGCAATAGCACTTTCTGATACAATTTTAACAACACGCAAATCGCATAATTGTCTAGCATGAGTTCCGGCACAGAACTCTTTTGAAATGCATTCTTTATCTCGTTCAATAGATACTACACGCACCTCATCCCCGTATTTTTCCCCGAATAATGCTGTAGCACCGGTAAGTTCAGCTTCTTTTATACCCATAACTTTTGTATTAACATTATAACCTTCGCCAATCCATTTATTCATCAGCACTTCTGTTTTCTTAATTTCGTCAGCAGTCATAGCTCTAGAGAATGTAAAATCAAATCTCATACGATTTTCTTCAACCAAAGACCCCGCTTGCTTAACTTCATCGCCAATGACTTTAATTAACGCGGCTTGTAAAAGGTGAGCTGATGTATGGTGAACCCTAATTTGTTCACGACGCGATAAATCTATACAAGCTTTTACAACATCACCGATTACGATCTCACCATTTAAAACTTCACATCTGTGTATATATAAATCATTAACTTTAAATGTAGTTAAAACTTCGGCTTTAAGGTTTTGACTTTCCAAGTATCCGCTGTCACCAACTTGTCCCCCGCATTCAGCATAGAAAGGAGTTTTATCTAATACAATATCAACAAAACCTTCCCCTTCAACTGTTGCCAAAATTTTAGCATCAGGACATTCATTTTCACTATATCCGATAAATTCAGTTGAACCAACTTCCTGTTCAATTTTAGCATATTTAATATCACCGGTAACACTAATTTTTGCAGTTGCAGCTTTTGCACGTTCTTTTTGTTCCTGCATTGCCGCCTTAAAGCCTTCTTCATCAACTTTTAGACCATTTTCTTCTGCAATTTCTTTTGTTAATTCAAACGGGAAGCCGAAAGTATCATAAAGTTTAAACGCACTTTCGCCATCAATATCTTTTTTCGCATCAATAAATTCATCAAGCATTTTATAGCCACGATCAAGAGTTTTTTCAAATCTTTCTTCTTCTTTTTTGATTGTATCAATAACTTTTTGTTTATTTTTAACAAGTTCAGGATAAGCTTCTCCGTAATGTTCAACAATAACATCAACTAATTTATACAAGAACGGCAATTCCATACCTAAGATTTTGCCATGACGCAACGCTCTGCGTAGAATCATACGTAAAACATAGCTTCTGCCTTCATTTCCAGGAATTACGCCATCAGAAATCAGAAAACTTACACACCTTGCATGGTCTGTAATAATACGAAGCGAAATATCAGTCTTATCAGATTTTTTGTAAGGCACTCCGCTCATTTCAGAAACTTTATCCATAATAGGTTTTAAAAGATCTGTTTCAAATGTAGAAGAAACACCCTGACAAACCATTGTAATACGCTCTAAACCCATTCCTGTATCAACATTTTTAGATTCTAAAGGTGATTGGTTGCCTTCTTCATCTTGGTAAAGTTCAGTAAATACGAGATTCCAAATTTCAACCCATCTATCACACTCACAGGTATCAATTCCACAATCATCAGAACACTTATATTGTTCACCTAAATCATAGTGAATTTCAGAACAAGGTCCGCAAGAACCTGACGCACCCGGGGGCCCCCAAAAGTTGTCTTTTTTACCTTTACGTTTAATACGTTCGGCAGGAACACCTACACTTCGCCAAATATCAAAAGCTTCATCATCTGTTTCATAAATAGTAATCCAAAGTCTATCTTTATCCAGTTTCAAAACTTCAGTTACGAATTCCCAAGCCCAAGGAATAATTTCTTTTTTATAGTAATCTCCAAAAGAAAAATTCCCTAACATCTCAAAAAAGGTATGGTGACGTGGAGTTCTTCCTACATTTTCAATATCTGAATCTTTACCACCAGCTCTTGCACATTTTTGACAAGATGTTGCTCTGGCAGGATCATATGGCGACTTAATTATTCCTAAGAATATAGGTAAAAACTGTAACATACCTGCGGTAGTAAGTAAAACAGTAGGATTATCCGGCACTAAACTTGAACTTTCAACAACAGTATGTTGACGTTTATCTTTAAAATAATCTAAATATAATTTTCTAATTTGATTTCCGGTTAGCATAATTTCTTATTTCCTCATAAATTAAATACTCTATAAAAAAATTATACAATAAAAATACCGACCAAATCCTGTATAATAAAATTTTCTTAATTATTCTTTTCTAAGAAATCACATTTACCGGTAATATATGCTGCATCAACTCGGTTCCTGGCACCCATTTTAGATAATATCGCACATACATGAGCTTTTGCAGTATGCTTGCTAATATTTAAAACTTTACCAATTTCAACATTATTTAACCCTTTGCAAAGATAAAATAATACTTCTTTTTCTCTATTAGTTAATATCAATTTTCACCTTTCATTAATTTAATTCCAATAATAATAAACCGGGAGGTTTACTTAAATTTTAAAAATATTTCCAATTTTAAAAAGATTAAATAAATTTTAAAAAATCTACTTGCAAGAAAAATTTTTCGTGTTAATATAAATACACAAGCCCTGGTAGCTCAGCTGGATAGAGCAACCGCCTTCTAAGCGGTAGGTCATTGGTTCGAATCCAATCCAGGGTAGATTTTTAAAAGAGGGCTTTAAGCCCTCTTTTAGCATATGTATGTTTACTGATTTGTATTTTGAATTATAACTTGTTATCAAGTTTATCTCCTATCAAAATTCCAGAATCTCGTTATCGTCAGGAACTACTACATTATTCAATTTCAAATTTACAATATCATCTCTTGTAACCGTTAAATGACTTACAGTATCCATATGGCTTGCAACTATTATTGCATTTGGAGAATAATCTGATATTGCTTTAATATCATCACAATCCATAATTATTTTTTCGCCAGTAACGGTAGTAGCTCCGCAAGCATTTACAATAATTACATCCGGATTATATTTGTCTAATGCGCACTTTACTTCCTTACAGAAAATTGTATCACCTGCCAAATAAAAAGTCTTTTCATTTTCGGATTTAAAAACTATACCCATTGAATCATAAGGCATGCCAACCTGCTCGCAAAGCGGTTTTATCACCTCACGTCTTCCATGCTGGCAGTCTGTTTTATATAATTTTATACCCGCAAAATCAGACACTTCCTCAATAATTCTTACATCATTAAAGCCTAAGTTTCTGATAATATTAAAATCATCTTTTGATTGAACAAAAAACGGAATATTTTTATTTAAGGCTTTTGCTGCAAACTCATCCCAATGGTCAGGATGGTAATGCGTTAAAATCACAGCTTCAACATCAACAATTTCTTCAATTGGAATCGGCAGCTCAACTCTTGGCTGCCTTATATGTGAATTTACACCTGCCTCAAAACCTTCCATATAGTCTTTTGGCATAAGCCAAGGGTCAATTAAAAACTTTTTATTATTGTAAGTTATAATTATTGTTGCGTTTCTTATTTGATGTATTTGCATGATTTTTCTCCTTTATGATATAAATTAGCATATAAGATGATTTTTTAAAGAAGGCACTTAAAAGTATTGTAGTTACTTCAAGGAAACTATTCAACAACATCACGAATAATATTACGCCAAACATTGACCCTATATTCTAAAGCCCGCTTACTCATTTTTTTATAATATGGTTTAAAATTATCATCTAATAATAAAGCTTCTTCATATTTTTGTTTGAGAAAAAAACGGTTTCGATAAATTTGTGAAAATTTAACCCCGGCAACTCCCAACATTTGCATTTCAAAAACAGGTTTTGATAATGACTTATACATAACATTTTTTACACCCTTAGATGTTTGCAAATGTATACAATTTCGAAATACATCTTCTTGAAAAATCTGTATACAAGAATCCAATGTATTTTTAAAATCTAATAACAAATTTCGCCTTTTATCCGAGGTTAAAAAATTTTTAGATTGTATTATATAAGATTTAATAAAATCTTTCATATTTCCGTTATAAGAATCAAAATTTTCTTGTAAAGCTAAAAAACGAATAAGAAATTCTGCCTGTTCACCTTTTTCTACACCTTCAAACACCTGCCTAAACGCTTTATAAGACATCATTTCTTCTATTAAATTTTTCAAATCGGTATTTTCATAATAATTAATACCATTATCAAGCTTATCACCAGAACCAAAATTAAGACGTTTATAATAATTGAGAATAGATTCCTGTTTTAAATTATGGTTACATATAATATATAAATCATAACTTTTAATTTGCTTTTTATATTCAGCAGGTAAATCTGAATACTTAAAACCATTTAAATGAGATAAAATTTTAAGATTTTCTAACTTTAAAGAATCATTTATAAAATTATAAATAGAACAAATCCTTTGATATCCATCAATAATATATTCTTTTGAGCCCTCAATGCTTGTCATAACAGAAGCCGCAGGCCAATTTAATAATACTGACTCTATAAATAAGCCCGCTTTTTCTATATTCCAAGTATATTTTTTCCTTATGTATTCAGGACTTATAACATATCGTTCACACTCAAAAAATTCCTCTACAGATAAAGAATAAAAAGTTATATCAGAACTTTTTTCACTATTATTTTCTATATTTATTGATTTAGCACTCATATATTAGTTATTATACCTTTATAAAAATAAAGGCGTGATGAATATTAAGAAATATAATTCTATTCATTAATAATATTTTTAATAATATCCTGCCACTTTTTAATCCTTTTTGCTGTAAGCTTATTATTATTTTTAGTATTAGGAATCATATCCGGATTTTTAACCATAAGACTTATGTATCTTTCTTTTATTTCTGTGGAATATCTATTAATACCAGCCAAATCTACATCCGCAAAACCAAGCATTTGCATATCAAAAACCAGTTTCGAAAAGCCGCCAAAAGCGTATTTTTTACCATTAATTGGTTTATCTAAGATTTCAATATTTCTAAATGCAAATTGCCCAAAAACAATTTCACAGGCATTTATACAATCAACAAATGTATTTTCATAAGTTTTAACACATTTTTTAAATTCAGATTTACTTAAATCATTTAACGAATTCCTGTCTTCATAATGTTCATTTATTAAAGAGTTCATACTTCCTTTATATTTATCCAACTTATCATACAGTGTAAAGAAACGAACAGTTAATTCTTCACACAAAAAGCGCTTGGTATTATAATTTTTCATTATTTTTTGAAAACTCTCATCTTTTGCAAGCTCTTTTATAAAATCATTATATTGACCACCATAAATACAATTTCTGATTTCTTGAGCATTAAGCCTCATTCCACCAGTATTAAACCTTCTAAAAACATCATATATAACTTGTTTACTGACTATATTTTTCAAAGAAGTTATTTGAATCGCATATTGATTTATTAGATTTTTATATTCTTTTGGAAGCTCAAAATAATTCAAGCCATTTAAAAACGGTAACCGCGGCAAACCTTTTAAACGAAAAGTATTATTATAAAAATTTTTTATCGTCTTTAGTCTTTGTTGACCATCAATAACAGGTTCTTTCCCACTATCAAGAGTAATATAAGTATATATGGAAGGAATAGGCAACCCCAGCAAAATTGTTTCTATTAAAAGACTTGCTCTCAAATCATCCCACACATAAACTCTTTGAAAATCCGGTTGAAGCACAAATCGTTTTGACGCCAAAAAATCTTCAACCCTCATTTGATAAGTACCTATCTCCACTTTCATCTTCTTCAAATCATCAAAATTATTAATTTCATCGTTATTCATAATTCCTCCATTTCTATTTTATAGTTGGGCGCCTACATGACTTTTTCTTGTATAATATATCAAAAAAAATCATTAATGCAATCCCTATAAATTATCATTTTTAAAGGATTTCCCGTAATCATATAATAAAACACAGAAACAGTCGATTAATTTCAACCCCAATACTTATATATAATTTATTCTTTTTTATATCTATAAGGAGAATGATTTTCATCTTAAAACTAGTTTAAATATACAAGAAAGGAGAAATTATTATGTATTACAATGTTTTAAAAGCTAAAGATTTAGCAGAATTAGACAATGATAAATTGTTTAGAAAAGAAGTTTTGATGCAAAACAACGATAGTTGCTTTGATATTATTGCAATAAAAAAAGATGAAATTATCGATACACATACAGCAGCAGCAGATGCCGCAGTTTATGTTTTAGAAGGTGAAATCGAAATACACTTTGATGCTGAAAAATTCAAAGTTGAAAAAGGCGAACTTTTAATGTTTAAAAAAGACACTCAACATAAAGTTTATGCTAAAAAAGATTCTAAATTCTTTTTAATAAAAATCTAAGTCATCTAAAAGCAGCGCGGGTATAAATACCCGCGCCGCAACTATATTATAAAACTTGAGGACAACTTTCAAAAATATCTATTAAACGTTTATCATTTGGGAATTTTTTATATAACTTTTTAAAATATTTTTTTATAGATTTCAAATTAGGCTTCATCCACTGAATATATTTTGGAGTCGTAAAAAAGCTTACAAAATAATAAAGACTTTTCTCATAATCTTTTATATCATAATACGCAAAAGCCAAAAGCATTTGCCGACCACCAAGATCATCCATATCAACATCCAAAAGTTGTTCTAATAATGTAATAACTTTATTGTAATCACGTATTTTTCTTGGTTGATTAGAATACATCATAGCTTCATAAAAAATTGTCCACGGATCATTTGGTTCAAGTTCAATAATTTTTTTGGTGAGAAGCTCCGCTTCTTGATATTTTTTTACTCGTTGAAGAAGTGATATTTTATAAATAAGTAGAATATAATCATCAGGAAATTTCATTAAGGATTCATCTAACAAATCCATAGCTTTTTTATACCTGTTTTTTTCGTACAGAGCAACAGCATACGCTTGATAATATTCGTTATCTATATTTCCACCTGCAAGCTTATACCCTTTTTTAAACCATTTTAAAGCTTCATCATTATTATCACGCATCATATAAAGATACCCAACTCGTGAATACATATCAATTTCACGACATCCATACTTTTCTGCCATCAAAAAAGGATCAAGAGCACTTGCATCTTCGCCTGCTTGAAAATATGCAAAACCTTTACGATAATATCCCCAAAAATCGGTTTTATCAAGAAATATATATTTATTTGCATACTCAACCCCCTTATCATGCTGTTGAAGCATGCTATAACAATATGACATCTCATAATACAGCGAAGCAAAAGATTCAACCATAGTTTCAGCTTTTTTATAAAATTTTAAAGCATTCAAAAAATCCTGACTACGGTAATATATATATCCTTTCCAATGGTATGAGTAACCATCTTTAGGATCTAGTTCAATTGATTTTGAAGCATATTCTACAGCTTTCAAAAAATTTTTTTCCTGCTCTAGATAAATTTCAGAAATACTTCGATAAATAATAGGGATATCACAGTTATATTTCTCAGCTTCCAAAAAATATTTTAAGGCTTTTTTCGAATCTTCCTTCGCACAAAAATATCTACCCAAAAGCGAATATGGAAATCCATATTCTTTGTCCAAGTCAATTGATTTTTGAGCATATTCTTTTACTTTTTCATGCTTTTGATAATACCCGTAAAGCCAAGCCATATTCGCAAACATCACAGCAGATTCATAACCTTGTATTTCTGCTGCCTCAAATTTCTTTAACGCAAGCTCATTCTTATCTTGATTATAAAAATACATCCCCTCATTAAACAAACCAAATCCACGATTATTAGTTTTAACCGGTTCTTTTTTCTTAAAATCTTTATTAAATTGAATTATTTTGCCGTTTCCCAAATTTTATACCCCAACTATTTAAAATAACCCTCCCGTAAAAGAGAGGGTTAAAAATTCTTATTGAGCACCGTTTAATAATCCGTATGCTGCATCCCAGCCGCTCATACCACCGCGGGTTTTAAATTTTTTCAATTGAGAAGTACTTGTTGATTTCGCTTTTGCTTGGGCTTTTGTATTTTTTGCGTCTATTTTTTTATTAGCTTTTCTTTCTGTAACAACAGGTTCTGCGTATGCTAAAAAGTTTCTGTACTCATTACATCCGTATCCTGCTTTAACTTTAGCCGGATAAGCATAGCTTATATAATTATAAATACTCATAGCTCTATCTGCATTTGCAGGTTTACCTTGAATAGTTTCCCAGTAAGTACCTGTTTGTTTTGTTAGAACAACAATAATTGCTAACGGATTATAACCTGCGTTTACCATTAAATCAGCAGCAATAATATCAGCTTCTTTTTCTTCTTTTGAAGTTTTTAAATTTGACATAATTGTTGAAGTTGTTTCATTAGTTGAGGCATTAGAATCAGCTTGAAGTAAACTTACTAATTTACCTTTTGAAGCGTGACCGCTAATAATATGTCCTAATTCATTTGCAACTACAGCCGCAACTTCACTGTCATTTCCGGTATATGTAAGTTCTTCAGTTGATACATTTACAGTTTTATTTGTAACATAATTTGAATTATCAACAGCACCTGATACTACCATAAATTTTACATTAGAAGACGGAATTCCACTCTTAGTTAATAAAGCGGCACCAACAACCGGTACTCTATCAGTTGCTTTAAATGTTGCAGCCTGTGACGGAATCACGATTGATACTGCAATAAAAAGAGATAATAAAACTTTTTTCATACTTTTTCTCCTTATCTAATACACATCAACATCATATAACAAAATATCATTTTATTAAAGAATATGATAAAATAAATTTATGAATACAGAAGTTTTAATATCCGAAGCAACAAAAAAAAATTGGAAAAGACTTAATATCGACTCATCAGAATTAGGAAACCGCCTATCAAAACGAGCCAATAAAAGGTTTTCACAAAAAACTATTGTCCCTGTTGAATACTTCTCTAATCGTAAAAATATAAAAATTTTAGAAGAAATATTAGCTCAATCAACAGATATTAAAACTACGATATATTCTCTTGCCCTGAATTTACTAAAAAGATCAAAATCTAAAAACCCATATATTCCTACGATTTTAGATAATTTTCACTCAGGCAAACCGAATGAAAAATTACTAAAACTAAACCTGCCGCAAGATGAAAAAGATTTTTTAGGAATTGTATACCAATCACTATTATCAGAAGGAACCAAAAATCAAAAAGGTTCATATTATACCCCGCAAGAAATTATTAATGAACTTGAAATTAATCCATCAACGGATATGAAAATTTTAGATCCCTGCTGCGGAACAGGAAGTTTTTTACTTTATGCGGCAGATAAAATAAAAAATCCAAGCAACATTTTTGGTTATGATCTTGATGAAACTGCCTGTTTTATTGCGAGAATTAATCTTATCCTAAAATATAAAAATATAAATTTCAGTCCTAATATTTTCAACTATGATTTTCTTTTAACAGGTAATTTACAAGAAAAATTTGATATTATTATTACAAATCCGCCCTGGGGTGCAGTTACAAACAATATTTATAAAGACAAATTCCAACAGATAAAATCCGGAGAAACATACTCTTATTTTATCATTAAATCTGAACAATATCTTAAAACTAACGGGCAGATGTTTTTTGTATTACCGGAATCTATTTTAAATGTAAGAGTTCACAGTGATATTAGAGAATTCATTTTAAAACACTTTAAGATATCCAAAATAGATATCAAAGGACAAGCATTTTCAGGGGTACTCAGTAATATCATATGCCTTGAACTAATAAAAACAAAAAACAATAAAAAAATTACAATAAAAAAAGAAAATAAAACTTATCAAATTCATCAAGATTTTTATACCCAAAATACTAACTTCAACTTTTCTATATTAGACAACAAAGATGCTGAAATTCTAGAAAAGATTTATTCTATACCTCATCAAAAGCTTGATGAGAATAGTACTTGGGCTATCGGTATTGTAACAGGGAACAATGCAAAATATATTTCTGATGACCCGAAATTTGGAGAAAAAATATACTCCGGCAAAAATATAACCTATGGAAAGATTTCCGACTCAAATAAATATATTAACTATGATCGCAAAAATTTTCAACAAACAGCTCCAGATAAAATTTATAGAGCAAAAGAAAAACTTGTTTATAAATTTATCTCTAAAAAACCTATTTTTGCATATGACAACAAACAAAGACTATTTCTAAACAGTGCTAATATTTTAATTCCAAAACTTAACGGATACTCAATAAAAAATGTAATGAATCTATTAAATTCCGAACTATTTAAATTTATCTACTTAAAAAAATTCAATGAAATCAAAATTTTAAAAAATCATCTTATGGAATTTCCATTTCCGATATTAACTACTAACACAGATAGTCTTACGGATGAAAATATATATGAAATGTTCAAATTAACTCCACAAGAAATTAATCATATCAAATCAGAACTTTTAATATATAATTAATTCTGAAAAAAAGGATAAAAAAATGCAAGAAAAAATACAACAAATTTTAGGTAAATATAACGATAAAGAAAGTATTTATAAGCTTTCTGAACTATATGATAACATCACCTCACAAAAAGATATTGAAGAAATCGAAAAATTTTTATCAAAATTGTTAATTCCATATAAAGATGGCTCAATTGGTCTGGCTCAATTAAACCCGATAGCCGGAGATATTGAACACAATGCAAAAAAAGTTGTTAAATATATTAAACATGCTGAAAATATAGGACTTGATTTAGTTGTATTTCCTGAACTTATTCTTATGGGATACCCTATTGAAGATACAATAGACAGACACCCGGTTATTGTTGAAGAAAACGTAAGATGGTTAAAAGCAAATTGCAAAAATCACAACAAAAACAACGCAATTGTAGGATTTGTAGAACCAAGAAAATACGACAATGTGACAGGTAAAAAATATTACAATTCTGCAGCGGTTATTGGAGAAGGTAAAATATTAGGCATTATTAGAAAATCACTTCTTCCGACATATTCAGAATTTAATGACTACAGATATATTGAACCTTCACCGGTTGTTGGTTCACAAAGTGCTGATACTCTTGGATGTTTTTCTGAAGAAAAAATAGAAAACTGTACAAAAACAAATCTGATAAATAGTAAAAAATATGCAGTTTCTATCTGCGAAGACTGTTGGAATAACAAAGAATTTTTTAATGATACAACTCTGTATTCACTTGACCCGATTGAGGAATTATCAAAAGAAAATCCCGATGTTTTGATAAACTGTTCAGCATCCCCGACACGCGCAAAAAAAGAACAATTAAAACACAATATGCTTTCATTTATTGCTCAAAAATATTCAACTCCAATTGTTTATGTTAATCAAGTCGGAGCAATTGATAACAGTTCCTTTGACGGTTCAAGCCGAGTTTTTGACAAAGACGGTAAACTATTAGCACGGGCAAAATCATTTAAGGAACAATTTCTTATCGTAAATCCACACAAAAATTTAGGTAAAGTTTACCCGCTTACAAGAGGTCTTGAAAAAACACTAACCGAAGCAAAAGTCTATACTCTGGAATACGAGCCGGATTTAGAAAGGACTTATAAAACAATAATTCAAGGTATCAGTGATTATTTTAACAAAACAGGATTTAAACGAGCAGTATTAGGACTATCAGGCGGACTTGATTCAACAATTTGTGCAGTACTGTTAGCTGATGCAATTGGTGCTGAAAATGTTTTTGGAGTAAGTATGCCATCAAAAATTACAAGCAAGGAAAGTAAAACCGATGCAGAGCTTCTTGCAGCAAACCTCGGAATAAATTTTACAGAAGCTTCAATAAAAGAAATGGTTGAAACGACAAACAATTGCCTGCAAAAACTATTTAAAACAGTTGAATCACAATGGGATTGTCGCTATAAACAATCCTTCACTCAAGATAATATTCAAGCTCGTTCCCGTGCAATGTTTTTATGGGGCATCAGCAATGAATTCGGGAATTGTTTACCTATTGCAACTTCTGACAAATCTGAACTTTATATGGGTTACGCAACAATAAACGGTGATATGTCAGGCGGGTTTGCTCCAATAGCAGATGTTCCTAAAACCAAACTTTTTGCACTTGCTCGATGGCTAAACGAAAATCGAGAAGTTAAAAACGCAATTCCGGAAGCAATTATTCTAAAAAAACCCGGAGCAGAACTTGCAATAGACCCAAAAACCGGCAAACCGCTAATTGCAGAAGATGCGCTTATGCCTTATGAATTTTTAGACGAAGTTATTTGGCGTATCGAAAATAAAAAAGAACATTATTATGATATGCTAAATTCTGAATTTTTATATGAAAAGAAAAACACTGTTTCACTTGAACAAAAGAACAATGGCTTGATAAATTCTACCGCAGAATGTCTACAGCACTTTACAAATGGTCTATATTACCACCATCTGTTATTGTTGATTCCCGTTCAATAAACAAGTATGATTATAAACAGCCTATAACATCTTCAAGAATAAATTATAAAGGATTAAGCGAAAATGAAATAAAAAGCAAAATTTCATCATTTTTGTAAGATGTAAAGGATTATGAAGGGCTTTTAGCCAGCTATATCTAGATAGACAAAATAGTAAAATTATGATTAAGGTAAATATAATATTTTATGATATTATGTTCTCAAGGGAATTTAAGAGTAATGCTAAGATTTAAGATTTTGGAAACAATGTATAAACAATCCCCTATGGATTTTTATACAAAGAATCAGAACAGTACAATAATAAAGTCAATAAACAACACTTCCTTAGGCTATAAATTCGATAAACTATTCACAGAAGAAGATATCGAATTTGTTTGGCAGCAAATCAGGATTCATAAAAGATTCTCTGTAATTTTTATATTTATCTTGTTTATTGTTTCACTATATGAATTTATTTTCCCGAAATTTTCATTTTTCATCAACAATAACTGGTACCTAAACGCTATAATAATCCTTGCTATAATTTCCTTTGTATCATTTGGAATGACTGTAATTTGTACTGCTTTTTTTGAAAGAAAACTAAGAAATAAATTTGGTTGTTTTGAAAAAACTACCTTTATTTCATCAAAAGAAATTGATCAAAAATATTATAAAATTTTCAAGTTAGAATTAACTAAATTAATCATTGCAATAATATTACTAACATCAAGTTTTACTTTTATTTCTCCATCCGGAATAACACAAAAGCTTATAGAAAAAGAACGATTTAATGAAGTTATAAAATTTACAACAATTGGTTCTAGAATTTTTCCTATTGCTCCACATTGGTATTCAATAAGAGGCTATGCTTATTTTCAGATTGATGAATATGAAAAAGCTATAGCAGATTTTGATAAAGCTTATAAACTTGAAGCTGACGGATTAAATATTATGAATTTTGATAACAAAATTTTTGTCAGGTACCACATGAAAGATTACAAAACTGCATTAGAAGATTTTGACACTGAAATTAACAATGCAAATAATGACAATAGCCGAGATCAATTTATGTGGGATAAAGCTCAATTTTTATATAATATTAAGCGATACAACCAAGCCTTGGAACTTTATAATGAGTTAATTATCAATGCTGAGCAAGATAGAATATATCTATTAAAAGATAGACTATATATGGAAAGAGCGCAGGTTTTTAAAAAACTTGGGAAATTTGATTTAGCTCAACAAGATATTGAAACAGCAAATTCCGAAGATGACACAAACAAAAATATTATTCCTAAACCAGTGCTTATGCTTGATGAAGAAACATTTTATTCTTATTAGTTTATTTTAAGTCTTTCAATTTGACATTTATATCATTTGAGTTTAAATTTCCTTCAACATCTACCTTAAAAATCGCTTCCTCATAAGGGTGAGCTTTAATTGGTGGAATCATATTAACTTTGTTTTGATATAAATTTTTAGTACGCTCTACTTTAAAAACTAATCTATATAAAATACTTAGCGGAATCTTAAAAATTTTAATTTTCTTTTCTGCAACCCGATTATGTCGTCCCCAAATACACAGACTGCCAATTTCAGTTGCAATATTATAATATCCTTCAATAAACATAGACAAATAATCACTCTGTGAATAAATTTTTACATCTTCCACATCATTATTATGTAAAATAAAAGAACCACGAAGATCAGAATAAAAAATATTAGGTTTAGAAAAATCAATATTAGTAATCTTCGATAACGTAAACTTAATAGGTTTATTCAAAAAAAACAGCGCTTTTTTGAATTTTGACGGGCGATTAAAGATAAACTCTTTGGAACCCAGTTTAGGCAAAAAGCCATCCTGGATAGCAAAATTAGCGTGAGCTTGAATATCATTAAGTTTATTCTTTGTTATAAGGTGAAGAGTTGCAAATCCTGTTCCCTCAAATTGATTTGGGAGGTTAAAGATTTTTGTTGCAACTTCATTAGAATCAATTTCTGAAGCTAAAAAATGAATATTTGAATTATGACAAATTACATCATACTTACCTTTAGCACTCAGTGTACCATTTGCATATTCTATTTCAGGAATAACAAATTTTACAATATCATTTTTAAGATTTCCTAAAATTTCAACATCATGAAGATAAAACTTTGAGTGTATTATTTCTCCAACTCTTAATCTTCCTTGTTTTATTTCAATATTATAATCTTTTTTATTATGTTCGTGCTTTTTATTCTTACCTCCTGTATAAATAGAATTAGTATTTCCGCGTTTTAAATAATATTTTTGTAAGTAAATATCAATATCATTTACAAGCAAACCGTTATTAAAATCATTATTTGCGTTGAATGACAGACTTATCGGAGAGTCAAAAAATTCTCCTTGCGCATTTATTTTTACTAAACTATTTGATGCAAAAATATTTATTTTATCCAAATACAAATAATCTCTATGGCGGGTATTATATACATTTAAAGTTCCTATAATCGAGTTTTTAATAAAATCATATTTCAAATCAGCATCAAAACTACCATTATCTAAAAAATCCTTCAAAAAAGGTTTAACTACAATAACAGGAATTTTATCATTTGTTTTCAAAATTAAATAAGATGGCTTATAATGCCCTTGTTCTTTTGTAAATAAACCACCTCCCGATAATAAAAGATTTCTCCCATTATCCAAAAATTCATATTTATAATCTTTAAGAAAAATTTTATCACCTTGCTTTAATGTATGAGCACTAATTTGTCTGTATTTTTCACGATTATCAAGATTACCATAAATACTTATCAAATCATTACCGGGTTTTACTCCAAGAATATAATTTATATTAACACTTTTTCCTTTAACTGTGTATTGAACTTTAGCATCCGCAGCCCCTTTAATTTGAACTGGCTTGAAATACTTACTTGTAAATTTATTTGTCAGCTGAGAATGAACATTTCCGAGAACCTTCACATCATCTGTTGCAACCCCATCAATATAAACATCCGCATAAACAGGTTCATTCCCAAATATTCCGTTAGTTTTTGCTTGCATTCTTCTATCATTAAAGTTAAAAATAACTTCAGGTAATACAACCGGAATCATAAACTTTGAAAAATCAGCACGTAAACCGTGAGTTATACACCTGCCTTTTACTCCTTTTTTAGAAAACTTTAAATCAACATCCATTTTCCCATCAAAATTATGAAAATTTTCAATGAAATTTTTCTTACCCGGATGCTTCAATCTATAAAAAAAAAGAAAGGCTTTTTCCAACTCCTCTACAGGTAAATCTCTACCATACATATGTAAATTCTTGAATTCTCCTGACACATAAAGTTTGGACCGGCCAAAATCTATTGATAAATCATCAAGATATAAAGCATCAGTATAATAAATAAAACCTTCTTTTCCAATATACACAGGCTGTTTTGAATAAACACTGTCAAAACATGCTAAAAAGCCGCAAACTATACCTTCTGCTGTTTTTTTAGAGATTAAATCAGTAATTTTAACCGTTGAATTTCCATCCAGTTTTACAAAAATATTTTTAATATTCAATATTGGGAAATACCCTAAATCAAAAGAATTCTTTGAAGATTTTCTATCCTGCCTTTCGACAAAATCTCTAATTTCCGTAAAATCAATATATATTTTTTCAACATTTAGCAATTTTGGCTTTATTGATAAAACATTTGACTTATATAATAATGAATCAACGCTAATCACATCTTTACCTAAATCATTTTTGGATACTACATCTTTTACTCTGACATTAAATGATAAATTTGGATTGGTAGTAAACTTAAGTCCATTAATCTGTACTGGGAAACCTGTTTTTCGAGCTAATATATTTTCATATTTTTTTACCATAAATCCCGAATTCATAATTACAGGAAATCCAAATAGCAAAAACATATAAAATATAACTGATGCTAAAACGACAGATACAAAAAAAACATTTAATTTGGAAAATTTCATAAAACCATTTTAACACAATAAAGCGCCGGAGCAATAGCTCCGGCGCTTTAAAAATTTTATTTTTCCTTTTTAAATTTATCTTTAAATTTATCAATTAAAGATTTTTCTTCTTTATTTTCATCAACTGTCACCTGGGTAAGTTGTGCGGCTTGTTCAGCCCTTAGTTTTATAATTTCATCTACAGATAATCCTTCTTCTCCGACTTCCGGAATAGGTATTGTATCAACAAATTCCTGTGCACTTTCAATTTCTGAATTTAGGGCAAGCCACTTGAATGATTTAATCATTTTTAACGGTTTTCTTGTATCGCCGCGAAGTACGATTTGGAATTTTGTAGCATAATCATCGGATTTATCTTCATGAAGCTCAGGAATGGATTTCATTTCTTCTTCTGATATTGCTTCACAAAATATTGCAAAAGTTTTCGCTGCAACAATATTTAAGCCCGGAGTGTTTTTTATTAAATTAACAGGATTTATATTTGCCAACGGTCCCAAATTATCAGAAAAAGCAGAAGCCAACTTACCGCGTAATTTTAAATCCGCACTATTATCAATAAGCCCAACTTTTCCTGCTATATACATAGACATAACATTACCCTGTGATTTTATCGGAGAAATATCCGCAAATCCATCCTTAAATGTTAAATGTCCAAACAGTGAATTAAAATGAGAAGTATCAATTGTCACTATATTGGTAATAATTGACCCGATTGTTGATGAGAAAAATGCATTTTCTCTAATATTTTCTGCCATTAGGAAGTTTTCAAACTTACCAAAAGGACCTAACTGCCCGTCTTTTACATTAAAGTCGACAAATCCTTTTAAAGTTTTCATCTGCTCTTCCGGAGTAACACCTTTTAATGATATATCAGCAATGAAATTTAAATTACCAGAAAGTGTATCTTTCATTTCCATTACATCAAGCAGAATTTTTTCTACATCAAAGTTTCTGCCGCTAACCCTTGCGTTAAGTTCTGTTGTCGCAAGGTTCATAGATACATCACCTGAAGCATTTCCATTCATTGTATATGTTCTTAGGTTATTTAAATAAAAAATATTTTTAAATAATGAAATCCTGCCTGTTGTATTTTGTGCAGAAATATTTCCTGTGACAATTCGACGAAAATTAACAGAGCCTCTTAAAATTTCGACAGGAATAACCGCCGGAGATGAAACAACAGAATTATTTCCAGACGGCAGAACCTTCATTGCAGCATCTGATACTTTCATTAATTTATCTACATCAACTAATCTTGAATACGCTCTTACATCTGCCAATCTGGATTGTGATAATAAATTCCAGTTAGACAAAATATTTATATTAAAATCGGATCCGTTTGATATCAAGTCACGAATACTAACTCTAACATCACGAGATCCAAGATTTGCACTAATATCACGTACGGTTGTCAACAATTCCGGAATTCTTAAATTTCTTACATAAAAATTACCATCAATTTTTAATGCGTTAAGATATCCAAAAAGATGTAACTTTCCTCCTACAATAAATTTGGATTGTGGGAATATACATATTGTACCATTTAAATCATTTTTAACATTAAGCTTAAACAAATTAATAAACGGTCTTGAATTTAAATGAGATACCATTGCTCTTACACTTATAATTTCTCTTGCATTTAACAAATTCAATGCAAGATTATCTCTAAACTGTGCATTAGGTTTTCTCAAATAAAGCCCCGATTTATAAACTTTAACAACATCTCCACTTTTTTCAACCAGCAATTGCATCAAAAGCTGCTTACCAACAATTTCATCAATTCTTACAGGTGTGATATAAAAATCAGCACTAGATAACATTTGAACAACAGCTTTTAATTTATCACCTTTAGTTTCGATTTCAGCCTTAACAGGAAGCGAACCTTTTGAATCTAGAAACGGAGCTGCAGCATCTCCAGCCAAAATTTTTAAATCAGAATCAGCTAAACTTCCTTTCAAAGAAGCTTTAAACTGTGGATGTGAAATATAATTTGCTAACTTTCCGCTAAATGTTAATATTGAATTTCTGTTTAATCTTATATCAGAATCCCTTATTATAATATCTTTATTATCAATATCTGCAACAAGCAACTCATCTGTTATAATAGATTTCGTTGCAGGAATATTAAACTTAAAATCTTTATTTTTAAATTTACCCCTGATGACTCCTGATTTATTCACAATACCAAAACGAGCAAGTCTGTTTGATATGACAAAATTTCCACCTCTATCATTCAAAATAAAATCTTCAAGATCAGCCTTACAAAGGGCTGCAATATCTTTTATTTCACCAACAACTTTAGCATTTAATGTTAAAAAACCGGAACGTAAATTATAAGAATTTTTAATCTCGCGTGGAGCAAAAGCAAGATATAAACCAGGAAGCGGAATTCTTTTTGCCTGAATATTAACATTCGCAGATGAATCAGAATCAATTTTCCCCGAGATATTAAGTGGTTGATTATTAATTAAAACATGTGTATTGTTTACTTCAAAAGTATTATCATCAAACAACAAATTTGCATTGATATTATTAAATATCAACCCTATATTTTTATCATAAATATTGCCGTCACAAATGATAAATTTGCCGTCCGACTCCATATCCTCAAAATTTGTTTTAAAACGAAAATCAGATAACAAATATCCACTTGCGCTCATATTAGCAATATCATTTTTTATATGAATAGTATCCATATAAGCCTTTAAAATCGTCAAAACATTTGAAAAATGAATTTTTGTAGATTTTAAAGAAATATCTGCTGATGGTTTTTTACTATAATTAAATTTTGCAACAAAATCTAAATATTCACTGTCTGTAACAAAGAAATTTGAATCAATTTCGGATTTATAACCATTTGCCAAAAATTTAAAATATGAATGAGGAAGTTCCAACCCTGATAATGTAATCGTCGTATTATCAACATTTAAAAAACCTTTTGCCCAAATTTTATTATCTTTTTTATTTGGTCTGATTTTTAGTTTTGTATTAATATCAGATTTCAAATTGTAATCACGATATATTTCAACAGGATTTACAAACGGAAGCGCAAAAACAGCTTCATCATCTTCCTCTACCGTAGATGATTTAAACTCCGGAACAAATGTGTTTACATCAATATTTGCAGTAATATTTACATCTTCATCACTTAAAAATTGTGCATTCGTTTTTAATTTTGCGACCTTACCATTAAAGTATCCGGCATTTAACTTTTCACCCTTCAATGTAAGTTTATGAGCTGTTTTTACATCATTAATAACAATTTTATAATTTTTCAATTTTACAGAAGGCACAAATATTTTTACCTTTGAAATATCAACAGGCAACGTTTGAGCTTCATCAGCCATAAGCTTTGGTGGATTTAATCTGCGTTCTTCACGCTGCTTATTTACCAAATCTTCATAAACCTTTGCTGCTTTAAATTTTTGTCCGTCAAGAATTTCAATATTCAATTCCGGATCTTCAACATCAAAAGCAGAAATTCTAACACTTAGTCTTAATAATGCAGGTAAAAAAATCTTACTTTTTACAGAATTTGTAGAAAATAATATTGAATCATCCGGCAATTTAACCTTTAGATTTTTTACTTTAACACCAGCTTCTAAAAGCGGACTTGTAACTAAATTTACACTATCAAAATCAACAGTTAAACCTGAATTATCCTTTACAATCTGTTGAATCTGAGGTTTATAAGAATTAATATTAACCAAATATGGTACTGCCAAAAAAACTAAATATATACATAACAAGCCTGTCAAAAATACATACCCCGTTATTTTCAAAAATTTATTCATATACCCTCCGTGTAAATTTGTTTACTAAGAGTATAAAATAAACATGCTCCTTAATCAGAAAACAACTGCATGAATTTACAATAAGAAATATTATTTTACTAAGAAGTTATATTGTTGAAATAAAGCCTCTAAGGCTTCTTTTTCACTGTTAGAAATTTTATTAAAAACAAATATAGTATCTCTTGAAGGATCAATCAAACAAAATGCACCACAATACTTAAGCAATTCTTTATATGCATCTTTATCATATTTCAAACGATAATCCGCTTTCAAGTTATCTCCATACACAATAAGATTAAATGAATCAGAATACATATTAACCTGTTCTCGAACTTTGGAATAAAACGACATAAAATTTAAAGAACTTTCTTTGACCTTTTTATCAGGTGAAAATATCAAGACTGAAAATTTTGGTTTTGATTTATAAACAACAGAAAAATCTTTGTTATGGTTAAGAAAATCTTTAACATAATTAGGCATTATATATACCGAATATCTTACATTGTTATTTTTCAAATAATTTGCAAGTATTGGCGGGATACTTTGAGATGTTATAGTTTTAAAATATTCATAATGTTGACCTGTTCTTGTTTTAGAAAACATATATAAATCTTGCAAAGAAAATATTGCAATTATAAAAATAACTAAAAATAAAACAAAATGTTTCATAATAACCCAACCTTCAAAACTAATTATACCAAAAATTTCAATAAAAAAAAGAGCCTGCAAATGAGGCTCATTGGAATTAAGAATAGCTGGAAGTATGAAAAAGATTAATTATATTAAACCTTATAAATAAATTTATACTATTAACTAAATGGGTAAATATTTTCAACAAAAATTTATACTTGAAATTTTACATAAATTACCTGTTTGTGGTATTGTTTTAGATATAAAAAAAGAGGTAAAAGTATGGTCATAAAAAAAAGATATATTTGGGCTGTAATTGCAATAATTGCATTAACATTGTTTTTCTTTAGCATATCAATTACCCCGGATAAATCAAAAATTGATATAGATTCACAAATACCAAGAATCGGGCAAAAATTGTGGACCTATAATATGAATAAGCACGAATGGCGCAAACACTCAGATAACGATGAAGATACATCAAAAGAAGAAATCATTCTTCAAATGCAATTCCCGGAAGGTAATGGTGGATATACGTCCTATTATCTTTTGACCGGAAATGCACAAGTTCCAAAAGAAGATGTCTGGATTGGTGAAGGTAGTCAGGAATTTTTAATCGATAAAAAATTATATTCATATTTTCCTAAAACTTTTGAATTTTACGAAGTAATTTTTAACGGAGTTAAATTTGTTCCAAGAAAATTAACTTTAAATGAAGTATCTGATATATTTAAAAATTACAACATAATAAAAGTTTCAGAACTCCAAAAAGGAACACTTAAACTTAAATTATCAAAAAACAATAATTATATAATTATTAATAATAATTGCAAAGACTTCTACAAATATTATATAGTACCAAATGATAGTAAAAAAATGCAAATTGAGAAATTTTCTAATCAGTTCAAAGTAACAGATAGCGTAGAGATTAAAATACAACGTCTTGAAGGATGCTCAAAAGCTTATCCTTGCTATGAATTAAAAATCAATTAAATTTCTGGGATTTTTATGATATTGTAACAATAGGAAGGAATTATGATTTCACTAATAACAAATCCTATTATAATATCAGTAATTTTACTTTGTATATTATGTTTATGCAGAATAAATGTGTTGCTTGCTTTAATAATTTCATCAGTTGCCGGTGGACTTGTTGGACATATCAAGCTAGCGGAAGTAATGGATATATTCATAAAAGGTATGGGGGGAAATTCTGAAACTGCACTAAGTTATATATTGTTAGGTGCATTTGCTGCCTCAATGACCCATACAGGTTTAGCACCAATTTTGTCAAAAAAAATTGCAAACACTATTCAGTCTAAAAAATATTTACTAATATTTATTTTAACAGGAATTGCAATACTTTCTCAAAATTTAATTCCTGTACATATTGCATTCATCCCAATACTTATTCCGCCGTTATTAGTTATTATGAACAAACTAAAACTCGACAGACGCGCAGTAGCTTGCAGCTTGGCTTTTGGATTAAAAGCACCATATATTATGATTCCGGCAGGTTTTGGATTAATTTTTCAAGGACTTATCGCAGAAAACTTAACGCAAAACGGTGTCGAAGTTTTGAAAAACGACATTTGGAAATCATCATGGGTTCTGGGTTTTGCAATGTTTATAGGTTTTTTAACTGCTATTTTTATCACCTACAGAAAACCGCGTGAATATCAAAATCTGGAAGTTAAACAAACGAAAGAAAAAGAAGATTTACATCTTAACAAAAATCATTACATCACTCTTGCAGCAGCAGTATTAACCCTAGTTGTACAATTATGGACAAATTCATTACCACTTGGAGCGTTGGTTGGTTTAGCTATAATATTCGGGTTTCGTGCAATTGATCATGAAAAAATGGATAAACTTATTAATGAAGGGGTTGGCTTAATGGGTTATGTTGCATTTGTAATGCTTGTTGCTGCTGGCTTTGCATCTGTAATGAAAGCAACAGGCGGAATTGATTCACTTGTTAATTACATTACTCCATTTATGATGTCAAACAAAATAATTGCAACATGCCTTATGCTTTTTGTAGGATTATTCATAACAATGGGAATCGGAACTTCATTTGGTACAATACCGATTTTAGCAGTCTTATATGTTCCGATTTGTATCAAACTTGGCTTTAGCATACCTTCAACAATTATAGTTCTTGCAGCAGCTGCCGCTTTAGGTGATGCAGGTTCACCTGCATCTGATACAACTTTAGGCCCAACAGCAGGACTTGATGCTGATGGGCAGCATAATCATATCTGGGATACCTGTGTACCAACATTTTTACATTATAATATTCCGCTAATTATTATTACAATAATTTCTGTTATTATTCTTGGATAAGCAAATTTTATAATTTTCATACTTTATATAAATAATGAAAATTATAAAAATCCAAAATCACATTATACAAGAAAGTCAAAAGGTTATAAACCAAGCCGTTAAAAATTGTTCAGAACCTTTTGAAAAAATTACAGAAAAAGCTTTACCATCCTATGAAGCATTAAATATTACTCATTTCCCTAAATATGCAATATGCCAATCACATAAAGCAGATGGCGGAATTGCAGTATGTACGGACTTGTCTTATGTTAGTCTAGAAAAAAACTTCGTACCTGAGTATGAATATACACATAAAAAACTGGTAAGTGAAATAATGCCGGATGGTAAAAAAAAACTTTTAAGAAAAACAGTAACTGAAACAGTTCCAGCACACTGGGAAGAATATGCAACCTGGCTTCCTCATTACTATATCGACAAACTATATACAACAGGCAAAGGCTCTGGTACAAATACGGTACAAACAATTGTTCGTCAAAGCTTACAAGACCCCAAAACTCAAGGCAGAGTAATGCTTGATGCTTGCTGTATTGATGGACAAACTTCGCCAGGCGGATTTTATTACAAATTAGGATTTAGATTTATAAATGAGAAAACAAATCTAGAATGTGAAAAATGGTTATCCTCAGGCGGCAGACGAGAAGATGCACCCTGGGCAACAGGCTTAATGTACTTACCTAAAGAAAATATTTCTCATTGCCTAAATTATAAAGTTAAATAAATTTACATTTTCTTTTTTTGAAAATTCTTATGTGATATCATGCCGGTATTATGGCAGATTTAGAACAACAATACGTACCGCTCCACCTACACACAGAGTACTCATTACTTGACGGAGCAATAAGAATAGGGGAATTATTAGGATTTTGTAAGGAAAATAACTTTCCTGCAGTTGCAATAACCGACCATGGTGTTATGTATGGCGATATGGAACTTTACGAACTTGCCAGAGATTCCGGTGTAAAACCTATTATGGGCTGTGAATTTTATGTCCACAATGGTGACATTACAGAACACGATAAAACCAATAACCCTTGTTTTCACTTAGTTTTACTTGCAAAAAATAACACAGGCTATCAAAACATCATCAAATTAACGTCAATTGCCTGGTGCAAAGGTCGCTATGTAAAACCTCGTATTAATTGGGAGCTTCTAGAACAATACCATGAGGGATTAATTTGTTGTTCTGCCTGTTTAGGGGGCGAAGTTTTACAAAAGCTTTTAAAAAATGACTACGAAGGTGCAAAAGCTATCGCGCAAAAATATAAAGATTTATTTGGTGAAGATTATTATATAGAGCTTCAAGACCATGGTATGGAAGAACAAAAACGTACCAACCCTGAACTTATCAGACTTGCTAAAGAGCTTAATATTGAAATGGTCATCACAAATGACTCTCATTATTTACGACTTGAAGATGCAGATATGCACGATACATTGCTTTGTATGCAAACCAACAGTGATAAAGATGATCCAAATCGATTTCATTTCCCTAATAATGAATTTTATGTAAAAAACGTTTCTCAATTAAGAGATGCATTTAAATGGATGGATTCTGAAACATTTGACAGATGCATAAAAACTACAGTTGCTATTGCAGAAAAATGCCACGTTATGCTGGAACTTGGAAAAAGCCCGCTTCCTGAGTATGAAGTTCCTGCAGGTTACACTATTGATACTTATTTGGAATATATTGTACATGTCGGTTTAAAAAAACGTTACGGAGAAGTTTCAAAAGATATTCAAGAACGTGTAAAATATGAACTTGGCGTAATTCAGCAAATGGGATTTTCTGCATACTTTGTAATTACTTGGGACTTTATTCACTATGCAAAAACTCATGGCATCCCGGTTGGTCCTGGTCGTGGTTCTGCTGCAGGTTCAGTTGTTGCTTATGCCCTTGAAATTACTGACCTTGACCCGATTCAGCATAAACTTTTGTTCGAAAGATTCTTAAATCCTGAGCGTTTTACAATGCCCGATATCGATATTGACTTTTGTATCGAACGACGCGGGGAAGTTATTGACTACGTGACTCAAAAATATGGGGAAGACAAAGTTTGCCAAATTATTACATTCGGCACTTATGCTGCAAAAGCAGCATTCAAAGGTGTAGCCAGAATCCTTAAAGTTCCGTTTTCAGAAGCAAATAAACTTGCAGGACTCATTGAACCCGCAATTGAACTTGCAATGAGCATAAACGATAAAGCTAAGACATTGAAAAAAGCTATGGAATATGACGGTTCTGAGCTTAAAGCTTTATACGATAAAGATGAACAAATAATGATTGACCCGATAGAAGGAAAGACTGTCGGAATAAAAAAACTTATTGACCTTGCCATTGGTATTGAAGGTTTGAAAAACAATACCGGTACTCACGCTGCCGGTGTAATCATCGCACCCAAACCTCTTGATGAAATTCTCCCGGTTCAACCATCAAAAGACGGTATTATTCAAACAGGTTATCCGCCTCATGCCGTAACAGAAGTTTTAAGCCTTTTAAAAATGGACTTTTTGGGACTTCGAAACCTTACAACTATTTATAAAACAGTTGATATGATTAAAAAACGTCAAGGAATTGAACTTGCGATAAATGATATTCCTTTGGATGATAAACCAACTTATCAAATGCTTATGAATGGTGATACAGATGGCGTATTCCAGCTTGAATCCCAAGGGATGAAAAATCTTGTAAAACGTTTAAGACCAGACGTTTTTGAAGATTTAGGCGCTTTAGTTGCTCTTTTCCGTCCTGGTCCGTTGGACTCAGGGATGGTTGATGACTTCGTTGAAAGAAAACACGGACGTCAGGAAATTTCTTATGCCCATCCGCTTTTAGAACCTGTATTAAAAGATACATATGGAACAATTGTATATCAAGAACAAATCATGCAGGTGTTCCAAATCTTAGCAGATTACTCACTTGGTCAAGCGGACATGGTTCGTCGTATGATGGGTAAGAAAAAAGTCGATGAAATGGAAAAGCAAAAAGGCTTATTCATTGAACGTTCCGCAAAACACGGTATGACCGCAGAAGGTGCAGAAACTTTATTTAACCAAATCCTAAGTTTCGCCTCTTACTGTTTCAATAGATCTCACTCTGCCGCTTACGCTTTTGTTGCATATCAAACAGCATATTTAAAATGCCATTACCCAATTGAATATCTTTCAGCACTTTTATCAAGTGTTGCCGGAGATTCTGAAAAGACACAGTTATATATTGAAGAAGCTTTAAAAAAAGGAATAAAAGTTCTACCGCCGGATATTAACCACTCACTTGCGACATTCACACCAGACGGTGAGAACATCAGATTCGGGCTTGCCTCAATCAAACAAGTTGGTGAAGGCGTTATCGAAGAAATTATAAAAGAACGTGAAGAAAATGGTGACTTTAAATCAATATATGATTATATCAAACGCGTTGATGTTAAGTGTACCAATAAACGAACCCTTGAGGGTTTAATTAAAGCCGGTGCATTTTCCACAATCGAAAAAAGTCGAAAACAGTTGATGGAAAATCTTGACTACATTACAGCAACAGCATCAAAAGAAGCAAAACAAAAAGAATCCGGACAAGGAAGTTTATTTGATATGCTTGGTGATACAGCTTCTATTGATAGTGCAAAATTTACTCTTGCCGGTTCAGATGAAGAGTATGATGCACGACAAATTCAATTTTTGAAAAAGAATTTCTCGGATTTTATGTAACAAGTCACCCTCTATCAACTATCAGAGATAAATTGCCATTTTTGATGACACATAAAATCTCTGAAATCCCAAATATTGCAAATGAAAAAATTGTTACTATCTGCGGACTTGTAACAGGAACAAAACAAATTCCAACCAAAAACGATCCCACTAAATTTGTAAGATTTGTAACTATAGAAGATTTGACCGGTAAAATTGATACTCTTGCTTTTAATTCAAAAATTGCAGAGTATAACGACTTCCTTCAACAAGAACAAAGAATTATTGTGTCAGGAAAAGTTAGCCGCAGAGGAGATGACGATCCGCCAATTATATTAATTGACACAGTAAAACCCGTCGATAATTCAAACATTTTCACAATAAAACTAAAAGAATCCATGAAATACGAGGAATTATTTCTTCTAAAACAAATGTTATGTCAATATTCAGGTTCTGATCCTGTAATGTTAAAACTACCGGACTTGACAGGAGAAGTTAAAATACTGGCTTCATCTATTTTCTGGGTAAATTCATCAAACGACTTGACAAATACAATCAAAAAAGGATTTGGTGATAAAATAGAAATTTCAATAAAATCAATGGATACAGATATAAAAGACGGTGTATAAACACCGTCTTTTTAATATCAAATATTACTTTAATTAATCCAGATTAACATTTTTAGTTAAAAATCCCGAAACATCAACAGATTTTCCTTGAGCCTCAGCATTCTCTAATAAATATGGTAATGCCTCCATATTTCTCTTGATAACTTGCGGATTTCCAATTGCAACTTCAACACTATCAACACTTGGCTGTGTTTTTTTCGCAATTGCATCAATCATATCAAGAACCTTAGTTATGAGCCTTAAATTTTCAGGTTTTGCATCAGGTCTGCACATTTCCGTAATAAATTTAAAGAAGTTACGTTCCTTTGAATAATCCATAGTATAACCACCGGATAAAGCTTGATCAGCAATTTGAGGTACAAGTTCTTTAATAGCTTTCATTTGTTCTGATAAGAATCCTAAGCTAGGCAAATCATTATTAAATAAAGATGCTAAGAAATATTTTGAATTAGTAGCATCAGAATTATTTATTACAGCTTCAGTTAACTCAAGAGCTCCCGGATTCTTTTCACTTGTTTTAGGTAACATGCTAAGAATTCTTCCCATAATAGATTTTCCATCATCTTGAACTTTTAAAAGATTAATATTTGTATTTAGCATTTGTTGAGTGTTTGCCAAATCTATCACATCATGTGCCAAGCCTAGATATTTTGGATTTAAACCACTCATGTGCCTTGTAAAATTTTCTAACTCTGCACCTTTTAAATCATGAAATTCTTTACTTTTAGCGATATCAACAAGAGTACCATTGGACAAACTAAGTAATTTTTCAATTTTCTCATCGCCGGCTAATTCTTCGGCACAATATCTGGCCGCCTGCTTAATTGTCATTCCTTTACATTCCGCAATTTGAGGTAAGTTTACACCTTTCTTTTGTGCAAGCATAATTAATGAATCTTCAACCCTTAGTTCAGCAATTCTGGCAGCGGCAACAAGCTTACCATTGGATTCTTTAAGTATTTTTTTGAAATTTATTCCAACTTCAGAAGTAAGATCAAACAATTGTTCCTCTGCCCTAGCACTAGCATTTCGTTCAGATATAAGATGAGCACGAATAGAGCTTACCAGCTCTTCCGCAGTATTTGCTCTAGGTTCACGTTTAACTGCACCCATCGTCATAAAACCGCCCTCTATAAATCTATTTGGCAACTTAACATCAGAAAAATTTGCACTTATTTTTGATAACAAAGACATGAGGTAAATCCTTTCTAAATTCTACACATTTCTGCAATTATAAAGTAAAAACACTAAAAAAAATGCTTGAAATTAATAAAATATGAAAAAAAATTTACAAAAAACTAAAAAATATTAAAAAAAATGCTTGAAATTATTTTTTTAGCATGTAGAATAAAAGAGTACCCGATGCGGGGGTAATTCAGTGGTAGAATGCCTCCTTGCCAAGGAGGATGTCGCGAGTTCGAGCCTCGTCTCCCGCTAATTAAAAAGGACTAGATTTATTCTAGTCCTTTTTAATTTGTTTGGATAGTGGCGAGAACTCGCCAGTTGCGAAGTTCGGCGCGAGCGAGCTGAGGCTGCAGCGCTTTTGCGATTGTGACACAGTCACATTAGCAAAACGCGGAATTGCCGTTAAACGCGAGCGAGCAAGAGAAGCCTCGTCTCCCGCTCAATAAAAAAGCCTTAAGACAAAAGTCTAAGGCTTTTTTATTTATTTAAATATGAATATATTAGTTGACTCCGGTTTCTCAATAAAGAAGAATTTTAAGTAATTATCTTGTGCCTATATAATGCGTACGTGCGCCATATTTTTTTGCCTCGCCATTTATAAACGTTGCATCTTTTGGATTCCATTCTTTATAATATTTATATTTATCAGAATATGTATGTCCACCGCTGCCAACATGCAAATACCCTTCTTTGGCTCCTGTTGTATAATATTTATTTTCACCCAACCCAAACCAAGTTTTTTCAGTTTCATAACCTAGACATTTAGCTACAAAATCCGGATTAGTATATTTTTTACCATTTTTATCCAGCGCAAAATATTTTCCATCTCCGGAATGGGCTACAATAACCTTTTTTCCATCAACATTTATAGGTTCATTAACATAAGTATAATTTTCAGGAATTAACAAATGACTTAAAGAACTCACTATTCCGGCTTCTTGATTATCTGAAATATTTACTTGAAGTGTACTATTATATTTATTGACTGATTTATCCATATCTAAAGCATTTGTCAAGACTAATATAGCTTTAGACATTATAGTCGCAAGTTTATGATCGTCATTATATTTTTTTCTTATCTCTTTGAATCTGTCATCTGTTTGTATAATTTTCAATAAATCCTTTGATGTTATAACTCCATCACCTTTTTTACCATTAACCGAAAGTTGTTTTTCCACATCTATAAAATACTTTACAGCATTTTTTATTTCCTCTGAAGACAAAATTTGCTTATCATTATCGGTATTAAACAAAGACAAAACATCCAAATTATCATTCTTTTGAGAAGATTTTAAAGAGATTGAAACATCATCATTTGTTTTAACAGTCTTAGGAAGATTTATTAAATATTCACCCATATATACTCTCCGAAATTTTATTACTTATATATAAAAAAATATATTTATATAAAATTTACATAAAAATAATATATTGTTACTAAATGTAACAAACAAAATAAACCCTATATTTTACAACTCCTAATTGACTAAATCCCCAGAAAATGAGATAATTTGTGTATGTTTAAATATTATGGAAAATTTGTACCATATTTATTTCTGCTACCTGCAGGAATCATTTTGCTAATTTTCTTTTTCATACCATTTTTTCAAACAATATTTTTAAGTTTTCAAAATTATTCAACAAATATTTATCAGGCAAATTTCTATGGATTACAAAACTATATTGAAATTCTGCACAACCCTATATTCTACAAAGTTATGTGGAATACATTTTTATACCTAATTGTAGCAGTTCCTGTACTTGTAATCATTCCTTTATTTTTAGCAATCCTTATTAACCAAAAAATTAAAGGGTTAACTCTTTATAAAATACTTATCTATCTACCGGTTATTGTTTCAATTGTTGTTGCCGCAATTGCATTTAAATGGCTATACGCAGAACAAGGTATTCTAAATTACATATTAAATATTTTTCATATAAATTCGATTGGATGGCTTACTGACCCAAAATATGCAATATACTCTGTAATTCTTGTTACAATTTGGAAAGGTATCGGATATTACATGATGATTTACCTTGCAGCATTAATGAGTGTTCCAAAAGAGTTATATGAAGCTTGTGATATTGATGGTGCCGGATTTTTTATAAAGCATCTTACGGTCACAATTCCGCATATAATGCCTACAATAGCTCTTGTTACAACAATCAGCTCTATTTCAGCAATGAAGATATTTGCTGAAATCTACGTTATGACAAAAGGCGGACCACTTAATTCAACAAAAACAATTGTATATTATATTTATGAAAAAGCATTCGAAAATCTTGATTTAGGTTATGCTTCTGCTATGGCTGTAATCTTACTTATAATTGTAATGATTTTTTCTTTGATAAATATTTTATGCTTCGAAAGGAATAAATACCAGCTATGAAAAATAAATTATTAAAATTTAAAAATATCTGGATTCATGCGATACTAGTTCTTGTATCACTAATATCAATATTTCCTTTCATCTGGCTATTATCGACATCACTAAAAGGAGCTGGCGAAAATATATTTGCATACCCGCCAACAATAATTCCAAAAGATTTCACTTTTGCAAACTACATAGGAGTTTGGCATAAAGTTGATTTAATGAAATACTTTATAAATAGTATGATTGTTGCCGGAGGAACAGTTTTACTAAACTTAATCTTATCATCACTTGCAGGCTACCCGCTAGCAAGAATGGAATTTAAAGGTAAAAAAATCGCATTTTTTGCAATACTTTCAACTATTATGGTACCATTCCAAGCAATTATGCTGCCGGTTTATCTAATTACTCTTAAACTTCATCTAATAGACAGCGTAAATGATGTTATGGGATTTATCGGACTTATTATGCCATTTGCAGTTAGTGCATTTGGAATATTTTTAATGCGACAGGCTTTTCTTGCGATTCCTAAAGAGATGGAAGAAGCCGCTATAATTGACGGGTGTAATGTATTTCAAGTATTCTGGAAAGTTTTACTTCCGATGGTAAAACCTTCTCTTGCGGTGCTTGCAATATTCACGTTCATAGGTTCTTGGGGAGAATTTTTATGGCCAAGTATTGTTCTTACAAAAGAAACTATGTACACACTACCTGTAGGGGTTAATAATCTTCAAGGAATGTTTTCTTCGAACTGGAGATTTATCGCTGCCGGTTCAATAATATCAACAATTCCAATAATTATATTTTTTCTTGCTATGCAAAAATATTTTATTTCAGGAGAAAATGAAGGTGCAGTGAAAGGATAAAATTAGCTATCCCAATTTTCTTTCTTTTCTAAATCTGCAAATTGCTCAATATTACCTCTAATCACAGCCCCCTTAACAGCACTTAAATTTCTTAACATACTATTGTCTAAACTTGAGCCATTCAAAGATAAATCTGTAGCATACAATTTACCATCAATATTTTCAATCGCCATATGAGCTCTTGACACAAATGGATCATCAAACTGAATATCCGCGGTTTCACCACGACCAACAATCAACCCTTCACCAGGTTTCAAATTTTTTAATTTAGCTTTTACTTCAGGTGCTCTCAAATCTAACACAGAAGCTCTGCTCAATTTAATTTTATCATTACTATTCAATAAAATTGATTGACGGTTATTAAGTGCAGTTTTTCTACTATTACTTTCAACATTATCAGATTTTACAGTAGACGTTGATTCTACTCTGTTTTTTGGAGCAACAATTCGTTTTCTTTGTTCATGAATAGCAGTTTGCAATGAAGAAGCTTGCTTTGGTGTTAAGAATCCATTTCTTCGAATCATATCAGTATAAGTACTCAATTCTGAAGCATAAGAAACATTATTTACACCATCTAATATTTTATCAAATTCTTTATCTGGAACAATTTGAGGATTTGAGTTTCCTTCAAGCTTAAATTCAGGAATGTCATTATTTTTAGGTTTTAAGTGAATTGTTTTTGTAACAGCATTAGCATCTACATCTATATTTATAGTATGATTCTCGGATTTAATTGGAATAGATTCTGTTACAGGTTTTCTTATAGTAGTATTTTCTGATAATGATTGATTTGAATTTACAGTTACTGCCGAACTATTTTTCACTGATGAAGGAACATCTTGAATTTTTGTTTGTCGAGCCTTACCTGCTATATTATTTAATTTAGTTTTTCCAGATCTAAATCCATTTTCAACTACATCTTTAACTTTATTACCTAATCTTGCAGCGGTACCTGATTGAACAGCTTGACCAATAAATGCAGTTGAAGCATTAAGTGTCATACCTTTTAAAGTAATATCACCGGTTTGAACTTTTTCCTGAACCGCGCCATATGCTAAATCTCCGGTGACATTTATTGCCGCACGACCTAATCTTTGTGATTTATTTAAAGTATTAACAGTTTGTCCGCCAACAGTTACAACTCGCGAACCTTTAACAACAGTGCTGGCAGCTTTTCCTACAGCACCACCAACAAGAACAGATCCTGCATCCCAAGCAGCATCTTTAAGTATTTGCTTATGATCAGTACCTTCTCTAAACTCAAAATTTCCATCAGTGAATGCCTGGCCAACTTTTAAGCGATCTGATTCTTCTACGGCAACCGAAACTGCGCCTGTGACTGCAGCGGCTGCCCCTAATGCTACTAAACCGGTTCCGCCTGTAGCGGCTGCAACAGCTACACCAACTGCAACCTTAGTAGCTGTTTTCACGACAGCTGCACCTGTTTGTTGTGACTCGTTATATTTTGCAACTCTGGTACCAATATCATTTTGAGTACCAAAAGCTTTTTTATAATTTGCACTTGTTGGGCTTGCATAATAATTTGCTACAGCTTTTTGATTATAATCAATCCCAAACATTTGTTTAAATTTTGCTTTAAATTTAGGTTCATTATTTTGTAAACTTTTTAATTTTGCTAGATCTTTTTTATAAGAGGCTAAATCTTCACGAACTTTTGATGCACGATTTTTAGAACCCCAAAGTACGCTGATACCATCAGCAACATCTCCGGCCCAGCCATCATCTTCCATTTGTTTATCAAATGCAGCTTGTGCTGAATCTATAGAATTACTCATCATATCTAAAGTTACAAGTCTTGCTGCACCTGCATCTTTGCGAATAACATCCGCCTGTTGATCTCTTACCACATAGTTTTCATCTAAAATCATGCCGTCTTTTGACATTATATAAGATTTGCCTTTTGCATCTATAACAACAGATCGTCCTTTGTCTAAAGTACCAACTTTTACAAACTGCTTACTTACATTAGTAATAGTTCCATCTTTTTGACGAATTTTGTATTTACCGTTTACTTTTTCTCCATTATCATATAAATTAGTTGCAGTCACGTATTCTTCCGTGAGAATTGCACCATCATGAGCAATTGTGACGATCATACCTTTACTATCTTTAGCAAGCTGCCTGTCTCTGCTAGCTTCTCCAATAACAGTAAACGTTTCAGTACGCCCATTTTTATATTTCCCTGTTATTTTAGAACCTTGTCCATTATGATTACTTAAGCCCATTGCTTTATATTGAGCTTCCAAAACTGCAGCTCGAGCTCGTTTTTGATCATGTATAGCTTGATTCCTTTGAAAATCTGCAACTGCTTCGTTAGAAGATTTTCTGCCTTGAAGAGATTTAGCATCCGCATCTAACTCACCCGGCACAAGAATCTCAGCTCCGACTGCCAAATATCTTTCAGAAAATGTCCCCCCCCCGCGATTCAGTTCTATGAGCTGTTTTTCAGTGCATCCAAATTTTTTAGCAATTGAGGATAGAGTTTCACCATTTTGTACTACTATATTCGTATTACCTTCACCATCATAAGTTACAACGAACTCTTGACCGCCCACAACTTTCTTTTGAGCTAATCTATGACCATCAAGCGCTGAATCTGTAATGGTTGTATTCCCATCTGAATCAACAGAAGTATCAGAATAACCTTTTTCAAAATAAGTTCTATCTGTTAAAGTATCACCCTCTTTAATCTTTGCAGAAATCGGGTTAGCGTCTTTAGTTAACAATTCGATAGTTCTATTCAACTCTGTAATATTTTCAATTACAGTTCCATCATTATTGTATTTATATTCTGTTCTTTTTTCTTTTGCCGGAATACCTTCATTTTCAATCTTAGAATTTAAAACCTCGTTACCTTCTTCATCAAAAGAATAATAACTTTTGGTAATTCCGGATTTAACTTCTTTAGTTTCCGGCTTACCTTCTTTAAACAATGTTATTGCAACAGTACTATTATCACCTTTGGTTTCAACTAATTTAGATAGAGTTTCGCCATCATTTTCATATTCAGTTTCAACAGTGTCACCATCTTTATTAACACTGCTTTCTTTCAATAATTTTTTATTTTCATCTAATAATTTCGTTGTTGTAACTTCATTTTCATAAGTTTTTACAAGCTGTGAAGTCTTATCAGGGTTAAGGGTTTCAACAGTCCCATCATTATACTTAATTTGAACAGTCTTACCGTTAGCATTTTCCGTTACAGAAACATCTTCAATATTTTCGGTATTTTTATTGTATTCTGCTAAAAATTTTTCGAGTTCTTTTTTATCAACAGTTTTATTAAGATTATTTGATTTCAGAAACTTTTTAGCTTCTTTTTTCGATACTTTATTATCGCCAGAAGTATCAATATTTTGTTGAAAATTCTGAATTTCATCTTGAGTTAGAACACCGTTTTTATCAGTATCCATTGCATCAAATATTGATTTTTCAGCATCTGTTTTAAGTTTTGTACGCTGTAAACCGCCTTTAAAAGTTTGCAAATCAATATTAGAATTTTTGAAATTTCCGTTGATACCGTCTGATGACATTTTAAATTCCTATAAATTTAAATCCAGTATTTAATTTAACGGAAAAATTTATAATATACTTTAATATTTTTTACATTTTGTAATATTACGCTGCATCCATTTTAGAAATATTTAATTTAATTTTTCGATTAGATAAATGAAAAATTGTATCCGCAAAATCTATTATATATCTAGGACTAATATTATGCCGAGCGAAAATCCCTTGATGATATAACTCAATTAACCTATCAACATACCATTGACAATACATTGGAGTAAATGGACGACGTTTTATTTGAGCCAAAAATTCAATACTTTTTCTATTTGAATTTTCCCGAGTAGTTGCACCGCCAAAATTTGCCATCTCATCTAATCCGCCACACGAACGCGGCAATAAATGTTCGACAGAAGCAAGTGATGGCCAAACAATTCTATGACCAATTTTATCAGGTTGTTCATTTGCAATTTTTAAAACATACGCAGAAAAACTTTCTTGAGATGTCGGAAGTTTTTGAGCTACACTTACCATTTTTTCGTATAACTTTGCATTTGGTAAATCTTCTAAAATCCTTAATAAATCATATAAAAATGTTTTTCTTGTAAATGGTACAACTATTTCTTCACGATTCAATCTTGATTTTGAAATATCTATCAAATTTCTTAACTGCTCATTATTTTTCAATACAGATTTTTTCAATATATGCTCTAAAAACCATAGAACTTGTTTTTGTCTTTCAATTGTACTGCCGCTTGTTGTATTTGAAAACCGTTTTGACTCCTTCATTAACTTATTCATCACTTTTTTAGACTTAATATCAGATCCTTGAGCAATATCATCTCTTATCTTCGAAAGTTTATACTTGAATTCATATGAAGAAAAAGGAATAACTACAGGTTTCTCATTTAATTTTTTCTCAGTATCAGCCATTAGATTTTTAAATTTATGCAAATACTCTGGTGGTAAATCATAAGCAGCTTCTGTTAATTCATGGAATATCGGAGTTTGTTTTTTACGTAATCTACGACTATATACAGGTTTCACTTCTTGTAAAATCTCATGAATATTTTTTTGAGGGTGAACTTTAGCTCTTTCGGTAATCAAGTCCAAAATTTTAGCTTCCATACCGGTAAAACTATCTCTATGCGGTTCTAAAGCATTAAGAACATCCGCAATAGGTCGTTTAAATGTACCATTTTTCATCCAACGACTTAGAATTTTAGGGTCAATCATAGGTATACCGCTATATATACAAGGCAATTTATAAGCAAAAAGCATCCTTAATTTTGAAGAATTTTGAATTCCGGAAAAAGAAATAGGATAATAACAAGGCATACAATTTAATGAATTTCCGGCAGAATACAAATTATCAGAATAACAATCTTTCCAATCACTGCTGGATTGGATTTCCTGTCGGTACAAATTGTATTTCACAGACGATACTGCATGAATTTTCATATAAACCCTATTAATATTTTAACTTATTTTTGAAAAATATGAAACCCCTTTTAAAGATATACAATTTATTCTTCAAAAACATCAGATGTAAAATATGATAATGAAGGACATTTTCCAAAATTATCAAGCATCGCTTTATCAAGTTCTTCGGTTGCAACAATTTTACCATTAACAAAGTTTATCCCGGATGACGTTATTGTTTCGCCAAATTTATCTTCTTTATTCTCTTTAGCTTTAATTTCTTTATCACTTTTTACCATATGCTGAGCGGTTTTACGTTTTTCTTCTTCCAGTATGGCTTTAAGATATTGCTTATATTCTTCATTTCTATAAACATTTCTTGTAATATCATTTAAAACAGTTGCGACATACTGTTGAATATAAGAATTTCCGTCAATTGCCGTAATTAGTGTAGTTGCTTTATCAATCTCATCATAAGCTTCTTTATATAACCTACGTTTTCTTAAAAGCAATGCAAGATTATAATGCGCCTCATAATTCATCGGTGCAAGATTTATCGCTTTACAATAACAAATACCTGCTCTATCATAATCACCAATAGTTTGATATGCTACTCCCAAATTATACTGAGCATCATAACTATCTGGATAAATTTTTATAGATTTTTCATATGCTTCAATTGCTTTAGATAAATATTTTCTGCGAGCTTCCCAGTCGCTGTTTGAATAAAGAGATTTCAAACGATACGTAACCCCAATATTATAATAAGCAATAGCTTTATTTTCCTTATAACTTACTTTATTACTATAAACATAAGGAATAGAAATCAATTTACGTTTTGTTTTGATAACTTCGTTATACTGTTTTAAAGCCGAATCAAAATCACCAAGCATTTCAGATGATACAATACCATAATTCATGCGAGCAATCATCATTTTAGGATTGTGTTTAAACGCATTTGAATAAGCATACAACGCAGAATGATAATCTTCATAAGCAACATAAATATTTCCAAGATTATACCAAGCGCCATAGTGTTTTGGATATAGATTTAATCCCTTATTATAAAACTTAATAGCATCTTGCATTTTTAACTGCTTATAAGCCTTATCACCCTTATAAACATAATAAACTCCTTTAGCCTTATCAACCTGATGCAGCACAAATTGCTGATTAAAATATGCAGCAATAACAATTACTGCAATTACAAATATTGAAAATAAAGCTGATAATAACTTTTTCAAATCGATTTGCCTTTATAATTATACATACTTATATTAAACAAAATTTTCAAATTTCACATCAACTAAATAATGTAACAGAAATGTAACATAAATTTTGAATAAAGCAATTTTCAAAAATAAAAATTGTTTATACAAGTAAGGTAGGTTAAAAGGTTAATAGTGTTTGGAGGTTAAAATGACTAACAATATGAATGTTGGTGCTTTACCAAGTTTTCAATACAATTCAAATCCATATGGATTTGAAGATTGGGACGATTTAGACTATAGTACATACCCAATGATGGGCGGAAGTATTTTTGGCGGTGGATTTATGTCACCAACACCAATGATGGGAATTGGTATGGGAAACAATCAAAATTATTTTGATAATATGAGAGAATACCAAAAATTTAATATCGATTATAACATTGAGCAACAAAAAATGAATCGTAATGCTGATATGAGAATTAACGCTTCAATGGAAGCTATCAAAAATTCTGCAACAGTTTTAAAAGATAAGATTATGGCAAATGAACAAGACCAAATCGAAGAAGCTTACAAAAAATATGTAAACACTGTTGGTGTAGCATACGGCGAAGGCACAAAAGAAGAAGTCATGGCTCGAGCTAATACCTTATATGCACAAATGAACGGCGGTAAAACTATTGTTCAAGATTTACGAGAATACAGCCATGGTTCTGCGACCCAAGGTTTCATTCAAGCTGCAACCTTCGGACTTTACGACAGAAAATCTGCTGAAGATAATATCTCAACAATTACAGGTGCCCCTGTCGGAACAGGTGAAAAAACAAAACATAATCTGGGACGACTTGCAGGTGCCGGAACAATCGGCGGTATCGCATATGGTATTTCAAAAGCTTGCAAAAGCGGTAAAGCAAAAATAATAGGACTTGCTGCAGCCGGTGTTTCAGCTCTAATGTCATTCATTACAGGAAAAGTTACAACATAAAAATATTAAAAAAGGCGGCGCGTTAAATAACGCGCCGCCTTTTTTATGCAAAAAAATTCCTGCTAAAAGGAGTAATAGCAGGAACCAGTTCAGTAAAAGAGACATCAATTAATAATATTATTATTACGTTTTAATTTTAGTCAAATTAATTGGTAAATTTCTTCATTTTATCCTATAATCTAAGTATGAAAAGATTTATTTTATTATTAACCGTTTTATTACTATTGGGAACAAGTGAGAGTATTGCCGCTATGCCTTGGCAAAAACAGCAAGAAGCAACTGTAGAAGTTGATGCAACCTCAGAACAGGCTAAAATTTTATATGCCCAAAATGAAATTGATGAAGCTCTTAAACTTTTAAAAAGTAAAGGAGAAGAATACAGAACAGCTGAAGATTGGCTTATTATAGGTAATATTTTGCAAGATAAAGACCGAATTGACGAAGCCGTTTATATGTTCAAAAAATCAATTGCAAAAGAGCCAAAATTTTATAAGGCACATTACAATTTAGGTTATATTTATCTGCTTCAAGAAAAACCTAACATGGCTCTTACTGAATTCAAACAAGCCGTAAAGTACAAAGATAATTTTTCATACGGATATTATAATATGGGTTGTGCTTACCTAAAACTTAAACAATACGGGAATGCAAAATACAACTTTTTTAGAGCAATAGATACTAAAGCAGATGAACCAATGTTTTATTACAATTTAGCTTACACCTACAAACAAATGGGGAAAGAAAAACAAGCTAAAACATATTTAGATTTATACAATAAATTAATGGAAAGAAATTAAAATGACATCAAGATATAAAGGAATAATTTTTGATTTTAACGGGACCCTGTTCTGGGATTCTCATCTTCATAAACAAACCTGGCGAGAGTATTCTAAAATGCTTCGCGGAACAGAGTTTACCGATGAAGAAATGGTAAAATATATGTTCGGTAGAACAAATGAACAAATCATCAAATACGCAATAGGCAAACAGCCAACACCCGAAATGGTTGAGAAATACGGTCAGGAGAAAGAAGCGCTTTATCGCCAAATGTGTATCGATGATCCAGAAAACTTTCATCTTGCAAAAGGTGTTGTTGCATTCTTAGATTACCTGAAAGAAAACAATATTCCACGAACTATTGCAACAATGTCTGACAAAACAAACGTAGATTTTTTTATAGAAAGTTTTAATCTTGAAAAATGGTTTGATATAAATAAAATCGTTTACGACAACGGAATAATTCCAGGAAAACCTGCTCCTGATATTTATGAAATAGCGGCAAAAAATCTTGACTTAAAACCTGAAGAATGTATTGTTGTAGAAGATGCACTATCTGGTATAGAATCGGCAAAAACTGCAGGAATCGGTAAAATTATTGCTATATGCTCAGAAGAACCACCTGAGCTTTATAAAACAATTCCTTGTGTAACAGGAATAATTAACGATTTTACAGAATTTGATAAAAATTTGTTTGAAACAACAATAAAAAACTCACTTTAAAAAGTGAGTTTTTTATTGTCTATTTTGAACCTTTTTTAATTATTCTTCCGCGTTCCTCAATACGTTTTTGATGATAACCATACAGTGAATAAATTAATACACCTACCAACAGCCATAAGGCAAAATACACTGATGATGTCTTTAAAGTTTTTAATGAAAAGATAATCAGCACGCCGCAAATTAAAATACCTGCAAGAGGGAACCATGGACAAAACGGAACTTTAAATGGTCTTTCACGATTTGGTTCTGTTTTTCTTAATATTAACACTGCAAGACAAATAATTACAAATGATGTAAATGTACCAAAATTACATAATGCAGCAGAGATATTCAAATCCATAAACAATCCGCAAACAATTACAACTATACCTGAAATCCAAGTCATAACATGAGGAGTTTTAAATTTTTTATGAATTGCTCTCCAAGATCTTGGAAGAAATCTATCACGGCTTATTGCATATAAAATTCTCGTTGTTCCTAATTGATAAATCAAAAGTACAGAAGTCAGCGCACAAAGTGCACCAATTGAAATAAGTCCTGCAAACCAGTCTTTTCCTATATAACTCATAGCATGTGCAATCGGTGCTTGAATATCAATTCTTTCAATCGGTACAATACCGGTTAAAACTAAAGCTACACATACATATAAAATTGTACAAATAACAAGAGTACCTAAAATAGCAATCGGTAAATCACGTTGCGGATTTTCTGTTTCTTCTGCAGTAGTAGAAATAGCATCGAAACCAATATAGGCAAAGAAAATCAAAAACGCACCCATTATAACCCCTGAAGGATCAGTTGGGAAAAACGGAGTCCAATGCTCAGGTTTCACATAAAAAGCTCCTACAATTATAAATGATAAAATCATAAACATATTTACACCAACCATTATTGTTGCAACCCTTGTAGATTCTTTTACACCTCTTACAAGTAGAATTGTTAAAAGCAATACAATAGCAACAGCTGGAAGATTCACTGCAACAGGAATATGCCCAAATAAATATGGGATTTTATCATGAATATCCCAACCTTGAGAATCACAAAGTGCAGTCATTGTTTTATAATCATATCTTAACCACAACGGGAAATTGACAACAAAATCCGGCAATATATGTTTAAACCCTTTTAAAAATTGAATAAAATAACCTGTCCATGCACTTGCAACAGTAATATTTCCAATTGCATATTCAAGCATTAAAATCCAGCCGACCATCCAAGCCATAAATTCGCCCATTGTTGCATAAGTATAAGTATAAGCACTACCTGCAACAGGTATCATCGCCGCAATTTCAGAATAACAAAGCGCTGAAAATACACAGGCAACGGCTGCTAATACCATTGATATTACAATTGCAGGTCCAGCCCCGGCACTTTCAGAACTACCTGTTATAGCAGTTCCAATAATTGTAAAAATACCAGTACCAACAACAGCACCAATACCAATAACAATTAGATCGAAAACATTTAATGTTTTCTTTAATTCAGATCTTTTGCTTGTTGCAATAAGATCATCCATACTTCTTTTTTTAAATATATTTCGGCAAATTTGTTTAATATCCATTTATTATTTTACTTCCTAATCTTCAGATGAATGTATCATTTCTTTATGAACTTTATTTTCGTTATTCCTGTTTTTAATAAATCCATATAACAGATAAATTATCGCACCAACGCCAAGCCAAACAGGGAACAACAAAGCAGAACTTCCAGCCTGGAAAGATTTATAAATCATTAACCCGCCACAACAAAGAATACCTAAAGCCGGAGTAACAGGTGAAAACGGAACTTTAAATGGTCTTTCACGATTTGGATCTGTATGTCGCAAAATTAATACAGCAACACAAACAATGATAAACGATGTAAATGTACCGTAGTTACAAAGCTCAGCTGCGACATCAAGATTTAATGTTAAAATTCCAACAACAGCCAAAATTCCAACAGTCCATGTTAAAAAGCAGGAGTTTTAAATTTTGGATGCAATTTTTGAAATCTTTGTGAAATAAAATGGTCACGGCTCATTGCAAACAAAATTCTTGTTGCAGCCATTTCCAATACTAATAATACTGATGTTAAACCAGCCAATGAACCAACAGAAATTAAGCCTGCAGCCCAATTTTGTTTTGCCATCATCATACAATAAGCCATTGGCGCTTTTAAAAAGTCTAAAGGAACTGGACCTGATGTATTTTGCATACCTGTTAAAACCAATGCTACAAGAACATAAACAATTGTTGTTATCAAAAGTGAACCAATAATACCAATCGGTAAATCTTTTTGCGGATTCTTACATTCTTCAGCGGCTGTTGCTAAAGCATCAAAGCCAATGTAAGCAAAAAAGATTAAAAATGCACCTGCAAAAATACCTTCAACACCATGAGGTGCAAAAGGAGTCCAGTTTTCCGGTCTTACAAAAAATGCACCTGCAACTATAAATAAACCAATTACAGCAAGTTTAATAAATACCATTAATCCTGCCATTTTTGTAGAATCTTTTGTACCTTTAACCAAAATAGCAGTAATTAAAAGAACAATTAAAATTGCCGGTAAATTTATACAAATAGGCACACCTAATACCCTTGGAACATAAATATCCGGATTTTCTGCAACCAATTTCCCAACTGTAAACACATCATTAGTAAGCCAAGCCGGCGGATGAGCCAGCCATGCCGGTAGAACTTTATCAAACCCAGCCATAAATTGAACAAAATGATTTGACCAAGCACAGGCAACAGCAATAAATCCAATTGCATATTCAAGCATCAAAACCCAGCCAACCATCCAAGCTGCAAATTCACCTAAAGTTGCAAAAGTATAAGTATAAGCACCACCTGCAACAGGTATCATTGTAGCAAATTCTGAATAGCATAACGCTGAAAAAATACATGCAATAGCAGCAATAATCATAGATATCATTAACGCAGGACCTGCACCGACAGAAGAACCGTCAGCACTTCCTGCTGCAGCAATACCTACAACTGCAAAAATTCCTGAACCGATAATTGCACCTACACCAAGGATAATTAAATCCCAAACTCCAAGAGTTTTTTCTAACCCTTGTTCACTTGCTTCTGCTAACATTTCATCAGGAGCTTTAATTCTTGTAATGTGTCTTAAAAAACTTCTGGTAAAAGTTGCTCTGTTAAATTTTTCAGCCATCTATTTCCCTTATATTATTAGGCAAAATTTGCCTATCTACTAATTCCTGGATATCATTCTTATCCGTTATTTACCCCTTACTTACAAAGTGGAAAGCCTAATGCTTCTCTTTGTTCTACATATAATCTTGCAACCGCAGATGCCATTGTTCTAACTCTGCCAATAAAATTATTTCTCTCGTCTTTACTAATTACACCATGTGCATCAAGAAGGTTAAATGTATGAGAACATTTCAAAACATAATCGTAAGCTGGTAATACCAGTTTTGCTTCAACACAGTTATCAACCTCTTTTTGATATAAATCAAACATTTTAAATAATGATTCAGTATCAGAAACTTCAAAATTATATTTTGATTGTTCAATTTCATTTTGAAGATAAATATCACCATATTTTAATGTATCATTCCACATAATATCATATACGGATTCTTTATTTTGAAGATACATTGCAATACGTTCCAAACCATAAGTTAATTCTAAAGCTACAGGTTTAATCTCAACTCCGCCAACTTGTTGGAAATAAGTAAATTGAGTAATTTCCATACCATCAAGCCAAACTTCCCAACCGACACCTGCAGCGCCTAAAGTTGGAGATTCCCAGTTATCTTCTACAAAACGAACATCGTGTTTTGATAAATCAATCCCCATTGCTTCCAAACTTTTCAAATAAAGTTCTTGAGCATTATCAGGAGATGGTTTTAAGATAACTTGAAACTGAAAATAATGCCCTAATCTGTTAGGGTTTTCACCATATCTTGCATCTGTAGGTCTTCTGCAAGGTTCAATCATTGCAGTATTCCAAGGTTCAGGGCCTAATGAACGCAAGAATGTTGCAGGGTTCATTGTAGAAGCACCTTTTTCTATATCATAAGGTTGTTGAATTATACAACCATAATCAGACCAAAATTTTTGTAAATTAAAAACTAGTTCTTGAAAATTTAACGCCATAACATAAATCCAATATTGTACTATCTACACTCGTTTTTTATCTTATTACCGACATAGTAAAATTTCAAGTTTATTATAAAAAATGTTAATTTATGCTACAATCTTACAAAAAGGATAAGTATGGCTGATAAAATTATAATATTTTCAGGAAAACAATATTCCGGAAAAGATACCGCAGCAAAAATTATGTTAGAAAAATTAACAGATTATAAACGCTGTGCAATGGGCGACATTATTAAACTAACTTATGGCAAGAAAAAAAATTTAACCCTTGATGAAATTGAACAAAATAAAGCACATTATCGTCAAGATTTAATTAACCTTGGTAACTGGGGGCGAGAACAAGATCCTGATTATTGGTTAAAAAAGATTTTAGAGCAAGAAGGAAATATTATAGTTACAGATGTTCGAGTGCCACATGAGTATGAAATTTTTAAAAATGCAGGAGCAATATCAATAAGAATAGAAGCAACAAGAGAAACCCGAGCACAAAGAGGGACTCTTATCGGCGAGGATGACATAACGGAAATAGGACTTGATAATATCAAAGATTGGAACTATATTGTACCAAATGATTCTGACTATGCAACATTGCAAAAACGAATATTAAAGATCATAGATAATATATAAACTCAAGTTTACCTTATTTACTCTCTATGGACAAAGACTTTCCCAATCCGGTTCCTCAGGCTCCTCGCCAGGTTCAATAATATGTTCACCGCATTCAAGCATAACTTGCAATGATAATTTTAATTGTTTTTTATAATTTTCTCTAGCCCGAGCCAATGTCTTTGCACAAAAAGTAAAACTAGGAATCTCTTTAATTTCAATATAAAAATATGGATTGCCGTCAAAATCAAGATCTTGCCCTTCAATCAACGTCCAATCCAAATTCAAATAATATTCTAAATCTTTTTTTTCTTCCATACTTGATAATTAATTTTCTAAAGATGAATTACTCAACGGCTGAGATAGCATAATACCTTCTCCGCCGACAACATCTGCTCTTTGCCCATCAATATATAAATATACAGGCAGAGTAGAATTTAATTTTACAGTCTTAATTAATTGATAAAGTCTTTTATAAAGGCTTTCTGTACCTCCACCATTAACAAATGCCGAATTAAGATTTACTATAACTTTATCACTTTGCTCAGAAATACTTATAACTTCCGAGCCGGACGGAATTTCAGTATAAACTCCAAATTGTTTTTCATCACTTTTTGGTCCTCGAATTAAAGATGTAACTGCAAATTTAATTTTTGAGCCGTCTACATCTTTATTATAATGGCGTTTTACAGCTTTGTACACTTCTTCATTGTGTTCATTTTTTCCTATAAAATAAACATTTACAAATTCTTTTGCATTCTCTTTTATATCAGTTCTTTTCGTTTCTATATTATCTTCCTGAACTGAGCGCTCCATAACTTGAACTTCATCAGGTTTTACATCAGGTTTTGGCATAAAAACATTAAACCCGACAAGTCCTACAACAACGAACATACAAAATCCGATAAATAATAAAAGAATTTTTTGATTTTTATTCATTTTAAATATTCCTTTTAATTTTTTGGAAGTATAATTACGCCATCAGCAACTATTACACTATTTTTAATATCAATATTTTTAACATTAACCTTTGCATCAACTTTGTCTAAAATTCTAACAGAAAAATCTAAAGGATTCAAATAATTCATAATAAAATCCAACTTTTTCAAATCCAATGCCATATGACCAGATACAAGTTTTGTATTAGTTAAATTTATTTTTCCGTTTTTAGTATTTAAGTCAGATTCAAGAACAACTTTTTGTTCATGTCTCACGAAAGGAAATTCAAAACCTATAATATAATAAAATTTATTAGCTTTAATTGCAACTTTAGTAGATGAGACCTTAACGCCTGCACCATAGGAAGCTAATAATTTATTAAAATCATTAATTACTTTCTGATATTTTGGATGTTGCATTGTTTTATTAATAGAGCCTTGAGTCATTTCCATATTAAAAGACATAGGCATATCTTCTACAAACGTAAGTTCCTTATCTGCATATTTAATGTAATTAAAATCACAAAGAGTTTGTAACTCTAAACTTGCAAGCTGAATATCACTAATTATAACATTATTACCTTTAACATAAAGTGATTTAAAAATACCATTTCGTAAATCTTTAGGACTAAATGATTCCATATCAACTTTCAAATCATCAGATGATACAACTTTCAAAATTTCTTTTTCGAAAAGTGATTCGGCTTTATTTTCAGTTAAAGCATTAAATCCAGATGCCTTACTCATAAAAGTTTTAAACTTTGTATTCATATTATACGGTTCTACACACTGATATTCACATGCAGCTTGCGCAGCTGAAACTGTAGATAATAAAATGCCTAACAATAAAATAATCTTTTTCATAATACCTCAAATACTTTTTTAACCAAAATTTTGTTTTGTTCTACCATTCCTATAGCATGTATTCTACCACTATAAACCAAAAATACAACATCAGAATTTTTGTAATTTTTATTGTAAATCCACATACCATGATTAACCCGTTCCTTATCTGAAACAGAAAGACTAAAACAAGGAAAATTTATTATATCTAAAGGATTTACTAAAGAAGTTAAAACATCTTCTGAGGCATTAAAATTGTCAAGATTAATAGAATTTCCACATAAAAATTTACCCGCTTTAGTTCTTTCTAAAGCAAACAAATACGCGCCGCAGCCTAATTTTTCACCTAAATCATATGCAATTGAGCGAATATAAGTTCCTTTTGAGCAAGCTACAATTATTTGGGCGGTCTGGGTTTCATAATCAAATTCTTTTAATTCAATTTTTGAAATTGTAACATTTCGAGGTTTAATATCAATATACTCCCCGGCTCTTGCGTAATCATACAGTTTTTTACCATTAACTTTTATCGCAGAGTAAATAGGCGGAATCTGAGAAATATCACCTTCAAAACTTTTCAACTCAGCTTTTACTTCTTGCTCAGTTATTTTTTTATCAAAAACCTGAGTAATTTCTCCGTCCAAGTCATAAGTGTCAGTTGTTTTCCCAAATTGTACAGATGCTAAATATTCCTTATCATCATCTAAGTATTCAATAAGCTTTGTAGCTTTTCCTATCGCAATAGGCAAAACCCCTGTTGCAAAAGGATCTAAAGTTCCGGTATGTCCAATTTGTTTAATCTTAGTAATTCTACGAAGCCGAGCAACGACATCATGAGATGTCATTCCTTTAGGCTTATAAACATTTAAAAATCCAAGAGGTAAATTACTTGAAGCCGATTTCATTTTCATAATCCTCCAACAATGAAATTATATTTACCCTTCTACCCCTATAACTCTCCTCTTGAAATTTTATTTATCAACTCGGTTACTCTTGAACCTTCTTCCAAGCCATTTGAATATACAAAACGAAGTTCCGGAGTTAAACGTAAACGAAGCATTTTACCAACATGATAACGAATATTTGGCGTACTTTTTTCAATAACAGCTTTTGTTTTTTCTATTTGTTCTTCTGAACCAAGAACACTGTATATAACTTTTGCAAAAGAATTATCGTGAGAAACTTCTACATCGACAATTGAAACAACGCCTTCCAAACCTCTGATTTCTTTTCTCAAGATTTCAGAGATATCGCGCATTAATTCTTTTCTAACTCGTTCGTTTCTTAATGACATAATTTTCTCCTTAATAACGAAATTATAACATAAAATAAAAATTTTTAACGCCCCAATCGGATTTCATCAAAGTCAATATAAATTCGATATCCTAAAATTTTACAAATAAGCTTCATTTCAGAATAGCGTAAAGAATTATCTTTAAGCTTATGAGACAAAAGACTTTGCGAGTAATTTTTACCGCTCAACTCTGTCATTTTTTTCGCCAACTCTGTCATTGACATTCTTTTTGAAGTCAACATTATTTTTACTTCATCACGTATGTCCATATTATTATTATAAATTTTGTTGACAAATTATGAAAATATGTGTATATTAATGAAATATATTCATAATATATGAAATATATTCCAGCATTGTAAAGGAGAAGGACATGAAAAAGATAGCTTTCACGTTAGCAGAAGTTTTAATTACTCTTGGTATAATAGGTGTTGTTGCTGCAATGACAATACCAACGCTAATGACACACTTACAAGCTATTAAACTTCAAACTCAATTCAAAGAGGCATATTCTATATTATCAAGAGCTGTTAAGCAATATAATGCTGATGATGAAAGATCTGATGCAGATATAACAACTAACAGTAATCAAACGATGTATAAATCATTTTTAAAATATTTCCAAGGAGTAACTGATTGTGGAAATGCCTCGCAAGTAGCAAAAGACTCCGAATACTGTTTCATAAGAAATTCTAGTGGAACAATAAATCAAGATAAATATTATAAAAATTATGCAAAAAATTCAGCATTTATTTCGACTCTCTTCTTAGATGATGGTCAATTTTACCTTCAAAATGGTATGTTAATTGCCTTTAATACTTCAAATAACGTATTTTCAGTAAGTGTTGATATTAACGGTAAAAAACAAAAACCTAACGCTTGGGGACATGATGTTTTCACATTTCAATTAATTGAAAGCGAAAAAGAAGGTGGGCTAGAACTTATACCTATGGGTGCACCTGGCACAGCATTTGTAGAAAAAAACACATACTGTTCAAAAACATCAAATGGCACAACTAATGGAATCGGGTGCACTCATTACGCAATTAAAGAAAATGATTATTTTAAAAATCTGCCATAAATTTTCTTACAAACAGAATAAATAAAATCAACAAAATCTTCCATAGATGTTTCAACTATGTTTATTAAAGATTCGCGTTTATAATGCATTCCGACAAACTCATCAGAAATCACATCTTTTCCGCGTTTGGAAGAAATTATAACTGTTTTTTGAGGTATCTTATGACCGAATGACATTGGTCTATTTTCATGGGGTTGTATATTTATATTCATTTTCTTTATAGTGATTTTCTTTCGACTTCTTCTGTTGTAGAAACTTCAATAATATCACCTTCTTGAATATCATTGAACTTACTAAATGAAATACCACATTCAAAACCTTGAGCAACTTCTTTTACGTCATCTTTGAAACGTTTAAGCTGATCAATTGCACCACGGAAAATTTCTTCACCATTTCTGATAAGAACAGCATCTTTTGAACGAACAATTTTACCTTCAAGTACATAACATCCTGCAATTTTATTAGTTTTACCAATTGTAAATATTTGACGAACTTCAGCTTTACCAAGTTCAACTTCTTTAATTTCAGGTTCAAGAAGTGATAACAATGTTTTTTCAATATCTTCAAGAAGTTGATAAATAATATCATATTTCTTAATTGTTACACCTTCACGCTCAGCTGAAGCCAATGCATTAGAGTCTTCTTTAACTGTAAATCCTAAAATTAAAGCATTAGATGCAGCAGCAAGCATAACATCCGCTTCTGAAATATTACCAACACCAACGTGAATAATTTTTGTTGTAATTTCTTTTGATTCAACACCTGCAATAGCCTGAGCTACAGCTTCTGCTGAACCGTGAGTATTAGCTTTAATGATTAAATTCAATTGAGGAATTGCATCATCACCGGCAACAGCTTCTTTTCTAATATGTGCAGGAAGCATTGCTTCTAGACGTTTATCACGTTCTTTTTCTTTTCTATCAGCGATAATTGATTTCATTTCTTTTTCGTTTTTAACAACTTCAAAGTAATCACCAGCCTGAGGAACTTCTGATAAACCTAAAACCTCAACCGGAGTTGAAGGTTCAGCTTTTTGAATTCTTTCACCACTATCTGATAACAATGCACGAACCCTACCGCAAGCAGTACCTACAACGATGCAATTACCAGCTCTTAATGTTCCGTTCTGAACTAACAATGTTGCAACAGGACCTTTACCTTTATCAAGGTTAGCTTCAATTACAACACCAGAAGCTTCAGCTTTAGGATTAGCTTTCAAGTCTTGAACATCAGCAACAAGCAAGATGTATTCTAACAATTCATCAATACCTGTACCTTGAAGCGCTGAAACTTTAACAGTAATGGTATCTCCACCCCAATCTTCAGGAACAAGACCGTGTTCTGTTAATTGTTGTAATACTTTATCAGGATTAGCACCAGGTTTATCAATTTTGTTAACTGCAACAATAATTGGAATTTCTGCAGCTTTTGCATGGTTAATAGCTTCAATTGTTTGAGGCATAATACCATCATCTGCTGCAACAACAAGAATTGCAATATCTGTTGCTTTCGCTCCACGTGCACGCATTTCTGTAAAAGCTTCGTGACCCGGAGTATCCAAAAATACAATTTTCTTATTGTTATTATCGCCTAAATAAACAGTATAAGCACCGATAGACTGAGTAATACCACCAACTTCAGTTGCAACAATTTTATGTTTTGAAGCTCTGATACTATCAAGTAATGTAGTTTTACCGTGGTCAACGTGACCCATAATACTTATTACAGGAGCACGTTTTTTCAATAATTTTTTATCAACTTCTGATAAGTGCTTTTGCTTTTTCTTCTTTTTCAAGTTCTTGTTCAATAAATGCATCCAAATCTTCTTCCAGAACTTCTAAATCATATTCGGCACAAACTTTTTTAATAACATCAACATCAATAAGCTGGTTAACTGTTGCCATAACACCATTTAACATCAAAAATTTAACAATTTCAGCAGGTGTTTTTTTGATTTTTTCAGACAATTCTGAAATAGTCATTGCCTGATTTACAACTATTTGGTAACTTCTTCAACTTCTTCAACCTTTTGAACTTTCTTTTTATGATGTTGAGCAGCTGCTTTTTCTAAAGAAATTCTTTCTTGTTCTTCTTTTTTAGAATTAAAATCTTTTTCTTTCTTTTTTGAATCAACTTTACGTTTTGAAGCTGGAGCAGTTGATTTATTATCATAAATTTCCTGAGGAATTATGCGACGCTGAAGCGGTTTTTTATTCGCAAAATCTTTATTATCACCAGTATTCTGAGCCGGTCTATCTCCTTTGTTAAACTTCCTGTCTCCTGCAGGTCTTTCACCTCTTGGTGGGAATTTTTTATCCTCATTTCTGTTATTATAAGGTCTTTGAGGTCTGGTATCATTAGTTACAGGCTTTTTAGGAGCACGCCTAACAATTTCCAAACGACTTACAGGCTTAACCACTTCAACTTTTGGACGTTCTACTTTCTCAATTCTAGAAACTTTTTCTACTGTAGATTTTTTAACTTCAACAGGTGCTGTAGTTTCTTTTTTTTCTTCAACAACAGGCTCTTGTTTTGCTTTTTTCACAACAAAAGCTTTTGGTTTTTGGACTGCCTTCACACCACCATTTGCAATAAAATCTTTCAAACGGCTAATCTGATCAACAGTAACAGTACTGGAATGAGTTTTTCCGGTAATACCCAATTGTGCGAACTTTTCAACAACTTCCTTGCTTGGAAGCCCAAGTTCTTTTGCTAATTCACTTATTCTAACTGTTTCGTAACTCATCTAGTAACTGTCCTTTCAATTCGTTTGGTATAGAGTGTTTAAGATGCTTTACAAGCTTATTTTTTTTAAAAGCTTTCTCTATACAAGCATTATTATAGCAAAGATATACAGATCTGCCAAATGTAACAGAATCCGGGTTAATTATGACATTTCCGGTTGAGTTATCTGATGTGATTTTAATTAAATCTTTTCTGTCTTTTACCTGCCAGCAGCTAACACAACGTCTTTCTGTCACAATCGCCTCTATCCTACTTCTGCTAATTTTTCCAATTTTAACTTCTGGTCATATTCAACCAGTAAGTCAATAAGTTCATCTAACTCGCCGTCAATTACAGTCCAAACATTCAAATTATGATTCAATCTGTGGTCAGTCAATCTTCCTTGCGGGAAGTTATAAGTTCTGATACGCTCCGATCTGTCACCTGAACCAACTTGAGAACGTCTTAAATCCGTAATTTCCTTAGTTTGTTTTTGAACTTCCATATCATAAAGTTTTGCTTTCAAAATTTCCAAAGCACGTTCTTTGTTTTGCAAGTTGAGAACGTTCTTCTGTACAGAAAATCATAATTCCTGTAGGTTTGTGGAACACACGGGCTGCGGTTTCAACTTTGTTAACATTTTGTCCGCCGGCACCGCCAGAACGAGCAGTTGTAATTTCAACATCGTTCATATTCAGATTAACTTCAACATCATCAACCTGAGGCATAACTGCAACAGTTGCAGTTGATGTATGAACACGTCCTTGAGATTCCGTAGCAGGAACCCTTTGAACTCTGTGAACCCCTGATTCATATTTCAAGCGAGAATAGATACTGTCACCTTTCATTGAAATGATAACTTCTGATACTCCGCCGGCTTCGCAATCTGTTTTACTCAAAATTTGAGTTTGCCAACCCATTTTATCTGCGTATCTTAAATACATACGCATTAAATCACCTGCAAAAATATTAGCTTCATCTCCACCTGCACCGCCACGGATTTCAAGCATAATATCTTTATCATCCATCGGATCACGAGGAAGAAGAAGAACCTTCATTTTTTCTTCAAATTCAGGAATTTTTGATTCATTTTCTTCCATTTCTGCTTTTAAAAATGAACGCATTTCTTCATCTTTTTCTTCATGAAGCATTTCTTTTGCATCTGCAATAGCATCTGTTGTCTCTTTCCATTGATAATATAATTCAACAGTTTCTTCCATAGATTTTCTTTGTTTTGACAAATCTCTAAACTTGTTATAATCTTGAATTACAGCAGGATCTGACAAAGTTTCGCCCAATTCTTTGTATCTTTTCTCTATTTGTAAAATTTTATCTAACATATCTTTCATATTCAAATCATAACAAGAACAGAGTGAAATGTAAATAAGGGTTTGCTTAGCCCGTTATTTCGAGTGATGCAGATAAATTAATATTTAAATTTTTTATTATTGGCAAGACGTAAGTTTGCAATTTCTTCTCTTAATTCTTGAGATTGTCTTGATAAACGGTTATACACCTGCGAATTTATTTCTCCACCGATTAAAAGAAGAATTGATGTATAATATAACCAAATCATTAAAATAAAAAACGCACCAATTGTACCATATACGAGGTTATATGTACTTAAATTATTAACATATACTGAAAACCCCCACGAACCAATCAACCAAAAAGTTGTAAAAAATACAGTTCCCGGCAGAGCACTTTTACGTTTAAATGATTCATTTCCACGCAAATCCGGCAAAATATAATAACTTAAAAATGCCATCAAATATAAAGCTAAAAATGCAACCGGCCAACGAAGCGTTAAAATAGTAATAGCAAGCCCTTTTGACATTCCAAAATGCGCAACCAGAAACATTATAATAACTTTACCAAAAATGATTATGTTAATTGTCAAAAACAAAACTAAAACATTCACAAAAACCATCAAAAATGAAAGAATTCTTGTATAAATAAAACTTCTTGTTTCTTCCACTTTATAAGCTCTGTTTAACCCTTTTAAAACAACCGCCACTCCATTTGTCGAAAGCACAATCGTTGTAATAATACCAATAATTGCTAATAATTTCCCATGATTAAAAATCATAGTTTCTTCAAGCACCGATTTTAAAAGATTCATTGCCTGCATAGGCATAATATTTGCAAGAACCCTTAATATTGAATCCAGATAAGAACGATTCCCCATCCAACCAAAAATCGCCATCAAAAACAGCATAAACGGGAAAATCCCAACAACAAGCATAAATCCCATTTCTGCTGCCATACCGTAAAAATCATTCTTAATAATGGATTTTACAAGCTTAACAACACCTCTTGTATATTTATTTCTTACAAGTTTCTTTAACATAAGTTTTTGTTCTTAATTTCTTCAATCACCAAATTAACCGCCTTTGCTGGAGCAGCTTTTATAACTGCACCTGCCGCAAGCTTATGCCCACCACCACCAAAGACAGCACAAATCTGAGCTATATCTTTTGTCTTACTTCTCATTGAAATTTTAGAAGTTGAAGAATTTAATTCTTTCACAACAAAAGCAATCTCTGTTGTTTTAATTGCTCTTAATTTTTCAGTCAAACCGTCTGTAAAATCTTCACTATTGTTATTAAATTTTTCCAAATCTTTTTTATATACCGTAGTATATGCAATCTTATCATTATTTAAGAATTTAGCCTTATTTACACAATAACTCTGGAATAAAACCATATCTTTAGAGTTTGATTCATAACACTTTTGATAAATTTCAGAAGGACTAACACCATATGAAATTAATTTCCCTGCAAATTCCATAGTTTTTTGAGTCGTATTAGAAAACTTAAAACATCCGGTATCTGTCATTATACCTGTATATAGACAAATTGCGGTTCCCTCAGATATTTTCCAATCCAAATCTTGTACAATATCACACAAAACCTCAGCAGTTGCAGAAGCTTCTGATTTCACTATATTTATCCCGGCATAATAGGGATTAGTTTCATGATGATCAATATTTACATTACTCTTTGCTTTATTAAATAAATATTGCGCATCTGCACATCTATCTAACGCTGCGACATCGAGGTTTATAACTAAATCATACTCTCTTGAAAAATCAAATTCCGCAATATTTTTAACCTCAGTAATATACGGTAAAAAACTATAAGTAACAGGAATCGCAGAAACTGCTGCCATATCACATTTTTTCTTATAATTATCCTTTATTAAAGAATATAAACCGCACATTGAACCTAAAGTATCACCATCAGGATTTATATGTGATACTAATAATATATTTTTAGAATTCTTTATGTTACTATCAAACTGTTCAATAACCATTTTTTGATTCTATCACAAAAACAACTTATACCAAAATTATGAAAAAAATTTTATACACAAAATTTCAAAACGTAGATGAAATCATTGCAGAGATGATGAAACACGCAGCTGTCAGAAAAGCTATCACTCGCACAAATTTGTGTAAATTTTGGAAAAAAGTTGCAGGTGAAAAATTTGCAGAGAATTCAAAACCTTATTCTATGATAAAAGGTTCAATTATGGTTATTGCCTGTAAAACTCCCGTTGTTGCACAGGAATTAATGCTTAGAAAGACACAACTTCTTGTTAAATTCAAACCATATGTTGAATCTTTAAATATGAAATTAACAGACCTTAAATTTGACGCAAAAAAATGGATAGAAAATAATGATGGCGCGGAATAAGTTCCGCGCCATACATATTATTCTTTAAGGTTTAAAACTTTAGCTTTATTTTTTCATCAATTTTCAAATACTTAATCTTACCTTTTTCATCATAAAATATCTTAGCGAACTTAGTAACAATTTGTTCTTCCTTTTTTACAGGCTGATATGATACATGATAAAGTACGTTACTACATTCAATAGAACAGTTATATCTTTCCAAAGAACAAGTACCATTTTTAAAAAATTTCAAATTATATCCGTATTTTTCTTTACCTCCGGTAAAGACAGTATCTTCATCATCTCCAACTAAAGATAACATTTGAGGATTTTTATCAACTAAATATTTGGCAATTTCTTTTCCCGATTTTAAATTAGAAAAATTAGGATCATTTACAAGCGGTTCAACATAAGCTTTTTGCAAATATTTCTGAAATCTAGCTTCAGGATTAAAGCGGTTTGCAACAACAATACCTAAAACAACTAAAAGCAACAACCCTACAACAGAAATAATTAAGACTTTCAAACCAAATTTACTTGATTTTGCAGGCATATCTTTTTGAACTTTTTCATTCATATCATAACCAGACATACAGACCTCTCTTTCCTTGTAATATTATAATATTTTTCAATCATTGTCAATTTAGCTTCATTTAACATATTGATGTTTTAATTTTCCCTGCTCATCAAAAAACGTTTTCAAAACAGGAGTTATTATATTTTCATCCTTCAAATGATAGAGCACATAACAGTTATATCGTTCCAGTGAACAAGTTCCATATCTAAAAACTTTCATAACATATTCTTCATTATCATCAGACTTAACAACTACACAATCTTCACTAAACTTTGAATACATATTTGGGTCAATTTCTATTAAATATTTTGTAATTTCTTCACCTGAATTCAATTTATGGAAATTATCATCTTCAATCAATGATTCAACAAACTCTTTATTAATATCTTTTTCTTTTCCATTATTCATATCATAATTGATAAAAACAAACACACTTATTGATATAAAAACCAAAGCACATAATACATAAATTATACTAGCTACCCCCCATTTTTTTTGAACCTCAACAAAGCTTTCCAAACTTTCCCATTTTTTAGTTCCATAATAAGCCCACTCATTGCCTTTTGTTCCAACATATATAGTAATGGCAGGACAAAGAATTCTAAATACTGGTCCAATAAGCGGGATTTTTGTTATTGCTGCTACCGCAATCATAATCAGTAATGTCGGGAAATAATCATTCCAAGCACCATTACAAAGTGCCCATATCCAACCAAAACAAAGAGCACCCCAATTAAATTTATTTAATTCAGCTTTTATCTTTTCTTTTTCTGCATTTTCCTGACTATAATCGTACATATCAATATCTCCTATTTAACGTAAAATTTTAAAAAATTCATTTAATAAAATATCGCACTCTGTTTCCATTATACCACCATATACTTCCAATTTTGAGCCTGACAAAAGTGTACGCAAATCAATCTTTGAAGAAAAAGCTCCATAACTTATATCATAACTTCCAAAATATACAGCTCTAATTCTGGATTGTAAAATTGCCCATCCGCACATTGGACAAGGTTCAAGTGTTACATAAAGTTCACAATCGTCAAGACGCCAATTGTTAAGAACCTTTGCGGCTTTTTTAATAGCAAGAATTTCAGCGTGAGAGGTTATATCATTATCCTTTTCTCGAGTATTAAAAGCACGAGAAATAACCTTACCGTCTTTCACAACAACAGCTCCAACCGGGATATCACCGTCTGCAAGTTTTGCTTGTTCAATTGCAAGATTCATAAAATCCATAATTATTCCTCAAATTCTGAAATATTCAAAGATATTTTCGCACAAAAGCCATAATCATCACCTGATTTTAATTCAATTGACCCTTCCATTGCCTCAACCAAACCTTTTACAATAAATAAACCTAATCCCGTTCCTCGTGTTGTTCTTGTCATCTCATCATCAAGCCGGACAAACTTATCAAAAAGCGTCCTTAATTTTTTCACCGGAATTTTATCACATTTATTTTTAACCTCAATTACAGCTTTTTTATCTTGCTGTTTTACAAAAACCCAAATAGGAGAATCCGGATATGAATATTTAATAGCATTTTCATACAAATTCACAAAAACCTGTTCCAACCTGCCTTTATCGGCAATTACAGGTGGAAAATCATTTTCCATTTCTACAATTATTTCATGCCCGTCTCGTTTTCTAAGGAGCATCTCAGACTGTTCAAGCACTTTATCTAGCCAAACTGTTGTATTTATAGTTTTTAAACGCATTCCTTCAATATCAGGAATTGTTAATAAGTCATCAATTAAACGTTTTAATTTTTCAGATTGTTCTTTTATAATCCTCAAAGATTTTTGTTTCATTTCTTCATTAATAACAATATCCTGCCGCATAAGACGTGAAGTATATCCTTGAATACTAGTTAATGGTGTTCTTAATTCATGGCTTACTGTATCTAGAAGATTTGAACGAAATTCATTTAATTCTTTTAACTCAATATTTTTTCGTTTCAACTCAATATATGACTTATGAATCTCAGATGCCATATTATTAAATTCATTTGCAAGGAACACAATTTCATAAGGGGTAAATGATGTTGTCAAAAGCCTGATTTGTCGTTGATAATTACCCTTAGAAAGTGCAATAACAGCTTTGAATAATTGTCTTATATTAATGTACAGGTAATAAATATAAAAACCAATTAACAACATCATAGATAAAATTGCAGTTAAAACAGCTAAAATAATCTTAACTCTGTTATCTATAATTGCATGTTTTGTAATATCCTCTGTAGTATTAACAACAATAGTTAAATCAGGATTAGTTCTATATAAATATACTATCGGAGTATTTTTTTCATCCCCAAAAATAACCGGAGCATCTTCTATTTTTTCATCAGGAAGCAAGTCCAAAGTTTCTTTATAAACATCAGGCGTAAAATTATGAGAAGATATCAAACGATTTTGATTATCCATAATATAAACCTGCCGATTATCTTTTTCAAGAGATTTAAATAATTGATTATCCCAATCATTTGCATTAAATATAATTACAAGGAAAGAACCATCTTTCATTTGTGTAGAAAGAATTGGTTTTTCATTAATATGAGCATCATCAGTTAATTTTTCCAATTCATCAGGACTTCTAACAATAACAATATCCTCACAATTCGGATATCTCCTGGCTACATCTTTAATAAATTTTTCTTTTAATGCCTTCGATGGTAAATACTCTAAAGTATCAGCAATTTGAGCTAATGTCGTTTCATTTGTTTTAAAGAAAAAATCAACTTCATCAGATACTATACTTGCAACAAGTATTGCAGATTCCCTTAACTGATGACGCACGGATTTTTGATTAATGTTATTGATAATAAATCCACTAATAGACATCGGAATTACCACTGCAATAAAAAATACTATTGCAATTTGTTCAATAATTTTTAATTTCTTCAATCCGTAACTATATTTTTTCATAACTATTCTTGTGCAAACGGTGTTAATTTATAACCTACATTTGTTACCGTATGCAAATATTTTGGCGATTTTACATTTGGTTCAATTTTATTTCTCAACCCGCCCACATGAACTCTTAGCATTCTAACATCTTCATTACTGTCATATCCCCAAACCTCATCCAACAATGTTGCAAGAGTAACAGGATTATTAAAATGCTGCATAAGACAGTACAAAATTTCAAATTCTGTTGGTGTTAATTTAACTTTACGATTAACTATTACAGACTCTAATGATTCCGGAAAGATCTCAATATCACCACACTTTAACACTTCATTTGAAAGCGGAGATTCTTCAAGATTAACAGCATTACGACGAAGCAAAACTCTTATTCTAAGTAAAACCTCCTGAATATCAAACGGCTTTACTAAATAATCATCAGCACCGCAGTCAAATCCTGTGGTTTTATCATCAATTGTACCTTTTGCTGTTAACATTAAAACAGGAACTGCAAGTTTTGCCTGCCTTATGTTTTTGCAAACATCAAACCCGTTCATTTTTGGCATCATAACATCTAGCAATATAAGATCATATGTATTATTTAAAGCTTTATTCAAACCTTCACGACCGTCACTTGCTGTATCTACAAAATACCCGCTGCTTGCAATATCAAATTCTAAAAGCTCTCTAATTTCATCATCATCATCAACAATTAAAATTCGTTTTTGTACATCTGCCATAAAATACCCCTATTACAAATAACATTGTACAAAACAAGCCATAATTTTGCAATATTAATATTTCTTCATATTTAATTAAAATTTATCAACTTATATTTTTACAGATTTTAATTCAAGTACAGAAAGGGAAAAAAATGAATAATAATATAAACAACAATGTAAATTTTACCGCTAGAATGGATTTAAGCAGAGTAACAATGAACAAAGCCCGTTGGGAAAATATTGCATCATTATTTGAACAAAAAACAACAAAATATCCTCACGATACATTTCAACTCGAAGATATAGCAAACGGAATTGGTGGTTATAATGTCAACTCAAACACAGGAGAAGAAATTTGTGTAAATATTTTTGGAGTTGAATTCGATAAATTAATGAATATGGCAGATTCTAAAATTGTTTCAAAATTCAAAAAAATGCTTGAGATTTCAGCTCACAAACAAAAGATTTATGATGCAACAACTCAATACGAAAATAAATTAGCAAAAATAACCAAAGAAAATGTCGATTATATCGAAATTTGGGATAAAGCTGTAGATATCGCAGACAAAGAAGCCAACATTATGAAAGATAAAGACTCTTTCTTACGAAATATTGATATAATGTTTTAAAATTCTGCAATAAATATTTTCTAACCGACAATAAACCAGTGATAAAGATAAGCAAAACAGATTCCAAAAATTGCACCGACAAAGACTTCTAGCGGCGTATGTCCTAGAAGTTCTTTTAATTTACCCCCAACAGACTGTAAATCATGATGATAAAAATCTTCCATCATTCGGTTTAAGCAAGCTGCAGTTTTACCAGCTGCACGGCGAAGCCCAGCTGCATCATACATAATAATCAATGAAACCCCCAAAGATACTGCAAAAATTATTGAATCATAACCTTGCAAAATACCAACAAGAGTAGACAGTCCCATCACTCCTGCAGAGTGAGAACTAGGCATCCCGCCTGTTGTTGAAAAGATTTTAAAATTCACTTTTCTGCTTTTAACAGTAAATAAAATAAACTTTACAACCTGAGCAAAAAATGCTGATAAAATCCCGCAACTAATAACTTCATAACCGTTATTTGCAATTGTATTTTTTATAACATCTAAATACATTAAATACCTACTCTCTCATTAATCTTTTTAATCATATCCAGAAAAATTTCTGATTCTATGTTTTGTTTTTTCATTATATCACAGCATTTTTTAAATAGGCAAGAAAGTTTACATTTTGCTTCATCTAATCCATATAAAGAAACATAAGTAAGTTTTTCTTCTTTTTATCCTTACCTAAAGTTTTCCCCATCTGTTCAAATGTAGAAATCTCATCTAAAATATCATCCGCAACTTGAAAAGCCAGTCCAAAAGTTTTTGCAAATTCCGTTACCTCACTTATTTTCTCATCATCAGCACCGGCTATAATTGCACCTGTCCTCATTGCAAGCTGAAACAAATCTGAGGTTTTATGAAGATGAAGATATTCTAAGACCTTTTCCATTTTTTCTAACTTTGCAAAATCTGAATCAAATTCAGAGCTACTTAAAACCTTTTCAGACTCAATATCAACAACTTGCCCCGCAATAACACCTTCGGCTCCGGCAAAATGAAAATATTCATTCAAAACCCTTATCAAAACAGACGGTGATAAATTTCTGGAATACTTTGTAATAACAGATGGAGCATAAGTTAAAAGAGCATCACCTGATAATAATGCAATAGCCTCCCCAAAGACTTTATGATTAGAAGGTTTTCCACGTCTAAAATCGTCATTATCCATACAAGGAAAATCATCATGAATTAGAGTTTGACAATGAAGCATTTCAATAGCACAAGCTGTTGGCAGTGCATCTTCAATTTCTCCGCCAAGCATTCTGCAAGTTTCAAGACACATAACAGGTCTTAATCTTTTTCCCGGAAGCATTACTGTATATTTCATAGATTTAAATATATTTTCAGGGTATTTGATTTTTATATAATTATCCAATCTATCATTTATTAATTCAATATAATCATTCATCCTCATCGTCGGTAATTTCCTTATAAATTTTTTGTTTTTGAGTATTTCTTGAAGCCTGACGCTTCTTTTCACTAATTTTCACATGCGCTTTATTATTTTTAAATTTCTGCGCAGATTCTTTTTTTATTCCGTTATATTTAATTTTTTCCTTGTATTCTAAAGCCTCAGATACAAATTCCACATAACTTTCATATCTGGATTCATCAATTTCTTCAATATGTTTTAAAACTTCACAGCCATCTTCATTTATATGTAAACAATCACTATATTTACAACCATCATTATATTTTGAAATTTCATCAAAAAGATTATCAACATTTTGTGGCAGCATAAAATCAAACCTTACATTACTAAATCCCGGAGTATCTACGATTGCACTGTTTTCATCAAGTGAAATAATTTCACAATGACGTGTTGTATGAGTTCCACGATTTAATTTTTCACTTATCTCCTTTGTCCTTAAATTTACATTAGGATTTAATGCATTTATCAAGCTTGACTTTCCGACACCGGAATTTCCACAAAGAGCTGAAATTTTCCCATGCAATAATTTACAAAATTCTTCTAAACCTCTTTTTTCCAATGCGGATGTAAATACAATTTCATAACCTAAACTGCCATATATAGATAAAATTTTATCCTGAGAAACCTGTTCTAGTCCTAAATCTTCTTTGTTAAAACATAAAATGACAGGGATTTTATAATACTTGGCAAGTGAGATATAACGATTCAATTGATGTAAATCCAAATCCGGATGTTTTAACGCCGAAACAACAACAATTTGATCAACATTTGCAACAGATGGACGCGGAATAAAAGTTTTTTTAGGTAGGACTTGTGTTATTACACCAGTGTCAAATTCCACAAAATCTCCAACAACGATTTTTACCTGTTGCTTTTTTAAAACCTCGCGGATTTTACATTCAAAAGTTTGACCATCTTTCTGAACATAATAAAAATCTGAGTGAATTTTATAAATTTGACCTTTCATATACGCTTTAGTTTACAAAAAAAAGCCCCCGTTTGCAATATTTATGTCATAATATAAGTATGATTACAAAAAATGAACTTGATAAACTTGTTGAAAAATATGAAAATGAAGAATTCATAAAAGATGACCCTATTCAATTTATACATAAATATAAATCAAAAAAAGATATTGAAATTGCAGGATTTATGGCATCTTTATTAGCTTATGGAAGCCGAAAACAATTTATCAAAAAACTTAACCAATTATTTGAAATTGCACAAAATGAACCCTTAAACTTTATTCAAAATTTCGAGCCGGAACTAATTGGAGATTTCAATTATAGATTTGGAAAACCTAATGATTTTATTGCTATTTTTAAAGTATTGAAAAAGTTATATAATACCAGTGAAGGTTTAGAAGAACTTTTTGAGCACGGATACAAACAAGAAAAACTATTTGAAAATGTTGTTGATTATATGTATCTGGAAGCAGAAAAATATTCTCCCGCCCACGGTTTTTATCATATGATACCAAACCCTAAAAATGGCGGTGCTATGAAGCGTATGTGTATGTATCTTCGCTGGATGGTTCGAAAAAGTCCGGTCGATGCCGGGATTTGGGAATTTATGAAACCTTCAGAACTTTACATTCCATTGGATGTTCATGTTGCAAGAATTTCCCGCCAGATGGGACTTTTAACAAGAAACTCAAACGATTTTAAAGCAGTTATTGAACTTACTGAAAATCTTAAAAAATTCTGTCCTGAAGATCCTATAAAATACGACTTTGCAATGTTTGGATATGGAGTAAATAATAAAACTTAAGCATTAAGCTTTGCAATTTTTAAGCCAAAAACAGATTCTATATCAATGTTATTTAAAACATCTGCTATTAAAATTTCCGGCGCTAAATCTGTGATATCACCATAATCCGGTAATTTACCCAATAATTTAGCATTAGAAAATTCTTGTATAATTTGAGGAAAATATTTTTCTTCCAAGTTATCAGAATTTTCGTTATAACAGTTTATAATAATTCCTAACAAATTAACTCGTTCATTTTGTATATATTTTAACCCTGAAATTACTTTATCTATAGATGTTTTTTTAGGATTTACCACCATCACTAACGGAAGTTTTAACATTTTTACAATATCAATTTCTGTCATATTTTGAGCAACAGGAACTGAAATACTATTAGCACCTTCTACCAAGTTACAATCACTGCACTGAGAACAAGCTTGATATGTCGAAAAAATAGTATTCACGTCTATTTTTAAACCTTGTTCATACGCACCTACAAACGGAGAACCGGGACTTTCCAAGACATAAGACAATTCTGTTGTGATATTAGAATCAACTTTTTTTATAAAATCTAAATCGCTTACTCTAACACCGTTTTGCCAATTTACACATACAGGTTTATAAACATTTGTTGAATATGATAAGCTTTGCATTGTAGCAGCTAACCCGGCTGTTACAATAGTTTTACCTGTTTGACTTCCAAATCCTGAGATAAATACGCTTAGCATGATTTCATATTATCATGAGCCATTATTTATTGCAAAATAAACCTCTTTCAAACGTTTTTTTGTTATATGGGTATATAATTGAGTTGTAGACACATCACTATGCCCTAAAAGTTCTTGTACAACCCTCAAATCCGCTCCATTTTCCAATAAATGAGTTGCAAAACTATGGCGCAGAGTATGTGGTGAAATATGTTTATGAATTTTTTCACCCTGTTTTTTTATAAATTCATAAACATCTTGGCGAGTAATCCGTTTTCCGCTATCCTTTAAAAACAATACTTTAGTATCTGATAATTTATTTTGCAAAATTATCATATCACGGACTTTCAAATATTTTTTTAAAGCCGTTTTTGCTTTTTCTCCAAACGGAACAATCCTTTCTTTTGAACCTTTGCCGTAGCATTGAATATATTTTGAAGATATATCTATATTATTCAAATTTAAATTAACCAATTCCGAAACACGTAAACCACAACCATATAAGAGTTCAATAAGCAATTGTTCCGTTTTATTTAAATCTGAAGTTAAAATAATATTCAATTCTTCAACTGTCATAACCTTTGGAAGTTTCTTAGGTAATTTGGGCTGTTCCAAAGTTTGGGCAGGATTTTTAGTACCGTATTCATTTGCACAAAACCATTTAAAAAATCCTCGCAAAGATGCAACCTTTCTGGTTACACTGGTTGGAGAATATTTTTCTTCCCTGAGTTTTAATATAAAAGAATTCATATCTGAACGTTCGATTTTAACAATATCAGTAACACCACGATTTATACAAAAATCAAAAAATGCAGTTAAATCATTACGATAAGCTTCAATCGTATTTGAAGAAAGCCCTTTCTCAATTTCCAAAAATTCCAAATATTCAGATAAAAACTGTATATCCATAAAATTGATTATACACTTATTTCAAAATTTAGCAATCTGTTGAATGTGCCAGTTTAAATAAATAATCTTCACGCGCACTGCATCTTAATCCTGTAGGAATAAAGTTTTCTTTGAATCTTTCCACCGCATACCTATCTGTCATTCCTGAAACATAATCAGTCACAACTCTCACAATTTTTTCAGACGGACAAACAGATTTTAGCATTCCGCAGTAATAATAAAATAATTCTTTTATAACCCGTCTTGCTTTAGTTTCTTCAAGTTTTGCAATAGATTCATCATTATAAACATTTTCAAACATCCAGCTGCGAAGCCTTGTTGTATACCCCCAAGCTTCTTCACTCATTGCAATATCGTTTTTTCCAAGCGAATTATTAACAATTTCTGTTATCATTTTGTTTAAACGCTTACTCTGATTTGAAGAAAAATATTCAATACAATCTTTTGGCAAATCACTTTCCGAAATCACACCGGCGCGAATAGAATCTTCTATATCGTGGTTTATATATGCGATTTTATCAGCAAGCTGAACAACTTTCCCTTCCGGCGTTGTTGGTTCATACCCCCAAGAGTGCGTTCTTATACCCTCTATTGTTTCACGACAAAGATTCAATTTTTCCAATACCTCAACAACTCTAACACTTTGTATATTATGATTAAATCCACCATTGACAAGTTCATTCAACACACCTTCCCCGCAGTGCCCAAAAGGAGTATGACCCAAATCATGCCCTAATGAAATCGCCTCTGTCAAATCTTCATTCAAATCCAAAGCCCTTGAAATAGTTCTTGCAATCTGTGAAACCTCTAAAGTATGTGTTAATCTTGTCCTAAAATGATCATCAAACGGAGATAAAAAAACTTGCGTTTTATGTTTCAAACGACGAAAAGCTTTAGAATGAAGAATTCTATCTCTGTCTCGCTGAAAACATGTTCTTAAATCCGATTCGTCTTCTTTAATATTTCGTCCTTTTGAGTTTATCGCTTTTGTTGCAATATCACTTAAGTTATCAAGCTCTCTTTTTTCAAGCTTTTCACGTATAGTTAATGTGCCCATAATGCTCCCCTTCTGTTGTGATTTTAACAGAAAGTTAAATTTTGACTATACTGTCTTTGGTGGATTTTCTGATTCCGCTTTTTCTTTCTTAGCAATTCTATGTTTTTTAAGTATTTCATCTGCTGTTGTACCAATCCTGTTTAATATAGCAGAAGCAGTAGTACCAATTAACAAACCTTTTGTACCCGCAAATAATTTTGCATTACAGTATAAAGAAACACCAATCAATGAAAGCGCAGGAATACCAAATTTTAAAGCTATTGATGTTCGCTGTTCATTATCTTCTGACTTCCCTAAGTGATAGCTCAATACACCTAAACCGCCTAATAAAGATAAAATATCAGTTGGTGCTGAGCCTAACGATAAATCTCTCAATTTACTTACAAAGTCTTCGGTTTCTGTATTTATAGCTTTATCCAGCAATTTAATTTGAGATTTATAAGCTTTTTCAATAATTTTATAATCGTCTTTCGGGAGTATATGTTTATATATTCCTAAAATATTTTCAATTTTACCTGGAGTAAATCCGCCAAAACACTCTCTTAAACTTGTAATATCATCAATTAACTGATTACCTAATGTTTCATCTATAGTTTTTTCGGTAACAGCATCATTAATATTTTTTCGAAATACAGTAATATCTTTTAAAATTTGTTGCCTTATTTTTTGTTCGTTAGGATTTTTTACATACTTACGTATATTATTTCTTATATCTCTAAGCATCTTAATCTTATCTGCATCTTTAAAACTAATAATTTCTGTCATTTTCATAACAAGATTATCAGAATCTTTTGCCATATCCTGCAATGAGTATGAAAGTTCATGTCTATGTGAACGTACATTATTCTGCATAAATATTTTTACTCTGTTTATTTTAGAATCAGCCAGAAATCTTTGGAAGATATCTTTAGAGAAAAAAACATTCATTTTCGAAAACGCAGTTTTCAAATCTTCTGCAGCAACTTTATACCCATGATATCTGGAGGTTAAAGAATCTTTGCTAAAATATGAATTATAAGTAGTTAACAATTCACCATTTAATTTATTTACATAAGCAAGCCATTGTGATTTGGTCTGCCTTATTCCATTTATTTCAACCATTTCATAAGCATTACCGCGCATAACAATATTGGCAGCAGATTCTGCAAGTGAAGTTGTTTCTTTTACATTTTCAGCAACCTTAGCATATGAATTAACAACTGTTTGACGACCTATTTTCTCAAACAGTCTGGTAACTGAATCATGAATATTTCTGGTAAACTTGTTTACCCCCATAAGTTTTTTAAACAAAACATCCTTAAATGATGTAAAATTATTAACTGCCTCACTTCTTTTTGCCGCAGTATCAAGAGCTTTAATCATATAGACGTAAGCACGTGATGTAAATGATAATTTACCGTCTGATTCATCTAATTTTACATTCTGTAGTTTTTTTTGAAAATATTCTTGTAATTTTCTAAAGTTTTTAGATAACCCTTTTGTACCGCCTTTTAAAACAAAGAAAATCCCTGCTGCAGTTAAGACTGTAACACCTGCAATTGAAAGCCCTATAAGTTTTAAATTGTTTGTTTTACGGGCTTCTTCCGGTGTCATAAACTTAAATTCATCGGCAAATGATTTATATTCATACTCTTTCTTATTTTTACTTTGCACAAGCCAGTAATCACTCGGTCGTTTATTATTTGTAACCCGCCCGAAAGTATTTACATTATTAGATTCAATTTTTGGAATTGAATTTATCATAAAATCACTAGCCTACAATTTTATTAAATAGGAACATAATACAAAATTGCGCTAATATCATCCGATTTGAAGTAATGTTACGAAAATAAATCAGTGTCAATAACTTTTGCAACCTCACGAGCAGAATTCTTGTTGGATAAAAGCTCTTTAACTTCACCCAGCTGTTTAATATTTTCTTCTCGTTTTGCTTGATTGTATAAAAGTTCCTCTATTTCATAAGTTATTCTCTGAGGTGTAACTTTTTTTTGAATAATTTCAGGAACAATCGATTTATCTGCAATAATATTAGGTAACGAAACACGTTTAATACATCTTACAAGTAAATAAATCCAATAAAACAATTGAGGACCTCGATATGCAATAATCATAGGAGTTTTATATAAACAAGCTTCCAAAGCAACAGTACCTGAAGCCAAGATTAAAGCATCTGAAACACTTAATAATGCCTGATTTTCTCCTTTAATAATTTTAATATCCGTATCACCTAAATATTTTTGATATACATCATCAGATAAATTTGGAGCCTGCGACATACAAAACTGAAGGTCATTATGCTTTTCGCTTAAACATTTTACTGTTTGTTTAAACACATCCATCAAATGTTTTAATTCAAACTCTCTTGATCCCGGGAAAACAGAAACTAGACGTTTTTTAGGATCAAGTCCGTGTTTTTCAAAAAATTCACTACGGCTTGCTCTTGGCGGAAGCTGAGAAACAAGCGGATGCCCACAATAATGTGTTTCTATTCCATACTGAGCATATAAAGGTTTTTCAAATGGAAATATGCACAATACTTTATCTACGAATTTTTTGATTAAATTAATTCTATATTTACGGCTTGCCCAAACTTGTGGCGGAATATAATAATACACCTTGATTCCTGCTGAATGCAAAAATGATGCCATAGTTAAATTAAACGCGCCATAATCAATAAGTAAAACTAAATCAGGTTTATATTCTTCTTTTAAATATTTTAATAAAGCTTTTCCAAGCTTAAAATGGTTTGTTAAAATATTTGCAGATAATCCCATAGCAGACATATTTTCCTGAGTTGAAAAAAGTTTTACACCGGCATTTGCAAGGTTTATCCCTCCAATTGCTTCAATTTCAAGTTCAGCTCCTAAAGCTCGAAGTTCTCTTACAACATTTGCAGCATGGATATCACCTGAATATTCTCCTGTTATTATAAATAATTTTTTCATCTAAACTGCCATAATTACAATATTGTGTTCATCTGCGTATTTAATAACTTTTTCTTGATCAACTATAATAGTTTCATTAGCTTCAACCGCAATCAATGCCGCGTGCCTATGACGCATTGTTCTCAATGTTTTCATACCAATTGCGGGAATGTCAAAACGTTTATCCTGCTTAGGTTTTGCAACTTTTACAACTACAGCACCTTCTTTTGCAAGTTTTGCACCGCGCTTAATACAAACATCAGTACCTTCAATAGCTTCAACTGCCATAATCATCTTATCTTTAATTACGACAGATTGACCAACATCAAGTTTTCCCATCTCTTTTGCAAGCCAAAAACCATAATTAACATCATCCATTTGTGCTTGTGTAGGTTTATGTTTACCTAAAACTCCTGCAGGAATCATTAAATTTTTAATAAAAATAGTTTGATCTAAAACTTCAACACCTATTTTGCCAAGTTCTTCAACAATCATCAACATAACCTGATCATCGTTTAACCTTAAAGCTTCTTTTATCAAATCTCTTGCTCGCTTATCAAATTTATGAGGTTCTAAAAGAACTTTTTTGTGAACCTTTCCTAAGAAAGTCATTTGTTTAATCTGTTCGTCCTTCAGAATTGATTCAATACGATTAACTTCACCTGGATGACAACAGTATACTTTTGAACAGTATTTCTTTAATTCTCTAACGTTATCCTTTGCAAGCGAAATACATACTACTTCAAAACCGTTTTCTTTTGCATACTGCGCCATGCGAATCGGTAAAATACCATCACCTGCTATCAAACCCTGTTTATTTTCTAATGTTATAGACACAACTATTTTCCTCTTTTACTTTTGTTTTAATGAATAAATTTTTTGTACTTCATCTTCTGGTAATATTTTAGCACCACCAAGCAATTTTGCAAAAAGAACTGTTTTAGCATACTCCTCAGCCAATTCTAACTTTAAATAAGTTTCTTTTACACTCTTACCAGCGATAATTACTCCATGATTTTCTAACAATATAACATCATAATCCTTAAAATATATTGATGTTTTAGCAACTAATTCATCAGATCCCGGCAATGCATACTTTGCTAATGGTATTTCACCAAAACAATAAATAATTTCCGGGGAAATTGCATCATCCAAGCTTTTCCCTGCTGCTGCAAATGCAGTCAAATAAGGAGAATGCATATGAAAAACACAATTAATATCTGTTCTTTGACGATAAAATTCAAGATGTAAAAATCTTTCACTTGAAGGCTTTATATTTCCGTTTTTAAAATTCCCCAAAGCATCTACAATACTAAAATCCTCATCTGATAAATACCCATTAGCAGAACCGGACGAAGTAATAATAAAATCATCACCTATTCTTGCCGATATATTACCAGAAATTCCCGGAGTGTAACCTTTTTCTCCGGCAATTTTTCCGTATTCAATTAATTGATGTTTAAAATACTCAATCATATTAATCAATTACTTCCTTATCAGGATCTTCTATATCTATCACCTGCGCATACTGTAAAGGTTTAGATTTTGCAGCTTTATCCTGTTTGTTTAACTTATTAGAAACCTTCACTTCTTCAGATTGCTTTTTAGCCGGAGAAAATGCAAGTTTACGTTCCTCATCCTTTTTATGTTTGTTAAATCTTTCTGGATTTTTTATTTCCATTCTACCATATTTAATACTTGTACCTTTTGTATCAAAAGCTACATCGAAACCAAAATAAGTAGTTTGTCTTACAAAGTCATAACCTAAACGAACTTTCAAATCATCCGGACCTATTGCAAATACAAATCTGTTTTCCTGGAATAACTTTCCATTAGGAGAATCATCACTCAGATTTACCATGCCTGACCAACCGACTGAAAGGTATTTATTCAGTCTTATAATCTCTGAAAGATAAAATGCCGAATGCCCATAACGGTACATATCATAACGTGGAACAGGAGTTTTGTCATCATACCCGGATTGGAAATAACCTATATCCTGCATCCAGTTTTTATATTGTACATGGGCTCTTGGACCAATTCTACCAATAAACTGAGTATCACCTGTACCATAAACAGCAGCTGAACCTTGCAATGCCAGACTCACATCAAAATAAAACTTGTTTTCTGGATTCTGATAAGAATACAAACTTTGTGCAATTTCCGCCATATATCTAAAACGTGTTGTATCTTTTCCTGTGGAACGGATTTTTTCACCATAATAATTACGGTCATTATCTTCCATCCAACCAATACCTGCTCTATGACGGAAACGAAGTCCTTTACCTTCAGCTAAGAAATTAGGTATAGAATATTTTTTATCATAATATATTTCAGCCATATATTTAGGCATTCTTGCTCCTAAGAACCATTCATCCATAAAAGAATTTGCGGAATATTGCAAGAATAAATTATCATCCAAACGCTGATGACCTTTTAAGAAAAAAATTTCAGCCGCAGAACCATATCCTAATTCCGTATGGTTATAGGTATTTTTATATTTTAACATTCCACCAAAACCGAAATTATCATTCTGATAATTTAAAAACGGAATAGCTTTAATTACAGAGCCGCCAGGACCGCCAAAAACAAACCCCGGACCGGCAAACATACCCAGTTTTCGTCTTGTACCAAATTCAGGATAATTTGCTTCAAAGTTATCATTATCTTTATTGGTATATATAGTTAAGCTTGGCCAAGTTAACCAATGTTTACCATCACGTTCAATTTTTATTTTTTTTGCAACATACTTATTATGATTTTTTCTTGCTTCAACATAAAGCCTATCGATATCAAAATGAAGCTTGTTACCTGTTGGGTCTCCAAAGAACAAAGATTTTTCATCATCATCCAATATCATATTAGTAAATCTTGGTCCAACCATTCTTGACGATAATCTGTGAACTTCAGAAACATCAGAATGAAAACTGCCATTTTCCAGAATTAACAATGAATCTTTATGAACAGCCTTTTCCGCATCCATAATCATAGAAACAGTATTAGAACTAATATTATCCATTTGCATGGTTTCTTCATTCATATCTATTTCAATATAGTCAGACTTTGTAGGCATACCATCTTTATAAACAATAACATTACCAATACCTTTTAAGATATTAGAATCTTGATTATAAACCATTTCATCAGCTATAATTTTTGTATTTTGCTGCGGTAGATTTAATATTGGACGACCTTTTGCAATCATATCACCTGTTTCATCGTCATATGTAACTTTTTCCGAATCCAAAATTAATTCTTTTTCAGTTACATGTTCAGAAATTCCTGACTCAAGCGAAATTGTATCCATATTTGGAACATCAAACGATATTTCTTTTTGAATAGAATCAGCAATAGAACCTTCTTCCGGAATAAAATCAGAATTTACTGTTAATTCATCAGAATTATCTTTTTTATGACGTTTGAATTTATCAACAAACCTTTTACCTGATGTTTTTTCTGGTCTATCCCCGTTAGAAACCCTGGTAATACCATTTGAAATCATCAATCTAACCTGCTTAAATAACGGCATATTATCCGGATCAATTTCTTTATAAGTCATACTTGGACGATCAAAAGCATAACCGTCATACCCAAATTCAGGTCCATGCACCTCAGGCATCATTAAACTATTTGGAGATTTATAAAAGTTTTCTTCTTGTAAATCTTCTGAAATTGAATATATATCAGAATTAGTATCATCAAGAGCATATGATGAATTTGAAAAAGCTAATATTAAAGATATGATAAATATGAATTTTTTCAATGTTTAATTCCTTTTATACTAAATATAATTTAATGGGTTTGTCGGTTTACCATTTACACGAACTTCAAAGTGACAATGAGGTCCGGTACTATAACCTGTAGAACCTTCTTTACCTATTTGTTGACCTTTTTTAACCATTTGACCGTTGTTAACAAGAATTGTTGACATGTGTGCATACAATGTTGTAATAGGCTGACCATTAATGACACCATGATCAAGAATTACAACCTTGCCATATCCGCCATACCACCCGGAATATATAACTTTTCCATCATTTGAAGCTTTAATAGCTCCGCCGTTAGGTCCGCCAATATCAATACCGGAGTGAAAAATACGGCTTTTAAATATAGGGTGAGTCCTCCAGCCAAAAGGGGATGTTATAGGTCCTGATATAGGATATATAAACCCGGTCGAAGAAACTTTTACTGTTGAAGTACCTGAGCTTTTTGTCATACTGGCAATCATATTCTGAATACTTGCTGACTGCTTTGCAAGTTCTCGTTCAGAACGTTCATAAAAATTCTTATCCTTTTGCAAGCGCTGAATCATATTTTTATTTTCTGCAATTGACCCTTGAATAGAAGCTCTTTGAGTATTAATATCTCTAATTGACGCTTCTACCATCCTTTTCTGAGATTCAACCTGAGTTTTTAGAGCAGCTATTTCATCAGCCTTAGCCTTTACTGCTTGCATTCTTTTGTAATCATCCTGAATAATAATTTTTTCAAAATAAAACATATCCATCAAAGAATTAACATCATTTGCGGATAAAATAAGTTCAAACATCCCTTGCCTTTGATGCTTAAACACTTGACGAATTCGCGATTTCATTGCAGCATCAAGACTTTGAAACTCATACACCGCAGCATTTAACTGACGTTCCATTGAATTTAAATTTGAAACCAATGAATTATAACGCTGTGTTGTATTTCTAAGTTCAACCTGCGCCTTTTCAAGTTTTTGCTGGTTATTATTCAACTTATTACGTTCATTTTTAAGTTTTAAATCTGTTTGCTGTTTCTTCTGTTGATAATAGTAACGCTTACTATTTGCCTGCTTTAATTCTTTATCAAGTGCCGCTTTTGACTTAACAGCAAAAGACGGAACTCCTGCTATATTTAAAGTTCCTAAAAGAATCCAGCTTATAAAAACATATCTTAAAATTTCTTTTATATTCATTTTTAATATTTATTTTACAAATAACGGCAACATCATCAATCCAACAGTCCATGCAATAAAGGTTACTGAAATGATACCGATTATCAACCTTCTATGTGTTCTGAAAAAATTCATAAATTCTCCCCTTACAATAATGTATTGTACTATCAAAAAAAACATTGTGCAAGAAATTGAAACATATTTTTACTTAACAAATAGAAAAATGAACTTTTTTATTCTACAATCGTTATATTGGTACAGAGGTAAAAATATGAAAGACAAATGTACAAAATACGAAGCATTATTTACTTTTAGAAGTGAAGAAGAACTGCAAGAACACATTAATAAGTGTGAAGATTGCAGAATTGAACACGAAAAAATGCTTAAAGTTTCAGAACTTCTTAAAGAAGCAAAACCTTATATCAAAGAAAAACAAAAAAATAAAGCAAAAATAAAAGCAGCTTGTGCACTTTTTATGTTAATGGTGAGTGGAACAACATTAGGTTTAATTAATTTTAACCCTGATATTTCAGACACATTAAAATACGGAACAACTTTAAGCGCAGAAGATTTAGGTTTACCTGTAGATTCATACGGGCTGATTTATATTGAAGATTAATAGGAAATAAATGGATTTTAACAAGGTAATAGAAACTAATAAACAAAATATAAAAAATATTATACGCCTTATTACCAGGGAAGAAAATGAAGATCTGGAACAGGAGGTATATGTTAAAATATGGAAAAATGCAGATAAATACAAGGAAAAAGGTTCGATTAAAAGCTGGATTTCAACAATCACCAAGAATACGTCCCTTGACTATTTAAAGTCCTCATATCACAAAATTTCTCAAACCTCAGATACAGAAGATTATACTCTAACCTGTATTAAAGATAAAAAAATCACTCCTGATGAAAATATCTTAAAACTTGAACGCCAAAAAAGAGTTTCAGATGCAGTTAACAAATTAAAACCAAAATTCAAAGAAGTAATTATAATGTGTGAAATAAACGGATATACTTATGAAGAATGCGCCCAAAAACTAAATTGTCCAATAGGAACAATAAAATCCAGAATTTATAATGCAAAAAAAGAATTAGCAAAAAAGTTACAAGATTTATTATAAAAATAAGGAAAATAATATGAAAAAAATACTTTCATTATTACTGTTAACATCATTACTTACAATCAGTACAAATTCAGTTAATGCAGAAAGCACAGACACTGAACAGCGTGCACCAAAGTCAGTAATGAATCAACACCCGTCAAAAGAACAATTGCGCAAACAATTTGAACAACGCTTAAACTTAACAGACAAACAAAAAGAAAAAGCGCGACAAATTCACAAACAGGGCAAAGAAGAAATGAAACCTGTAATGTTGCAAATAGAACTTAAACGGCAAGAAATCGAAACAGTAAAACTTTCAAGAATGGCAGAAAGAGCACAGAAAGAACGAATTGACGAACTCAACAATGAAATAAAAGAACTTGAAAAACAAGCTCAAGAAATTAGAAAAAGGAATTCTCAAGAATTCGAAAAAATTCTAAACAAAAAACAAAAAGCAGAACTTGAACTTATGAAAGCTGAAGGTCGTGCTAGATTCGAAAGATACCACAAAGCGCGTCCGCCTTTTCAAGGATTAGGCACACCTGGTATGTTTCTTAAACCATTAACACCAGCACCGACTCATCACCAACCGGATTAAAATATCAACTAAAAAGATGGGGCAATTTTATCAAAATATGATAAAATTGCCTTATGGTTATGGATTTTTCAACACAGAATAATATAGATAGGGAATTTTATAATAAAGAATATCCGGGAGTAAAAACACTCCTTAATAATATTCGACAAGCTTTTATCACTGGCAAAAAACTGACAGATACTAATTGCGAAATCGAATATAACAGTAGTTTTTCATATGTATTTGTAACACTTTTCCAAGAAGGTTTAAACCCTATACGCTGGGGCTCAAACAGAAAAAAATTAACAGACGCAATCCAACGTAATATTGAACAAATTAAGCAATTCAGCACTTTTTCAAGATTTGATATAAAAAATCCTGCAAAATGCAGAATTATGATAGAATATATCACTGAAGAAATCCCGACAACAATAAGCGAAATTAAATACGCAACATTTGCTCCTAACCGTTTTGAACCTGGTGTTACAGGTATAAAAATAGTATTAGATAATAATGTTCATATATACACCCCTTCAGAAGCTTGGACTAACAGTCAAATGGACTTGAAATCTGCTCTGAATACAATTTTAAGAAAAACATATATAAAAAATATTACGAATAAGATTTCGAAACGAATTGAAATACTGAGAAAAACCCCGCACCAATGCTATATTATAAAAAGCAGAACTTTTATCACATATAACGAAGAAATTTTACCGTTATACCGCGGAAATATTTTACGTAAATACTCCGTCGACGCAATCAAAAAACAAGCACTTTCAGGTGCAGATTGGATTGTAAAATATCAAAAAGAAAACGGTCAATATCTATATTATTATGATGCAAAAGAAGATAACTTCATTGACCACGAACACCCAGGCCGCCCTGAAAATAACCTTTACTATAATGATTTGCGGCACTGTGGCGGCATTGTAACACTTGTTAGAGCATATCAATTAACTAAAGATGAAAAATATCTAAACTCTGCTAAAAAAGGACTTGATTTCATTGTTTCTATAACAAAAGAACACGAAATAAACGGAGAAACCGGAGCTTATGTTTTTTATAATAAAAAAGCAAAACTTGGCGGAACCGGTATGATACTTATTGCAATGATGAAATATCGTGAAGAATCAAGTGATAAGTCATATGATGAATATATTAAAAAATATACAAAACACTTATTATCAAGAATTTATAAAACAGGAGAATTCTTAGGATATTATATTCACCCTGCTTACAATGAAGGGCAGCCTTTAATTGATATGACAGATAGAGAACGTCGTGAAACTTTCTCCTTCTATTATCCCGGTGAAGCTTTGCTTGGGTTAGCACTATTTGCCAATTATTTCAAAGATGATGAAGAACTTCGTCAAAAAGTTTTAGAAAAAAGTAAACTAGCTCTTGATTGGATTGTAGATGAAAGACCTAAAATTTATTCTGATTTATTTACAATTTTACCATCTGATGCGTGGCTTATGCAGGCAATAGAAGAATGGGCTTCAAATCCTGATTTCCAAAAAGAAAATTATATAAATTTTGTCCTAAATGACGCTAAAACAATGATGGATAAACTGTATAAAAAAGATGATTCGCCATTTATTGATTATGAAGGAAGTTACTATTACAACTACGGCGACCATTTTTATCCTGACGGTTCGCGTTCAGAAGGGTTAATTGGCGCTTATTACCTTGCAAAAAAATTAAATAAAACAGAACTTGCTCAAGAAATTCTTGAAGCTTGCCGCAAAACTGCAAAATCTCAAATGGTTTTATTTAACGATGATAAAAACACCTATGCACATAAAAACCCATCTAAATCCGAAGGTGCAATAAGATTCAAAGCCACCCGCCAATGGATTCGTGTAGATTCAATTCAACACGTTGCCTGCTTTTATTTCAGACTATATTTTGCAGAAAATAATATTAAGGTTAAATAATCAACCCCCACCCTAACCCTTCCCCTTGGAGAGGGAAGAAATAAAAAAATACCGCTTTAAGCAAGCGGCAGGGAAAAGTTACGAAAAATAATTGTAGGGGAAAAATATATTTTATAGTTTTTAAAATATTATGCGTTAAAGATATTAAAAGATTTTTCAACGTTTTGGCTGATAATCTTTTTAACTGAATCATATTCTGTTGATAATGCGTTATGTTCTGATTCAAGTTTGTTTAATTGAAGATCAATTTGTTTATCTTGACTTTGGATTTTATCCATACGGTTTTGATAAACCTGTTCTGCTATTGCCATAGCTGATGTATCTTCTTTTTCTGTGATTGATTCATCATTATCAAGAGTTGTTCCAATAAATGATTTATCAGAAACAGAGTAATAAGATAAAGTCAAATCTCCAGCTTTAAGTCTTTTTTCAAACCAATCGGCATCCTTGAAATTTGTTTCATTTTGGATTGTTGTATGACCTTTACTTCTCATTTCATTGAAAATATTTTTATAATAATTCACCATTTCTTTATCATATTTAAGAGTTTCAGATGTATTAGAAATAGGGTTATTATAATAAGCTTCTGTGATTGCAGTCGCATAATCAAATAATTCTCTTTGAGCGGTTGTTGTACCTTCAAAATTTAAAGCTTGAGCTTGTTTTGTGATAGTATAAGAAACTCCGCCTTCTGATATATAAGAATCTCCACCATTATATTCCAGGTAGTTTCTATAATCTTCACTAATTAAATCCTCATCAGGATCAGCATATAATGCATCAGCTTCAACAGTTTCACCATCAAGGTTTTGATAGATAAACTTTTTAGATTCTGTATTATAATCTACATTGTCAAGAACTTGCCAATTATCAGTACCATTTTGTTCCTTTGTTTGGTAACCGACTTCAGTTCTTAATTCACCTGTATTTTCATCAACAACTCGTCTTGCTTCAAGGGTATATCTTTGTTTATAATATCCATTGCTATCACGGTATAATTTAACTTGTTTACCTTCATTATCCGCAGCATAAGCAGTGTTATAAGTTACATAACCATCATAAGAATCGGAACTAAATGAAGCATAATCAAAACCTAAAATATGTTGACCATCTTCGTAATTATCAAGACTTTTACCAACAGAAGATAAATATCTATCCCAAGCATCGTGAATAGCTTCTTCTGATTCTACTCGGTTTTTAACATTAATATCAGCTTGAGTATATCCCAAATCTCTTAAAAATCTGTTAAAATCGCCGTTATTATTTTCAAAAGCTTTAGCAACATTTGAAGGGACAACAACTTTACCGGTTTTATCTTTTACAAGATATTGTTTACCACTTGCAACAGAACCACAGCCTGTTAATTGATTATATGTTAAATCAGCATAACAAGCTTCTGTATTGTTGTAACCTGTTAAAATTTGATATTTGGTTTTGTTAAGCGCATCTAAATATGCATCATTTATCTGTTCTGAATTATCAGACAAACGCTGTTTGGAATAAGCAAGTGACTGCTGTTCCATCTCATTATTAGAAAGACGAGCAGTTATACTTAATAATCTGGCTTGTGATGCTGCCATTCCCATAGTGCTTAACAGTTCCTTTCAATCATTTTCGTATCGTACTTATAATTACGGCTTACCTGGAATGAAACTTTAAATTTTTAGATTAAATATTACAAATTTGTAACATTTAAAACAATTAAAATTATTAAAAAACGTTACGATTTTGCCCCGAACATTACAATATGCTAATTTGTAAGAGAAAGGAAAGGTTATGAAAAACGTTATAATTTATACAGATAAAAAATCTTCTGCAATTGCTGATATTATTGCAAACATTGAAGATACTAATGTAAGACTTGAAAATGCTGATAACTTAAAAGATTATGAAACACTTAATCCTGGTGTAATTATTGTTGAAAGCGTTCCTGATATTAAAGATGTTTTAATGGTTACAAAATTCAAATATCCTATTTTATTTATTGGGGAAACATTTAAAGGTGCAACTGTTCGAGCAGTTGCTTTTGATTATGTAAAAACCCCTGTAGATAATCAGGAACTTGTTATTCGTGTTAAAAATATGTTGAAAATCAAAGAATTGAGAGATAAATTAAAAACTCTTTCAACTACTGATGAATTAACAGGACTTCATAACAGAAAATATTTACTTGAACGTATGGAACAAGAAATTTCACGTTCAAAACGTTATGGTAACGCACTTTCTGTATTACTTTTTGACTTAGACTTCTTTAAAGTTGTAAATGATATTTACGGATATGAATGGGGAGACGTTCTTTTACGCTCTATTGCAGACAAACTTAAACAATTAATAAGAAAAGAAGATATCTTAACACGTTACGGAGATGAAGAGTTTATCGTTGTTCTTCCAAATACATCTGAAGATAATGCATTCTTATTTGCAGAAAGATTCCGTAAAGATATTGAAAAAATGGAATTTATTCCGGCAGGAGAAGAAGAACGTCATCCAATTACAATTTCAGGTGGAATTTCAACATTCCCTTGCATTCCTGATACTGAAGAAGATGCAAATACAATCATAAGATACGCAGAACACGCATTATACAATGCTAAAAAACGCGGAAAAAATAAAATTGTACAATTCTCTCACCTAAATTTAGGTGAATAACAAAACTCTTGTTATTCTGAACATAATTCAGAATCTAAGAATTTTGAAAACAGATCCTTTCTGAACACTTACATAGTGTAAATCTGGTTAATAGGCGGTAATATTACATACCGCCTTTTGTTTGGGGGTAAATATTGCTACCAACTATTTCCAAGTCATCTCAATAATTCAGCTCCACAGGGGGTAAATGTTGCTACCAACTGTTTCCAAGTCATCTTAAGACACGAGCCGTCGCACAAATAAATATTAACATTTGTAAACCTGATTTAAAATTTAATCAATTTTCAAGAGCCAAAGTTTTTTATATAAATGTAGGTTAGATAAAAGTGTTTATATTTAAGGTGGTAGAATTATGTCAGTAATTTCTAAGATTGTTTCTTATGCTCCAAAAGCATTAGGTTATGGTAAAAGAATTGTAAAAGCTGCTCCGGATGCAATTTTTGGTACAGGTTCGGAAGTAGCAGGTGCCGCAATGAAAGCAACAAAAGGCTCTGCAGCTACAAAAGCAAAAGCTGGTTTTAAAGCTCTAGAAGGAATGCAAAAAACAGGTTCATTCTGGACAAGAGTAACAAGTAATCTTGGTTTAATAAAATCAACTCCATTAAAATATATAAGAGCTGCAAAAATTTCAGGTAAAGGCTTATTTGGACAAGCAGCAGCAGGTGTTAAAGGTTTATTCAAAGGTTTAGGCAAAAATATGCCATTCTTAGCGGCTGCTTCAACATTATTATTTGAACTTCCAAATATCTGGACAGCAACAAAAGAACAAGGTATCGGACAAGGTGTTAAAGAAGTTGGAAAAACCGGTGCAAGATTAGCAGGCGGCGCAGCATTAGCAGCTGTAGGTTCTGCCATTTGTCCTGGTATCGGTACAGTTGCCGGTTGGCTTATTGGTGATTTGTTAACAAGTAAAATTGTTGGAAAATCATACTCAGAAAAGAAAGCTGAAGCCGAAGAAGCAGCTCAAGCACAAGCAGAAGCTCTTCAACAACAAACTCAAATATCACAAGTTCCATTCCAAGGAAATCCATACAATAATCCATATGGAATGACTAACCCAATGTTCGATTATAATAATTTAAATTACGCTGATCCTTACGCAAACGACATAATGATGCAAAACTTAAATTTCAATAAGTTAGCATAATTCACTAATATGATACAGCTCAAAGTAACGCACGAATTTTATATAAAATTCGTGCGTTACAATTATTAACATTTACGCAATTAAAAAAATCAAAAATACTTTAATAAAGTATAGGGGAAAACAATACAGATTAATAGGGGAAAGAAAAATGGGTATTGCATCAATTGCACTTAAAGCTTTTGGTTATGGAAAGAAAGCAGCTAAACTTGCACCTGAATTCCTTTTAGGTACAGGTTCAGAAGTTGTAGGACAAGGCATGAAAGCCGCTAAAGGGTCTATATGGACTAAAATTAAAGCTGGAGGTAAAGCTCTGGAAACGGATATAGCTAAAAAAGCTGTAAAAGGCGGGTTCTTGAAACGTACTTTCAAAGAGCTTTTAAATACACCAAAAGCAATGTTACAAGGTGGAAAAATCGGAGCCAGAGCAGCAAAAATTGCTGGAAAAAGTACAGCCTTCGGAGCATTAAAAGGAGTAGGCAAAACGTTAGCAAAACGAATGCCAATGATTGGTGCAGTTGCAACTCTTGCTTTAGAAGGTCCAAGTATTTATAAAGCATTTAAAGAAGGCGGCTTCAAGGCAGGTATGAAAGAATGCGCAGGTGTCGGAACAGAGCTCGGTTGTATGGCAGCAGGTGCAGCTATAGGTTCTGTAATTCCAGGTGTTGGAACAGTAATCGGTGGGCTGGTCGGAGGTATTGTCGGCATGTTTGCAAGAAATGCCATCGCCCCGGAAAAACCATCAGAAGACGAAACACAACAACAAGCAGTACAGTATTCAAAAGACGACATTAAAGCTCTTCAAACTATAGGCTTTAGTGATGAAGAAATTGCACAACTTCAAGCAAACGGATATACAATTGAAGATATTGAAGCAGTTCTTGCTCAAGAACAACAAAAACAACTTGTAGCTCCGCAAGATAATACAAGAATAGAAAACAGATATCAACCATACATTCAAGATGAAATAGCAAGCCTTCAAGCTCAAAATGAAGCCTTAAGACAACAACTTGAATTATATCAAAATGGAACAAATCAAAATATCACCCCATATCAACAACAAAATAATCAATTCGGATATGCAAATCCATTTATGTTTAATACAATTACAGGTGAATACAACAATTACACAAATCCTTATACAAACGATATGCTATATCAACAGCTGTTTGGATTCAATAACGTTAATCCATATCTTCAATATCAAAAATATCAATTTTAAATAAATAATTAATCGATAGAGCCGCTTTTAATAAAGCGGCTCCTGATTTTTTAGATCTAAACTCCACATACGTGAAAATCACGTTCGGTAACAGCTGATGAGCATTCTAATAACTGGGTTAGTAATCTTTCTATAACTCTTTCAACTGTCTTTACTTCACCTTGTAATTCTCTGAAACTTTCTTCTCTTGAATCTTTTAAAGCATTTTCAAAAACTTCATCTTGATACATAAATTATACTCCTATTTATCTTAACAATTTACTTATCGGCACAGTTTTTCGAAAACTTTAATAATCATAAAGATTTTGTTACAAAATTTCATCTTTTGTAGAGGTTTTAAAAATTTTAAAGTAGAATATTACCATATTTGTAAAAGGAAGTACGAATGTTGAAAGATTTTGAACTAACAAACTACGACTACTATTCAAACCGTAGAGATATGGAAATTATCTCAAATATTGTAGACAGCTTAAAAAAGATTTTAGAAGAAGATAATAAACAGGAACAACCGTTATTTTTAAAAATTTCTGATAATTTGATTATTAACATTGCAAGAAAAGTTGTTCAAGAAAAAAAACAAACATTTTTAATCGGTATTACAGGCGAAAGTGCATCCGGCAAAACTGTTTTTGTTGATAACACAATTAAAGCTTGCGTAAAACAAAACATGAAGGTATTTATACCGTAATCAGATGTGATGATTATTACAAAGATACTTCTAAAGAACTTAAAGAAGCCGGAAGTTATGAAGAATTATTTAAAACAGGTTTTAGTTTTGATACTCCTGATGTTATTGATTTAAACCTTATGAAAAATCATCTTGTTGCATTGAAAGAAGGTTTAACAATTAAATCTCCAAGATATAATTTTGTAACATGTGAATCAGATCCTAACGGAGATGAAAAAAAACCTGCAAAAATTATTTTAACAGAAGGCTTATACGTATTAAATGAAGGCGTTAGAGATATTATGGATGTAAAGGTTTATGTATTTACACCACTTGAAGTCATAAAAGAGCGTTGGTATAAACGTGCAGCTGAACGTGGTAAAAATGGAGAAGCTGCGGATCTTCAGTTTGCAGACGTTAATAGAACTGCACAACAATATATAAGACCAGCATATCAAATTTCTGATGCAGTAATCAACGGACTTGTAAGTCAAGAATATATTCAAGAAATTACAGACAAGATATTTACAGCATTAAAAAATATTGAATTTTAGAATTTTAAAGAAAAGGGGCGGCACTTATAAAGTGCCGCCCCTTTTCTCTGATTAAAGGAAGTAAAAACATTTTTTATAAGAAATTACATTAACAATATTTACTCCAAAAACCAAAACATCGGGATAACTTATGAATAATTGATACCAACATTTTATTCCGACATTGCAGGTCGTGTGTTGAAATGACATAGAAACAATTGGTAGCAATATTTACCCTCTAAAAAGCACGCTGACAACTTGTACAATTATTTTGCATTGGAACAACTTTGATATATTCAACAGGTGCTGCACAACCGCAAGGTTCCCCTTTTTCTTTTTTAATCTTTACCCCATGTAGTTTTTCACATTTTGTAAGTTTTGGTTTTTTACATCCACAGGCTGTATTTCTACCAAAATTAGTAAACGGATTCAAACTTCCAAGTCCATCATAAGTCCAAGCAAAAGCTCCTTGAGCCGGAATTGTTAAAAACGCAAATAATGCAACTGTTGCAAATAAATTTTTCATACTTAATTCTCCTATTGTTAAATGGATTACATTCATCGGTTACATTATCATTTTAAAAGTTTTAAATTAAATTCCCATATACAAATGGAGCAAGGATATTACCTAAAAGTAATACTTCTTCTTGGTACATTTATATAAAAAGTCCGATTCTAAAAATCTTAGAATCGGACTTCAAACTATATTAAAATCAAACCTTACTTAACGATGCTTGCATCCTCTAGTAAGATAACTTTAATTTCTTCGCCTTGTTTAGCGCTGTAGTTCAAACCAGGAGTAACTAAACCAGTGATTAAACCAACACCTGCACCAACAGGAGTACCGATAGCGATACCTGTACCAACCTTTTCAGGGTTAGGAATGAATGATAAACCAACACCTGCACCGGTACCAACAGCTGCACCACCAACAGTATATAATGCAACTTTACCCGCTGTCATCCAAGGACCTTCTTTTAAAGAATAATCTTTAGAGAATGGTTTAGCATTCAAGTCAACTGTTTTACCACAAGGAGTAACAACTTTGTTGATTTGAGCATAAACTCTTGCGTTTTTATTGAACCATTGAGGATCTTTAATATCTAAAACTGAACCATAGAAAGTTGAACCAGCTGGGAATAATAAAGTACCTTCAACAGTTGTAATGTCTTCAGGGTTTGTGAAAGTCACACAATCACCTGCAGCGTGTAATTTTGATTTAAATGCTTCATTAAATTCGATTTCTAAAACGTTACCTTCTTTAATGATGTTTCTTAAGTTAGTAATAGCTACTTCATTAGATTTAGCTTTTTTAGTAACATTTAAGTGTTCAGTACCAAGAACTGTTTCTTCAACGTTTTTGTATTGAGCTTTAACAAGGTCTAATTTTTGTCTTAATCTGTATAATAATACAGCAGCTTCAGCTCTTGTTAATTCTTCAGTTGGTCTTAATTCATTTTCATTAGGATGATTTACATAAATACCATAAGATAATGTTTTAGCATAAACTGTTTTAGCCCAAGCTGGAACTTTAGCAGCATCAGAATATTTAGAAACAATTGAATTATCAACATCAGCTTCTATAGTAATATGGCTGATAACGGATTGAGCTTCATCTCTTAGTACAGATCTTCCAGGTTTAAAAGTTCCATCCGGATAACCGTAAACCAAACCTAATTGTTGAGATCTTGCAATTGGAGCATAGATATCAGAAGATTTAGCAACATCAGAGAATCTTACTTTTGATGTTAATTCTAAATCATCATTACCTAAAACTTTTAATAAAGCTTTCACAAAATCTACCCTTGAAATTTTTCCTTCAGGATTGAAGTTGCCATTGTTTAAAACCATTACAGAATCACTAACTACACTAGCGATTTCTGTTTGAGCCCAATAATTTTGAGCAACATCTTCAATTCCTTGGTAAGCAAAAGCAGGCATAGTGCTTAATGCAATAAAGCCACCTACTAATAAGCTTGCTAATAATTTTTTCATTTGTACTTCCTCATCTTTTTCTTACAAACTTAACCAGTTTGATTATAATATAATAATAAAAAAAAGTAAAGTAAGGGCATGCCCGAAATACCCACAAAAACAGGAGAAAATAATGAAACATTTAATACCCACCAAAATAGTATCTACACTAGGCCCGGCAACTTTTAATGAAAAAATGATTCGCAAATTATACAAAGCCGGTGTCACAATGTTTAGGATAAATTCATCCCATGACACCGTAGAAACCCATACAAGAACTTTAGAAATAATTAGAGGAATAGAAAAAGAAGAAAATGCAATTATTCCGGTGCTTTTAGATTTACAAGGCCCAAAAATAAGAATAGGGCAACTCGAAGAATCAATTTCAGTAAAAGCAGGAGAAATTGTAAAATTCAAACACCAAAAAGAATATATTGATGGGATTATTCCTGTAGACTACAAAGGTATTGCAAATGATGTCACTACCGGTGAAAAAATACTTATCGATGATGGTAAAATCCAACTTTCCGTTGTGAAAATTGAAAATAATATTGTATTTGCAAAAGTTTTAACTACAGGCGAAATAAAGCCGCGAAAAGGTTTAAATATTCCCGGGTGTACAGGCAGTATAGAAATTTTGACAGAACGAGATAAAACATTTATTGATTTTGCAATAAAAAATGATATCGATTACCTTGGTCTATCATTTGTAAGAAATAAAGAAGATATCCTTACACTTCGCGAGATTTTAGATAAAAACAACTCAAAACTCAGAATAATTTCAAAAATAGAAAAACCGCAAGCGCTTGAAAATATTGACGAAATCATTGAACATTCTGATGGAATAATGGTTGCAAGAGGAGACTTAGGTATTGAAATCCAAACAGAACAGGTCCCGATTGCGCAAAAAACGATAATAAAAAAAGCAAATATTGCAAGAAAACCTGTAATTGTAGCAACACAAATGCTTGAAAGCATGATAGATAACCCTATTCCAACACGTGCCGAAACTTCTGATGTTGCAAACGCAATTATTGATGGTGCAGATGCAGTTATGCTTTCAGGCGAAACAGCAACAGGTAAATACCCTATAGAAGCTGTAAGTATTATGAAAAGAATTGCAGATGATATTAATCATTCAAAATTTATAACAAAAAACTGTTTTCCTAAAGAGCTTCAGGAAAAACACAATACCACACCTACTGCAATTGCAGTTTCTATTTCAGATATTTTAAAAAGTCTTCCTAAGATAAAAGGAATTATAGCTTTAACAGCCACAGGCTACACTCCGGCACTAATTTCAAAATGTAAGCCTTCAGTTCCAGTTTATGCATTGTGTCCGGATTTTCAAGTTTGTAGATTTTTGCAACTTTACAGCAGTGTGCATTCTGTAAAAATCCCAAATGAAGAAATAAAATTCGACAAAGAAGCAGTTAATTTGTTAAATATCTTCCTCCGTTCAGAATTAAAAATGAGGAAAGACGATACTATAATAATAACCGGTTCAATCCCTCATCTAATGTCAGGTGAATCAACTAATTTCTTAAAAATTCACAAAATCTCATAATAAAAGCGCGCCGAAAACGGCGCGCTTTTATTATTTCTTAAAATTTTCCGGATGTGCAGAATTTGACAAAATAATTTCATAATACTCGTTTTTATCAATATTTATACCCATAGTTTTTACATCGCAATATTTTTTCTTTTTTTTGTTCAAAAGCTTTTTATAATCCTGTCCCATAGGTGTAAATATACCATAAATAATAACTTTTAGCTAATAATATACTTTACAAATTATAACAAAAATCCACAATATAGCTTGCAATTAAAACATATTTATAATACGATTTATAATACGAACGTGCGTCGGTGTGCTTTGTGTGGAAAAGTAATTGAAACATCGATTAAGGAATTACACAATTTAGTAATAGATTAGAAATATAAAGGAAAGCAAAAATGAATAACCCAATCATTGATGAATTAGAAAAAAGTTATTTAGGCAAAGAGCTTCCAACTCTTAATGCCGGTGATACAGTAAAAGTTTTTGTTAAAATCGTTGAAGGTAACAAAGAAAGAATCCAGGCATTTGAAGGTACTATCATTAAAATGCACGGTTCAGGTCTTAACAAAACTATCACTGTTAGAAAAGTATTCCAAGGTGTTGGTGTAGAACGTGTATTCTTAATCAACTCTCCAAGAATTGACAAAATTAACGTTATTAGACGCGGTGATGTTAAACGTGCTAAATTATACTACTTGAGAGAACGTTCAGGTAAAGCAACTCGTATTAAGGAAAAAATTGAAAAAAGATAAGACACATATTCACTGGTATCCCGGTCATATTGCTAAGGCAGAAAAAAAGCTGAAAGAACAGCTTTCTTTAGTGGATGCCGTAATTGAAGTTATTGATGCGAGATTACCGCTTTCAAGTTGTTATGAAGATATAACGAGGCTTTTAGGTCAAAAGCCTCGTTTAATTTTGCTGAATAAAGCTGATCTAACCCCAAAACAAGAATTATCAAATTTCATAAAATTACTGGAAAAGCAAACAGGCTTTCCTGTAATACCTACTGATGCCAAAAATTCTAAAGACTTAAAATCAATTGTAAATAAAGCTGTAGAAATGGCAGAACCTAGAATTCAAGCTCTTATGGCAAAAGGATTGCTTCGTCGCCCTGCTAGAATTATGGTTGTAGGTATGCCAAATGTTGGGAAGTCAAGTATTATTAATAAATTGACACGTTCATCAAAGACTAAAATAGGTGCAAAAGCAGGGGTTACACGCCAGCAACAATGGGTAAGAATTAACCCGCAATTAGAACTTCTTGATACTCCCGGGATTATCCCTATGAAACAAGAAGATCAAGTTAAAGCCAGAAAACTTGCATTTGTTAATGCTATTTCGGAAAATGCTTATTCAAATGAAATTGTAGCACAGGAACTTTTGGACATACTTGATGAAAAACAAGCAAAAGCCTTCCGCGAATATTATAAATTACCCGAAAATAAAGAATTAAATATCGATAACATATCAATAGAAAGAAACTGGCTGTTAACCGGCGGTTCTACAGATAGAGAAAGAACATCCGTTTATATATTAAGAGATTTTCGAGAAGGTAAAATTGGTAAATTTATACTAGATGTCATTAATCATTGCGAATAAAATATGATTAAACAGTTGAATTTTTAAATACATATATATTTCCATATATGAAACACTTAGGTTATGAAGAATGTTCAGCCTCCAGCCAAATTTGGGCTTGCGTAATACTAATAGATGGTAACATTACAGCTTTTTCGATTGATTCAAATGGTGGAGATATAACTTATTATAATAATAAAACATTACCAAATATTGCCAGGCATAAATTCAGATTTCAAATGGCAAAAATCAGTGGTTTAGCAGATAATGTTACAAATAGTATTGCTTATATCGAACCTTACATTTATGGTTGGGACGGAACAAAAGAACAACTTATCAACACACATGCAAGAGCTTGTAAACCTAAATGTACAAGTTGTGATTACTGCACAAAAATGATTCAAATGAATTCTTGGAAAATCCCATCTAATTATCCTTGGTAACAAATAAAAACGCCGGCAGCTATATGCTCCGGCTTTATTAATATCTCTCTTTTCTTATTCAATCTTTTTCTTACTTAACTGCGGACAGGTTTGCCTTGATTCCTGCGTCAGAATTAATCGTATTCGCATTCGCATACGCCAAAGTACGGCGTTTCTTTGCTCCTCTTAATATTAATTCAACACATTCGCATCTGTTATTTGATGGTGTTGTTATCTTCTTTATCATTATTTTTACTCCGTTAGACTTCTGATTACAAATATGTTATCGGCAAACAAATATCAAAACTTTAGAATTATTTTAAGATTATTAACAAATATTAATATAATTATCATATCAGTACAGTATGACATTTTTATGTAATACTACTAAAATAAAACTATGAACGAAATTTTCAGTGAATCTACAACAGCACAAATCGATGCAAAGCTACATCGAGATATACTCGATCACGAAGATAAAATCGAAAAAGCCTGTATAGTAATATTTTTTATAATATTATTCTTATTTAGAGGATGGATTGGATTTTGGTTAAAATTTGGAGTAGCAATACCTTCAAAATTTGATTCAAAACCAATAAAAACATTAGAAGAACCGATTCAAACAAATTATACAAAAGAAGAACAAGAACAAAAAACATTTAAATACACTACACTGATTAATAACTATAAAATAAAAATAATTCCTAAGGCACACTACAAACTATCAGGGTTAACAATAACATATACATACAATACCTTTTTGATAAGCGATTTTTTTAGCAGTACAGCACTATTCGATATTGGGACATCTTGGGGAAAACTAGGTAAAAAGAATTACTTTAACAAATACTTTGAAAGTTACTGTTCAAAATCCAGCCTGTTTGGATCATCATATATTTACACAAATGCAAAAATGTATCCAATTCCTGTGAGCGAGGAATATTTCATATCACATTGGTCAGCTTCGAATCTTATTCCGGCAAATAGAAACATCATGGCTGCCCTTTTAAAAATAAAAAAATGGGACAATGTTATCATTGAAGGTGAATTGGTTGATATAGAATTCGTTGACAAATACAATTATAACCAAAAATATAAAACAAGCTTGGACCGCAATGATAAAGGAAGTGGCGCAAGTGAAATAATCTATGTAAAAAAACTAAAAATTGGTAATAAAATTTATCAATAACTTAAAATAAGGTTAGTTGTTTTTGCTTTTCAAAGTGTTTTCTTAAAAAAGATGGACGATGATATTTTGTTAAACCATATTTATCAATTGCCCTTAAATGTTCATAAGTCAAATATCCTGCATTTCGATTCCAACCATATTGCGGGAATTCCTTGGCTAACTCTTTCATATAAATATCACGGGTAACTTTAGCTAATATACTTGCTGCAGCAATTGATGCAGATTGCCCATCTCCTTTTATTATAAATTTTTGCGGATAAGTATAGTTTCTAATCGCTTTATTACCATCAACAAGCGTAATAAATTCACTTAAACCGGCTTCTTTTATAACATTTTCGCAAGATAACTTCATAGCTTTCAGTGATGCATTTAAAATATTAATCTTTTCAATTTCATCAACATCTACACAAACAACTGAATTAATAGAATTAGTTATAATAACACCATAAAGCTTTTCTCTTGCGACTTCTGACAATTTTTTGGAATCATTTAACCTTGCCAAATCAATAATCAACCCATCAGTAACTTCCGGGAAATATACAGCTGCAGCAAAAACACCACCGGCAGCAGGTCCCCTACCAGCTTCATCTGTTCCCACAACAAACTCGTAATTTTTATCAAAATCAAATAATTCACTCATGCGACTTATTTTAATATAAAAAAAATAATTGGTAAATATTTGTTCATGCCCCTGCTCAAGTACGCCTTCATAAGCAAAACCCTGTGAGCGTGGAAAAAACCCAAGACTTCACAAAAAAAAGTTGCCAGATTATGGCAACATTAAATAAACACGAGGATATTAAGAGAGAGAGTATAAAAAACTTGTTTAAATATCCTTTTTCACATATAACATCTATTTATTTAAAATAGAATTTCTTTTTCCCGTTTTCTTTAGAATGTCTTTTGCATTCCCCTTACATATATATAAACGTTTTATTTTTATAAAAATTGCCTTTTTATTTTAAATGTTGTTAACAATCTGTAACCAGGGATAAATAATATAAATATAATATATACTAAGTATCTATAAAGCATACAAAAGTTAGATTCCTGCTTAACATAACACGCAAAAACGGATTTGCCAATTCCGAATATAATCAGAAAAACAAATCCGTTTTTGTACCTAATTTGCTTAAGTTTACTTGCTCATAGCTTGAGAAACTGCAACAGCACATGCAACAGTTGCACCTACCATTGGGTTGTTACCCATACCGATAACACCCATCATTTCAACGTGAGCAGGAACAGAAGATGAACCTGCAAATTGAGCATCACCGTGCATTCTTCCCATAGTATCAGTCATACCGTAAGAAGCAGGACCTGCTGCAACGTTATCAGGGTGAAGAGTTCTACCTGTACCACCACCTGATGCTACTGAGAAGTATTTTCTATCATTTTCAAAACACCATTTTTTGTAAGTACCAGCAACAGGGTGTTGGAAACGAGTTGGGTTAGTTGAGTTACCTGTAATAGATACATCAACACCTTCTGATAATCATAATTGCAACACCTTCTGATACATCATCAGCACCGTAGCAACGAACTTTTGATCTTTCACCATCTGAGAATGGAGTTTCTTTAACAATTTTCAATTCGCCGGTTTTGAAATCATATTCAGTTTCAACAGCTGTGAATCCGTTGATTCTTGCAATAACATAAGCTGCATCTTTTCCAAGACCATTCAAGATAACTCTTAAAGGTTCTTTTCTAACTTTGTTTGCGTTTCTTGCAATACCGATAGCACCTTCAGCAGCTGCAAAAGATTCGTGACCAGCCAAGAAACAGAAACATTTAGTTTCTTCTCTTAAAAGCATAGCACCTAAGTTACCGTGACCGATACCAACTTGACGTCTGTCACCAACAGAACCAGGTACAGCAAATGCTTGTAAACCTAAACCGATAGCTTCAGCAACATCAGCAGCTTCAGTTAAACCTTTTTTAATTGCAATAGCACAACCTAAAGTATATGCCCAAGAAGCGTTATCAAATGCGATAGGTTGAATACCTTTAACAATCGCATCAACATCAATTCCTTTTGATAAGCATAATTCGCGAGCTTCTTCCAAGTTTTTGAAACCGTATTCAGGTAAAACTTTGTTAAGAGTAGCTTCACGTCTATCTTGTCCTTCAAATTTTACTGTCATAATTATTTTTCCTTTTTATTTAATATACTTAAGTTAACCTGTCATGCTGAACTTGTTTCAGCATCTGATATTTATTTAGATTCCGAATCACCGAGTAGGAACAGAAATCAGGTCGTTTCACTCCCATTTTCTAGTCAGTTCAGAATGACGGAATAATATATTCACCTACTCTTCTCTTGGATCGATATATTTTACAGCATCAGCAAATCTGCCGTAAGTACCGATATTCTTTTCGTAAGCTTCTTTAGGGTCAACACCTTTTTTGATAGCATCCATAACTTTACCAAGGTTAACAAATTGGTATCCGATAACTTCATCATTTTTATCAAGACCCATTTTCAAGATATAACCTTCTGTTAAAGAAAGATATCTAACACCTTTTTGAGCTGTTGAGTGGATTGTACCACACATAGAGCAAAGACCTTTACCTAAATCTTCAAGTCCTGCACCAACAGGTAAACCGTTTTCAGAGAAAGCAGATTGAGTTCTACCGTAAACGATTTGTAAGAACAATTCTCTCATTGCAACGTTAATAGCGTCACAAACAAGGTCAGTATTTAAAGCTTCAAGGATAGTTTTACCCGGAAGAATTTCACCTGCCATAGCAGCAGAGTGAGTCATACCTGAGCAACCGATTGTTTCAACCAATGCTTCTTGGATAATACCATTTTTAACGTTTAATGTTAATTTACAAGTACCTTGTTGAGGTGCACAGCAGCCACAACCGTGAGTAAGACCAGAAATATCTTTAATTTCCTTACATTTTGTCCATTCTCCTTCTTGAGGAATTGGAGCAGGTACTCCTTTTACACCGCGAGCTACGCAGCATTTTTCTTGAATTTCTTGTGAAACTTGTATATTAGTCATTTTCTACTCCCTTCACCTTATATACACTTAAATTTTAACTTGCTCAAAATATTCAGTCAAGGCGATTGAACTTTTTGCAAAATAATGTTAAAATAAGTATATAAATCAGATTCCGAATCAAGTTCGGAATGACTTAAAACTATTATGAGGATTGGTTATGATTAAGATAAATAAGAACGGCTTTACATTATCTGAAATGCTTATTACATTAAGCGTTCTTGGATTGTTAGGAGTATTAGTTCTGCCGGGATTAATTAAAGACTCGACAAACAAAGCTTCTATTACACTTTTACAAAACACCGTTTCAAATATCAATGATGCTGTACAAAACGAAATAATGAGAACTAGAGCAACAAACCTTGTTGATACAGATATATTTAAAGACCCGGCAAAATTTCTTAAAAATTTAGACTGCGCAAATATTTCAAATTCATCTATCACAAGGGACTATAAAACATTAAAAGGTGCTACACAAAGCATTACCTTTGGTAAGAATACAGCAACTTTAAAAAATGGGGTATTTATAGCTATAAAACCTGATACAAATACTACATATAATATAACCGATATTGGGACTGTAAAAAATGCATTAGCTGTTGTATATATAGATATCAATGGAAATAAAGAACCAAATATGATTGGGGTAGATTTATTTAAACTTGAAATTATAAATTATAATGCACCAACATTAGGAAGACATGTTGGAGATGTGGGTTCTAATGGAGGTTATGGTGAAAATAGTTTAAATCTCTGTCAATTCGGTAATGCAGATGCCTGCTATTATGTACTTGAAGCCTCTGGTTTTGACCATAATTATTTAAGATAAGGAAAAAATATATGATATTTAATAAAAAAAATGCTTTTACTTTAACTGAATTACTACTTGCTTTGGCTGTTGTTGGAGCTGTTGCGGCCTTATCAATTCCTGCATTAATGGAAAATATGAACCGCAGAGTTTTAACATCTCAGTTAAAAAATACGGTGCTTGCAGTTCAAAATCTTGCAGACAGCCAACTTGTTAATAATAAAACACAAACCCTGGATAATACTTCATTTGCAAACCCTGCAGAATTACTTACCGGATCTAATTTAGAAATTTCTAACAATTGCACAACGGCAACTGATTGTTGGGCTGAAAAATATAAAACCTTATCAAACCTCGCATCCGCTACTATAAATCCACCTGGTGGTGCTACAAAAATGCTTAAAAACGGTGTAGTAATAAACTACTCATTAAGCAACTATGGAAAAGAGTGGGAAGATGGGGATAAATGCTATGGATTATTTTGGATTGATGTTAATGGAAAAGATAAACCTAACATTTTAGGTCGGGACTTTTTTGCATTCCGTATAACTAAAAGAGGCAAAATTGTTTACGGCACAAGCTGCGACGGACTTACAGCTGATAACACCACTGATGACAAAATGCTAAATTATTGTAAAACAAATGGATATGCAACAGCATGCCTTGCACATATCCAACGTAACAATTGGCAAATGAAATACTAATCAAAAATCTCACAGCTTAAATAATGATCTCCACAATCAGGAATTATGGTAACAATAGTTTTACCTTTATATTCCGGACGTTTCGATAATTCAATTGCAGCCCAAACATTAGCACCTCCTGAAATTCCGGACAAAATACCCTCATTTTGCGGTAATAATTTTGTCATCTTAATGGCTTCATCACTTGCCACAGGCAAAATTTCATCAACAAGAGTTTCATCAAAATTTCCCGGAACAAAGTTTGCACCAATTCCTTGAATTTTATGTGCTCCAGCATTTTTACCATCAAGAACCTGTGATTCAAATGGTTCTACCGCAACTATTTTTATTTCAGGTTTGTGTGATTTCAAAACTTTTGCAATACCCGAAATCGTTCCACCTGTACCAACACCCGCAACAAAAATATCAACTTTACCTTCAGTATCGGCTAAAATTTCTTTTCCTGTAGTTAAAATATGCGCTTTTGGATTTGACGGATTGTCAAATTGAGAAGGGATAAAAGAATCAGGATTTTCTTTATGTAATTGTAAAGCTTTATCTACAGCACCTTTCATGCCATCTTTTGCCGGAGTCAAAACAAGTTCTGCTCCATATGCTTTTAAAAGCTGACGACGTTCAAGACTCATAGACTCAGGCATTGTTAAAATAATTTTATTCCCGCGGATTGCACAAACCATTGCCAAACCTATTCCTGTATTACCGCTTGTAGGTTCTATTATAACTGTATTTTTACCGATTCTACCATCTTTTTCGGCATCAATTATCATTTGAAGCGCAGCACGGTCTTTAACCGAATTAGCAGGATTAAAATATTCCAATTTCAATAATACCTCTGCATTCCCGGTGTTAAGTCTGTTAAGCCTTACCATTGGTGTTTTTCCTACAAGTTCTGTCAAATCTTGTGCAATTTTACTCATAATACTTGCTCCTTATTTTACCTACAGATTCTAAAACAAAAATTTTATTTTGTATATCAGCCTTGAAGTAATTCAAAAAATTTGGTATAATTAAGAAAAATAAGCGAGGAAGATTTATAATTATGCATAAAATATTCACTTCAAAATCTGCATTCACTTTAGCAGAAGTTCTTTTAACAATGACTATTGTTGGTGTTGTCGCGGCTATGACAATTCCTACACTACACTATAACAGAGTAAAAAAAGAATATACTGCAAAACTTAAAAACTTTTATTCAAGAATGGAAAACTCTATTCTTGATATGGAAATGGATAAAGGCTCCTTTAGAGATATGAAATTACCGGCAGATTACAATGCGGGGTATACTTGGTATATGGAAAATATTGACTCTTACATGGGACATCAATACGTAACCGAAAGTGATCCTGTTTTTAAGCACCCTGCGGTTTATTTTAAAGACGGTTCAAAATTAATTTTTTCTCACGTTGGCGGTTGCCTTGACGTTAACTATGATGTCAATGGTGATAAAAGCCCTAATTCTCAAGGGTATGACATTCATAGATTTTTATATTGCTTCACTGATGCAAATCGCAATGCTTGGTTTGGTAATAAAGAAATATTCTTTGGAACATATGGTTCAGGTTTGAAAGATGCAGGAACCAAAAGAGAAGATATGATCAATACATGTAAAACAGGAAGTAAATCTTATTGCACTCGCCTATTACAAAATGATCAATGGGAGTTCAAAGGTGATTACCCGCTCAAATTCTAGGGGGGGTAAATGTTGCTACCAATTATTTCCAAGTCATCTCAAAATTTCAGCTCCGCAAGGTCCTCGATAAAAATATTTTACTTAATCAACAAGATTAAGTAAAATTAATGTTGAAATCTTATAATTTATCATTAAACGTATAATATGGCGTTTAATAAAGTAGAAAATTACTATGAAATTTTAGATGTCAGTGTGGATTCAACAACCGCACAAATAAAAACTGCCTATAGAAAACTTGCCAGAAAATACCACCCTGATATAAATAAATCTCCGGATGCTATTGAAAGGTTCAAACAAATTACCCAAGCATATGAAACACTTTCTAACCCGCAGACACGTGAAAAATACAATATTTTAAACGGAATCTTTAAACCCGAAAAAACTAAAACTTCTTCTCAAAAAGCTGAAGAAGAATACAAAAATGCTACAAAAAACACCAAAACAGATATTAAAGAACAACACCCGCAGCCAACACCCAAACCTCAGCCTAAAAAGCGTACCCCATTTGATATGCTCAAATTTTTAGCTGCAAAAATCAAAAAAAACAAACGAGCTAAAGATAAAAATAAACCTCAAAAAGGTCAAAATATCAAAACCGATATAACAATAACTCCTGAAGAAGTAATCACTGGAAGCAAACGAATAATCAATGTTCTGACTACTCAAACATGCCCAAAATGCCACGGGCATAGATTTATCAATGGCGGAAAATGCAGTGAATGCCATGGCACAGGAGAGGTTTCAAAACGCAAAAAAATAACTGTAACAATTCCTAAAGGAATAAAAGATGGCACAAAATTACGTCTAAAAAATGAAGGCGGTACTGGTAAAAATGGTGGTACTAATGGAGATCTATACATAAATGTAAAAATCGAAACAAAAACCAAAATACATTTTGATAAACAAAATATTTATTATAATGTGCCAATTACACCATTTGAAGCTGCACTTGGTGAAGAAATAAAAATTCCTACTTTTGATGGCATAATAAAATTAAAACTGCCTAAAAATACCTGTTCCGGACAAAAATTCCGCATTGCCGGACAAGGAATTAAAAAAAACGGTAAGACAGGTGACTTAATTATTACAGTAAGTATTGAATTTTCTCATGATTTATCAGATGATGAAATTAAGCTTTATGAAAAGCTTAAAAATTTGTCAAAAGATGATGTGAGAAAGAATTTAATCAATGAAAGCTAAAATTAACGAAATATTTTCATCAATCCAAGGTGAAGGACCCGTTGTAGGATATAAACAATTATTCATAAGATTTTGCGGTTGTAATTTAAAATGCGATTATTGCGATACCGAATTTTCTACAGGCAAAGAATATTCTCCAGATGAACTTTTTCAAACAATCATTACTGAATACGATTTAAAAACATTTCATTCAATATCTCTAACTGGTGGAGAACCTCTTTTACATGCCGAATTTTTGAAAAAATTCTTACCACTAATAAAAGGGCAAACAAAAATCTACCTTGAAACAAATGCAACACTACCAGACAAACTGGAAATTATAAAGGATTATATTGATATTATTTCAGCAGATATCAAGCTTGCACTAAATCCTGAAATTCATAAACAGTTTTTTGCAAAATGTGTAGGAATTGAAACTTTTGCAAAAATAGTTTTCAATGAAAATATTACAGATAAACAAATCACTGATTGCTGCAATATAGGTTCTAAATACCGTATTGAACTTGTTCTCCAACCACAAATGGGTGAAAACAATAAAATGTGTATATCATCAGAATTTTGCAATAAAATATTGGATAAATTCACAACGATTTACCCTAATGTCAGACTGATTCCTCAAGTTCATAAATTTCTTGATGTGAGATAAATCATTTATCCAATTCTTTTTTTGATTCTTCGATAAGATCATCTGATTCTTTTATAAGTTTATCTATTTCTTCGTGCATTTCTTTTTGATGTTTCTCAATAAGCTCAGTCCCATACTCTAAATCTCTCATTGAACCATCCAAATCTCCAAGTTCAAGTTTAACAGTACCACGACCAACATAACAATTGCCATTTTTAGGATTTATTCGTATACAAGTGGTAAAATCAACATATGCGCTCTGTATTGAGCCTAAATCAGATTTTATCATACCGCGATATAAATAAGCATCATCATATTTTGAATTAAGACTTATGGCTTTATCAAAATCTGCCAATGCAGCTTTTTTATTGTTTAAATCATCATACGTAATACCACGCAGATAATATAATTCCGCAGAAGTCGGGTATCCGGATATTGCGATATTTGCTAAATTTAATGCTTCCTGATACTTTTTATTATAATTTAAATCAAGAATTTCATATGTGTAATCATCATGTGCTTTAGCTAAAACAGAACAGCCTGCTCCACATATTATAAATACCAATGACGTCAACAAAATCTTTTTCATATTTACCTTTCATTATTTTTCTTCTTTTTGCATTTCATCAAATAAATTATTAGCAATTTCTAAGTCTTCATTAGCACTTTGCAAATCCCCTTTACCGATTTTTACACAAGCACGCATTGAATATGCAGAACTATTTTTAGAATTAAGACTTATTGCTTTATCAAAATCTGCCAATGCTCCAATATCGTCCCCTAGTTCATTTTTTATAATTCCACGCATCACATAAACATTACTATCATTAGGATTTAATTCAACTGCTTTATTAAAATCACTCAACGCATCTTCATTATTACCTAAATGACTTTTAATTGTAGCACTCCAATAATATAATTCAGCCTCATCAGGATATTTTGCAATTGCAGATTTACATTTATCAAGTGCCTGCAAATACTTTTGCGAATTTGATAAAGTACCTATTTCTGATATCATCTGTAATTTTTCTCTATCAAATGCATAAACAGAATTACAACTACATAAAACCCCAAATAAAATCAAAATAACCAGAAACTTCTTCACTTGAACTGCTCCATATAGCTAATAAACAAAAGTTATTATAACATATTTTTACAGACATTACTACCCCAAAATTGCAAACCTGAATAATTTATAGTAAAATGTTTGATATAAGACAGTTAGGAAGGTTATATTATTATGGCAATAAGAAAAGTTTTACACTATGGAGAACCATCACTTAGACAAACTTCTAAAGATGTTCATAAGGTTTCCAAAAAAATATCAGATTTAGTAAGAGATTTACTTGATACAATGTACGCTCAAAACGGTGTTGGACTAGCCGCACCACAAATTGGTGAAAATGTAAGGGTTTTTGTTATTGATGTTGCAACAGGCAATGAACCGCTTAATCCGATTGTATTTATTAACCCTAAAATAATTAAAAAAAGCGGAGCCGTAAAAAGTAATGAAGGATGCTTAAGTTTTCCTGAAGCTTATACAGATGTAAAACGTTATAAAAATGTAATGATTAAAGCTATAAATGAACATGGAAAACCATTTGTAATGGAAGCAAAAGACGGAACACTTTTAGCACGAGCAATTCAACATGAATACGATCACCTTGATGGTATTTTATTTATTGATCACTGTATAAATCGTTTTGAAGCTGAATCTGTACTTCAAAAATACAATCTTCCGCCATTAGACCCTGAAAAATTAATCGATGAAAAAGAATTAGAGGAAGAATTAACTAATAATGATTAAAATAATATTTTTTGGAACACCAGACATTGGATTAAAGTCACTTGAATATTTATACAACAGTAACTCAATAGAAGTTCAAGCTGTAGTAACCCAACCGGATAAACCGGCCGGACGAGGACATAAACTCCAAATGTCACCTATAAAAAAGTTTGCAATTGAGCATAATATTCCAGTTTTTCAACCTAAATCGATAAGAAAAGAGCCCGATATTCAGGAAGAAATAAAAAAACTAGAGCCGGATTTTTTTGTAACCTTTGCGTTCGGTCAAATTCTATCTCAAGAAGTTCTTGATATTCCAAAATTTGAAACAATAAACCTACATGCATCATTATTACCTAAATACAGAGGTGCAAACCCTATCCAACGTGCAATCATAAACGGAGATAAGGAAACAGGAATTTGTACTATGATTACAGAACTTGGTCTTGATTGCGGCGATGTTTGCCAAAAACTTGTAATTCCAATTTCTGACACAATGAACTGCGAAGAACTATGGAATGAAATCGCTGAAAAATCTCCCAAAATGATTGAAGAAACCCTTAAAGGCTTAAAGGACAAAACCTTAACCCCGCAAAAACAATGTGAAAACGGGCTTTGTATGGCAAACAAACTTACAAAAGAAGAATGCTTAATTGATTGGAATAAAAGCAACATTGATATTCACAATCTTGTTCGTGGAATCTGCCGCTGTCCGAGCGCTTATTTTATTTTCAATGATAAGATCATTAAAGTTATTGAATCAAAACCCATAGAAGGTAATTGTGAAATTGGCAAAGTTGCAGGATTTTCTAAAGAAGGTGTTGATATGGGTTGCGGTAAAGGTATACTCAGACTTATCAAAGTAAAACCTGAAGGCAAAGGCGAAATGTCTGCCAAAGATTGGTACAACGGAGTAAGGGGTAAATAGGGGCAAATAGAAAATGATCACTAAAGGTATCAGAGGAGCTATAACGGTTGAAAGTAATACCCCAGAAGCAATTGAACAAGCTACATTAGAGCTCCTTAGTGAAATGATAAAAAGAAATAACATTAAAATTTCAAATATTTCACACGTAATTTTTACAACCACAAAAGATTTAAATGCTGCTTTTCCGGCAAAATTTCCGCGTCTGACACTTGGTTGGGACAATATTGCAATGATGTGTTTTCACGAACTTGATGTTCCTAACTCATTATTAATGTGTTTACGTATACTTATTGTACTAAATTGCGAAGAAGATTTCAAACAGGAATTTGTCTACTTAAAAGATGCTGTAAACCTTCGCAAATAAATTATATTTTTGTCAATTCTGAAATTGAAGGATCTAATAAACGTCTGCCTACATTTTCAAACGAAATTGAACAAAGTGTTTTATTACCATATTTTATAATTTTTTCTACAACCCCTCTGCCGTATCTTGGATGAGTTACACTTTCTCCTTGTTGAAAATCTGTTTCAAGATCATTACCCATAGAAGCTTCAGGTTCTGCAGGATATACAGGAATAACAGGTGGAGCTCCGGTAGCAAACGATTCTTCCTCATAAAGATTATCTGCCAAAGGAGGTTCTATAATATCTTCTGAACCAAATAAATCATCTGACACTTGAACTTGATTATTATCTTCCATAAAATTCAAATCATCTTCAGTTAATGTATCATCATCAAATGTAGCTTCAGATATATCATCTGATGAGAAATCAAGCATTTCATCAGCGACTTCAATATTTAAATCTTCCTGAGGTGGCAAAATATCTTCTAAATCATCTTCTGCTAATATGTTATTTATCGGCTGAATCACAGAAGGCTCGGTAACCACTTCAGGTTCAGACTCTGCTACAGGTACACTTATTGGTTCCTCAAACCCTTCTTGTAATTTTTCCACAATATTTAATGGAGCAGCAACAGGTAATTCTTGAGTAAATTCTACCTGAGGTTCATCTATAACTTCAACAGGCTGTTGTTCGATTTCAGGAATTGAACTAACTGTTTCATCTTTTACCTGTTCCATTTCCGGTTCTGTTACCGGTGCTTGAAGCTGTTCATCATATTCTTCCGGTTGTATATTATTTACCGGAATTTGATGTCCGTAATCATCAATTTTCACTAACTGAACATTTTCAGTTACCGGAACAAACTGATATCTGTCACCCAAGACATCATCGCGAGTCAAATCAAGATCTAGATCCGCCATATCAACAACGAACGGAATTCCTTGAGTTAACTTACCAAAAACAATACATTCATCATTATTCAATTTATTTAAAAATGTATTATAAGCAGCAAAATCATGATTCATACCTTGTGGCGCAAATAAAAACATATTTTGAGCATGCAGCTTCAATTCATTTGCATATTTATAAGATGAACTTACCAAAACTGTTGTAAATATATGATTATTATTTACCATTTGTTTCAATAATTTTTTATCAGAATTATCATCTGTAAGAGGTACAAAAAAATAAATATATTTTTCAAACGATTCAAGCGTTAAATGAATAAATGATATGACTTCTTTTTGCAAACCTTCGTGAATATTTTTTATATCAATAATTGAACAATTCTTTTCATTCAATTTTTCTTTAAGCGCCATAACTTCTTCTTTTGTATTAGCAAAAACATTTGCATCACGATATTTCAAAAGTTTATTTTTTAATAGCGCCAATTCCGGCATTTGAATATCTTTATACTGATTTGCTACAACATCTACAAAATTATCAATAGGCAAAAACTCAAAATCTAAAGTCTTTATATACTGTTGAACAGCATAGAAAATATCTTGAATAACAGCTTTAGTAGATGCATCAACTTCAGCAAGTTCATATTCAAAAATAAAATCAATCATTTTTGAGTTGAGCGGTAATTTAAAATCTTTTGCAAATTCAATTTTGGGATAATCTTCAAACAAGTTACAAGGATCAATAACTACAGATTTTTCTTTCATCTGGAAAAGCTGTCTAATACAGTTTGAAATAAATACAGTTTTATTATTGTCTTTTTCAACAAAAACGGTCAAATTTCTTTCAAACATAGAAATATCAAGAGAGAGCATATCTTCTTGTTGAGAAAGAGTGCCAATTTTTACAGCTGTTTCAACAGGCAAAAGGTTTAACAGCTCATTTGAAGGCAAAAATGAAACTTCAGAATTTACACTTGGAATTGAACCGTCATAATTATCAACAACACCATCTGGCGTAAAGGTAAATAATAATTTTGCTATTGCAAAATTATTAACTGTGTCAGATTTTAAATTAACAAATTGGGCAACATAAGATTTTTCATCAGTTGCTAATACAATAAACCGTCCCAATACAGGAACCTCTGATTCCGCATATGACAGCTTCACTAAATTATTCTTAATCTCAAGTAACTTCATCTTTGCCCTCTCCATTTTAGGGAAATTATACCATGAAAATCCCAAAATACGTAAAAGTTTAAATTATTTAACCTTAGCTTCTAAATAATTATAAATATCAATTGTTACAGGACAAATTGTCAAATCCCTGTCTACAAGACTTTTAATTGTTTGTTTATAACACTGTAAAAGTGCTTTATCTAATCCATTTTCTTCGTTTAATAAGTCTCTGACTGGTGCTGCACATTTTTCATCCCGGGTTCTTGTTTCAACTTTGTCTGCAAGAAAAACAATTTTTTCAAAATCAGACATTCCAACTTTTCCGATAGTATGCCACCTGATTGATGATAAAATTTCTTCATCATTAACCCCGAATTCTATTTGTGCAACATAAGCACTGACAGGTGCATGAAGTGTTTTACAATTCATTTTTTCAATTTCTTCAATATCTAAATGTTCTTCAATAATTGATATTAATTTTTCATGTGAAAAACATTTCGCACAATCATGCAAAAGCCCTGCAACATAAGCTTTTTCGTCATCAAGATTATATCTCAATGCCAGAGATTTTGCACATTCTGCAGTTCCAATAGAATGTTCATAACGCTCTTCACATAAATTCTTTTTTAACCAATCAAATAAATCTTCCTTGCTAATCTTGATATAATCCATTTTCTCTTATATATTCCTTTACTTTTTCTGGTACAAAGTTTTTTATATCTTTGCCTTTTTTAATCTTTTCTCTCAGTTCTGTGGACGAAATATCCTGATAAGATAATGTTTGGAATTCAAAATCATAACCTTTATCTTTTAAATAATCATACTTCGAAATATCAAAATTATCTTCCCTAATAAAGACGATAAATTTTACTAGTTTTTTTAATTTATCAGTCTCATACCAAGATTCAATTTTTTTAAATGCATCTGTCCCGATTATAAAACTTACTTTTCCGTAATTTTCATAAAGCTCTTTTATTGTTAAATATGTATAGGATTTACCTTCTCGCCTAAATTCTATATCAGAAACCTCAAATTTAGTATTATATTCTGTTGCAAGCTCAACCATCCTCAAACGATGTTGTGAATAATTAGGACTACAATCTTTATGTGGCGGAATACATGCCGGAATAAAAACAAGTTTTTCAAAACCAAAATATTCTAAAACATATTCTCCAACTCGTAAATGGGCATTATGAATAGGATTAAATGTACCTTGAAAAACACATAATTTCATAACTTAACCCTTACAAATATCATGCCTGTACTTCATTCCGTCAAATGTAATTTGCTCTAAATCATCATAAAGACAATTACGAGCTCTTGAAAGAGTTGAAGCAGTTCTTGTTAAGACAAAAACTTCATTTTGTCCTGTAACAAATCCACCTGCAGAACTTTTACTTACATTTATAAACCCAAAATTTTGTTCATCATCAACTAAATCCAGACCTTGAATCACTTTTCCCGAATTTCGTGAAAATACAACAGCTCCAACAGATGAATAGTCATTTAACTTAATTTGTTCATATTCATCTGCAAACAAACCTTCAATACAAGCGGTAAATATTTTTACCAGATCATCTTCAACAAGATTCAAAACAGCATCAGCATCATAATCCTGTAAAAATGGTTTAAATTCATTTATATAGAACTTATCTTCCCCTGTCATAACACATTCTACGCCTAAAATTCCGACGTAAGGTCCCCCCCTTTTTTCTAATGAAACAAGAGCGTTTCTTACAACATTTCCAACTCTTTGTACAACAACCTGAGAAACTTTATAATCCGGAGCATAACACCCGGAACCGTTAGTTAAAAACCCGCCATCACCATCTTCAATAAATTTATAACTTCCAACAACATTTAACGGCACAGCACTATATCCATCAGTTATAAAATAAACAGTAAAATTATGACCGAAAACAAATTCTTCAAGCAAAACGCCTGATTCCCCACGAGAAAATAAATTCTCTAAAAATTGCCCTGCCAAAGATACCGTTGGACAAACTAACCTATCGCCAATACTATTATATTCACAACATTTTACACTCACTGGAAAATTTGCATTCTTTAACCAATCTTCCGCCATTTGCTGTTTATCAAAGACCCCGAATTTAGAAGTCTGCGCATGTATCTTATACAAAAACTTTTTACCGGCAGCTTTATTTATTGCAATATTACAAGCTTCTTTTGCAGGTCCGAAAATACTTTGTCCATTTGACATAAAAAAAGACACAATATCTGATTTCAAAGCTAACTCAGACACCGGAACTGTTAGTAATACATCATTTTCTAACGCAAACTTTAAAAGTCCTGTTAAATCATCTTCTCTTAAATCAACATTTATATAAAAATCTTTCTCAATTCCATTACCGGGCGCAATGTAAATCTTATCTACTCCACCCTGTAATGCTAGTTTTTTAGCCAAAGCCATCACAACAGAACCCTGACCAACTATTAAAATATTTTTATTATTATCTTTCATAGAATAATTATACTACACAAAATGAATGATTTTCATTAAGTTATTTTAAGAATTTCAAAAATATTATGATATAATTGTGACATAGAATTAAATTTTATTAAATTAATACCAAGTAGAAAGGTATAAAGTAAGATGGCAGGTTTAGTTAATTTATTATCAAATGTTTTTCAACAATCACCACGTGTGAATGTTTCATCTCCGGTTGTAACTCAAGCTAATAATAGTAACCCTTACAGCAATAATCCGTTTGTTAACTATAACGGAAACCGTTATAATCAGTTTTATGCTCAAAATAAACCCGTAAAAGGTGGCTATTTTGCAGGTTACTATAACGGGAAACAAAACATTGTTGGACGTAAATTATTTGTAGAAGTATAAAAAATAACCTCTCTCAAATTGAGAGAGGTTATTTTTTAATATTTAAATCCATCAGCTTTCATTCTATCAATTACTTCTTGTAATTTTTCATCACTACACACATAAGATATTCTGAAAAATCCTTTGCCGTAATTTCCAAAAGCATCCCCAGGAACAACGACAATACCAGACTTTTCAAGTAAATCTTCACAGAATTTAAAAGATGAATCATATTTTCTTGGAATAGGAAGCCATAAATAAAAAGTTGTATGCGGGACTTTAGTTTCATCAATTTCCCATCCCAATTCTCTTAAACCTTTTACCATAATTGCTTGTTTTCTACGATATGCAGAATTTCCCTGAGTGATATAATCTTCACCTTCCGGAGAGTTCATAATATATGCACACGCCTTTTGAAGCGCTTTAAAAATACCGTTATCAATTGTTGATTTTGCTTTACCAAAACGTGAAATAACCTCCGCATTCCCACACATCCAGCCTAAGCGCCAGCCTGTTATTGCATATGGTTTTGATAGACTGAAAAGTTCAACAGTAACATCTTTTGCTCCTTTAAGTTCTAATGCACTGAACGGTTTTTCATCTTCATTAAAATATAAATCACAATATGCGGCATCAGCGATTAACAAATAATGATGTTTTTTACAAAAATCAATCACTCTTTGCACATATTCTCTAGTCGCAGAAACCCCGAGCGGATTGTTCGGATAATTTATAATAACAGCCTTAACTTTTTTCGAATCCAAACCTTCTGCTTCAAGATTACCCAAAACTTTTTCCATATCTGGCATATAATTATTTTCAGCCGTCAAAGGAATAGGAAAGGCTTTTCCGCCAGAACATTGAACCATTTGACCGTATGATGCATACCCAGGATCAGGAATCAAGATAATGTCTTTTTCCAAATCATCAGATTTTGGATTAATCAAAAATCTGATTAAATTTGCCAACCCATCTTTAGAACCCAACAGTGAAAATACTTCTTTATTTACATCCAGCTCTACGCCAAAACGATTTTTCATACGCTCTGCTACAGCTTGACGGAAATATAATTCGCCACGTGTAACAGAATATGTGTGAATATTATCTTCTGTTAAAAATTCTTTTAATTTTTCAATAAGCATAGCCGGAGGATTTGCAGTTGGCGCTCCCATTGAAAGTGCAATCGGTGTACGATTTTTCTTAGCAAGACTATCTGCTAACTGTGCAGTTTTTTCTTTCAACTTAACCATAATATATGTATCTAATGCCATTACATCTTTATTAAATAAATTTTCCATATTTTCTTCCTTAATTACATCCACAACACCGACACATCACATCGGCTTTCATATATTTTATTTACTCCTTGGCTCCTGTGGTGCTCGGTCTACCTGCGCACCTACGTCGCCATTTTATGTTACGCCCTTAGCTCTCCACACTACCGTGTGGCGATTCCGGCTTCACACCGGCTTCCGCATCATCCCTGCATTTGCATCGGTCCTTCTAATGATGCCGTTACAAACTGTTTTGTATACGGATTATCCTGTTTTAAAAGTTCGGTTGGTGTTCCTTCAAACACAATTTTACCATCGTACAACATTATAACACGATCAGCAGTTCTTGTAATAGTTGACATTTGGTGAGTTACAACGATTGATGCAGCATTGATTTCACGCTTTAAACTAACAATATAATCCTCAATCAATGTTGATGACATTGGATCTAAGCCTGCTGTCGGTTCGTCATATAATATTGTATTAGGTTTTGTCACAATTGCACGTGCAAAACTTACACGTTTTTGCATACCGCCTGAAAGTTCTGACGGAAATTTATTTTCTATCCCTTTTAAACCCACAAGTTCGAGTTTTTGAGATACTATTTTTTTGATATCATCACTTGTATATTTTTTCCTTAAGTCTTTTCTCTCGCGAAGCGCAAAAGATATATTATCCGCAACAGTCAAAGAATCAAACAAGGCTGAATATTGAAATACCATTGCTATATCACCTTCTGAGGTTAGAATTTCACCGCTGTCAAACGGAATAAGCCCGCATATAAGTTTTAAAACCGTACTTTTACCTGAACCGGAAAAGCCGACAATTGCAAGGACTTCACCATCTGCAACCTTAAAAGATATATCATTTATGACTGTTCTTTCATCAAATTTTTTAACAAGATTTCTAACTTCAATACTCATAATTTAAACCTTTTCTTAAAAGAAAAATAATACCGCAAACACCATATCAAGCACTACAATTGCAATGAATGACCAAACAACGGCTTTTGTTGTTGCAAGCCCAACCCCTTTAGCACCGCCTGATGCATAAAACCCGCATGTACAACTAATAAGTGCAATTACAGCTCCAAATGATGCCGCTTTAAGTAAACATACACCTAAGTCTTTCATATATAAGCCTAAACCTGCGGAATCAAAATACGCTCTATAAGTTAACCCGGCAAACATATCAGATGTAACAGCACCTAACAAAACACCTACAACAGATGCCAAAATTACAACAAACGGCATCATTATAATTCCTGATAAAACCCGCGGAACAAACAAATAGCTGACAGAATCAACACCTAAAACATCAATAGCATCAACCTGTTCAGTTACTCGCATTGTCGCAAGCTCTGATGCTAACGAAGACCCAATCATTGAAGTAATCGCAAAACCTGACATAATCGCACCGACTTCTCTTACGATAAGAATTGTCATCAAAAGTCCGACAAAGTTTCCGCCGCCTTGTTTAACCATTTCATGCGCAATTTGAGAAGCAACAATAATTGATGTCATTCCAACAATAGAAAGCGTAATTGGTAATGAGCTTACTCCGAACCTATCACATTGTGCTAAAAGTTCTTTTGAATCAATTTCGCGTTTTAGAACAGCCTTAACTACATGCACACCCATTTGTGCAATCTTGCCTAAAGTATCCAAAAAATCAGCAAACACAACTAAACATTGTGAAAAGACTTTATAAGTCGCAGATTGCTTTAGATATTTTTTTAACGCTGTTGCCATACCCCAGATTATACTAAAAATAAATAAGCCTGTAAAGCATGGTTCTATATATAGACAACTGAATCAATAAAATAATTCTATTATTTTATATATGCAGCATATAAATTCTAAAAAAGCAGAAATAATAATAAAACTAATAGCACAAACATTAAAAGAAAAAAGATTAGAACAAAATAAATCTCAGCGTATTCTTGCTGATGAGTACGATATTCCACGTTCATTACTAAGTAGAATAGAAAGCGGGAAAAATGAACCCATGATTATATCACTTTGGTCAATATGTGAAGCCTTAGATATAAAAATATCTGATCTGTTCAAAAATATTGAAGAACAATTACCCGAAAAATTTTCACTTATGGAAAAGTAAACTCACCATTATTTTCTGCTCGTCCTATTATATATGCCAGATTTGTCCTATTCCTTGCTCCAGTTTTATCAAAAATCACAGCGACTTTAGACTTAATAGTATGTGGACTACAAGCTAATATTTTACCCATTTCGTAATTATTACACCCTTGAATTAAAAGAGCTATTAGTTCTCTTTCACTTTTAGAAAATTTTTCCATTCGTATTTTCCTTCAAATAATATTATTCCCGTTTTGGTTCTATATATAGAAACCCTTAGATAAAGTTTAGCATTAAAATTCTATATATGCAACCAGAGAAGTTTTCAAAACAAGAACAAGAAATACTTAAAGTGCTATCAGCTACCGTAAAAAATAAACGGATTCAACTTGAAAAATCGCAACGTTTATTTAGCGCAGAATATGATATACAAAAATCAATGATAAGTCGTTTTGAAAATTGTAAAAATGAACCAAAGTTATTTTCTTTATGGCGAATTGCAAATGCATTTGATATGAAATTATCAGAATTAATTAAACTTATTGAAGATGAACTGCCAAAAGATATTAAATTTATAGAAGAATAATATCTATGTTATGACCATAAACAAACTTATAGATTCCGGATCAAGTCCGGAATGACATAAAATTTCACCCTAGCAAAACTCAATAACTAGATGACTTGGAAATCTTTAGCAGTAATCATTTACCCCCATGAGCACACTGTTTGGCACTTAACGGCAACGCTCATTCAAATACCCTGCGGAGCTGAACTATTGCAATGACTTGGAAATAATGTGCAACATAATGCCCAGTCCGGCCGAGGACAAAAAAAACGGACAGCAAGCTGTCCGCTCATTTCATTTCTGAAACAAAAAAGGATTCACATTAACCTAAACTTTTTATTATATCTTCTTATTAAACTTATTACGGGCTCGCTGAAATAATATAACTTCCAAAACCTTCAGCTATGTATAATCTCATTCCCAATTTGTATAATTATCATAGAATAAACTTTTTGTTTTGACAAATGTTTTTTATCTACATGCCAAAGTTTTTACAATTATTTTTACATAAATTTTGTTAATTTAACTTAAAAAATACTTGCAAAAGCCAAACTCAACATGCCTAGTACATCACCTAGGAAATAATTAGGGGCAACATTCACCACAGCACCACAGGTCATGGATTAAGATGACTTGGTAATAATTTGGAACAAAATTTCCCCATTTACCCCTAGCTCAATCGGCGGATCATTTCCTGTGCTTCTTCACATTCTGCAAAATTTTCAACCACTTTTTCTGCTAATTGCAGCGCCTCATCTGTGTTTCCAAGCTTTTCATTACATTTTGCAAGATTAAGTAATACGTTAACATTTAGTGGAGTTTTTTCAATCATATTTTCAAAAATAACTTTAGCCTGCTCAAAATTTCCAAGCTCCATATAACATAAGCCTAAAAGATTTTGAACATCAGGTATTTTTTCCAGTTCATATGCTTTAACAAGATAAAGCTTAGCGGTTTCATAATCACCTGCAAGATGATAAATTCTACCTGCAATAAACAGTAAAAACGCTGAATCAGATACTTTTGCCATAACTTTATCTATTTGAGATTTTGCTTCATCAATTTGTTTCAAATGAGTTTTATTAAGCGCTGAAAACGCTAACGCATTAAGATTTTCCGGTTCAAGTTCAATAGCTTTTTGATATAATTTATCCGCCCTTGCAAAATCTGAGGTTGAATGAAGATAATTTGCATATTCTACAACAACCGAAACATTATTCGGATCAATCGCGTATGCCTTTTCAAACTCATCTTTCGCGTAATCAAAAAGACGCTTATTAAGATAAATTACACCTAAATCCTTATGAGCCGGAGCAAAATCCGGATTAAGCCCGCAAACTTTTTTCAAAATTTGTTCTGCTCTATCTAAGTCATTTGTTTTAACACATAATATAGAAAGTTCATAATAAGTTTGATATGCAACAGAACCTTGTTTAATTATGCGCTCATAAATTTCTTTAGCATTAGCCAATTGCCCTGTTGTCATATAAATATTTGCAAGTTTTTTCAAATATGTTGCATTTTTAGGGTTCATAATAATAAGCTGTTTCAATAATGAAATAGCAATTTCATACTCACCCAAAACCTGATAGCAACATGCCAAGTTATATTTATATGTAGGCTTTTGCGGATAAGATGATGCAAGGTATTTATAATGTTCTACAGATTCTTTAAACATACCGGCCTTAATTTCAGAAAGCGCCCAGGCTACAATATAACTATCTTCATTAGGTTCAAGTTCATGCGCCTTTGCAAAATATTCACAAGCCTCTTTGTGTTTTTCCTGAATTTGTAAAATTGATGCTATATTAAAATAGGTCAATGAATCTTTATCATCAATCTCCAAAGCCTTATTATAAGTTTCTACAGCCTTGTCAAAGTTTCCGATAGTCAGGTACGATGTACCTAAGTTGTTATATAACTGAAGATTTTCAGGATTTAATTCTATGGCTTTTTCAATAAATTCAACACTTTGTTCAAATTTATTACCTGCCATACTTGCAGTACCTAAAATGTAATATAAGGTATAATCATCACCTGCAATTTCAAGTGCCTTTTTACCGGTTTCAATTGCTTCATCAAATTTTTCAGATTTAATATAAACAATCGCAAGACTTTTATACGCATCAATGTATTCAGGTCTTAACTCTAAAACCTTTAAGTATGCATGTTTTGCAGCTATTAAGTCATTTAAATTATCATAGCAGCAGCCAAGATAATACCAAACTAAAGCATCGTCCTGCTTGAATTTTATTACATCTTCAAGGATAACCCTTGCATAATCATAATTTTCCAGATTAACTTCGCATAAAGCTAACAGCTTACGCGCATCCATATCATCCGGATTACTTTCTATAACTTTTGTAATCTCATTTTTTGCGCAATCAAACTCTTCTGATTCTATAAGTTCATAAATTTTATCTATATCATTATCATTCATAGCAAAATTATACCATGAAATACAAAAAATCCGATAGTATACCCTATCGGATTTTAAGATCTGTGCCAAAATAATATTATTCTGTTTTTTCAAATTGACCACTTGGGCAGAATAAAAGCATTAAATATCCAACACATGCAACAAGATTAATAAGAGGGATACATGAGACTACAAATAAACCTATTGCCCATAAAAAACTTTTTTTCAAATCTCCTGTTAAGTCCCAAATACGTTTTACAACTAACAAATAACCTACATAAAAAGCTGCTAGCATAATCGGCAAACAAAGTAAATATGCAGTCATTTTACCTAAAGATAATGCAAGAGCTATTGAACCTACAAGACCTCCAATAACTGATAGAATTAATGAACTCCCTATAGAACTCAAAAAATACTCTAATCTTGCAATTGGTCTTTCCCATTTAAATAATCCTAAAAGCCATTCCATAATAATATCTCCTTTCACCTTATATAACAGAATAATTATATAACTTTAAAAGCGAAATTTCCAATAAAATCAACTATTTAAAGTATATATTGTAATTATTTCATTCTTTGAATCATATAAAATCTCACCAGTTTATTTATCAAATCCTGTGGCAAATACGAAATAATTTGTGCTAATTTTGCATCACGTCCCAGCGTGTAAGATGATTTTGGATTTTTGGACTGAGCAATCTTTTTTATAAACAAAGCTGCATCCTCAACCTTTAAGCCTTTATTGGTATTCTTCAAAGCATTATTCTTTAAAAATTCCATCTCACACTCGTATCCTTCACAATGATTTATCAATTCACTGTTACGTTTTACGGATTTTTCCCAAATAGGAGTTGAAATTACACCGGGCTTTACAGAAACAACTTTTATTCCTCTGTGATTTTCAATAGCAAAGGCATTAAAAAATATGTCCAGAGCTCTTTTAGACGCACAATAAGGACTTATAAACGGGAAATGACCAAAACTAGACATAGAACTTATATTGATAATTTTACCATTATCGAGTAAGGATAGAAGCTTTTGTGTAAAATCAATATGTGAAAAAGTATTAACCTCGAATTGCTCACGTAAATTTGCAACATCAAGAACTTCTATCGGACCTGCGGACACACATCCTGCTGCATTTATTAAAACATCGACTTTATCAGTTTTTGATTTTATAAATTCAGCAGCCTGCCTAATTGAGGAACAATCCGCCATATCAATAAAGAAATACTTAACATTTTCCTGTTCACAGATTAAATCCTTATTACGATATCCTGCAAAAATATTCCATTCACCAGCTTGAGAAAATTGTTTTACAAGTTCTTTACCAAGCCCTGATGTAGTTCCTGTTATGACAATAGTTTTCATATAAATACCCTCACTGTAGCAATCAACCTGGTCCGTTCGAGAATTCCCACGGAACTGAACTCTTGCAATGACTTGGAAACAATGTGCAGCATATTTTCCAGAGTCCGAGCAAGACTTTTTACTCACTCGCCGGAAACGGAATTCCAGTTGATTTTAAAACGCCATAACTTTAGCCTCTGCTCGTTCGCGCTACATGCCCATGTATGATGCAAATAGTGGTAAGTAAAGTGCTGCAGCCAAGATAAGTACGATAGTACCGATTACAATCAACATTATCGGCTCAATCATTTTTGTCATAATATCAATAATTGTATCTAACTGTTTATCAATATAATTAGTAGCCTGACCTAACATATCACCTAAACGACCTGATTGTTCACCTGTTGCAATCATAAACAAAATCATCTTAGGCATTGTTCTTGTTGAACGTAAAGCTGCTGATAAATGTTGACCTTGTTGAACTCTAACAGTTGCTTCTTCAACCCTTGTTTCTAAAGTATGATTTGTCAGTGTCATATTTGACAAGTACAAACATTCCAAAATTGGAACACCCGCGTCATAAGCAACTTGCATAACCGCAATAAAGTTGGCAAAGTTTGAATATTGAATCAAATCAGTCAAAACAGGAATTTTTAAAACCAGTTCATCAATTTTCCATTTACTAGGTTTCCAACGGAATAAAAAGTTAATAAATGCACCGATAGCTGCAAAACCAATTGGAATTGCATACCAGTTCTTTCTTCATCCACAAACCCATTTCCATCAATACTCTTGTAATCCAAGGCAATTGCATACCCATTGAATCGAACATTTCTTTAAATACAGGGAATACAAATACCAACATGACAATTACAATGAATACTGCAAGTAAAATAACGAATACCGGATACATCAAAGTACCAATAACTTTACTTCTGATAGATGCCTGTTTGTTCAACAGTTCCAACAAACGATCAAGAGTTTTTTCCAATTCCCCGGAATCTTCACCGGCTCTAACAAGACCAATATAAACCTGACCAAATTGTTCTGGATATTTGGCAATAGTTCCGGCAAAAGTACCACCGTTCATAATTTGTCGTCTTAATTCAGTTGCAACTTGGCGGATTTTTAATTTAGCAGCATCGTTTTCGATAAAAAGTAATGATTCAATAATCGGAATACCAGCTGCAGCCAAGATTTGAAGTGTAGAAGTAAAATCAATTTGGTCCGACAAACCAAGTTTTGGCATCCTGCCTGTCGGCTTTTTCTTATCATCTTTTTTACCAACGGCTTGTTCTTCTACAATATTTGTAGGGGTAAAACCTAATGCACGAACGGAAGCTCTGGCTTCCCGCAAATCATCAGCTTCAACTTTCCCCTTAACAACTTCATTTGTTCCATCTTTTAACGCTGTATAATTATAAATTGTCATACTTCACCTATTCACCTGCCATACCTAATACTCTGACAAATTCTTCAATAGTTGTTTGACCTTTTATAATATGGTTATAGCAAGATTCATGTAATGTCATCATACCATTATCTACTGCACATTCTTCGATTTCCAAATCGTGAGCACCCTGTGCAATAAGTTTTTTAATTTCTTTAGTAATTTGCATAATTTCATAAACACCTAAACGACCTTTATAACCTTGGAAACCGCATTTATTACAGCCTTTTGCTCTGTAAATTGGTGTTTTTATAAGTTTTTCAATTCTTTCCGGATCTGTCGTAATCATTGCAGCTTCTTCGCGAGTTGGATAATATTCTTCCTTACAATCATCACAAAGTTTTCTTACAAGACGTTGAGCAATTACACCTGATAAAGTTGAAGATACAAGGTAATCTTTTGCACCCATTTCAATCATACGTGTAACAGTTGCAGCAGCAGAGTTTGTGTGGACGGTACTTAATACTAAGTGACCTGTAAGTGCAGCTGAAATCGCAATTTCAAGAGTTTCATAGTCACGAATTTCACCGACAAGAATAATATCAGGGTCTTGACGAAGAATAGCACGCATACAAGATGCAAATGTAATACCCGCTTTTGCGTTAATTTGTGATTGGTTAATACCTTCAAGTTTAATTTCTATCGGGTCTTCAATTGTTGTAATATTTACAGACTCATCATTCAAACTTTTCAATACAGAATAAAGAGTTGTTGTTTTACCTGAACCTGTAGGACCTGATGTTAAAATAATACCGTTCGGACAAGACACCATCTGCTTAACTTTTTGAATATCACCATCATGTGCTCCAATAAGTTTAATTTCCTTATCATTAGATGCTAATGATACAGCCGGCGCTAAGATACGGATACAGACTTTCTCCTTACCTGATACAGGAAGTGTATTGATACGGAAGTCATAAGAACAATCTCTATATGAAATAGAGAACGTACCATCTTGAGGACGTCTGTTTTCTGCAATATTCATTCTTGCCATAACTTTAAAACGAGCAATTACAGATGTTTCAACTTTGGCCGGAACATCAAGAACTTTTTGAAGCATACCGTCTTTTCTGTATCTGACAATATAGCCTGAAAGTCTTGGCTCGATGTGAATATCGGAAACTCTATTATCAATACCGTTTGTGATAATTTGGTTTACAAATTTAGCAACAGAACCTGTTGAATCTTGAAGTTCGGCATCAACTTGTTCCCACAATGTAGCTTCTTCTTCGGTATCAAGAGTTTCAGTTTTAATTTGCTCAAGAATTTCATCTGTTTGTTTTTTCTGAGCAGAGAAGAAGGTATTTATAGAGTTTTCAAACTCATAGTGAGTCATCAATAATTGTTTAGGGTTTTGCCCAGTCAAATAGATAATTTCTTTCAGAACATCCATTTTTATAGGTTTAACAACCCCTAAAACAAGAGTTTTACCATCAGAAGAAATTGGAATAACTCTATTTGCTCTGATGAAATCTTCAGGTAATATATTAACAAACTTTTTCTGGTCAACAAGTTGATCAGCAGATACAAGGTCATAACCTGATTGATCATGTAGAACATTTTTCAACTGATCAAGAGAAATTAATCCCATTTCAAACAAAGTTGAACCAATTGGAACATTTTTACGTTTTGAAGCTGCCAAAGCTTTCATTAAATCAACTTCTGATAAAATACCTTTTGAAACAAGCATTTCACCAAGTTTACCATTTGCTGAACCTACATTAACATTAGCAGATTCGGCAGAAACAGACTTGTTCTGCTCAGAAACACCGCCGGTTGGAACATCAGCAATAGAATCTGTAGAAATAAAAGCTCCCAATAAATCTTTTAAATCATCATCCCCAACAAGCATAAACTTTATTGACTGAGGAAAAGTCTTTTTAAGTAAGGCATTGATTTCATCTTTATTTGAATTTTTAGAAACCGCAACGAAAAGAAAATTATCTTTGACACTAATCGGGACAAAATGATATTGTCCCATTAGATTTTTATCAATACTATCAAGTATTTTTTGATCTATACTGTTTTTTAATCTTAAAATTAGTGCGTTCATTTACTCTTTGTACTTTTTCTTCTACTAATGTGTGTCTAAAAATTCCTATTAACCTAAAAGCTTATAACATATTATCATCAGCTACAGCATCTTCAGTATCAATAACTATTTGAGGAGTTAACATAATAACCATTTCTTCTTTAGCTTTTGAAGTACCGGTACTTCTGAAGAACATACCAATAACAGGAAGATCCCCAAGGAACGGTATTTTCTTAACAGATTTTGATTCAGTTTCTTGAATCATACCACCAATAACAAGAGTTTCTCCGTCTTTTATACGAACACCTTTAAGATCAAGGTCACGTCTTTGAAGCAATGTTGCCGCTAAATCCTGATCCCCTGTTTCACCTGTCGCATAAACTTGTTCTTTAATTGTTTTATATTCAGGTTTTATATCAAGAGTCACATAACCATCTGGTGAAATGAAAGGAGTGATGGTAACTTTAATACCATTATCATCTTTGATTTCGTAATCTTTTTGAACCTGAGCAGATCCTGAAGATGAACCTGAATCCAAGTATTGAGAAGTTACTTTAGCAACATAATCTGAAGTTAAGTCGATTACTGACTGCTGACCACTTGTTAAAAGAACTTTCGGGTTAGCTAAAACTCGACCTTTTTGGTTTTCAACCAAGTAATTAACAGAATATTTTAACTGAGGAGAAGTACCCCATTTACTAACTTTACCAACAGTTTCATAAGCTTGTTTTTCATCATCCCAAGAAGAACTGTCAACTAAGTAATAACCGTGTCCGGCAAAGAATACCGGATACATAGAATCAGTAGCAAAACCTTGACCGCCGCCGGCATTAAACGAGAAGTTTTTGCTCAAGAATTGCCAAGTATTATCAAATGTTTTACTACCGGATTCTGATAATGAAATAACTTGAACTTCCATATAAGCTTGCGGAGTTTTCTTATCATTAGCTGCAATATACTCTCTAATCATATCAATTTGAGATTCTGAACCGCCAATAACTTGGATTGAACCTTGAGTTGGGAAGTATGTAACAGATAAGTTTAATAATGGTAAACTATCTAACTTAAATGTTTCATCTCCGTTTGTAGATTCTTCAGTAGTTTGTTGTGCACTAAGTACACAAGCCAACTGACCGCCACCCACAGAAATAGAACCGCCGCCACCACTTGATGAACTGCTTGAATCTTCATCTGATGCAAACCCGGTAGGAACGCCTGCTGCCCCGCCGGAAGATCCGCCCGGATTCATAATTGTCATTGACGGAAATAATGATGAACATAATGATGATGCCATTTCCGCAGGTGTTGTATGATTAACCTTAAAAGTATTAATTGCAGGTTTTCTATCAAATTGTTCAACAACTCTTCTAACAAGAGCAACATCATTTTCAGTGCCTGTAACGATTAATTCATTAGTAGCAGGATTAGTTGCTACGATAAATCCTTTAGACATACCAGGATTTAACGCGCCTTTACCTTTTGCTGAAAATATACTTGTATTTAAGAAATGAGAAATCGCAACAGCATTAACATACTTTACAGGTATCACTGTCATTGTTTTATTTCGATCGGCAAGAGATAATGCATTTTCTGTTGTTGATACAACCAAAGTATTAGCTTTTATATCATAAAACAAATCATTAGTTCTTACTACTAAATCAAGAGCCTCTTTTAAAGGAATATCAACTAAGTCCATTGTTACTGAGCCTTCAACGCCCTGCGCAAAGATAATATTCATTCCAGCTTGATCAGCAAACATTCTTAAAACTTGAGTAACATCTGCATCTCTTAAACTTAAATTTACAACTGAATCTGAATTCGGAATTGTTACATTTGAACTCAAATTTACAACAGCAGCCTCACCTGTTCTTATAGCTGGTCTTTCTGCATCATAACCGTAATAATCGTTCATTGCAAATGATGCGGTCATCGAATTTGTCACCATAAATGCTGACAACATAACACTTGCAATAATTTTTTCTCTAATCTTATTTTTCATATTTGCTCCTGCTTATTACTTTTTATTATTAACCTTTTCTACCACCAAATCTGTTTCTCAAATTATATAAATCATTTTGAGTTCTATCTAAAGATTCTCTTGAGAATAATTCACCAATGCTTGCTGAATATACATTTGAGCCAAGTCCTACTGTTATCCAAGAAGGATTAATTTGCATAACCTTATATTCTTGCCCGATAATTTTATCACCTTGGCGTACTAAATAATCCTTATCATCAACATTAATAATTGCTGATGGACTTGTTTTATTATACATAATACCAACAACTTTTGTTCTTGTAATTTTTGCTGCTGCGGCATCTGCAGGACGCCAAAGATGTAGGTGGAACCGGTAAATTAAAACTGTAAGGACTTATATCATCAGGTTGGCGAACTACAACATCTTTGAGTTTTTCTAATTCCTTAATCCGTGAATTATACGCATTTGCTTCTTCAATAGCTGAATTTTTTGCATCTTCAAATGCTTGAATTTCACCAATAGGCATGAATGGATCAGAACGACCAATTGATGTAACATCATATGCAACCATTGCGCTAGCTTGGTTAGAATCTACATCTACATCAACATTTCCGTCAGTCGGAACTTTTACTTCTTCTTTTTTTACAGGTGTTGCAACATTTGCAACTGGTTCAACCGGCGCTACCGCTTCTGGCTCAGATTTATCTGCACCAAAGTTTTGCAAAACTCCGCATCCGCCTGCAATAATTCCAACAGAAAAAACTACCAGTAATAAAGATAATACCCATTTTCCGCGTTTACTAAATGTATTATCTACCCAACTATCATTCCTATAGTAATTTAAGTTCACTTTCTCTCCACCCATCTAATTAGTTATCTCAACTACATTATATTAAAGCTCTTTATTTTGTGTATCAGTTATTTAATGTATTTCTCATAAACAACTACACTACCACATACAATAATATAATAATCTGTCAATTAAGTCAAAAAAACGATTCTTTAACAAATTTTACAGTCAAATGTGCCAAAAGTCCTTATATAATAAGGGTTTTAACATGTTAATATTTTGTTACGTGTATTGATTTTAATAAAAATTTCAATCCAAAGATGTAGACTAAATTAAGGATGAATACTAACTCTTTCCAGTTTTCGGACAAATCTTACCAATTTTGATTCTGTATCTGCAGTAATAGAATCTACAAGAATAGTCTTACATCCCAAAAACTTTCCGCATAAAATATCCGTCAAAGGTCTATCCCCAACAAGAACACAATCTTTAACCTCAATCTTGTGTTCATTTAAAAATTTCCTAACATGACAGGTTTTAGGTTTACAAGCATTAAAAAGCAATGGGAAATCCGAAATATTTTTAACTTTCTCAATATATTCTTCATTCTTATTATTTGAAACAACAGCAATGAAAAATTTTTCACGGACACCTTTTAACCATTCAAGAATTTCAGGGGAATACTTAGCAGACTTAGAAGCCATAAGAGTACTGTCTAAATCAAATAGCATAGCTCTCACACCCTGCTCCTCCAATGCAATCAAATCAATATCATAAATTCTTTTTAAATTATAATCAGGTTTAAGAAACATGCTCTTTTACTCCTATTGTACGTGCCAGGGCTACTTCAAAATCAACAGGAGAGCGATCAAATTTCAAATAAACATCAGCATTTGTATTAGCTAAATCCTGAGATACCCCATTTTCATCAATTATTTCAACAATTTTTGTAACAAATTGTTCATCAGGGGTTATAATCTCAACCTCGTTATTTAACAAAACTTTATTTTTAACTTTTACAAAATAAACATCATCATCTCGGGTTGAACTAAAAACAACATCTGAATACTTCTTTTTACCATGAAATTCAAATAAGAAATCTGCACCGGCAAGCCTTTTGAAATATCATAACTATAACTGTCTGATTTATTTTCGCCAAGCGCAAAACCTGTAGTATAACCACGATTGCCGACTTTTTTTAATTCAATAAAATATTTTTCCATATCAGCATCAGGATTTTTTAAAATATCATCAATTGCTTGCCGATAAGTTTTTGCAACAGCAGAAACATAATAAAGACTTTTTGTCCTGCCCTCAACTTTGAATGAATCTACACCGGCATCAATCATATCTTTTAAATGTTTAACCAAACACAAATCTTTTGGACTCAAAATATGAGAACCTCGCTCATCTTGATTAATTTCATAATATTGTCCAGGACGAGTTTCTTCAACAAGCTTGTAACTCCAACGGCATGGTTGAGAACAATTACCTGAATTAGCTTTTCTTTCTCCATTTGTAAAATAATCACTTAACAAACATCGACCGGAAAATGATACACATTGTGAACCATGAATAAAACATTCAACTTCCATATCCGGAACTTGTCTTTTAATTTCAGCTATTTCAGGAATTGATAATTCTCTGGCTAAAACAACACGCGTTGCACCCATATCCTGCCAAAATCTTACACATTCATAATTCAAAATATTTGTTTGAGTACTTACATGAATTTCTGTGTCAGGCATATATTTCTTTAACAAACGTAAAATTCCAAAATCACTGACTAAAACAGCATCAGGATTTGCTTCTTTTAAAATTTCCATACATTCTTCAAGATGCTTAATATCAGAATTAAACGCAAAGATATTAAGCGTCAAATAAGCTTTTGCACCTAACTTATGAGCTAACTCAACAGCAGATTTTAAATTCTCAAGCGTGATAATTTCACCTTTTCGCATGGCTCGCAAACTAAAATCAACAACACCTAAATATACTGCATCAGCACCGTATCTTACGGCATATTTCAATTTTTCCAAATTGCCCGCAGGCATTAATAATTCAACATTTCGCATAAGTCAATAATAAAATAAACTAAATTAATAATCAACCAAACAGGTGATGTTGTTTTTTCGTAAATATGGAAAATAGAATATATAAGAAATCACGAGTTTATTGGAGAAATATATATGCAAACTATAAATAATGCAACTAGTACAATTAAAGAAATCTGGTCATACCAACATCCTGTTATGCATACTTGGTTTTTATTCTCAGCTGCATCATTAGGCTGCATGTTTACTCTTTTATTTTTCTTATTCTAAATCCGGATAAAAAATAACTTATTATATACAATTACCCGAAAAGCATTAACAAGAACTAATTTGTGGTTCTTGTTTTTTGTATTTATCATCAAAAAATCTTTTCAGTTTATATATCATAATTGCACATAATACAATTGCCGCACAACATAAACCAATCCAAAAACCTATAAGCTTAAAATTATATTTAAATGCCAAAACATATCCGACAGGAACTGATACACACCAATATGCTAAAAAGTTTGCCAGTAAAACTATATCTGTTTGTTTTACACCTTTACAGATTCCTGCAAGTGCAATCTGTAACCCGTCAAATACTTGAAATACTGCCAGTACATACATTACAGGAATTGCAATTTTAACTAGATTAGCATCGACAGTAAACAATCCGGCAATTACACTTGGGAAAGAAACAAATACAACTGCACTACACATCATAAACAATATACACATAACAGTACCAATAACAGAATATTTTTTTAAATCTTCAATATTTTTCGCACCATTTGCAAAACCAACCTTAATCGCTATCGCATTAGAAACAGCAAAAACAATCATAAAAGGTACTGTAGTTAAGGAACAGACAAGATTTTGGGCTGCAGCATAGATTCCTGAAACTCTGCCCATAAAAATTGCAATACTGTTAAAAGCAATAAATTCGACCAAAACCGCTAATGATATTGGCATCCCGATTTTTAATAAAGCTTTATAATATCCTTTTTCGTGATAATTTGAAAAATTCATATTCACATAGCAATAAACTAATAAAACAATACCCATAAAATAGCGTACAAGAAAACTTGCAATCGCAAGTCCTATAACCCCAAGCGACGGTATTGGACCAAAACCGAATACAAAAAGAATATTTAATACAACATTCAAAAACACACAAAATATTGTAACTAAATTCGGAAACATAACAATTTCAAACGACTGAAGGAATTCTTTTAAACAAGCATGCAAATAAGCTCCAAACGTTGAAAATGCTGTAACAAGCATATAATTTTGAATATTAGGAACAAGTTTTGTTTCAAATCCCATATGCGGGATCACAGGAATTGCCGCTAATATTAAAATGCAATTTATAACCGCAAGAATCATTGAAAACCTAATTGATGGGTAAAAATATCTTTTTATTGGTTTCTTTTCTCCGCGATAATTTGACAACAGCGGGGAAATACTTGCGATTAAACCTATACCAAAAGTCAAAATACAATTTATAATAGCTGTTGCAATACTAATTGCTGCAAATGTATCTGTAGAATGCCTTCCTGCAACAACAACATCACCCAGTCCGATTAGAATAAATCCTAGATTTCCCATAATAATTGGAGCAGCTATTGTTAAAAGTTCTTTTATATAATATTTCAAATCATGTTCGGCCATAAGCCCATGATATCACAAAGAAAATTTATTATAATTGTGAAGATGTAGAAGAACTGCCAATCTTACTTAGAACATTTCCAAGTACAAAACCGATACCAGCACCCCAAGCAAAATTAGTCCACCGAATTCTGCTAAAAGCTTTTGTCGCAACTGAGTCCCTTAAGATTTCTGAATTCTTACAATCCTTAAATGAATCCGCAAAACCTTGTTTTAAGTTTTTAACTATATCCTTATCTGTTACAGACTTTTTCAAGTCAGCAATCTTAGTATTAATTGCTGTCAAATCTTCTGCAACACCCAATTGAGATAAGAACAATTTTTGTTCCGGTTTTAACCCGTTTTTCGAAATCGCTAATGCAGAATCATTCAACAATTCAACAGTATCTCTTGCTTCATCTTCCACAACATTAAATGCAGTTCTGATAAACCTATTTTCCCTCACAGGAAGATAATAAGCACTCATACCTGCAACAGCAAGACCTGTACCTGCTGCCATTGCCTTTGTCCGTTCTCTTGGTGTTATTGACATATTTGACATGTATTTAAAACTCCTGATTATTTTTCATACTAAAACACGTAAATCTAAAATTTGCTATTAAATATATTGAGGTAATTGAAAAAATATGTTATAATTAAAGAATAATAATGAGGATAGATTTTATATGATGAAAAAGAGTTTTGGATTCACATTAGGTGAAATTTTAATAGCACTTTCTGTTATCGGTGTTGTGGCAGCACTTGTAATTCCGCAGCTTGTTAACAGCCATAAAGCCGGTACTGCCCAAGCTCAATTTAATACAGCATACTCACTTTTGTCAAAAGCCATTGCTGATATGGATGCTGATAATATTTCAGTTAATCCTGCATCATACACTGAAGCTGGTTCATTTTATACAAAATTTAAAGAATACAATCGAATAACAATTGATTGTGGAAGATATATTGCAACTAATACCAGTGTTTGTTTTTCTACTGTAGATCGTGATAATGATCAAAGTTATAAACGACTATCTAAGACAACATTTAGTACTACAGAAAAATCAATGTTAGATGATGGTGCCTTTGTTTTGAATAACGGAATGATGGTTGCAATTGAAAATCCTAAAGATTTTCCATACGGCTTAATGATATTTGTTGATATAAACGGTAAAAATAAACAACCAAACATCTTGGGATATGACTTATTTGCATTTGAGCTAACAAAAGACGGTTTACTACCTGTTGGGGCTGAAGGTACTGGTCAAAGTGCAACAGCCAAAAATCTATGGGGAAAAGGAAAACCAGAAGATTATTGCAATATTAACAGCAATTCTGCATTCAATGGCATAACTTGTGCTTACATGGCTGTAAAAAACCAGGATTATTTCAATGAAATATACAAAGGGCACTAGTATTTAATATATATAAAATCGGCGGTAGAAATTTTCTACCGCCGATTTATTTACTCTTTGTAAAATTATGACTATTTAGAAATAGTTTCAAAAATCACATTAAATGCTTCAGGGTCTTTAACAGCTAAGTCAGCTAACATTTTTCTGTTAACAACAATGTTAGCTTTTTTGCAAGCATTAACAAATCTTGAATAGCTCATACCACGTTCTCTAACAGCAGCGTTGATTCTAACAATCCATAATCTTCTCATATTACGTTTTGTAGTACGTCTATCTCTGTAAGCGTATTTAAGAGCTTTCATAACAGCAATATTAGCAACTTTAAAGATTCTGCTTCTAGCGCCGATAAAGCCTTTAGCAAGTTTTAATATTTTTTTGTGTCTTTTGCACCGACATTGCCACGTTTAATTCTCATTTTCTATGCTCCTATCTTGAATACTTCTTGTATGGTAACTCTTTAGATACCAGTTCTACGTGTGACTCAGAAACACCAACCATCTTGAAAATTCTGCGTTTTCTTGAAGATGATTTGTGTTGGAGCAAGTGACCTATACCTGCTTGTCTTTTCATAATTTTACCAGTTGCAGTAACTTTGTAACGTTTTGCAGCTGATCTGTGAGTTTTTAATTTTGGCATTTTCTTCTCCTTTTGTTTAAAGTAGTAACTAAAAAATTACAGGCATACCAAAGCCTATAATTTTCGGCTGGTTTTATAATATTATGAAAAACAAATATTTGCAAGCCATCACAAATATTTATTAAATTATATGTAGATAAAAATATATTATATACTAACCCCTCACTCAATCATCTCACATTTTTAAGAGGAGAGGGTTAATATCTTTTATTGTAAATGAATATCAAAACATTCTACAAGCTCTGATATCATATACAATGAACCGCAAATTATATTTAAATATCCGTCATTAAAATCAATAACCGTTTCTTTTGTAAGTTCCTTTGATTCTACAGGGCAAACAGCTTGTAATTCTGATACCCCACAAGAATTTGAATGATTAAAGTGATAAAAATAAACTTCATCCCCCTCATTAAATAAAGATTGAAGCATTTGTAGATAATCTTTATTTCTCAAACACCCAAAAATAAATCTACGTTTTTGGTTAGGGTAATACATATCTAAACTTTGTTTTAATGTAAATGCACCATTAGGATTATGCGCTCCGTCAATTATAAGATTTTTTTCTTCTATATATTGAAAACGCCCCGGATGTTTAACATTTTTCAATCCTTTATCAACAATTTTTTGTGGAATTTCTGGAAAAACAGTTTCAATTGCGGTTAACGCAAGCGATAAATTTTCCTGCTGATGTACTCCCTTTAAAGCTAAATTTTCAGGATTTCTAAAAGGCGCAATAACCATTAGCATTGAACCGAGTTCATCGCAAACATCTCGATAAACTTCTTTGCCCTCAAAAACAATACAAGGACAATTTTGCTTGATAATACCAGCTTTTTCATACGCAATTTTATCAATAGTATTTCCAAGCCTATCTGTATGATCAAAATCAACATGAGTAATAATTGAACACAAATTCCGCTTAATAACATTTGTTGCATCATAACGACCACCAAGCCCCGTTTCCAAAACAACAACATCAACTGTATTATCTGCAAAATACTTAAACATTACAGCCGTCAATATTTCAAACTCCGTCAAGTCAATATTATTCTCATCTGCAATGTGCGAAATCTCAAAAACGTATTTGGCAAAGTCCTCATCAGAAATCGTGGTACCGCAAATTTGAATTCGCTCAGTATATTTAAACAAATGCGGAGAAGTATAAAGCCCGACTTTTTTACCGGCACAAGTTAAAATTGAGGATAAAATAGCACAAACAGAACCTTTTCCATTAGTCCCTGCAACGTGAATGCAATCAAGCTTATCCTGTGGATTACCAAGCAATTCCAAAATTGATGTAATTCTATTCAAACCAAGAGATATATGAAATTTCCCAACCGAAGTTAACATTTTTACAGCATCGTTATATTTTTTTAACATATTTTATAACCTCATAAAATAGATTCACAAATCTATTTTATCAAAAAACGAAAAAGTACACAAAAACCAAAACCACTAAAAAAATGAATCGTACAAATATAATGACTAATGATAAATAAAGTAAAAAATATTGTATAGGGCACTAACTCAAGCAGATATATAGTAAATCCACAGTGACTACCTCATAAAAAAGCTGAGAGATTAATCTCTCAGCTTTTTTATTCTATTCTATGCCTTTACGCTTATAAAATTCTTCAATAAATCCGGTATTAAATTTACCGCTCATAAAGACTTCATCTTCAATAATTGCCTGATGGAACGGAATTGTTGTTTCAACACCTGTTACAACATATTCTTTCAAGGCACGATACATTCTTCTACGAGCTTCATTTCTAGTTCTTCCCCAACAAATTAATTTACCAATCATTGAATCATAATATGGAGGAATTTCATAATCCTGATAAACATGAGAATCAACTCTGATACCAAAACCGCCCGGGGCTAAATAACCAGAAATTCTTCCAGGATTTGGCATAAAGTTTTTAGCCGGATTTTCTGCATTAATACGGCACTCTATTGCATGACCGTACAATTTAATATCATCTTGAGTATAGCTTAGCTTTTCGCCAGCAGCTACAAGAATTTGTTCTCTGACCAAATCAACTTGAGATATCATTTCGGTAACACAGTGCTCAACTTGTATACGAGTATTCATTTCCATAAAGTACCATTTACCATCATGGTCAAGTAAGAATTCACAAGTTCCGGCACCTTCATAGTTAATGGCTTTTGCAGCACGAACAGCTGCCGCACCCATTTCTTGTCTTGTTTCTTCATTAATAGCAGGAGATGGAGCTTCTTCTAATAATTTTTGATGACGACGTTGGATAGAACAATCTCTTTCACCTAAGTGAACAACATTACCAAAACTATCACCCAAAATTTGAACTTCGATATGGCGAGGATTTTCAAGGAATTTTTCAGCATAAACATCAGGATTACCAAAGAAATTTTTAGCTTCCGCCTGACATAGTTCCATGTTTAATTGTACATCTTCATCATTACGACAAACTCTCATACCTTTTCCGCCACCACCGGCTGTAGCTTTTAAAATAATCGGGTAACCAACTTTGTTACCAAATTCCTGAACTTCTTCTACCGTATAAACAATACCTGTTCCAGGCGTTACCGGTACATTATTTTCAATCATTGTTCTTCGGGCAGTAGCTTTGTCACCCATTTTTCTCATTGCTTCAGAAGACGGACCGATAAATTTAATTCCTTGTTTTTCACAAATTTCAGCAAAATCAGCTCTTTCAGACATAAATCCATAACCCGGATGAATTGCATCAGCACCTGACACCATAGCAGCTGACATAATAGCAGGAATGCTCAAATAACTGTCAGCACTTTTAGCAGGTCCAATACAATAAGCTTCTGTAGCTAATCTTACATGAAGAGAATTAGCATCAGCTTGAGAATAAATAGCAACTGTAGGAATACCTAATTCTCTGCAAGCTCTGATAATTCTTACGGCAATTTCGCCTCTATTTGCAATTAAAACTTTTCTAAACATTTTCCAAATATCCCTTATTAAATAAGAAGTGAACATTTTTCACGCCCACTTCTTAATATTTAAAATTATTATTCAACATACATAAGAACTTGACCGAATTCTACAGGTTGACCGTCTTCAACACAAACTTCAACGATCTTACCTGATACTTCTGATTCGATTTCGTTCATCATTTTCATAGCTTCAACAATACAAACAACATCACCTGGTTTTACAGCAGAACCAATTGCAACAAACGGTTCAGCATCCGGAGATGGTGATTTGTAGAAGGTACCAACCATTGGAGATGTAATTGGAGTACCTTTTTTAGCCGGAGCCGGAGCATCTGCAGAAACGGCAGGAGCACTACCCTGAACTGCCGGAGCTGCAACAGGAGCAGCAGCTACAACTTGAGGTGTTGAAGCAACTATAACATCTTTTCTTAAAGTAATAGCTTGCTCACCATCTTCAAGTGAAATCTCAGTAAGTCCTGTTTCTGCTAATACTTTTGCTAATTTTTCTATATATTCTGTTTCAAATTTCATAATTTCTCCTTTATAGGTTTAATTCCGCCGGTGTAATCACAGATTACTTCGTCCCATTCGTTTAAGTTTTTGGCACAATGGCGGACACATAATACTAAGTTTGCACCAAAGGTTCACACCGGCTTGCGCAAACTAGCATCTGTCAAGGTATTCATTTGATCTTGTATCAACTCTAATCACGTCACCATTTGCAACAAAGAACGGAACTTGAACTACTGCACCAGTTTCAAGTGTTGCAGGTTTTGTACCACCTTGAGCAGTATTTCCCTTTTCAGCAGGTGGAGTATCAACAACTTCCAACTCAACGTGAGCAGGAATATCAACACCAATAATTTTACCTTCGTGCATCAAAATCATAACATTCATATTTTCTTTCAAATATTTAATACCGCTTCCGATTTGAGCTTCTTCAACGTGCATTTGGTCATAGCTTTCGTTATCCATCATAACAAATGCTGAACCTTCTTTATATAGATATTGCATTTCGCGTCTGTCTAAAGTAGCTTTAGCAACTTTTTCACCGGCACGGAATGTTTTTTCAACAACTTGACCTGTGATAACGTTTTTTAACTTAGATCTAACGAATGCAGCACCTTTACCCGGTTTTACGTGTAAAAATTCAACAACTGACCAAAGACCATTATCCAATTCAACTGTCAAACCTGTTTTAAAATCGTTTACTGAAATCATATTTTTCCCCTTAATTAAATAAGTAATCTTCTTCTAGTGAACCAATAATAACATAAAAACTTAAATTTGACAAAATATTGTTACAAATAAGCTTACTGATAAGTTTTTTTAAGTCTTTTATGTTAGAATGAAGTTATGATTGAAAGATACTCCAGAGAAGAAATGACAAAAATTTGGGATTTAAATTCCAAGTTTAATTATTATCTGCAAGTTGAACTTGCAGTTTGTGATGCATACGCTAAAATGGGTACCGTTCCAACTGATGTTGCAAAAGAAATTAGACAAAAAGCTTCTTTTTCAGTTGGTAGGATTGATGAAATTGAACGTGAAGTTAGACATGATGTTATCGCATTTTTAACCTGCGTAAATGAAAGCTTGGGAGATTTAGGAAGATATGTTCACGTTGGTTTAACCAGTTCTGATGTAATTGATACTGCTTTTGCACTACAAATTCAAGACAGTGGAAAAATTATTTTGAACGATTTAGAAAAAACAATTTCTACTTTGAAAAATCTTGCCAATCAACATCGCGAAACAATTTGTATCGGGCGCTCCCACGGGATTCACGCAGAAATTATGACGTTTGGCGTAAAAATGTGTAACTGGCTTGACATTCTTGAACGACAAAAAGATAACTTTACCCATGCACTTGAACAAATTCGTGTCGGACAAATTTCCGGTCCTGTAGGAACTTACAGCAATATTTCAACAGAAGTTGAGAAAATCACTTGTGAAAATTTAGGTTTAAAACCTGCAAGAGTCTCAACTCAAGTTATTGCAAGAGATTACCACGCATACTTTATGCAATCTTTAGCTCTGATTTCAAGTGTCATTGAACAATTTGCAACAGAAATCAGACATTTACAAAAAACAGAAGTTTTAGAACTTGAAGAAGGTTTCGGTAAAGGTCAAAAAGGATCTTCTGCAATGCCTCATAAGAAGAATCCTGTATTAAGTGAAAATTTATGCGGACTTTCCAGAATTGTTCGAGCTAATTCATTTGCCGCATTAGAAAATATTCCACTGTGGCACGAAAGAGATATTTCTCATTCCTCAGCAGAACGCATAATATTCCCTGACAGCTTAATTTTAGTAGATTTTATGTTAAATAGATTTAACAACCTTATAGAAAATATCGTTGTCCATAAAAACAATATGTTAAAAAATACTGATAAATTCGGCGGAATAGTATTTTCACAAAAAGTTTTACTATCACTTATTTCAAAAGGTTTAACAAGAGAAGATGCTTATGTTATCGTTCAAAGAAATGCTCTTGATGCATTTCAAAGTCACGGCAATTTCCGTGCAAATCTGTTAAAAGATAAAGATGTGTCAAATCTTCTAACACCTGATGAAATAGAAAAAATATTTGACAAACAAGCATTTTTGCAAAATATTAACGAAATATACAACAGAGTTTTAGTCTAAAAAATCAGCTAACACAACGTTACTTACTAAAATTCCATTTGGCGTAAACGAATATCCTTGAGGTGTTTTTTGAATAAGGTTTAAATTTTCATACTTATCTAAAACCTCACGATATTTTTCCCTGAAATCAATATTATATTTAAAATTAATTTCAGAAATATTTATCCCACGCATTTTACGAAAACCCAGAAAAATTTCTTCTTCAAGCTGTTCTTGCTTTGTCAAAAGTTTTGACTCTTTTTTGATATAAGGATCAGAAATAAATTGTTCAATTTTTTCTATATTTCCGTATCGAACCCCATTCACATAACCATGCGCAGCAACACCAAAACCGTAATATTCTTCATTATTCCAATAAGTTAAATTATGTTTTGAATAAAACCCGCGACGTGAAAAATTACTGACTTCATAATGTTCAAATTCGAGTTTTTTTAACAACTCTACAGCTCCTAAATACATATCGGCCTGAGTATCATCATCAGCCATATTATCCGGCATATGAGAAGCAAAATAACACCCCTCTTCAAGTTTCAAACCATAAAGAGAAATATGCTGAACTCCAAGTCTTACAGAGTTTTTCAAATCTTTAAAAAACATTTCCAAAGTTTGATTTGGCAATCCGTAAATAAAATCCAAACTGATATTTTTAAACCCTGCATCTTGAGCAAGTTTCACAGCATTAACAACTTGTCCTGCATTATGTCTGCGATTAATTTGTTTTAAAATCCCATCATCAAAGCTCTGACACCCAAGACTCAATCTATTTACTCCAATATCTAAAAGCATTCTCAAATACCCATAATCCAAATCATCAGGGTTACATTCAATAGTAATTTCTGTATCTTTATTGAATTTAAAAATCCGCAAAATATTTTCAATTTCAGAAGGTTCTAAAATAGACGGAGTTCCTCCGCCAAAATAAATAGTATTAAGAACTTCACCTTGGTACGAATTAGTAATTTCTTTTGCCAAGGCTTTAAGATAATCCTTTTTCAAGTCCAATTTGCAAAAAGAAACAAACGAACAGTAATGACATTTTGACCTGCAAAACGGAATATGTATATAAGCACTTTTTACCATATATTTATTATATAGAAAAATTTTCTTTGTGTTAAGATAAACTTATGGATATCACATCAAAAAGCAATATTACCCTTGAATTTGATAAGGTCAAAGAAGAACTTTCAAAATTTGCAAAATTTGAGCAAAGCAGAGTTCTATGTCTTCGTACGCAAGCTCTTAACCAATCAGACAGAATTAAAAAGCAAATTGAACTTACGCGTGAAGCTAAAAAAATTCTTGATTACGCTAAAGACACACCAACTGAATTTATTGCAAATATAAGTAAAATCAAGAATAATTCCGCAGTGTCTTATCTTATGGAAGAAGAATTGATAGATATTGCTAAGACAATGAAATCCTCAAGACTTTTAAAAAGGTTTATTCTTGAAAACTCAGAAGATAATTTTTTACTAAAAGATTTAGTACAAAACCTTATTTCAGATAAAGAACTTGAAGATAAAATTTTTGATACTTTTGATGAAAACTTGAGAATCAGACAAAATGCAACCCCTGAATTAAAAGGCTTATACACATCACTACGAGATACTGAACAAAACATTCGAGATCAGATTTCATCATTACTAAATAATCAACATTTTTCAAAATACCTTCAAGATAATATTTATACTCAAAGGGATGACAGAATAGTTTTTCAGGTTATGGCATCAAACAAAACAAAAGTCCCAGGAATTGTTCACGATGTTTCAGCTTCTGCCAAAACTTTTTATATAGAACCTGCACAGCTTGTTCCGCTAAACAACAAAGTGCGCGAAGTGAAATCAAAAATTCACGCAGAATGTATTAGAATTCTTGTCGGACTTACTGATTTAGTAAAAACTCATATGCCAGAACTTGAACAGTGCGAAAAAATCATGGCAGAAATTGATTTTCACTTTGCAAAAGCCCGATATGCAGTAAAACTTCAAGCAGTAGAACCGGAATTAACAGATGAAAAATATATTTATTTTGAAAATATGAAACATCCGCTTCTAATGCAAGTTACAGAAAATGTTATTGCCAATAATTTTGAAATAGGGAAAAACTATAAATCAGTTATTATAACAGGTTCAAATACCGGCGGAAAAACAGTTACTATAAAAACTATAGGATTATTTATTCTCATGGCAAAAGCCGGAATGTTTCTGCCTTGCACATATGCAAAACTTTATCCATTTAAAAATGTATTCGCAGATATCGGGGACTCTCAAAGTATCCTTCAAAGCCTTTCGACATTTTCATCCCATATGACAAACATTATTGAAATACTTAAACAAAGTAATGAAGAATCTTTTGTCTTATTAGATGAAATATGCGCAGGCACTGATCCTGTAGAAGGTGCTGTTCTTGCGCAAGGAATCTTGGAAAAATTAGCCGAAAAGCAAATTACAAGTGTTATCACAACTCACTATGGAGAATTAAAAGCACTTGAATATTCTAATAGTTTTTTCAAAAACGCCTCTGTAGAATTCAATACTGAAACTCTAAAACCGACATATAAATTACTTATCGGAATTCCGGGGCTAAGTAATGCGATTTCAATTGCCGCAAATTTAGGACTGGATAAAGAAATTGTTGAGAAAGTTAAAACAACTCTTGTTACCCAAAAAGATCCAACAGTCGCAGTCGTTGAAAAATTACAGGAAACTCATCAGGAACTTTCAAAAAACCTTGAAGAAGCTCAAGAACTAAAAGAATCTTCGCTTGAAATAAAAAAAGAATACGAAGAAAATTTAAACAAAGTCAAAAAAGACAAGAAAAAAACAATCAAAAATATCAAAAATAAATTTGATTCAGAAATGATGGAAGCACGCGCGGAAATTAAAAAGATTCTGGATGAACTTCGCAAAGAAAAATCAGAAAAAATCGCACGCCGTGCATATTCTCGTCTTGCAAAACTTGAAGAAGGTTTCCGTGGAGAAATAGATAAAGTTTCAGATAAGCAAAAATATCTTGAAATAGACTGGGATAAAGTTATTGTTGGCGATACCTTAATGCTAAAGAATTTAAATCAAAAAGTTACAGTACTTACACTTCCGGATAAAAACAAACGTCTTTTTGTTGATATGGGCGCAATGAAAATGAAAGTAAAAAAAGATGAACTTGCAGTACTTGATGAAAATTACAAAGAACCTGCAAAAGTTAAAATTCCGGGGACTTCATTTAAAAGCTTTGAACTTAAACGCTACGAAATGTCACAAACGTTAGATTTACGAGGGTACAGAGTTGAAGAAGCACTTGATGAAGTTGACAGTTATCTTGATAAGGCAAGCCTATATAATCTCACACCGGTTTATATAATCCATGGTCATGGGACAGGCGCCTTAAAACAAGCAGTAAGAGATTTTCTTAAAACTTCACCTTATGTTGCCAAATTCCGCCCAGGAGAAGATTCCGAAGGCGGAGATGGTGTTTGTGTTGTAGATATTAATTAAAAAATTTTTACTTAAATTCTATTAAAGACCCCCTCCCTAACCCTCCCCCTTGGAGAGGGAATCATTTGTCATTCTTGACTTCAGCTCATCTTGTTAGTGAAGAATCAGGTTTACAAGTGGAACATAAAAGGTTATCCCCTCCTGTTTTAGTGATTTGAGATTAATTTTCATAAATTTATTCTTGTGCTGAATTGGAGTATTCCTTTGAACAAGAGGTATAAATTTTATTTTCATTATATAATTACGAATTTAAAAATAAACTATTTGTCTAAACTTTTCAAGTAAATTGTAGATATTCTCAAAAACTATGCTATTATATAATTAATCAAATAAATTTGGAGTGTATTATGGAATTAAAAAATTTAAGAAATGAAAATGAATTAGTTGACCTATTCTGCACATTAGCAGAAATCCCTTCACCTTCTTTAAAAGAAGAAAAAGTTATTGAAAAAATATGTGCCTATTGTAATGAAAGTAATTTGGCCTGCGAAACTGATGATTATAGAAACATCTATATAAAAGTTCCGGCAACTGATGATACAAAAGAACCAATACTATTATCTTCCCATATGGATGTTGTTGGAGATGATTCAGCGGTATGCCCGTATTTAGACGGCGACTTAATTAAAGCAAAAGGCAGAACTTTAGGTGCTGATGATAAAGCAGGTGTTGCAAATGCGCTTTATTTTGCAAAAGAATTAAATAAAAGAACAGATTTAAAGCATGGCGGTTTAGAAATTGTTCTCACAAGAGATGAAGAAAATGGCATGTCCGGAATTAAGCATGTAGATTTTGAAAAAATCAATTCTAAATACGTACTTGTTTTAGATAGTGATGCACTGGGTCAATGCCTTGTTTCCGGTGCAAGTTATGTACTTGTAGATTTAAAAGTTAATGCTCCAAAAGGTGGACATTCAGGTAACGATATTGCAGATAATACAAGAGAAAACGCAGCAAAATTAATTGCAGATATTATTGCAGACATGCCGCAAGGGGTTTTCTATAGTGAAGACCGTAAAGTTGTAACATCTTGTAATATCGGGGGGATTGTTTCAGGAGATGTTAATGTTACAAATGTTATTAATACAGATGCTCACGCAACATACTCTATTAGAAGCTCAAGAAAAGACAAAGAACAAGAACTTATTGATTTAATGCAAGAAGTTGTTGATTCATTCAATGATGAATATGATGGTGTTGCTAAAGCAGAAATCACATTTACTGAAAAAATGCCTATGTTTGAAAAAAATGAAGATGAATACTTACCAATTCTTTTTGAAACAACAGCTAAAAAATTAGGTATTGAACCTGAGATTTCAAGTTTCCATGCCGGGGCTGAGACTCATATTTACGCAAACAAAACAAATAGAAATGGCGAAAAATTCTCGCCTTATTTATTAGGATTAGCAACAGTTTGCAATATGCATTCGGCAAACGAATACTTAGATTATAAAACAATGCTCAAAGGACAAGAACTTTTACAAGCTCTTTTTGAAGCATATAACAACTAATAAAAAAGACCTCTTTATAAGAGGTCTTTTTTATTCCGGTTCTTTTAATATTTTTTCATACTTATCAAGATTATTTATAATTTTTTGAACATATTCATCATTCCGTTCAGAAATTTGTTCATCAGGAATTCCTTTTTCATGAGCATTCTTTATCATATTCATATCAGCTTTTGCCTGGACTGCAATTTTTAAAACTTCCGGCATATTTAATGCTGTAGGATTAGCACTTGCTAAATTTTTATAATAAGTATCTTCATAATCTTTATTTAGACGTAATTTCCAGTTTGTATCATTTTCTTCACCCATGACATTATATGTTTTATTAATTCCAAAGAAATCAGCAAATGATATTTGAAGTTTTTTACAAGTTAAAAATAATTCTGCAAATTTTGCTTTTACTCTTAATGAATCATTATTGTCAATTTCACGGCAGAAATTATCTCTATATTCGGCGCGTTTAGGATTTTGATTCAAAAAACCTGCAAGATAAAATATATTCCAAGCATCATGATTTCTTACCCAATCTTTTTTTACCATTTTTATAGCAGGATCAGAATCATGAGAACCAATTAGCCCCCAATCTCTTTCATCTAAAGAATCCTCTGCTCTTTTATATTCAAGTTGGGTAATTCCCGGTAAATGATTTTCATCATGATAAATTCTGTTAAATACCGGTGTTTCAGTTACCAAGTCCTCCCACACCGGATAATTTTTATCAATTCCGTGCTCTTCTAATGTAGGTATTATAATTTCATTTAAAACTCTTTTAAAATTTCCGTCAGGATCAATTTCGGGTAAATTTGAAACATTATTACCTTTAAACTTACCTAAATCTAATTTATCTTCAATAATTACAACAGAATTTTTGTCATAAATATAAGGGTCAATTAATCCTAAAGCATGGTCAATTCTTACATTATCAAAATTTTCCAGTGCCATATCTAATTTCTTTTTCAAAAAGATACCGGCAGGTCCAAGACTACCGTCTGAATTGAACAATTTTTTTGGATCTAAAACCGGAAGTTTCCACAATTGCGGACCATATTTCCCGCCATAAGGACAACCCATTTCATAATCCTTTAAAAATATGTCTTGATTTGCCCACTCATCAGATTTAGAAACTCCGACAAGAAAATCATTAATGTATTTAAATCCTAATTTCTGTCTGTATTTTGTATTTTCTTGAATTTGTTTATCCAAAATAAATTGTCCAAAAATATAAGAATTATAATCATCTCTTGACCTTGTAATAATTTTTTTATAATGCTTTATCGCTTCTCCATCTCGTGAATTCAAAAGTTCTAAAAGATTTTTATCTGTCTTTTCCCACTTATTAAAATCATCAGTATCATAAATATCAGCTAGAACATTAAACAAAGCTTCTTTTGCAGCATCTTTTCCTTTGTCTTGTCTAAAGCGTTTAAATTCTTCATTAAGAATCAAGGCTGACGGTTCATTGTTATTTAATTTCTCTTTAAATTTTCTATAAGCTATTTTTATACAGTACTTATAATTAGCAAACGCATCAGGGAAATCTGAATATGAATAATTTTCACCATTAAAAGAAGGTTTATTAAATACAGAATCAATTACATCTTTTGATAAAATATTTGCATAATTATCTTTTGTAAGTTCTTCAAAATCTAAAAATAAATAGTTTCTTGTAGATACTGTAGATTTATAGGGAGAAACATGCTGAACATCACGTATTGCTCCAACCGGTCCAAGCTGATTTGAATTAAAACCGTGAAGTATTTCAAAAGGTATAAATTGAGCAGCAACTTTACCATATGGAGAACCTACACCGACATCTTTTGAAGCTTCAGGAAAACAAGTCCCGTGAATAATCATTGCAACTTCTTGTGTTCCCAAATAATCCAAAGCTGGCTGAATTGCATTATTTTTATAATCAACCTTTTCATCCGGTGTTAGCCTGCGTTGAAACGATAATAAATTCGATCCAATACTTTTTACAAACATTTAATTTTATCCCTAATATTTACTATTTATCTTATTATAAATACAAAAATAAAAATTTTTGTTATTATTTTATAACATATTTACATTAATTGGTATTTTATGTAAAATAACTTATAGTGTTTATTATGGAATTGGGGTAGAAATATGAAGTATGAAAATGTATTTTCTTTATTGGAAGAAATTACTATCCAATATGGAGAAAAAGTTTCTTTAGGGATGAAATCTAAATGGGGTTGGAATGAGTTTACATATAAGGGATTGGGACTTCTTTCAAGGCGTTTGGCAAGTTATATTATAAATGATTTAAACGTCGAAAAAGGTGAAAAACTTGCAATACTTTCTGAATCTAAACCAGAATATGGTGCATGCGTTTTTGGTTCAGTACTTGCAGGATTAACTACAGTTCCACTTGATAACAAATTGACAATATATGAACTTGATTCAATACTTTCAAATTGCAAACCAACAATACTACTATGCTCCAGTGCAAATATAGAAAGAGCCAAAGAATTACAAAAACGGGTTAATTCAATTAAACACATAATTCTTATGGATCCTTCGGTTTATGAAAATATTAAAATTCCAAGTTTATTTTCTATACCTGAAACTTATAACGCAAAATGGAGACGTCGTCCACTTAGTTCAACTGCATTTATAATATACACATCAGGCACAACAGGAAATCCTAAAGGTGTTGAAATCACCTTTAAAAATATGCTTTCACAAATGCATGACCTTAGAATTGCCCTAAGAGAAATTTTACCCTTAAATGAAGATATGAGAATGCTCTCAATTCTTCCTATGAATCATTTATTTGAATTAACAGTTGGATTTTTTGTATTTTTAAATCACGGCTACTCAATTTATTACACTCAAAGCCTAAAACCCAAAGATATTCTAGACGTTATGACAGAAAAGAAAATCAAATTTATGATTACAGTTCCGGCATTTTTAAAACTTTTAAAATCTTCAATAGAAGCAGAAATAAATAAAAAACCGGTAATTATAAAAAGTATTTTTAATTTCAATTTAAAATTGGCAAAATTACTACCAATAAATCTAAAGAAGAAACTATTTAAACCGATTCATGACAAATTCGGCGGAGAGTTTTACGGCTGTATATCAGGTGGTGCACCACTTGACCCGGCGGTTGGTGATTTTTTTGAAAGCATTGGTATCAGGGTTTTTCAAGGATATGGATTATCTGAAGCTAGCCCGGTTGTTGCAGTAAATAGAGGTAAATATATAGATATTAAATCAGTAGGTCCGGTACTTAATTCTTACGAAACAAAAATAGATGAAAGAACAGAAGAATTACTGTTACGAGGACCATCAATAATGAAAGGTTACTACTGTCGTGAAGATTTAACAGAAGAAGTAATAGATTCAGATGGCTGGCTTCATACAGGAGATATTGCAAGAATTAATGATAAAACAAAATTAATTTATATAACAGGCAGAATTAAAAACATGATAGTTTTATCAGGTGGTAAGAAAGTTTTCCCTGAAGAAATCGAATCGGTTTTAGAACAAAGTACAAATTTTGCAGAAGTTTGTGTATCAGGAATTAAAAAATCTTTTGGAGAAAAAGACGGCTGCGAAGAAATTGCAGCAATAATTGTTCCGACAAAAGAATATTCAAATAACTTCAGTGATTTCAACAATCTTGAAGATGCTATCAAAAATGAAGTTAAGTATCTTTCAAACAGACTTGCTTCATACAAAAGACCCATAAATATTATAGTCCGTACTGAAAATCTTCCACGAACAACTACACGCAAACTAAAAAGAAATGAAATAAAAAAAATATTATGTGAGTGTACCAAATAATATTTTTGAGTTAAAATAAGAGTGTAAATAATGTTAACAATTGATATCATTATTTACACCTCAGTATGTACCACTCTACTGTGTAAAAAGTTGACTAAACGTCAAGTTTTCATGAGAATGGTAATGTACTACATATTAAATAACTCGGGATGTAGCGCAGCTTGGTAGCGCACTTCGTTCGGGACGAAGGGGCCGCAGGTTCAAATCCTGTCATCCCGACCATTTAAAGACACTCAATATGTCTTTTTTATGGATGCCAGGATTACATCCTGTACTAATGCCGAATTTTCACGCTTACGCTAAAATTCTGACATTTGCATACCATTCTCGTATGGCTCGATTTCTCGCCTACGATTATGACATCATCCCGACCATTAAATATTTCTGATATGAAAAAGATTTTACTGACATTTTTAGTTATATTACTTATCCAACTGTCATCTTTCGGAATTGAGGATGTAAGAAAAGTTTATCTTCAAGAAGCAATAACAGCTGCCATCGAAAACAATATTGACCTGCAAGCCGCAAAACTTGAAATAAATATAGCAAAAAATAATATAAAAGTTGCTAACAAACTTCAAAACCCATCATTAGAAGCATTTTATTATGCCGGGGCTTCAGGTTGGAGTGAACCAAGGCAACTTGGCGTAAATCAAACAATTGAAATCGCAAAACGACAAGCAAGAAAAAACCTTGCAAAATCAAATTTCAAGCTTGTTGAAAAGAATGTAAATTACACAATCTTTGACCTAAAAATGGATGTAAGAGAAGCTTATATTAATCTTGTTGCCTCAAAATCCGTTTTAGATACTCTAAGACAACAGCAAACACTGCAAGAAGAACTTTTAAAAATTGCACAGCAAAAAGTAAATTCCGGAAAAGTTCCCGCAATCGACATAATACAAGCTGAAATTGCACTAAATCAAATGATTACACAGGTAAATAGTGCCGTTGCGAATGTAAAAAGTGCGCTTTCTGATTTTAATAAAATTATAAATAATCCTCAAAATATAATTTATGATAGTATGGATAATATTTTTTCAGAAGAAAACAACTTCGAAGAAATGCTAACTCCATCACCTTTAGAAAAGTTTCCTCCAGTTTCCGAAATTATGCAAAAAGCTCTTGAAAATAGATATGATATTCAAATCGCAAAACAAGAAATTGATGTTGCTGAGAAAAATTTAACCGTAGTTGCACGACAAAAAATCCCTGACATTGCGTTAAATAGTGGCTTTGCATATCAAAATGCAAATCATACAGATGATGGAAGATTTAACGGTGGGGCTTATATCGGCGCAAGTCTTATCAATATTCCACTTTTTTATAACTATTCACCTGAGATTCAAAACGCAGCATTAAAGCTTCAACAAGCAGAACTAAACTACAATTCTATAAAAAACAAAGCTGAAAAAGATGTATCAGCTGCATATGATAAGTTTCTTATTGCTGCAGAAAATCTCAACTACTATGAATCAAAAATTCTGACAAGTTCTGATGAATTAATTGAGATATCAAAAAAATCATATGAAACAGGCAAATCCGATATCACATCGTTAATTGTTATGAAACAATCTTATAAATCAATTATTGTAGGATATACATATGCACTTGCAGAATACTATAACAGCTGGACAAATTTTTTAAGAGAAGTAAATGACGAAAAATTTAAACTATAAAAAAACGGGGAAATTCCCCGTTTTTTTTTATTAAAATTCAAATGTTTCATCATCCATTGCTTCATATTCTTCAACAGATACAGTATTTGGAGCCTGGGATTCCTCTTCTAGACCTTTTGCCAAAAGCTTAGATTGACTTCTTGCCAATTTTGAATCTGCTAAAACAATATCTCGACCTTTTTGAACTGCAATTGTTGATATGGTTGTTTCAGTTGGAGAACCTTCAGCATTAACAGTATCTTGAATTTCATAACTTGGCCAATCTTCAGGAAGTTCATCTATTGTTGTAAAGTCTTTATCCATACCAATACGCTTATTAATTTCATTTTCAAGAACTTCTCGAACATAACCTTTTTGTGATTCAAAATGATTTGGTACAACAATTTTAGAACCAATAACTTCTTCCGGATCTCTACCTTCAAATTTAGTAAATAATTCAGCAGTTCTATGAAGATGACCAATTTCCATTTGTAAAAATTCTTCCCAAACAGGCTTCATCATCTCGTCAACCTCATCGGTATAACAAGTATAATAATTACAAACTTCAACAAATTCGTGAAGTAATAATTTTTCATATAAAGATTCTGTAGGATCTGCAAGTGATTCATACATATTTACGTGTTCTTCTTCTACATCTTTAATTTCTGCAAAAGTACATCTTAATGTTGGGTTACCATACTGCATACCATGTTCTGCATAGAAATTATGAGTTTGCTGTTCTGCAGCAACAAGTGTTAAAATATTAACTTTCGTTTGTGGTTCAGCAGTTTCTTTATCATAAGGAGTTCGTAATCTTAAGATATTACAATTATGGTGGTTTTGAGTCGGACGACTAAGTATAATATCAGTTTGAGCCTGAACAATTTCATTAGGATTGATACCGTGCTCCATATAAGCCCACTGACTATATCTATATAAGTGATCAAAATCTTCTAACAAACCAAAATTAAATGTTTCTTTAACATATTCATCCGGTTCATTTTGAGCAAGCCAAGCCGTTAAATCTACTGCTACCTGTTCATAACCCAATGTTGTTTCTAACACCGACTGATCACACGGCATCATCCAGTTGATAGTTGTTTGTTGAGAATCTTCAATTCTCTTAGTCATAGCTAAAAATTCTTTTGTTTCATCATCTGAACATAATCTTGAAAAATTATGTTTAAAATTCCATGCTTCAACCTCAATACCATTCATTAGAATCTGACGAGTTCTACTATAACAATCCACATCATATTTATTAAATTTACGCTTTGCAATATCGTTCCAAGTTCTAAGTTGTTTTTCTAAAGGTATACCCTTTTCTTTTAACGGATTAAATGACATAAAATCTCCTTTCTTTATATATTATTTAATATGCAAAGTAAGAGATATTAAATCAGTAAACACGGCTAATACTTGGTTGAAAGTTCTTCATTCCAAATATATAAAAAATAAATCGAAAGAACAAAATAAACTGCCCACATTAATATTGTCGCAAAACAATTTGAACCGTTTATATAAGCTTCAATCCACATAATTACAGATAATCCGTTTACGATTAACCAAATATACCACTGCTCTATACAACGTTTTACAGTTAATATCAATCCAAATACAGAAAATACAGATGTAATAGCATCAATTACCGGATTTTGGTCATTCAAATTCCACAATATAATAGTCATAAACACAGATAAAATTGTAATTGTTATTAGGTAAATTAACCTTTCTTTTTTAGTTAATTTTGTTTTAATAATTTCTTGGGTATCCTTTTCCAAATGCTGTTTCCACTTATAAATTCCAAATAACTGCATCGGGAAATAATATAACAAATATAATGCCAAATTTCCATATAAATAATTTTTATATGAAATAAAAGAATAACATAAAGTTCCACAAAGCCCAAAAATGTAACAAGAAATTTTACCCTTTCCGGCAAGAATAGAATAACTTATCCCGCAAATTGCAGAAATAAGTGCAATTTTATTATCTTTCATATATAAAGAAATAAAAATTATACACAAAATTCCAATGGGAAACAAAACTCTTTCTATTCGCCCCCAACCATTTAATTCTTTTTTAATAAACACTAAAATATTCATTAAGGTTATTCTACCATAAAACTTTTATGTATAATAGATTTGTAATGAATATTCAAAGATTAGGGCAGACAGGAACAAATTTAACAACAAGGATTTTAAAAAGTAAAACCCTGTTAAAAGGTCTTGAGAAAATTTCAGAACACGGAACTTCCTTCAGCGCAGGAACATCACTTTTTCTTTCTCTAAGTTTAAGACCTCTTGCAATATATACTACCCCAGATACAGAAAAAGAAAACAAACATTATGCAGCTGCAAATTCAATCAGTTCAGGACTTATCAAATACACAATCGTTGAATCTATAGCTCTACCTATTGAATATGCAATAAAACATATTGATAATAATCCAAATAAATATCTTAACCAATCAACAATAAAAAATTTATCAGGAAACTCAAAAGAATTAATCAATTCTAAAAGTTACAAACTTATAACCCAAATTCTTAAACTTAGTATAGGCTTTTTCACTGCAATTCCAAAATCAATGCTCACCATCGCACTTATTCCAATCGTTATGGATAAAATACTATTTAGTCAAAAGAAAAACAATCAAAAACCAGAACAACAGCCCCATATCACACAAGGTCAAAATCCAGTATTTACAGGAAGAATAACTGACAAAATTGCAAAAGGACTAAGTAAAATTATTGATAATAAGTCCATCCAAAATTTTGTAAAAAAATACGAAAATAAAGATAAAGATATAGCAAAACACATAACAGCCGGAACAGATATTCTTCTAACCGGTTCTGCAATATACCAAACAAACAAAAGCGATAAAATTAAAGAGAATCGCAAAAAAGCACTTATTTATAACAACATAATTTCAACGGGAATAACTCTTTGCGGCGGATATGCAATAGATAACATTATAAAAAACAAATCAGTAAAATTTATAGAAAAATTTAAACAAATTAATGCTAATGATCCAAAACTTTATAAATATATAGAAGGTATAAATATACTTCGCCCTGCCTTAATTTTTGCAGGAATTTACTATGGAGTATTGCCAATATTCTCAACATACATGTCAGAAAAAATTGATAACTTTGTAAAAAAACATTCTCGCTAGCAATATTTTTTCTATAATTGCTTTTAATAATATATGAAGGTAGATTTTTTACGTCCAATAATTTCAAGAACTGCAGCAAGGAATGAAGCTGAAAAAGTTTGTCGCATACTTACATCTGAATTTCCATCAATTTCTCCGACAAAAGTTGTAGAATTTAACGCTGTACAAACAGATAAAAGATTTATTAATTTTTTTAAGGAAATACAAAAAAGATTAGAAGACATCGTAAGGGAACCTGCATGGCAAAATTCCAGAAAACCCGGACATGATGAATTAGATTTTTATACTACACTTGTTGATGGAATAAAACAGCATAAATTAGCAAATTGCGGTGATATGTCAAAACTTTATTCATTAATTGCCAAAATAAACGGCATACCATCCCAAAAAGCTGAAATGTTTACATGTATAAAAGGAATTATGGGTAAACCAATTGATCATGCAATTCAAATTATACCAATAAACGGTCAAAAAGTAGAATTTGGACCATTAAGTAAAATGAAGAATTTACTAATAGTTGATCCTTGGCTTGGTTTTGCAGACTTTGCACCAAAATATGAACAAAAGATTATCGCTGATTTTCATAGATTTTTCGGTCTTCCGGATAAAACATCCGTATACTTAAATCCTTACTGCTTTGGTGAGCCAAAAATCAATGAGAAAATTATAAATTATTTCCGAGAACATTTTCCTCAATTTGTAATTAGTAACGACAAACCATTAATTACTCCTAAGAAATAAATTTTCAGCCGATAAGGGGAATCGAACCCCTGACCTACTGATTACGAATCAGTTGCTCTACCATCTGAGCTATATCGGCAATCTATTAAATCTCGAGATTAGAAATAAAAACAATTATAGCAATAACTTTTAGGGCTATAATTATACCAACTGTCAATAGAATAAACCATAAACGCACCCAGTTTTTTTGAGCTTCTTCAAATTTGTCAATACTATCCCAATTTTTAGAATTCCAAGCCCATTTATTTCCGACAATACCAAACCAGATAGATACTGCTAACGGTCCGAGAACAGGGATTAAACAGGCTGCAAAATATACCAATGTAATATATTTTTTATACCAAATTCCCCAAATCCAATTAAGTAAAAAAGCTCCCCAGTTAAAATGTTTTAATTCGGCAGGGAAATTATCATCACTTTTATTAACCCATTCGCCGCAGTGCTGACATTTTTTTGCATCAGCAGAGATTTCACCATTGCAAAATTTACACAAAATACTTTCCATATAATAGCTCCTTTTAAATATCATTTCTTATAAAGATATAATCATCTGCGCCCATTGTCAATATTTTTAAAATTTCACAGAATTATAAAACTTATACATTAGAATAGTTAATTCCTTATTAGATTTCATAGCTGTTGCCATTTCATCAATTAATTCATTCTGTGCCGTATGATGTTCAAATTCAAACAAATCCCTTGGAGATATATTTAAAACATTTATAATTTTATCAAGATTTTCAGCCGTCGGATAATATTTTCCGTTTTCGATATTGCTAATGCTTGCGGTTTCAATCCCTACAAATTCCGCAACCTGTTCTTGAGTTAATTTACGATGCTTACGTATTTCTTGAATTCGTTTACCCATCAATTTTTTAATATTCATAATAAATAATTATCTGACAAATTCATACCCAAATAAATTATGCTTAACTTTATATTTATATTGATTTATAAAGTTTTACATGTATTATATTTTGTATAACATAATATTTTTCAGGAATCTAAGAGTAAAACAACAAGGAGAGTATAAAATAATGCAAAGTATCATTGTGCAAAACAGAAATATAAATAAAGAATCTACAAAAAATTTATACTCTTTTGACATATTTGATACCCTAATAACCAGAACAACAGCAACCCCAAGCGGAATATTTGCACTCATTCAGGAAGAATTAAAATTAAACCCTCAATTTAAAAATTATCCAATAAGTTTAAGAAATGATTTTTATCATGTAAGACAAAATGCTGAAAAATATATGAAAGCTGTTACTTTTAGTCAAGAACAGATTAGAGAAATTACATTTGATGATATTTATAATAATATCGGAAAAAATTACTCATTGACAAATGAACAAATTAAAACTTTAATGAATTTAGAATTGAGGATTGAAATTGAAAATATACTTCCCATTGAAGAAAATATAAATAAACTTAAAAATTTACATTTTCAAAATGAAAAAGTAATTTTGATTTCTGATATGTATCTTCAATCACATATACTTCGGGCGTTTTTACGCCCTTTCATTACTTTTATTGATGAAATTGAAATTTTTGTTTCAGGTGAAGCAAAATGTTCCAAAGGAACTGGAAAATTATTTGAATACGTATACGAACAACTAGGAATATCTACACATAACTGGTATCACATTGGAGATAATACTAGAAGTGATTATGTTATGGCAAAAAATTTCGGGATTAATGCTCAAAAGTATGAATACCCTAAACTTGAAACTTATGAAAAAACTTTATTAAAAAACAACGAAAATAACCCAGATTATCAAAGAATAATCGGTATGTGTAAGAACATTAGATTAACTGCGCCAACAGATTTGAAAACTCGTGCAGGAATTTCATTAGGCGGACCAATTTTAACAGCTTATGTTCAGTGGATTTTATATAATTCAATTCAAAAAGGGATAACAAGATTATATTTTATTGCCCGCGATGGATACATATTAAAAGAAATTGCGGATATTTTAATTAAAAAATATAATCTGCCAATTTCTACTAAATATATTTACGGATCAAGAGTTGCATGGATTTTGCCTACAAACAATGAAGAGATCTGTTATTATGAGCCTATTGAAATTTTTCTTATGGGAATTAATACAATATCACAAGAATCAACAGGTATTGCAAATGAAGATTTAATAAAATTCTTTGATACAGAAATAATAAATAAAACATTATCGGAGAAAGAAAAAGAAAAAATAAAAGTACAATTGCAAAATAATAATGAGTTTAATAAAATATTATTTAAAAAAAATAAAAAGAAAAAAGAATTAGTAATAGAATACTTGCAACAAGAAATTGATTTTAGTGATAACAACTTTGCTTTTGTTGATTTGTCAGGTTCAGGGAAAACGAATATCAAGTTATTTGAACTTATTAATACTTACTTCCCACAAAAAATTAAAAATTTCTACCTGTTACAAAATACAAATGTTCAATCAGAATTTAATAATGAGAGATATACTTATCTTGTATTAAATGTTAAACTTGATATTCTTGAATTGCTGTCGCGGGCACCTCAAGGTCAAACTTTAGGATATAAAAAGGATATCGAAAAAATTGTTCCAATTTTATCAGATATGAATAAAGAATTCTTCAAGATATGGGATTATGACTCCTATTTGGAAGGAATAAAATTATTTGCACAGAATTTAGATATTGAAATTCCCTATAGTTTGGTTATTAAATATCTTAACCTAATGGAACAAAGAGATTGTACAATAGTCGAAACTTTTTCAGATTTTAAATTCACCTGTAGAGGTATTGATGATATTGAATATGCTCCAATTATAACCAAACTAGATGCTTTAAAATATCTTTTATTCAATTTTAAACCTAGAACCAATTATATGCGTTGGTCATTATTTCGTTCTAAGAAAACAGTTCGCAATATTTTCAATTTAAAACATAAATATGGTTCATTACGAAAGTACCTTATCCATATTCATTTCTGGCGAAAGAAAAAACAGTTTTTTATAAGAATTTTTGGAATAGAAATAAGTCTTAGAAGATTAATTTGGAGGATTAAATGAGTTTTTTAAAAAAAATTTTTGAACTTACAAATATAAGTGATAAACATAAACGTATAACAATTTTTGGCATAAAATTAAAACTTCGCAGAAAAGATTATGAATACAATCAATTACAAAAATTATTAAAATCTATCAAAGATTCTCAACAAAGATTTCTACGCGAAGCTAACCGAATAAACCAAACCAATCTATCAACTTCAAAGTTGCATGAAAGAACTTTTGCTCCATTCAAGAATATTCACGCAGGAAAAAATATTGTTATTGTAGCCTCAGGTCCAACTGCAAAATATTATCAACCAATTGATGCTATACATATTGCTGTAAATCGCTCATTCATTCTTGATAATATTGATTTTAAATACTTATTTATTCAAGATTTTTCAGGTCCAACCCAAACATACTTAGATGATTTATGCAAATATAAAAAAGATACCTGTCAAAAATTCTTTGGCTTAACTATGGAATATAGTACAATGCATAGAGTTATCCCTGAATCCTATGCAATAAAAGCAAATGCTCTAAGATACCGCACAGACTGGGGAAAAATACAAAATTTTCAGCCCAAATTTGCATACGATTTAATGTCACAACCCTTAGGATGTTTTGGCTCAATTGTTTTTCCTGCACTTCAATTTGCACTATGGACAAATCCTAAAACAGTATACCTTGTAGGATGTGACTGTACAACTGACGGATACTTTAATTCAAATATAAAAAGTCCAGAGTTTAAACCTGATAAAATTATTGAAGCTTATAAAGAATTTAAACATTTCGCATCAGTTTATTATCCTGATACAAAAATAATTTCAATAAATCCAAGAGGTTTAAAAGGATTATTTGAAGATGTTTATACTAAATGCTACGAAGAAGAATTCTTTACAACCCCAGTATAAACTTATTCACATTTGCATTCATATTAAGTATTGAAAAAACAGCTTCCTCATTACGTTTTTTAATACGCAATTCTTCTTCATCTGTGCAAGTATTTTTAGAATTACTTTCATTATTTACTTTACGTATAGCTTTCAACTGTTCTATATTTTCAATAAGACGCTTTGCCTCAGATTCAGATGTTACAGTATTTGGATCAATACCGAGTGCTAAAAGCTTTCGCCGAGTTTCTTCGGATAGTGTATTACCACTTACGTAAAAACAACCGCCAAATTGCCCAATGCTATTTATCGACATTCGTACACAGCCTTTCTAATATTTGTTTAATGTTATTTTGCCCTAAGTCAACAATTATATTATCGGTAAATTTTGAATAAACTTTAATTAACTGTTGTTTTAACCATATGTTTTTTGTAAAATAGCCATGCGGTACTTTTAAAAAGGAGAGACTAATGAAAAAATCAATCAAAGATCTTGGAGATATTCAAGGTAAAAGAGCGTTAATCAGAGTTGACGTAAACGTTCCTCTTGACGCTGACAAAAATGTTACAGATGATACAAGAATTCAAGCAATTTTACCTACTGTAAAATTCTTAAAAGATAAAGGTGCAAAAATTATCCTTATGGCTCACTTAGGCAGACCAAAAGGTGAAAAAAATCCTGAATTCACACTTGCTCCGGTTGCTAAATATATGTCTAAAGTTTTAGGCGAAGAAGTTATGTTTATTCCAAGCGTTGAAGAAGCTGCTGAATATGTTGCAAAACTTCAAGACGGTCAAGTTGCATTATTAGAAAACATTCGTTACTACAAAGCTGAAGAAGCTAAAGATGATGATATGACATTTGCTGAAGAACTTGCTAAACTTGGTGATTTCTATGTAAATGATGCTTTCGGTGCAGCTCACAGAAAACACACTTCAACTGCTAAATTAGCAAAAATCCTTAAACCTGCAGTTTCAGGTTTATTAATGGAAAAAGAAATCAGATGCTTATCTCAAGCACTTGATAACCCTGTAAGACCATTTACAGCAGTTGTAGGCGGTGCTAAAGTTTCTTCTAAAATTGGTGTTTTAGAAAACTTAATTGATAAAGTTGACAATCTGATCATTGGCGGTGGTATGGCTTATACATTTGTTAAAGCTAACGGCGGCAAAATCGGAAACTCAATTTGTGAAGATGATCAAATGGATGTTGCAAAAGCTATCGAAGCAAAAGCAGCTGCTAAAGGTGTAAAACTTGTTATGGCAACTGACGTTTTAGTTACTGATGATTTCTCTGGTAACGGTACAAACAAATTCGTTAAAATTGACGAAATCCCTGAAGGTTTTGAAGGCGTTGATGCCGGTCCTGAATCAAGAGAAGCATTTGCACAAGTTCTAAGAAATTCAAAAACAATTCTTATGAACGGTCCTGTAGGAGCTTTTGAGAACCCAGCTTTTGCTGAAGGTACAAAAGCAGTTTTGGAAGCTATCGTTGAAGCTACTAAAAATGGTGCAGTATCTGTTATCGGCGGTGGAGATTCAGTTTCTGCTGCTAAAAAATTCTGCAAAGCTGAAGATTTCACTCACGTTTCAACAGGTGGCGGAGCTTCATTAGAATTCATCGAAGGTAAAGTTCTACCTGGTGTTGCAGCTTTAGATGAAGTATAAAGAGATAAAAAGTTCTGAATGATAAAAAGACAGGATTAAAATCCTGTCTTTTTTGCTAGCAAAATATTTTTTGTTTAGTTTTTATAAAAAAAAGGGAAATTATGGAAACAACATTTACAGGAATTCGCAATTTAAGTTATTTAAAAATAAATCACGGTAATCAAAAAACAAAAATACCATCAGAACCATTAGAAAGATACGTTCTAAATATGGAGCTCACAAATGATTCTGCAGGAAAAGATTTAGAAGAATTTAAAAATATTCTCAAAAAAACAGGATTAAAAACTTATACTCATCCGATAAATCCAAACTTTTTAAATATTGAGATTTTTACAAACTCCGGTCATTCCGATACCGGTCGTATAATTTTTCTAAATCGTGTAGGCATAAAACTAACAAATAATGTACTTTCAATGATGTCGTTTATAGGGAAACTATTAAAACGAGTATCAAACATGAAAGAAGAAGATTTTATATTAGACAAAAAATACCTAAACAATGAAACTATACGTAAAAGTACTTTGATGGGAGAAGATATTTTGGGTATAATTTCTAAAAACTTAACAGACAAACAAAAAATTGATATTATTAATGGCTTACATTCATCAAATGCTGTAGCTGAAGGAGCTTCAAAAATGTCAAAAATATTTACTGATGAAATGATCAATTATCTTTCTTAAATATAGGAGCAACAATGAAAATAAATTTTACAGGCATAAAAAATCCGGGATATTATTCATCTAAAATATATACAACAACACAATACGATGAAAACAACGTTGAATACTCAGAAGACAACTATATTGATGTTAAATATGTAAATATGGAATTAACTGATGATTTTAATGGAAAAGATTTATCCGAATACAAAAAACTTCTTAAAAAGTCAAATGTAGAATACTTAAAGCACCCTATTAACCCAAACTTCTTAAACATAGGTGTTTTGAAAGGAGAATTACCTGCCGATAAAGAAACATACCTATTTGTAAACGGTACCTTATTAGAAGTTGAAGATAAAAAACTTCCAATAATATCTTTTATGATGAAAAAGTTAATCCAGCTAAAAGATAATATTAACATTGCACATATTGATAAAGATTTTTATAAATCAGATATTGCATCAAATACTCTAATGCTTGGAAGAGATATACGAGATGATTACCATTACTATGAAGATCCACTGCCTGACTTAAAAAAATATTATACCCCAAAATACATATCACATACAGCAAAAAACATGTTTGACCTTTTAGATAAAAAAATGCTTGAATACTTTAACTTATAGTAAAGAAAGGAAATCATGAATATAAATTTTACAGGAATTCAAAATATAGGCTACAAAGTCCAAGATTATCAAGTTGAAAATAGTAGAACTTACAAGCAAAAATGCGATGAACACTTTATAAACCTACAGTTAACAAACGATGAAAACGGAAATGATTTAACTGAGTTCAAAAATAAACTTGCAACTTCAGATATCGCAAGTAACATAAATTATAACCATCCCGATTATTTAAATATTATTTTTTCAAAAGAAACTATTATAGATTACGATGACAAAAGTACAGATTTAAATATAATAATCAATGATGAAGATGAATTAGAAGTTAATGATAGAAACCTGCCACTTCTTTCGCATATTGCTAAACTATTAACCAGAATATCACAATCAGATGATGATCAATTTATGATAACAAAAGAATATCTGGAAAATGATGCCGCAACAGCAATTATTCCGGGCGAAAACCTGGAAGACGAATACGGAAACGATTATTTTTATAAAATAGTACAAGACCATAGTCCTAAAACTGTTAAACAGGGGGCTACTAAAATGTCAGAAATTTTAACAGAACGTATGATTGATTACTTTAGTTAAAACTGATTGACCGGTCCAGAATTTAATGTTTTAATAAGTTTATGAATTACATTTTTTATTTTCTGATAATTTTTTCAATAATCATCGGTGCTATTAACGGTAAATTACAAGAGGTTGTAAATGCTGTTATGTCAGGAGCTGAATTATCAGTTAAAATAGCGTTTTCACTAATTGGAATTATGGCATTTTGGCTTGGAATTATGAGAATTGCCGAAAAATCCGGACTTGTTGCTTGGATTGCTAAGTGTCTAAAACCTATTACGAAAATATTATTTAATGAGCTTCCGCCTGAGTCGCCTGCAATTGGAGATATAGCAATGAATTTCACCGCAAATGCTTTTGGATTAGCCAATGCGGCAACACCATTTGGAATTCGTGCAATGGAAGAACTTCAAAAAGAAAATGCCCAAAAAGACACTGCAACAAATTCTATGTGTTTATTTTTGGGGATGAATACAGCAGGGTTTCAATTAATTCCGACAACTGTTCTTGCTGTTCTAGTTGGTATAGGATACAAAAACCCGACAGAAATTATTGCCCCAACACTTTTAGTCACATCTATTGCGTTTATCTCGGCAATAATTTTATCAAAAATTGCCCAATTCATAAGTAATAAAAAGGAGGTTAAAAATGACTCATCTTTTTAATCTTATATCTCTTTGGGCATTGCCGGTAATTTTAATAATTGTACTAACCTGCGGACTGATAAAAAAAGTTTCTATATATGAAGAATTCACTGACGGAGCAAAAGACGGTTTTAAAGTTGCTGTAAAAATTATTCCATATCTTGTAGCCGTAATTGTCGGGATATCAATGTTTAGAGCAAGCGGAGCTATTGAACTTCTAGCAAACATATTATCACCTGTTTTGACAAAATTTCATGTTCCATCAGAAACCTTACCATTAATGATTGTTCGCTCATTATCAGGTTCAGGAGCTTTGGGAATATTTTCAGATATAGCAAATACAGCAGGACCAGATTCATATTCAACAAAACTTGCTTCTGTTATGCTGGGAAGCAGTGAAACTACATTTTACGTTTTAGCAGTATATTTTGGAGCAATTGGAATTACAAAAATCAGATATGCTCTAATAATCGGACTTTTGGCAGATTTCATCGGGATTGCTGTGGCAGTTTTGGTATGTAACTACTTGTTTGCATAACATCAATCCAGCTTTGTGTATATTCTGATATTTCATTCTTAACGATTTGACGAACAACTATTGCATAATTTATATTAATACAATCAATTTTTTCAATTTCTTCCACTTGATAAGATTTACTACCACAATTAGGGCAAAAATCTCCTTCGGGAACAACTTCTCCGTTTCTAATTGTAGCTCGTTCTTTTACGCCACAGCATCCGCAACGTGTAATATACCAATGATTTTCAATCAGCTCTCCACAATCTGGACAATAACCAATATCTGTATCAAGCGGAACCTGATTATGCTGACATTTTTTACTGAAATTAAAAAGCTCACTCCATCTCATAATATAGTTATAATTAAATTATTTAATTTGTCCACAAAACGAAAATAAAACATATTATGTAAACAAATGTTACAGAATAAATAAACTCTGAAATCAGGTGTAAATAAAATACTTTATATAACTAAGAGAGATTTAATAAGAAGAGGACACAAGTTATGGCTATTTCAAATTTTCAAGAAAAGTTGTTATTCTACACTCAACAAAAAAGCAGAATTAGTATGCAATTATCTGATGTTCAAATGAGGCAATTATCTGCATCAAAAAATATTCAGACTAAACAACAAGAATTCAATGCAAAATTAAGTGCATTATATTACGATGAAGAATATGGATATGGCACTGATGAATATTCAGAAATGTTATTGCAGCTACAAAATGAACACGAATTTGAGCTTGCAAGTATAAACTCTTGGGAAGCTCAACTTGATATTGAAAAAGAAAACCTAGAGACTCAATTAAACGAAATACAATCATATGAAAGCACATGGCAAAAACTTTTAGCTACTGCAATAAAAACAGACTTTGTTTATGGTGGCATAGGCGGTAAATAATAAATAGTTTTAACTTCTTATATATAAAAGGCGCTGATTGCAAATGCAATCAGCGCCTCAAGTGATTCAATATTATTCACAAATCCTATGCTTTAGCACCTGATTTAGAAATAATTTCTTCTTCGATATTTTTAGGAACTTGTTCGTAGCATTGGAATTCCATAGAGAATGTACCACGACCTTGAGTATTTGATCTCAAATCAGTTGCATAACCGAACATGTTAGCCAATGGAACAAGTAGCTCTAACGATTACGTTACCTGTGTTACCTTGAGGTTCTTGACCTTCAACTCTACCACGTCTTCTTGAAATATCACCGATGATTGTACCTGTGAATTCATCAGGAATTTCGATTTCAACTTTCATCATAGGTTCAAGATACAAGGTTGAGCTTTTCTTGTACCTTCTTTAATTGCCATAGAACCAGCAATTTTGAACGCCATTTCAGAAGAGTCAACTTCGTGGTATGATCCATCGTAAAGTTCAACTTTAACGTCAATCATAGGATATCCTGCTAAGATACCGCCTTCAAGAGCTTCTTCCATACCTTTTCTTGCAGGTTCGATGTATTCTTTAGGAATAGCACCACCGACGATTTTGTTTTCGAATACAAATCCTGCATTTTCTTCAGCCGGAGAAATTCTAATTTTAACGTGTCCGTATTGACCTTTACCACCTGATTGACGGGCGAATTTAGAATCTTGATCAGCATTTCCTCGAATTGTTTCACGGTAAGCAACTTGTGGTTTACCGATGTTAGCTTCAACTTTGAATTCTCTCATCATACGGTCAACAATAATATCAAGGTGAAGTTCACCCATACCTGAAATAATTGTTTGACCTGTTTCTTCATCAGATTTAACTCTGAAAGATGGATCTTCTTCTGCAAGTTTTTGAAGAGCAATACCCATTTTATCTTGGTCAGCTTTTGTTTTTGGTTCAATAGCAACAGAGATAACCGGTTCTGGGAAAGTCATTCTTTCTAAGATAATAGGAGCTTTTTCATCACATAATGTATCACCTGTAGTTGTATCTTTCAAACCAACAGCTGCACAGATGTCGCCTGCGTAAACTTCTGATTCTTCAAGTCTTTGGTCAGCATACATACGAACCAATCTTGAAATACGTTCTTTTTTACCGTTAGTTGAGTTAAGAACATAAGAACCTGAAGTAATAACACCTGAGTAAACTCTTAAGAATGTTAAACGACCAACAAATGGGTCTGTCATAACTTTGAATGATAAAGCTGAGAATGGTTCTGAATCTGAAGAATGTCTTTCAGTTTTAGTACCGTCTTCTAATTCACCTTCAATAGCTTTAACATCAACAGGTGATGGCATATAATCAACAACGTTGTTCAACAATAATTGAACACCTTTGTTTTTGAATGCTGTACCACAGCAAACAGGAACGATTTTGTTATCGCAAACAGCTTTTCTTAATGCTGCTTTTAATTCGTCAACTGTAATTGATTCAGGATCTTCAAAGAATTTTTCCATTAAAGCATCATCTTCTGATGCGATAGCTTCAACCATTGCATCGTGGTATTCTTTAGCTTTTTCTGCTAATTCAGCAGGAATATCTTCTTCTCTGATATCTGTACCTAAGTCGTTTGTATAAATTTCAGCTTTCATTGTCATCAAGTCAACTAAGCCTGTGAATTGATCTTCAGCACCAATAGGCAAGTGGATAGGAACAGCGTTAGCACCAAGTCTGTTTTGGATTTGGTCAACAACTCTGTAGAAATCAGCACCTGTTCTGTCCATTTTGTTTACGAATACCATACGAGGAACTTCGTATCTGTTAGCTTGTCTCCAAACTGTTTCAGATTGAGATTGAACACCGCCAACTGCACAGAATACAGCTACAACACCGTCTAATACACGAAGTGAACGTTCTACTTCAATTGTGAAGTCAACGTGGCCCGGGGTATCGATAATGTTGATTTGGTGGTTTTTCCAAGTTGCAGTTACTGCTGCTGATTGGATTGTAATACCACGTTCTTTTTCTTGTTCCATAAAGTCAGTTACAGCTGCACCATCGTGAGTCTCACCGATTTTGTGAGTTTTACCTGTGTAAAACAAGATACGTTCTGTTGTAGTTGTTTTACCGGCGTCGATGTGGGCTGCAATACCAATGTTTCTAATTTTTTCCAATGGAGTTTTTCTAGCCATTTTTTCTTTTTCCTTTTTTATTTATATGTACATCGCTATTTTATATTTAGCCTCATAAAAATTATCCCATAAACATGATATTTTTCAAATAAAATCAGGTATTTTATGAAATATTTTTAAACAATAAAAAAGACCCTTAAAAAGGGTCTTTTTTATTTATATATTTTATAACTATTAAATTTCTATAGAACCGTATTTTTTAAACAAGTCAGCAGCTTTTGCTTGCGCTTCTTGTTCTGCTGTTTTTACATCATTTCTTTTAGCTGTCTGAAAACTTGTCCAATCATCCAATATTTTGGTTGCTTCAACAGCATTATCAAGCCCATAAGTTCCTTGTAGATTTTCATAAGCTTTTATCGCTGCTTCTCTATTAGCTAATTGTATTACAGTTTCGCAAGCTTCTCCTTTATGTTTTCCTCCAACGCCATCTGTACCGTCCCAGGTTGATTTAATTGTCAAGAATTCAGTATGAGGTTTTTCTTTTCCATGAATACCATCAACATAAGCATTAGCACAATATCTTCCATTAACTCGATATTGCAAACCATTTGCACCTTTTAAAACTTCTAAATCCCAATATTTAGTATCCGCAAGTTCTTCTCCGGCTTTACCTAGTTTTTCAAGAACCGTACTACCAGCTTTTGCCAAATCATCCGGAGTACATTTAATTTTTAAAGCCATCCCAAAATTTGGTGAAGATACATTGTTTCTAATTTCCATAGGGTAAATTCCTTTCTATTTATACATTCAAATATTTTAATATTCATAAAAATAAAAATTGCTAAATTTAGCTTATTTGTAAAGATAAATTAACAATCTAAATACCAACAGAAAGTCCGGCACAAAGATTTATGGATTGACCTGTTATCCCTTTTGCATCATTTGAAATTAAATATTTAACAAGTCCCGCAACTTCTTCAGGGGCTACAAAACGACGCTGTGGAATACATTCAAGAATTTCTTCTTCACTAAACTCACTATCGTCAATTGAACCTTTTCCAAGCTCAGTATCAACCCACCCTGGATTTATTGTATTAACAGTAATTCCATATTCTGCAAGTTCTAAGCCGATAGCTTTTGATAAGCCAATAAGTCCCGCTTTTGTTGAGGAATAAAGACTTGCATGAGCTTCCCCCATAACACCTGAGATAGAACCTATATTGATTATACGTCCAAACCTTTGTGATTTCATATGTGGTACAACACAATTTGAAAGATATATCGGAGCTTTTAAATTTACAGAAATAATATGATTTAATGAAGTTAATTCTACTTCATCAATACCACCATATATATATTCGCCGGCATTATTTATCAAAACGTCAATTTTTTTTTCTTTTATAATTTCACCAAGTTTAGTAAGTTCACCTTCGTTTGATAAATCACAAACAAAATATCCGGCACATTCTATTTCTTTTAATAATTGCTCATTTCTTGCTGTTATATAAACATTACCAAAAGTTTTCAAACTCTCAGCAATTGATTTTCCAATCCCTTTTGACGCTCCAGTAACTAATATATTCATATTTATTTAGCCGTTTTTGTAATAATTTTTATACTATCTTTCTTCAAAGTATCCAGAGCATGTAAATGAATTTTTTCATATTGAGCTTTTAATGCTAACGAATCCAGTGCTTTTTTATAAACTTTATTTGCCGAAAACGGATATTTATTAGCCTGAGCTTGTGCGTTAATCCTGTTATATTCAGCATCTGTAATTCCTGATTCTTTTAACTGTCTTTGAAGTTCAACTTGCTCTTTTTTATCTTCACGCATTTTTTTATGCCAACCGGAAGCTGCAGAACCAATAGAAACAACCGAAGCTGTTAAAATAATTCCTCCTAGAACACTTCCTGCTTTCATGCCAGCTCCTTACTTAATAATGAACCCTATAATAAAAGTACAAGCAATAAATATTAGACAAACAATAAATGTTAATTTATTCAAACCTTTTTCAGCACTTTTTTGTGAAGCAAAAACGTGAGATGCCCCGCCAATTCCGCCAATGCCATCACCTTTTGGTGAATGAAGCAGAACAAGGATAATTAACAACACAGCTGCTGCTGTTGAAATTGCCCATAATATATTTACCATTATTTAATTTTCTCCTTTTTTATAAAATGTGCTCTTTTTGAGTTTAATTCAATATTTTCAAAAGTATATAGCCTTGCCGGGCGCTTTGAAGATGATTTGGTGTACTCATCGAGCTCAATTAAACCGTCTGTACATAAAGCTTTTTTTCTAAAATTACGCTTATCTAATTTTTTATTCATAATAAGTTCATAAGCTTTTTGCATTTCTGTCAATGTGAATTTCTCCGGCAAAAGCTGATAAGCTACCGGACAAAGTTCTAGTCTTTCTCTTGTTCTTTTTATAGAATACTGAATAATTTCTTTATGGTCATAACCTAAAGGCGGAAGGTCTTCAATTTTATGCCAAGCAAGTTCCGGAGAGGAAACAATTTTAATATCCTCAGATCTTACAAGAGCAAAATAAGCACAAGTTATTACACGCGCATTAGGGTGACGAAGGGGATCACCGAAGGTATAAAGTTGTTCAAGATAAATATTATCAACATCTGTTTTTTCTTTCAAAACACGTAAAGCAGCTTCATCAAGATTTTCTGATAATCTAATATATCCCCCAGGGATTGCCCATTTACCTTTAAATGGTTCTGTCGTACGTTTTACCAACAGTACTTGAATATTGTTATTCTTAATAGTTAAAATTACTACGTCGACTGTAATCTCGTGTGTTTTTGTTACGCTGAACATTTAGTATAACCTTTTTACCCTTCTTATATATTTATATAATAAACATACGTAATACAATTAATCAAACTGTTAAAATATTTAATATTTGTTTACAAACCTCAAGGAGTATGCAACTTTTATATACTTTTTACCTTTATATTAATAAGGATATAAAAAGAGTACAAGTATGTTTGCATTCACACCACCAAACCTTTGTTGTTCCAATCCGTTTGGAGCCACAATGCTAAATCCAAAAATTAACTTCTGTCTTGGTATGGCAGCAGCAACTACTCCTATGCCAATGTATAATCCGATTATGGGCGGATCTTTATTTATGCAGCCATTTTCCTATCCGGTTATAACACAACCGTTATTTAGTTATGGATTTAACAATATAAACGCACTAACAGGACTTAATACTACACTTAACTCAAATTCATTTAATAACTATAATAATTTTAGCGGAATTAATACAGGATTCAACCTCAATTCTTACTTGAACAAATTAACCCAACAAATGCAAACTTCTAATTTTAAATTTAGTCTTAATCCATATTCCGGTCAAACAAATAAAGCTACAGAAACGGAAAAGCAAGGTTTAATAGATTATAATGCAGAAACTTCGAAAATTAAACCGGGATTATTAAAGGGTAATCTCGTTGGTAAAGAAGCAGTAATTACACAACTTTGCCAAAAATATAATGTTGACGTTGCCCTTGTTGTAACCATTATCGGACAAGAATCAGGTTTTGGAACAAGTAACTTAGCTAAACACAACAATTTTATGGGGTACCGTGCTGCCGGAGATTTAGGCAAAAGTGAAAAAGGATTTGGATATTTTTCAACACCTGAAAAAGGATTAGAAAAAGCTATCGCAAATATTGCAAAATATCCTGAAAGGTATGCTTCTGTTAAAAAAGCAGACATGAATAATATCGATGCAATAGGTAAAATATACTGTGAAGGTGATACATATGCATCTGCAATAAAAAATCTTTATAATTCAACTGTAAAAAATTATTTAGCTTAAGTATATTAATATTTAATTACAAAAAGTACATAATTTCTTGAAGTATTCAATTGTTTCGTGTACCTTATCTAATGTAAGTTATTTTTTGGAAAGGGAAAAATGGATAAGGGATATATAGAGAACGGCTTTATCGTTGATTTAACCGGCGCTAAAAAAACTTCTGAAGTAATTTATGAAATCTCAAGAGTTCTAGACATGCCGGAATCAAAAGATAAGCATATCTGTTTAAAATTAGGTTCTGTTGACCTTACTAAGACTGAACTGACAAGTGTAAAAGCCATGGTTGAGCTTATGGAATCAAAACTTGGATTTATCAGTACAAGTTCAACAGTAACATTAGAATCTGCAACAGCTTTAGGAATTAAAATATCAGAATTCACAACAAAAGTTGAAGCTCCAAGCTTTGATGCATTAGATACAGCTACCGAAACAACACCGGAAGTTTCTGATGCTTTAGATAATATTTTTGGAGATGAACAACCAAAAACTGCACCAATAAATAATGAAAAAGAAATTTATCCGGTATTGCAACACGATGAAATTATAGCAGAACAAGTTACAGAACAAGAAATAAAAGAACAATCTGATGAAGATATTACAGCTTTAAAAAATGAAGCTGAGAATCTTCCGACATTATACCTTAGAAAAACAATACGTTCAGGACAAAGTATTTCATCTGACGGCAACATTATTGTTATAGGTGATGTAAATCCTGGTTCTGAAATTATTGCAAAAGGTGATATCACGGTTTGGGGTATTTTAGGCGGAATTGCTCACGCAGGTTCTGATGGCAATAATTACGCAAGAATCAGAGCATTAAAACTTAACCCTGTCCAAATCAGAATAGGTGAAGTTTTTGCCAGAAGACCTGATACTGTCAATCTGCCATATGTACAAAAATCCAGTGAATACATACCGGAAGAAGCTTTTACATACAAAGGCAGTATTGTTATAAGAAAAATACACGAAGAAAATTAAGGAGATATAAATGACTGGTAGAGTAATAGTAATTACATCCGGAAAGGGCGGGGTAGGTAAAACAACTACTAACGCTAACATCGGTACAGCTTTAGCTAGAGCAGGTAATAAGGTTGTTATGATTGATACAGACTTGGTCTTAGAAACTTAGACCTGCTTTTAGGTCTTGAAAACAGAATTGTTTATACAATTGTTGACGTTGTTGAAGAACGCTGCAAACTTAAACAAGCACTGGTTAAAGATAAGAAAAATCCTAACCTTTGTCTTTTAGCAGCAGCTCAAACAAGAGATAAAACTGCAGTGACCGAAGAACAATTAAAAGATATTTGCGATAAATTAAAAAAGATTTTGATTTTATTCTTGTAGATTGTCCTGCAGGTATTGAACAAGGTTTCCAAAATGCTGTAGCAGGAGCAACTGAAGCAATCGTTGTTACAACTCCTGAAATGTCAGCAGTTCGTGATGCAGATAGAATTATCGGACTTTTAGAAGCAAAAGAAGAAATTAAATCTTACAAACTTCTATTAAACAGAGTTCGTCCAAACCTTATTAAATCAAACGATATGATGAGTGTTGAAGATGTTGTTGAAATTCTTTCAGCAGATTTAATCGGTATAATCCCTGAAGATACAGGAATTATCACTTCAACAAACAAAGGTGAGCCTATTGTTAATGATGAAAAATCTTTAGCAGGTACAGCTTACAGAAACGTAGCACAAAGAATTATGGGCGAAGAAGTTCCTTTCCTTAACCTTGAAGAAGAAACAAGCGTTGTTGCTAAGGTTAAGAAATTCTTCTCTAACCTGATTGGTAAGGAGAAGTAAGATGAGTGAAAATATTTTAAAAGAATTATGTAATAAGGTTTTAAGCCTATTTAAACAAACAGAATCCAAAGAAGAAAATGCTAAAGAAGTTGCTTGCAACAGATTACGTGTAGTTCTAATGCAGGATAGAACAAACCTTACACCTGAACTTTTACAACGTATGAGAAGGGAACTTGTTGAACTTCTTTCAAAATACGTTGAAATGGATAAAGATGCATTAGAGCTAAATTTTGATCAAGAAGGCGATCAAATGGCATTAATGCTATCTATCCCTGTAATCAGAGCAAAAGATGAAGCTGAAATCGAAGAAGCTTTAGCGGCAGATGACGAAGAAGAATCAGAAGAAGATAATGATGAAACTTCTACAGACGAAGAGTCTAATGATGAAAACGAAGAATCAACAGATGACAATGAATCAAAAGAAAATAATGAATCTGATGAAGAATTTGCTGAAACTGAAATAGATGAATCTGAAGACAATGATAAAGAATCTGAAAAGTAAAAAATAAGATAAAAAAACTGGCGGGATTTGAAAATCCCGCCAGTTTTCTATTTCCCTCTTAAAAAATCATGCCAATAGTCGCCATTACCTTCAGGACTTTTATTTTTTAATGCAAAATATGCACAAGTATGAGCAACATTTGTCATTGTTGAGTTACAATACTTAGATATTATTTTTTCATCTGTATTTAACAACGCTAAATTTGCCCATTGACTTCCTGTATAAGGTATTACTGCATTATCCTCCGTAAAAACAAATACAAATCTGTCAACTCCCCATTTATTTGGTTTTGTTACTCCATTGATATCAACACAAATTTTTGGACCATGATTATAATGTACATTAGCAACATCATCATATATTAATGCAACATCATCCATAGAATAATTTCGACCAACCATATCAGTAAAAACTGTAGATTTATCACATGGATATTGATTAACTTCTATATTATTTATATTTAAATTTTTTATATTGTATTTCTCATCAAAACCTCTTGTTGTAAGATTTGAATTAGTTCCCCCTTTAAAGTAATCCATAAAATGGCTTAATGTAGATGTTGAATTATTGCCTGTACTACCATAAATATCATCCTGATAATCTCTTAGCGGCATATCTGTATCGGCATAAAAAGTTTTTGCAGCTTGATTAAGCTCAGAATAAGTTTTCTTAAATTGAGATTCAAGTCTTTTACCGCGAAGATGATTACTTAAAGTTGGAATAGTCATTGCTGCAACCACACCAATTATACCCAATGTTATTATTGTTTCGGCTAATGTAAAACCTGAATTCTTCATAAATTACCCTACCTCATCTTTTATTATACTGATTATATTCAGTATTATACCGAATATAATATATATAATAACAAAAGTCAATATAATAAAATAAATTGTATGAATATGAAAAATTACTATGAACAACTTGCAAGAAATATGCGTATAGAACGTGCAAGATTAAATATTTCGCAATTAAAACTGGCAGAAATGGCTGATATTTCATTAGATACAATAAACTTAATAGAAAGAGGAGTCGGGAATCCAAAATTGTGTACAGTCATTTCAATAGCAAAGGCTCTAAAGGTAGATTTAAATACACTTATCAAAGTATAGAAAAAAGGCAACAGATTAAAAATCCGTCGCCTTTTTTTATTCAAAGTCAAACAAGTCTTTTGGTAAAACTCCCAATGTATCCGCAAGTATTTTTACTTTAGTTACTGTCAAATCAGTCCTTGCAATCTCAACCAAGCTAACCATTGAACGAGAAATTCCATCAGATGCTAAGTCATCTTGAGTAAAACCTTTTTCTTTTCTCAACCTTTTTAAATTTTTTGCAAATTTTTGTAAATACTCCTTGTTCATTTTTAAATTGTTTGTTACACTAGCAATTAATACAACTAGTGTCACTAGCAAAGGAGAAGAAAATGAGAAAAATTTTTACTTTAACAGAAGATGCTATACACTTAACAGTGTCACCGGTGTTGTTCTGCAAATCGTGGCTTGATACTATCAGAGCTAAACTTTACAGCTTAATGCCAAATCCGCTTGAGAATGGTTTTACACTTGCTGAGGTATTAATCACACTTGGGATAATCGGAGTAGTTGCAGCAATGACTATTCCAACATTGAATAACCACCTTCGCGGTAAAAAACTTGAATCGCAATTCAAGAAAACTTATTCTGAACTTAATCAAGCGACAAGAACTTTTTATGCAGATACAGATATGCCGCTAAGAGATTTTCAGGATGATATTTATGAAGGCACATGGAATTCAACAAAGTCATTAGCAAAATTTATGGAATATTACAAAGGTGTTACAACAAATACATCTTGGAACTCAAGACAATTTGACAAACTCCATAATTTAAAAAATTTGAATTTAAACAATCAGGAAATCAATCAATGGCCTTGTGATGAGTCAAACGTATTTGTAGATATAGTCGGAAGATTATACTCAATGGATAACAATGCAGCATTCTACAATATTTCATACGGTCCTAAAATTTGTGTAGATATAAATGGAGTAACAAAACCAAATAAATGGGGAGTTGACAGATTTGTATTTGTATTTACAGATAATAACAGTATTGTACCTTACACGGGCAGCAGCTGGAATGGTTTAACAAAGCAATTAACTGAAGATGAAGATATTGCAAAATATTGCAATACAGAAAGTACAACAGTTGTTCATAGCTGTGCTTATTTTGCACTAAAAAACAAAAGCCCTGACGGCAAAGGCAATTATTGGCATGATTTTTTAAGGGGAAAATAAAAAAGGTGCTAACTAAGCACCTTTTTAAATATTACCAGTCGAACTATTTCTATCATCTTCGAGCTGTTTTATATCAATATTTGAACTATCTTCTTCTGCATAATTATTAATCGTTGGGACATCAATTTCCACATTAACATCAGCATCAACCATTTCTATATCTGCCTTATCAAATTCTTTTGTCTTACCATCTTCTAATTTGACTGCGACTTTACCACTCATAAATTGAAGATAGCAAACCTTCCCCAAACCTTCTGTTGTCATAACAGAAGATCCAATCGGCGGCATACCTTTTGCGGCATCAATATAATTTGAATATTCATAAGTCAAGCAGCATAAAAGTCTTCCGCAAGTTCCTGAAATTTTACCTGGTGCAATAGGCATACCTTGATCTTTTGCAAGTTTTACATTAATTGTAGCAAATTTACGTAAAAAACTTGAACAACAGAATGGCTGTCCACAAATCCCTACACCTTCTAATATTGAGGTTTCATCACGAACTCCAATATGTCGAAGATCAATTCTTACACGTGTAAAGGTTTGAGTTAAATCCTTTAATAGTGCTCTGAAATCAACTCTTTCCGGTGCAGTATAATAAAATGTAATTTTACGTCTGTCAAAAGTAATACGACACTGAACAAGATTCATATTAAGTTTATGCTGTTTTACAAGTGCCTGACATTTGAAATATGCTTCTACTTCTTCTTTCTTTATTTCCTCTAGAGTTTGCAAATCACGCTGTGATAATGTTCTAATTACTTGAAGTGCTTCCGGTTTATTTTTAGCATTTGCCCAAAGTTGTTCTATTTGAGAATTAACTAAAAATACTTTTAGAGCTTCTTCACCTTTTTCGGTCCTTACAACAACCATCTGCCCATCTTCAAGTTTTATGGTTTCAGGAACATTTAGCGGATAATATGTATTTTTCAAATATCTTACAGCAAATTTCATTATACGTATCTTTCTTCTTCTTTCAGTTTTCTATTCATAAGTTTGACAAAAGTTCTTCCGGTGTAATATCAGTATAAACAGCTTCATAAATGGCATTTGATACAGGAACTTCTATATCAAGTTTTTTTGCAAGTTCACAAATAGCTTTTGAAGTTTTAACCCCTTCTGCTACAGAACCCAATTCAGCCAAGATATCATTAATTTTTTTACCTTTTGCAAGCATTGAGCCTACAGTGTAATTTCTTGACATAGGAGATGAACAAGTTGCAATTAAATCGCCCATTCCGGATAGCCCGTAAAGTGTAGAGGGATTAGCTCCAAGCTGCAATACTTACACGAACAATTTCTGCCATACCGCGAGTTAAAAGAGTTCCTGAGCAATTATCACCTAACCCCATAGTATGAGCAAAACCTGATGCTATTGCAATTACGTTTTTCAAGCTTCCGCCAAGTTCAACCCCAATAACATCCGTATTTGTATAAAGTCTGAATTTATTTGGTACATTACAAGCTTTTTGAACAAATTCAGCAGTTTCAATATCTTCACAGGCAACACAAGCTGCTGTTGGTTTACCTTGAAGAACTTCTTTTGCAAGTGTCGGACCTGAAAGTATAACAAGTTTTTGTTCAGGTAATACATCTTTGATAACTTCAGACATTCTCATCAATGACGGTAATTCAATACCTTTTGAAGCATTCACAAGAACTTGCTCAGATTTTATTCCGGCAGCTTTTAAATTTTCACAAACATCACGAGTACCTGAAGTTGCAACAACAGATAAAATAATATCTGCATCTTTAATAGCATCAGTTAAGTTTGATGTGATTTCAATTTTTGAATCCAATTGAACTTCCAAAGGTTTTGAACAGTGTTTGTTTTGGATTAAATCCTGCGATAAATCTTGTTCTCTACCCCACACTGTTATATTTTCAAAATTATCTGTCAAAAGCCACGCTAAAGTAAGCCCCCAACATCCTGCTCCAAGTACTGTTAATTTCATGACTTCCCGCCTTCCTCTAAACTGCTGTTTCTTCCGGTTTGATAATCCTGCGAAGAACTCCGCCGTGTTTTTTAAGTTCTAATCTTGCCGCATCGGCATCTTTTTTCATTTTTATCATAATAATTGCTGTTTTAATTTCCCAATCACACTTTAAAAGTGCACCCAAAGCTTCACTATGAGTAACTTCTGCAATTTGTGAAACAATTCTGATAGCTCTGTCTTTTAATTTTTCATTAACTGCTTTCAAGTCAATCATAAAGTTTTCGTATGTTTTACCGATTTTAATCATTGCTCCTGTAGACAGCATATTTAAAATCATTTTTTGTGCAGTACCAGCTTTTAGCCTGCTGGATCCAGCAATAACCTCAGGACCAACTTCTGCACAAATTACATGACCTGCATCTTGTGCGATCGCGCCATGAGAATTACAAGTAACTGCAATTGTCGCAGCTCCAATTTCATCTGCTTGTTCCAATACACCTAATAAATACTTAGGATTTCCGCTAGCTGAAATAACTACACAAACATCTTTATCTGTTAAAATTTTTGCATCCGTTTTACCGGCTTCAAAACTATCTTCCGCTCCTTCTACAGCGTTTAAGATTGCACCGTTTCCGCCTGCAATAATTCCCTGAACCATCGAAGGTTCAACACTAAATGTAGGTGGACACTCAGAAGCATCTAAAATACCAAGCCTGCCTGATGTTCCGGCACCAAAGTAAAATAATCTTCCGCCTTTTAGGAAAGATTTTGCAATAATATCAATAGCACTTGCAATATTTGGAGCTTCATCACCAACAACTTTTGCAACTATTAAATCTTCTTCGTTCATTTTTCGAACCATATCGATAGTTGATAACAAGTCAATATCTTTCGTGTTTTCGTTTCTGTACTCGGTAATTGCTTCTGTCATTGCCCAACTCCTTTCCTAAAACCTAACTAAAGGTTTTATTAAACTAACTTCACCAAATTTGCCATTTCGATTGCAGTTTTTGCAGCATCAGCACCTTTATTTCCGGCTTTTGTACCGGCACGTTCTATAGCTTGTTCAATATTATCAGTTGTTAAGACCCCGAATATTACAGGAACACCTGTTTGTAAACTTACTTGAGCCACGCCTTTTGACACTTCTGCTGAAACATAGTCAAAGTGAGGAGTTGACCCTTTAATTACAGCACCTAAAGTAATAACTGCATTATATCTGTTAGACTTTGCACATTTTTGAGCAATAACAGGAATTTCAAACGCTCCTGGTACTTTTACAACATCAATATTATCCAAACTTACACCGTGACGTTTTAGTTCATCTATTGCACCTTCCAATAATTTAGAACCAATAAAATCATTAAATCTTGCAATAATAATACAAAACTTATCATCAACAGATGTTGTTAATTGTCCTTCGAACGTTTTCATTATACCTACTCCTTAAAAATACCTTCTCGTATATAAATTTTACACGATACAAGGTTATTTTACAAGGACAGAGCCGAAAATCTTATAAAAAATATATAAAGCAACAAGGATTAATAATACTCCGCTTATTTTCATTATTGTTTCAGAAATTTGATAAAATTTCTCATTAGATTTCAATTTAGAAGTCAAAAATCCAGCAATAATAAGGATTAAGCCTTGTCCAACAGAAAACAGAAACAACATAATAACTGCATAACTAATTTTTGCAGACATTGAAGCAAACGCCATAATACTTGCCAAAATCGGTGTTGAACAAGGGGTTCCGATAAGCGCAAAAACTGCTCCTAAAATCAAAGGATATAAAAAATCATTATTTACTTTATTTTGCGGAATTTCTTTTACTATAACAGGAAGTTCAAATTCAATTACACCAAGGATTTTTAACCCCATAATCATTACAATTGATGCTACAATTAGTGCAAAATAAGGATTTCCGACAAACATTTTACCGGTAAATGCACAAATTCCACCAATAACAGCAAAAACTAACCCCGTACCGATTACAAAAATAATCATTTGTAAAAGTGTACGCATAGGTTTGGCCTCAGAATACCCGCCTATATACCCGATTATTAACGGAAGCATTGACAAAGAACAGGGCGAAATTGATGATATTAACCCGCCTAAAAACGAGGCTCCAAATAGTATATAAATACTTGATTGATTAGTAAATAATTGTGTTAAATTTTCCATTATTTAAGTCCTTTTATACACTCATCCATCTCATCTGCCGGCAAAGCCCCTTCTATACGACGAGCTTGTGTTCCGTCAGAATTCAACATAATAACTGTCGGAACTAAAGTTACATTGTATTTTTTAATAAGTGCATTTTTCATATCATTGCGGCTATCAACAATAATTTCAGTATAAACAATTTTATCACCGTATTTTGGCATAATTTCTTTGAATACTTTCTCAACTTCTTTACATTCAAGACACATAGTTGATGAGAATTTAATAATCTGCGGTTTTCCGTTAGCCTCCGCAATAACAGATGTATCACGATTAAATGTCAAACCAAAAAATGCTAAAATCGGCAAAAATAATATCGCTAAAATTGTAATAAGTGATTTTTTATTCATAAAATTGCTCCTTCTTGTTTAATACCATATTATTACAAATAAGGTAAAAATTTTACAATAATCATCTGGGTAAAACATAATAAGCATTTTACATCTTTATGGATGATTTCAAATGAACAAATTAATAGTTTAATCGTTATATATGTGGACTATGAGGATTTCAATGAATAAACTTGCCAAAACCGCATTAACTATAGCAATAGCACTTGTGCTAAGTTCACCTGCAACAGCACTTGAAGATATAAAAGTCGAACAAGGTTCAATACTTTCATTAAATGATTGTATTACCGTCGCATTAAATAACAACCCAAATATCAAAAATGCACAATACAATTATGGAATTTCAAAAGCAAACGTTAATATTGCACGTTCAGAATTTTTTCCGACAATAGGAGTTGGAACAGGTTACAACGTAAACGATACCAGCACAAGACGAAATTCACTAAATACAAATACGTATTCTGTAGAAGCACAATTAAATCAATTACTATGGAATTTTGGCAGAACAAATGCCCATATAAAAATGCAAAAATTTTACATGATTGCAGATCAATATTACTTTGATAATACTGTCAGAGAAACCATTTTTAATGTAAAACAAAAATACTTTGAAGTTCTTGCAGCCCGCGCAACAGTTGCAATAAATGAAGCCTATGTTGATATAAACGAAAGAAACTATCTTAGAACAAAAGCATATTATGACGAAGGCATAAAATCAAAAATCGACCTTGTAAACGCAGAAGTAACCCTGAGTGATTCAAGAATTACTCTTATCCAATCACAAAAGGCTTACAAAAATTCTCTTGTTAACTTAAATAATGCAATGTATCTTGCAAACGCTCCATCATATTCTATCGAAAGCACAGAAGAATTTAATCTCCAAGATAATGTTGCACCTGTTGATCTTACAAAAATTACAAAGCCGTCAGAAATTAAGGTTAACCATATCCCGGCAAATGTCGAAGATGCAAAACTAATATCTTCAGTTGAAAAACTTGAAGTTCTGACAGATTACAAGATGTCAGAATTCCCTTATTCTTTTGAAGAATGCATAAAAATGGCATATAAAAACAGAGCTGACCTTAAGGCATATTCTTCAACCCTTGATGCAGTTAAAGAAAATTTATTATATATTAAAAGAAACTATTACCCGGAACTTTCTGCAACAGCAGGTTATGGATTTCGCGACACAAACAGAACAAATTCATTAAATGTCGGTGTAAATCTTTCAAGCTCTGTAAATATAATGAACCAAAAATCACGAGTAGATGCAGCAAAATTTCAGGTAAACATTGCTGAAAACTCTTTAAATCAACTTAATCAGGACATATATTTTGAAGTTCAAAACGCATATATAAATATGATAGAACTAGAAAAACAAATCCCGCTTCTCGCTGTCAAAGTTCGTCAGACATTGGAAAATTATGAACTTGCAGAAGGCAGATATTATGTTGGTTTGGGCGATTATATCCAATTGCAGGATGCTAAAGTCAATTATAACAACGCTCAATGTTCTTATATAGAAACTATTTATAAATACAATGTAGCAAGAGCAAATTTAGAAAGTGTTATGGCTCTACCACAAGAAGTAACTATAACACTAGAAGGAAAATAATATGGATTTACAAGAAATTAAAACTAAATATCTCAAAAAACGTTTTATCATCCCTGGAGTAATTGCATTAGTCCTTGGCACAACTTGTATAGCAAATTTTAATGCTAATAAAATTACTTATCAAACAAAAAAGCTTGAACAATGTACAATAACTGACGTTGTTGAAGCCTCCGGCACAATCAATCCGGTTAATACATTTAGTGTTGGTTCTACTGTATCCGGGCTTATGAAAGAAATCTATGTTGACTTTAATTCCGAAGTAAAAAAAGGGCAGCTTTTAGCACAAATTGACCCTGCAAACTTTCAGGCATCAGTTGAACAAAATAGAGCACAAATAAACAACGCGGAAGCAAACCTTGCAAAACTAAATGCTCAACTTGTTATGGCAGAAAAAACATATAACCGATATAAAAACCTTTATGCAAAAAACTTCATTGCCCGCAGCGAACTTGATCAAGCTGAAAGTGATTATCTTGCCCAAAAAGCCGCAATAGGTGCTCAAAGAGCTTCAATTGCACAAGCACGCGCGACTTATAATACAGCAATGACAAACCTCGGTTATACAAAAATAATAGCCCCTGTCGATGGTACAATAATTTCCCGCGATATAGATGTTGGACAACCGGTTGCCGCAAGCTTTCAAGCGCCTGAACTTTTCAAAATCGCCCAAGATTTAACAAAAATGCAAATTGAAGTTAACGTTTCTGAAGCTGATATCGGCAGAGTAAAAGAAGGACAAGATGTTGAATACAATCTTGACGGATACCCGGATAGCACTTTTTATGGAAAAGTTACCCAAGTCCGACTTGATTCCACAACAACATCAAACGTCGTTACTTATACTGTAATTGTAAGTGTAAGCAACGAAGACTTGAAACTTAAACCGGGAATGACTGCAAATGTATCAATTATCACAAAACGAAGCGAAAATGTAATGTGTGCACCAAGCATAGCTTTAAAATATTCACCTGATATTAGCGGTCAAAAATACCAAAACCGCGGAATATGGATTCTGGATGACGGTAAGCCAAACAGAATTGATATTCAAGAAGGTTCAAGTGATGATACAAATGTTGAAATAATTTCTAAACGTTTACGTATTGGAGATGAAGTTATTATCGGCTCATCAGGCGGCAAAGGTGTGAAAAAGCCTCAAACATCCCGTCGTGGAGGGCCTCCGGGAATGTTCAGATAGACATCACCGGACGGGGTAATTTGCGACCAACTACCTTGAAACTTGCCCCAAAGGACTTACTCTATATAAAAGGATAATTATGAATTTAATAGAAGTAAAACATGCAATAAAAACTTATCAAACCGGTGAAGATTCTTTTAACGCATTAAATGATGTTTCATTTAGCATTAAAAAAGGTGAATTTGTTGCAATTATGGGAACATCAGGTTCAGGCAAATCTACCTGTATGAATATGCTAGGCACTCTTGATAAACCAACTTCAGGCAGCTATTTTCTTGATGGTGTTGATATGCTTAATCTGAATCACGAGCAACTTGCGACTGTAAGATGCGAAAAAATCGGATTTATCTTCCAAGGATTTAATCTAATATCAAGAACTTCTGCACTGGACAATGTATGTTTACCAATGATTTATAAAGGAGTTTCGGAAGAAGAACGGATTGAGCGGGCGAAATGGGCACTAAGTATAGTAGGCTTAAAAAACCGCGAGGACCATATGCCAAACCAGATGTCCGGCGGGCAGCAGCAGCGTGTGGCAATCGCACGAGCTATAGTAAACGATGCACCGCTTATCTTAGCGGATGAACCTACAGGCAATCTTGACACTAAAACAAGTATTGAAGTTATGGAGTTTTTTGTAAGATTAAATGAAGAAATGGGGAAAACAATTGTTCTTGTAACCCACGAACCTGATATTGCAGAATATACAAAACGAATTATAAAATTCAAAGACGGAAATATAGTTCTTGATGAAACTAAAGACAAATGGCTTTCTCACAAAACAAGGGAGACCTAATATGCTAGATTTTAAATCAATATTCAAAATGGCAACCGTGTCACTAAAAATAAACAAAATGCGTTCAATCCTTACCAGTTTAGGTATTATTATCGGAGTCAGCGCAGTAATCATAATGCTTGCTGTAGGTTCCGGTGCAAGCAAAAAAATCGCAAAAGATATGGAATCTATGGGAAGTAATCTTCTTATGATACGTTCAGCCTCAGCAAAATCCGGCGGTGTCAGAATGGGTTCTGGTACCAGACCGACACTTACAATGAAAGATGCGCAGGCAATAGAAGTAAAATGCCGCGGAATTTTAGCTATTGCTCCGTATTCATCAGAATCTAAACAACTAACTTACGGTAATCAAAACTGGTCAACATCCGTAGGCGGAACTACGATGCCATATTTTATGATAAGAAATTATGAAATAGAATCCGGCAGGGGGTTCTTACCTGAAGATAATAAAAACAGCACCAAAGTTGCAATAATCGGCCAAACTGTATCCACCGAATTATTCGGAGATGTTGATCCTATAGGGAAAACTATAAGAATTGGAAATGTTCCATTCAAAGTTATAGGACTTTTGAAAACAAAAGGATCAAGCGGAATGGGACAAGATCAAGATGACATTGTTTTTATCCCAATAACTACAGCTCAAAGAAAAGTTTTCGGAACAGATTTTCCTGGGACCGTCAATATGATTGCGGTTAAAGCTCAAAATGATGAAGTTATAAATATTGCACAAGAAGATATTACAGAACTTTTAAAACAACGTCATAATATCGGCAAAAATCAGGAAAATGATTTTGAAATACGCAATCTTGCAGAAATGCAAGAAACAATAAAATCTGCAACAAAGACAATGTCACTTTTGCTAGGTGCAATTGCAGGTGTTTCTCTAATTGTTGGCGGAATCGGTATTATGAATATTATGCTGGTATCTGTAACTGAAAGAACTAAAGAAATTGGAATCCGTATGGCAATTGGCGCCAAAGCATCCGATATCAGGATACAATTCCTTATTGAATCCTTTTTACTTTCAATGATTGGTGGACTTATAGGAGTTTTTGTCGGGGTGGTCGGAGCACTTTTAATGCAAAAATTTGCAGGAATGAATGTTGCTATCACAATAGAATCTATATTACTTTCAATGGGTTTTTCAGCCGCTATCGGTATAGGATTCGGCTATTATCCGGCATACAAAGCATCACTTCTTAACCCAATTGACGCCTTACGTTATGAATAGATTTCAGTCTTAGCTAAAAACTCTAACAAACTCACAACTTTTGTTTTACCACCGGTTAAAATCAAACCTTGCTTAAGCCCAAGAATACAAGCCGGGCAAGTTGTAATAACATAATCAGCATCAGTATTAATAATATTTTTAGCTTTTTGTTTAGATAATTCAACAGATAATTTACGATTTTTTATGGCAAAGCTGCCTGCAAATCCACAGCAATTATCATAATTTTCCATTTTAACATATTCAACATTTTCACAATTCGTAAGAATTTTCTCCCAAAACGAGTCATCCCTTAAGTGACACGGTTTATGAAAAGTAACTTTAACAGGCCTTTTTAATCGAAAATTTACTCCCTGTCTCGCAATCAAATCTCCCCATGAATAAACATTCAAAGGTTTTATATCTTCAAAGTATTTAGAATAATCTCGCAAAGTACTTTCACAACTAGCACAATCCGTAACCAAATAATCGTATTCCATATCCAGTAACTTTATATTTTTCTTCACAGCTTGCTCATATCTTTCCAAATTACCTTCTGATAAAAACGGTATTCCACAGCAATCAAAATCCGGCTCAATTATTTCAAATGGCAAATCCTTACATATTTTATTTAAATAATTATCAGTTTGTGGACAAATTTTATTCACACAACCTTTAAAATACACTATTTTTTTCTGTGGCGATTTTAATGTTTTTTTCTTTGGTCGAAATGGCGCAGATAAAATTGCACCCATTTTCAAAAATGCTTCAAAAACATAACGGCTCTCAAGAAAATTTATAACCCTTGCCAATAATGTATCTTTCATATATTCATACTTTGCAGAAGATAAAATTTGGCAAACATCAATTCCACTCGGGCAAAATGTATTACATTTACCGCACTTTAAACACATATCAATATACTTGTTAATATTTTTTGAAAGTTTTAAATCCCCCTTTGTTACCCCATGCAGCATAATAAATTTACCTTTACTTGCCACACAGTCGTTAGGATTGATTTTAAAAAGCGGACAAACAGATTCACAAAGCCCGCATTTTGAACATTTATTTAAATCATCTTCAAACTCTTTCAAATACTTCATACCAAGATTTTAACACAAAATATAAAGAACCCCCACCCTAACCCTCCCCCTTAGAGAGGGAAAATAACACCAGTAATTCCGGACTCACACCGGCTTACGCAAAAAACCTGCGGAGCTGAACTATTGAGAGGACTCAGAAACAATTGGTAGCGACATTTACCCCTATTTACCCCTAGAAGTGCATGTCAAAACTAGGATTTCTGCCATTAATCTTTTCATCTTCCATACGCATAGCAGAACCAATTGTGAAATTTTGGGCATTTGTTCTATTAATCTCAAACGCAATATTACCGTTAAAAACTTCTTCATTTTCTTCTAAAAATTCAAATAATGGTGCTGCAGGAGATTTTACAAGTTCTTCCAGGGTTTCACCTGCTTGTTGTAATGTTCTTTCCGGTATTCTTACATTCATTCCAAAAGGTTTATACGGTCTATTAAACATGAAATTTGAATCTGACATAACTTTGCCCTTTTTATTAACTAAGATTACATATGTTATCGGCATTTTTTTGAAAAAATTTAAGATTTCCGTTCTTTTATTAAAAATTGTTAACTAAAAAGACAATTTTATAACAAAAAAATACTTTATATAAATGTAAGGGAAATTTTTGGGGAAACTATGACAATTCAAGCAACCAATAATCCAAATCTATTTATCAGTGTTCAAAAAGCAACACAACTTTACGGGGTTTCAAAAGAAGATTTAAAAACTCTTAACCCAGATGGTGATGATAAAATTACATATAAAGAATTGCAAGCTTATGGCATTGACAAAAATAAGCAGTTAACCAATTTCTTTACTACCAAAATCAACGGTCCTGTTGCTGCAACCGAAGTAAATAAATGTGCTGCAACAAACCCGTTTACAGACAATCTAAAAAATGCATTTACCATAAATCACAACCAAGGTGAATTATCACCAAGAGTTGATTCAGACTTAGCGCCAAGCGTTGTAGGAAATGTTCTTCCTAGACTTTATGCTTAATTTATTTACCTAATTCATGAGCTTTTTTAGTTGTTTTATCAACCACATCATAAAACAACTTATCAGAATGCTGTTCTTTCATCTCGCAAATTCCGACATAGGTGCATCCACCTTTTGTTGCGACATTATCTATAAGAGTTTGAACAGTAGTTTCTCCACGGTTGAATACCATTTGTGCAGAACCCAGTGCTGTTTGAGCTGCTAAAATTAGTGATTTTTCATAGTCTAACCCGAGTTTTTCACCGGCACGTGCCATATCTTCAATAACTTGATAGAAAAACGCAGGTCCTGAACCTGAAATTGCAGTTACAATATCTATCTGAGATTCTTCAACAGTAATGCATCTACCAAGAACTGACAGTAATTCTTCAATTAAATTTAAATCCACATCAGATGCATTTTTACCTTTGCAAACTCCAAACATACCCAGATTTACCAATGCCGGAGTATTTGGCATAACACGAATTACACGATTCTGCGGAATTATATTGCCGATTTTTTCTGTACTTACACCTGCTGCAATTGATACGACAAGTTTTTCAACATTCAAATGGTCTTTAATTTCTTCTAAAACCTCAACAACAGAATTAGGCTTTGTCGCAATAAAAACTATATCAGAATTTTTTACAAGTTCCATATTATCAGTCAAAACTTCAATACCAAGCCTTTGCGATGCAGATTTTGCAAATTCTTCACTAACTTCAGAACCTTTTATACAAAAATTTTCAGCAGCCTTAGAACCCAAAACCCCTTTAATTATAGCACTTGCCATTTTTCCGCATCCGATAAATCCTATGTTTTTCTTCATAATATTTAACCATTCCCTTCGTATTTTGTTGACTAATAAGTTTGTTTACTATAACATTTGAATTATACGACAAATAAATAGTAAAAGGAAATAAAAAAATGAGACGTACACTAGAAGGAACAAAAAGAAAAAGACAAAACGTAAGCGGTTTCAGAGCAAGAATGTCAACTCCGGGCGGACGTGAAGTTATCAACAGACGCAGAGCTCGTGGCCGTCACAAAGTTGCTATCACTGCTAAAAACAGAGCGTAGTGGAATTTTGCCAGGGTGGAGTGTAGCACCCCAAAAGGAGCTAACACTCAAATGTCATTGCGAGCCGTAGGCGTAGCAATCCAGCCTTTGTTGAAAGGAAATAGCAGGTAAAAATGCTTCCAAAGCAATATCGCTTAAAAAAAAGATCAGCTTTTAAAGCTACATATAAAGTTAAAAACTCCTCCCATTCGGGTGGAGTAACTTTGTTTGCAGGAATTTTAAAAAAAGAAAACTACCCCACAAAAGTAGGATTTGTAGTAAGCAAAAAAGTTCATAAACGCGCAGTAAAAAGAAACAGACTTAAAAGACTAATGAGAGAAAGTTATAGACTTTTTTTAAAAGAAAATAATCTTGGTAATTCTCAGAAATATATGTCATTAGTATTTGTTGGTACAGATCGCGCATTAGGCAAAAATTTTAAAGAAATAAATAATAGTATCAAAAAAATACTGGGAAAAATTTAGAATGCTTGAAGGGGTTTATGTAGACAATATAATGATGCACTCTGAAACACGAGCGTATCCTGCTGAGCCGCAATACACAGCAGGTCTTGTAACAGGAACCCAGTCGTTTTATAAATATTCACTAAGGGAATCATCTTATCCGACCCTTACTTTGGTAGACGAAATTGCCGACAAAGACGGGGTTATAATACCCCCGGGGCATTACGAACTTGCGCTATCTGACGAACGGGATTTTCTTATACTTATGCAATCCAAAAAAGCTATCGCTATAATTCCTGTTTTTAAAGTCGAAATTGATATGTCCCAATACGAAGTGGTACGTGATAAAAAAGCATTAAAAAAACAGAAAAAAGAAGAAAAAGAGATTGAAAAAACTAACAAAAAACGTGCAAAAACAGGAATGCCACCAGTTAATGAAGAACAAGACATCTACCAAGAAGCCTCAATAGAATACATCCAATCCGGTTCTTATTACCTAATACGCTACGAACGCGGGGACGTAAAAGCTTGGGGTGCTGTTAAATAACTATTTTTCAATCCTCTCAAGGTGAATAGCGTAACCTAAAATGTGGCATATTTGCTGAAATTCCTCCAACTTTAAGGCATTTCTTCTGACTTTACAGGAAAATGTACTTTGAGGAATTGTTTGCCCGTCCGCTTTTCTCAAATTTTCTAACAAAACTTTTTGTGTAATATGCCCTTTTGCCATTACTAGCCGCATAATTTCATCATTATTCCAAGTCGTTATATCCATACTTTAAAGTATATATTATTGACAATGAAATAAATAACTTGTATTATTTTATTGAAATATTCAATATTAATATGAATTGTTCAATATATTATTAAAAACAGGAGAGCATATGAAAAAAGGGTTCACACTTGCAGAAGTGCTTATAACACTGGGAATTATCGGAGTAGTTGCGGCAATAACAATTCCCGGGTTAATGACAACTCACAAGAAACACGTAACCGGAGCAAAATTAAAAAAAGCTGTTTCAACAATCAACCAAGCAATAAAACTATCTGAAAACGAAAATGGGGAACTTGAAACCTGGGACAAATCACTACCAAAAGAAGAATTTGTAAAAAAATACTTTAGCCCATATATGAAAATAATGAAAATCTGTACAGTTCAAGATACATGTGGTTACGGCACAGGAAATGCCTGGAGTTATCTTAATGGTACCCAAGGTGCAAATTATAATTCGCCATTTAATAATGGACGTACGCCATTTATCGGAATGGATGGTATCTTATACGCATTTGGATTTTCACCACAATCGCTATCTACAGACAATGATAAAATCATCATTATTGACATAAACGGTTCCGAAAAACCTAACAAGTTTGGACAAGACGTATTCTTTTTAATAAGAAATGAAGAAGCAGATTCTGTAACACCTTATGGTGCAAATAAAGGTGCTGTAATAAAAACAGATTGCAGCCCGAAAGGTACAGGAATGTATTGCGCTGCCTGGATTTACCAAAACGGCTGGAATGTTCCCTCAGGCTACCCTATGAAGTAATAACAAAATAAGTGTTATCGCAAGGGCTCTAGCCCGTGGCAATCTCATTAACATTGCGCAACTTTAACCCCCACTTCACTTCTCCTCTCCCACAAGGGCGAGGGTATAAATATTGTCATTGCGAGGAACAAAATTTATAATAAAAAGAATTTTTAATGTATAATCATTATAAAAAAGCGGGGGGGGCAAATAAGTATGAAACCAAATGAATTACAACAACAGTGTATTGATAACATAGAGGGCAAATACCTGGTTTTAGCAGGCCCGGGAACCGGTAAAACATACACAATTATCCAACGTATCAAATCAATGATTGAACGCGGAATAACCCCTGAAAAAATTCTCTGTCTTACCTTCACAGATGCCGCCGCAACAGAGATGAAATCACGCCTTGAACAAGAATTAAACAAAATAAATACCGGAGTAAACATTTATACTTACCACGGTTTTTGCTACGACATCATAGAAAACAATTCTGATGATTTTGACCTGCCGTCAAACTTCAAAATAATCACAGAAGCCGTATCAAGAGCATTCATCAAAGAATGTATAGAAGAACTTAATCCAAAAGCTTTTCGTAACACAAATAACGACCCCTACACATTTATTGATAAAATTTTTAACCGCATAGAAATTATCAAACGTAACCGCTACACAAAAGAAGAATACTTCAACAACCTGGAACAAAACCCTGACTGGGTTCCACAGCTAAACAAATACCGACTTGAACTTGAAGAAAAACGCAAAAAAGGGGCAACACGAACAGCGACGTTAGAGAAAAATATCAAAGAACAAGAAGATAGAATTGCAAAAGCAAAAGAATTATGGGACTTCTACGAATTATACAAATCAAAAATGGAGAAAAATCGTTACTTAGATTTTAACGATATGATTGGTTTTGTACTGGACAAGTTCGAAATAAGCCCGGGCTTTTTAGACAGAATTGCAAACAAATACGAATACATCCTGGTAGATGAATACCAAGACACAAACCAATCCCAAAACTCAATCGTTTTTAATCTTACTAAAGCACTAAAAAGTGAAAATGTTTTTGTCGTTGGTGATGACGACCAAATTATTTACGGATTCCAAGGAGCAAGAATCGACACTATCGAAAAATTCTTGACCGAATTTCCTCAAACACAAGTTATTTGCTTGAAAAATAATATGCGCTCGACACAAAATATACTTGAAGCTTCCCGAGCAATTGTAAAACAAGACACAACAAGACTTGAAGCTAACCCGAAATTTGAAAAATATAATATTTCAAAAGAATTAATCAGCGTAAATGAAAACTTGAAAGATAAAAATATAAAAGTTCGCTGTTACAAATACGCAGATATACTTCAAGAATACAACGAAATAGTTGATGAAATTGAAGCCCTGATAAATTCAGAAAATTGTCCGACAAATAAGGATTCCAAAGAAAAAGATTTATCACAAATTGCAATACTTGCTAAATCTAACGCAGAACTTGATACCTTCGCAGAACTTCTAAAGTCCCGAAATATCCCGTTTGAAATAAAAGAAGGCAAAAGTATTTTCTCTATAAAATCATCCATAGTTTTGTACTATTATTTGCAAATGCTGGTTAATCCTGAACTTAATTCAGATAAAATTTTTAAACTGCTTTTAAATAAACCGTTCAGCATTCACCCAAAAGACTATGCAAAATTATTTGAAAATAGTTCAATAGATAAAACATTCATCGATTCAATGAAAAAAATCCACCCGTCAGAATTCATTGAACCCGAAAAAATCGAAAATTTTGTCAAAGTTTACGACTACCTGCAAAACTTCAAATCAAACGAAACTCTAAAAAATATAGTTCTTGAAATTGGTGCCAAAACAGGAATCTTTGATTATTACTTGAATTCTGAAATTAACAGGTGTGAAAACATTGCAGGACTTAAAAAACTTACAGATGAAGCCTGTGATTTTTCTGACATAAGCAAGCAGATTAATTTGGAAGATTTTGTTGAATACTTGGATATCGCATTCAAAGACGGAATTGAAATAAAAACGGCAAAAGCTCCGGTTGCATTAAACGCAATCCAGCTTTCAACATATTACAGTGCAAAAGGTCGTGAATTTGAATACGTATATATGCCAACACTGCTTAGCAAAAACTGGGAAAACAAAAAAGAACAAGGCAGATATGATGTTCCGGCAAACCCAAGTGAATACAAAGATGAAGAAGCTCGCAAAAGTGCTAAATATATAGATTGCATAAAACTTTTATACGTCGGAATGACACGTGCAAAACATACATTAAGACTATCTTACCCCGAAAGTTCTAATGGCAAAGCACAAAACCCTACGAATTTTATTACAGAAATTCAAGACCTGTTTGAAAAAGAACCAACACCGTTCACTTATGACGTTGATTCTTTTTGGAACCAAATTCAAAAATCTATAGTTAAACGAGATTATGATTACAAAAAGGATTTTCACTCAATGGTTGACAGCCTTCTTGAATCAAAACATTTCTCACCGTCATCATTTAACATCTATATGAAATGTCCAAGACAATATCTATACAACAATATTCTAAATCTTGCAAAAAAGGATAAAACATCAGATGCGCTAAGTTACGGCTCCGCAGTACACGCCGCCTGTGAATTTTTAATCTCTCAAGCAAAGAAAACCGACAATTATCCAACAAAAAAAGTTTTTATTGAAGAATTTAAAAATAAACTGTCAACACTTCCAATGACAAGCCACGAGCAACGTGAAATCCATATTGGACGCGGAGAAAAAGTCCTGGATTCATTCTACACCCATATTAGCGCAACTCCTGTTCAAAACCTGCATGATGTTGAAAAAACAATAGAAATCGAACTTGACGGGATAAAATTCAAAGGTATTATTGACAGAATCGACAAAAACCCAGATGGAACATACTCTATAATTGACTACAAAACAGGTAAAGCCAAATCTTCAAAAATAATTTGCGATGGAGGCGAACACGAAGATTATTACAATCAAATCGGGTTATACAAGTACTATTTTGAAAAAATTACCGGAGAAAAAGTTAAAGATACAACATTCATTTTCCCGGAAGAATTCAATAAAAATTTATCACTTGTATTAACAGATAAAGATTGTGAAAATATCATCCAAAAATTTAAAACTGCAATCTCTGATATTCGAGAATATAAATTTGAGCCGGTACAAAACAGGGACACAAATAAACAACCATGCCAGTACTGCCAATATCAGGAATTTTGTAACCTGGAGATTGTTTAAAAAAACATATAAACAGTGACAGACTCCGGCTCTGAGGCCGGAATGACGTTAAATTAATGTCCCCCACTGGAGGGGGGACCGAAATCTTTGATTTCGAGGGGGGGGAGTCATTGCGAGGGCTTTAGCCCGTCGCAATCTCATTATATCAACATCGTCCAACTTGTACATTATGAGATTACTACGCTCATTTCATTCGCTCGTAATGACAAGAATAGCACGGCAGAAATTCTGTCATTCTGAACTAGCGGATTTGCGTACGTATGAAACGAAGTGGAATTCGGATAGCGAACAAATTGAGCATACTGTGGCAAAGCCACAAATGCGAAACTTTGTGAGCGTGGAGCAAATCCAAGACGATTCAGAATCTTAGAATTTTTGCCGTGCTGATATGAAACCACCTCACCCTAACCCTCTCCTAAAAGGAGAGGGAACTGCATGCAATTACCACATTTACCCTCTACTTTGCAGATTTATTTTGAATATATTTATCAATCTTCTCTGCCATAAACGTAGAAAACATCGGTAAAATTCCATAGTAAATTCCTGCAAAAATTAACGCCGGACGTATTATATTAATACCCTCAACATATTTCAACACTTTAGGGTCGCTTAAATTCATTTGTTTAAATTTATCAATAAACTTATCAGTTTTCTTCTTAATCAAATTATCGATTCCATAGCCCAAACCAAGTGTTATTCCTGTTGAAATAAAATTATTATATATAAGCGCTTTTTTCCGATTTTCTTTAATTTTATCACTTTTATTCGTCAAATAAGCAAACGAACTTGTCAAAAGAATATCCGTTCCGGCAGTAACATGTTTTGCAATATCTTTATCTTTTTCCTGATATTTTATCGCCCATTTTTGGATTCTCGGATTATCGATAAATTTAGCAATACCATTTGTTAATCCAGTAAACCCGACCTTTTTGCCTTGAACCGTCTGCGGTAATAGTTTACCTTCTTTTTTAACAGTTTTTTCTTTTTTCGTAAACATTTTATCCATAATAACAGGAATCAAAGCAAGTGTAAGAACGGTTTTAGGTATTGCTGTAACGACTCCTGTTCCAAGCTTCATCGCTTGTGTTATAAGCTTATAGCTTCTTGATTTCGCAAGTTCTTCGCCTGAATTTTGCAAATTTTTAATAGTTGAATCTTTCAAATATTTTCCAGGATTTTCGTCTATTTTTTTTACCATACACTCAATCGGAAGCGCCACAGATTCAACAATCCCAAACTTAATAAGTCCTGATGCAATTGAATTTGACATAGCATATTGCTTGTTTTCTTTTTCAACGTCAGGAGTTTTATGTATAGCATACGGACGAACAACTGTAGACATCACCAATGCCGTTGTTGCAGAAAAACTTATACCGTGCTCGGAAACCCTTTCCAAACCTTTCAATAGTGTTTTATTCGTGAATATTCTATTTGTAACTCTTTGTATCGGCATTTTTAAATCTCTAATATTAGTAGACACCACACAAAGTAAAATGTAAATATTCCATTATCATAAAATTTACGTTATAATAACAACAATGAAAAAATTAGTTGAATTTATACAGAAAGAATTTAGCGGCTGGGGCAAAATCGAACGGATAATTTTCCCGCTTGGAATAATATCTGTTGCACTAATTTCTATATTGATGAACGACTCTAAAGTTGCACTAATTTCGGCAATTTGCGGAATTAGTTATACAATTCTTGCCGGGAAAGGCAAAATTTCTTGCTATCTTTTTGGATTATCAGGAACACTTTGCTACAGTTATATTTCTTTTAAAAACGGACTATATGGGAATTTAGCACTATATCTTATGTACTATTTTCCAATGCAAATTTTGGGAATTTTTCGTTGGAGCAAGCATCTTAAAAAAGATTCACAAGAAATTGTCAAAACAAGATTATCAACCAAAGAAAGACTTATTTATTCTATAACATTGACAACTGCTTGCATTTTGGGATACTTTATACTAACAAATCTTCACGATGCAAATCCATTGATTGACTCAATAACTTCAGTTCTATCTATCGGAGGTTTGCTGTTAACTGTAAAACGCTGCATTGAACAATGGCATATTTGGTTTATTGTAAACCTGCTTTCAACAATTATGTGGATAGAAGCATACACTCACGGCTCAAACTGTTTTGCAACAATCCTGATGTGGGGAGCCTACACAATACTTGCAGTTTATTTCTATCTAATGTGGAAAAAAGAAGAGCTTGAAAGGTCAAATTAATAAGATTTATTAAGCTAAATAATCCAAAATATCAAAATAAAATTTCCCTGGATTTATAATTACATGTAATAAATGTAAAATTTTTTAATTTTAGGGGTATTTATGAAAGTTGATGCAGTAAAAAACATTAGTTACAGAACAAAAGTATATGATAACAGCACCGGTAACAAATACCAAACGCAAGTGAACCCAAATTATTCACCTGCAATACAGTTACCGAACTACGAATCAATGTCTTCAAAATTCCCGCTAAACATCCCTAGTTTTGGCGGGAATTTTTCAAAATCAGACGAATTAAACCAAAGTTACCTCCAGCAAATTGAAGCCGCCGAAAAGGAAATCAAAGCTTTAAAAAGCGAAGGTGAAAGTGCAGCCGTAAAAAAAGCCAAAGAAGAAAATGCTTTTTATGATGATTTTAAGAAATTTAGTACTACTTACTGGGATTTAGCAAAAGAATGGGCAGATAATGCAGAATCCCGTTGGAGAGATCAGCACGGCTGGTGGTATAGAGTCCGTCACCAAGGTGAATTAGAAAGACTAAGGGATAAAGAATGGGAATATTACTATTCAAAATCTCGTCGTGCAGATGAAATCCGTCCTCGATACGAATCAAACAAGGCATTAATAAATCTTGCAAATGTTAATAGTGAAGCAAAAGAAAAACGAATAAAAGAACTTGAAAGTCTAATTGACAAACTAAAAAAACTTATTGATTATGTCGGATTACGCAGAAGTATAGATGAAGCACTAAGTGGTCACGGCGGACTAAACGACAGAATCGCCGGTTATACACCTGTAAAAAACAAAATAAGAAAGTTCATTGAATCATTAAGTGCGTCAAAAGATAATGAAGACGCTTACGTATCCCCTTGTGTAATTCTTTACGGAGACACCGGAACTGGTAAAACAACTTTCCTACGCTCAATAGAACACATGGCATCAGATGATGTTGAAATTATCAGATTTGATAATAATGATAATGAGCCATTTAAGGAAAGATTTAAAGAAGCAAGCCAAGCCGCTAAAAAACGTTACCAAGATACCGGAAAACGAACAATTCTTTTAATGGACGATGCTGAAAAATACTTCTGTATGCCAGAAATCGAAGCAAAAAAATATTACCAAGACGAACTTGACGAAGCCGATATGGAAAAACTTGAAATAATTAATAGAAACGGTACAAATGAAAACGTCAAAGATTTTAAAGCAATACTCGATGTGTTATCACAAGTTCCTAAAGACGAAGATAGCGGTGATTCTTACAAATCTGCAATGAGTATATTCATTACAACAAATCATCCGCACCTGATTGACAGGCAACTTATTAAACGTCCGGAAAAAATGGATGCTTACCACGTTGGACCGGCTAGCGGAGATGATTTAAACGCAGTTGTTAAATTCTATTTTAAAGATAAAGCAAAAATCATAAACGATTTAAAAATGTTCAAGGATAGACCTGATATGGAAGCAGCAATAGACAGTATTCCAAACCTTGATATTGATGCAAAAAGCGCAATTAAAGAATACTTTAAAGCAAACAAAGCTGATATGCTGGAGATTGACCCATCTGACGTTGATTTTGCACAACTAACAGAAGATATCCAACCGACAGAAGAAGATGGCGCGTATTCAAACGTTATGATTAAGCGTATCTCATTTAACGCATTTGAAAGATATTTGCAAAACCCTGAAGAACCATACCAAGTTTATTTCTATGATGAACTTTGCAACTCTGCTAGAGATATTGAACCTCAAAGATACAGAAGATATCTTGAAACCGCAAATTTTGTTAACCTATACAAACAATCTCAGCAGATTAAAAATATTGAAGACAGATTAGAATTTGCAAAACTATTAGACAAACGCAACAAACGGCTTATCTCAAAATCAGATGCAGCAAGTCTTGAAAATTTCTTGCAACAAATGAACATTAGGCTCCAAGCTCTTGAAGAAAAACAAGCCGCAGGAACCCTCTCAGAACATGAATGCGTAGAATTTGAGCAACTAAAAGAACAAGATGAGCTAAGCAAAAATCCTCAATTATTGAAAGAATACCTTAGAAATCACAAAAAGGAAGCCTAAATGAGAATTGAAAAAATAGCACAATACAATAGCTTAAAACACGAAAAGGCGCCAAAAAGTTCTGATTCGAAAAATTATACTGCTCAAAATTTCTACAAATCACAACAACACACTCCAAGTTTTCAAGGGAAAGGAATTTTGCGTTCTATAAAAGATTTTATCCACGATATTTTTGAGCCTGAACCTGAACCATCTCACAAGCGAAGAATACGACCATTACTTAGAGATGAACGACCTTGGGAAACTCATCAGCGAAAACAATCTCCGGCAACGAAACCAATAGAAAAGAAACCGGTTGAAGAAGTAAAAACAAAACCCGTAGAAGAAAATGTCGAAAAAAAGCCATTAAAGGAAATCCCTAATCGTTATGCTCTAATCGACGAATACGACAGACGCACAAAAGCAAGAGTTGAATTTAGAAAAAGAACCCAAGGAAGGACTCTGACGCCTGATGAAAAAATCGAAAGAGACAGATTAAGACAGGAATGGAGTGATATCTATCATAGGCTTATTCCGGAACACCAATCTATTATCAGAACTAAAACCGCAACCGATTTTACTAGTGAAGCTGAAAAGCAAGATTATATTATGAATTATGTTCTACAAAGAATGGATATGAGTGAAGAATCTGCTCTTGACGCGCTTAATATGTTTGAACAATTCGGATTCCGCGCGGATTTCCCGAGAGATGATATTATTATTGATACTACAATGACCAAGTTAGGCTGCGGAATTTACACTATTCCAAAAGAATGCCGTTCCGATAAACTACTTAGAAGATTTATTGATGTTTTTGGTAAGTTTGCGGATAACAAGAGCAGAAGACACCCCGATGATAATGAACTTGCTGCTGTGTTAACCTCTTTTGTAAAAAAAGGTCACGATATTCAAGAAGACACTGTCCTTCGCGGAATCGAACTTATGAAAAAAATCATCTGCCAAAAAGCCAATTATGAAAGATTGGACAAAGTTCTAGTATCATCTTTTGATGCTAAATTCAAAGATTCTCAACCTATCAAAGACGCTCTTGAGGAACTCCAACAAGTTGCTAAAGATTTGAAATATATTTTAGGAGCAGACGACAAATGTTAATCTCAAGAATTAATTTTACATCTTCAAATTTTGATAATTTTTCGTTAAAGAAACCGGCACAAAACACACATTCTGCGACCCAACCGGATAGTACGCAAATAAACCAAACAACTCAAGACGAAAAAAGAAATAACCTAAAAAAATATACTTTAATTGGTGCCGGAATCCTCCTAGCAGCAATTCTTGCGTTTAAAGGAAAATCCATTTTAAACAAATTTAGAAAAAAAGCTGAAATCCCGGAAATTAAGCCGCAACAACCCGAGGTTAAACCAACACCTGTGGAACCGGTAAAACCTCAAACAGTTGAAGTCATCGAAAATGCAACTAAACCTAATCGCTATGCTCTAATCGACGAATACGACAGACGCACAAAAGCAAGAGTTGAATTCAGAAACAGAACCCGCGGAAGAGCTTTGACGCCTGATGAAAAAATCGAAAGAGACAGATTAAGACAGGAATGGAGCGAAATCTATCATAGGCTTATTCCGGAACACCAATCTATTATCAGAACAAAAACCGCGGCTGATTTTGCTAACGAAACTGAAAAACAAAACTATATTATGAATTATGTTCTACCAAGAATGGATATGAGTGAAGAATCTGCTCTTGACGCGCTTGATATGTTTGAACAATTCGGATTCCGCGCGGATTACCCTAGAAATGATATTATTATTGATACAACAATGACCAAGTTAGGCAGCGGAATTTACACTATTCCGAAAGAATGCCGTTCTGATAAGCTGCTTAGAAGGTTTATTGATGTTTTTGCTAAGTTTGCGGATAACAAAATCAGAAGACACCCCGATGATGATGAACTTGCTGCTGTGTTAACCTCTTTTGTAAAAAAAGGTCACGATATTCAAGAAGACACTGTCCTTCGCGGAATCGAACTTATGAAAAAAATCATCTGCCAAAAAGCCAATCACGAAAGATTAGAATCCGCTCTTGTTTCCTCTTTTGATGCTAAATTCAAGGATTCTCAACCTATCAAAGACGCACTTGAGGAACTTAAAGTTATTGTTAAAGATATGCAGTATAGATTGAGGGCGGACGACAAATGATAGTAACTCCAATCAAAACATATTCTTATAAAAATTTTGAAATAAAAACCAACTACAGCCGGGAAATTCCAACACCGGCAAAAGCTAAACACGCTGCATTCGAGTTTAGCAATATTAGCAGAGTATCATTTCTTGGAAACAATCAAAACTGGACATCAGGGCTCCTTAAAGGCTATGATGAGCAATTAAAATATATGCAAAGCATTTTAATTGACCCGATAAAAGACAAGACCGCAGTAGCTGCACCAATCGTTATAGTTTATTCACCTGATAAAGATGTGGCACAACTTGTAAAAACCAGCGTTGAAAAATCTTTAACACCAACTGTAAATAAAATTAACGCAAATTCCAATAAACCATTCGCTGAGCAAATAAACAATGCACTAAATGAAGGGCGGAACCAATACATTTCAACAGGCAAAAAATCAATCCTAATGCTTGATAATATTGAAAACTTCACAAGCACCTCAGAGAAAGATATTCAACGACTTAAACAAGATTTTGGAGATATTTTCACTCCGGAAGATTTTGAAAAAATACGTCAAAACGGGAACAATATTGAAAATATAAATATTTTAAAAAGCACGGCAGATTACTGTTCAAATCTTCCAAAACGCAACAGTGACGTAAACTCAGCAACTACAATTTTTTCAATAAGTGAAAATCCGCAAATTATTGATTCTGAACTTTTACGCAGACCTGAAAAGATTTATACAATTGTTTTCCCGCCGCTTTACGGAGAAGCTTTTGCACAAATGTTAAAAAATGAGGTTCTAAAACAAGACTATTTTGTTCAAAATATAAAATATCTTCCAAATAAAGAAATCGAAAAAATTGAAATGCCATATAACAGTTGGCGAAACTTACAAAAGATAAAAAATAACACGGACAAAAATCCGCTAAACTTAAACACCCCCAAAATTCCGTTTGATGTAATTGCTGAATTCTGCTCGCCTGATGATAAATACGGAGCATTTTTAGCCAAACAAATTCCGGGAATCGTTCAAAAAGCAACCTACAAATATATCGAAAATCCTGAAAAAGAGTTTCTGCCATATTTGTTGAAAGAATTAAAAACAACAAAAAGACTTCTTACACCACAAGATTTAGAACGAGAAAACAAAATTAAAAGCTTTGTTGAATTTAAGCAAGAAACCAGTATTATTAAAGACCTTAAACAAATAGATAAAATGCTAAAAGCATACCAAGCCGGGTTTATTTCTTCAAAAAAAATCAGCAGCCTTGTATCAGAAATTGTAAATGCTGAAATTGAATCAATTAAAAATGAGACAACTCAAGAAAATATTTTTGCCGGGTTAAAACATAAACAAATCTTAGATAAATTAAAATCAGATTACATCCTATCAAGAATCGACCAACTCTCTGAAAATCGCTATAAATTTTCATACCAAGACGGAAAAACAGATTATGTAGACTTATACCTGGGTTCATTTGGCTGGGGCAAAGAAACACTTTGGGTTGATTCAAGCGATATAAAAAAAGTTGAACTAACCAAACATTTTATTAACGAAATAAAATCCTTAGATGAATTTAAAGATATCAAAGTAATAGAATTTCCAACAGACGAAAAACCAAATAGTGAACTCTACAAGCCAACAGGAAGATTAACTATTGATAAAAAACCAATATATTTTATGAATTTAGAAGACAAAGATATAAGTGAACAAGGAGGCTAAGAATGAAAATTAATCCAATTACAATGATAAGTAACAATGTTTACAAGGTTAATTTCAAAGCTCAAAATAATGACGATGAATACGTTTATGTTCCATTAATTTGGGACAACGAAAACTACGACAGCGTAGAATTTTCGAAACCGCAAAATCAAAGACAACCGCAAAACGAAACACCACCTGAAAGCCAACCCGGCAATCCTCAAAATGCAAACCAAGGCTCTAAGTTCAAAAAAATTGCAACAAAAGCCGCAGGCGCCATTGGTACAGTAACCCTTGTTCCTGCCGGAATTGAAAAAGTTGCAAAAGGTGTAGAAAACACCGTTACAAACACTAAAGATTCCATAAACAACACAATGGATTCAGTGGCAGAAATCAAAGAACACGCACGTTCACTATTCCATAAAGACAAAGCTCAAGAATCAGTTAATACACCGGAACATACAGAACACACAGAATCATTATTAGCAGGTGAAGCTCCTGTCCAAGATCACAGAGATTTTGACAGAATTCACCAAGATAACCCTGATTCTCATGAAGTTATAGATGACGTTGATTCTGAAATTGAAGAAACCCACCAAGATGATGGTTTAGATGAAGGATTCTATGAAGGTTAGAAAAATGATTACAAAAATTCAACCATATCAAATAAATTTCAAATCATATAAATTCCCGCAAAAGCCTTATGAGCAAAAGGGTTACGTCCAATCGCAACAAATTCCGAACGAAAGCGATATAATCGAAACTACGCTAAGCGCTATTCCTGAAATAAAAAACCAATCAAATATCTACGCAACAATCGGGAAAATATTTGAAAATGACGGACTTTTAAATCAAGCTAAAATGTGTTTTGAAAAAAATGCACAGCATTTGCTGAACCAAAAAGCTCCAATTTCAGAAATTCAAGATAACGAAAATGATTTAATTCGAATACACGATAAAATCCAATCTTCACTAGATATAAAAGGATAAAATATGAAAGTAGAATTATTAAATGCAGCGAAAATATATTTCTCATCACAAGCAAGTGATGATTATGCACGTCTTTCCGGCAAAAATGCAATGAAAAATTATGCAAATAAAGAGCGCCAACTGAAACAAGAAGACGACGAAAAATACTTTGAAGTGCAGCAAGTTATATATAACTCACTACAATCAATGGCTTCTTACGGCAAATATAAAGCCTTCAAAAGCCTATTTAAACATATAGAACAAGAAGAAGAATTAAAACACGATTCTTATCTTTACAACAGTGCCGGAGATGTTTATAAAGCAGAATACGACATTGAAAAAGCACACCAGCTTTACGAAACAGCCTACGAACACGCACAAAATACCGATGAAAAGACATTCTTTGAAATTGAACGCAATTATTTGGAATCCTGCCTTCAATTAGATAAAAACATCGACCAACAACTTGAAACGATAAAAAACCGAAACTTACCTAATTCAACAGTAAACTACCTGGAACTTGATTCATTCAAAAACCTTAAAGAAGGCAACAATGACAAGGCAAAAGATGAAATATTAAGCGCATATTTCATTGCAAAAAACAACGATATTGTAAACGACAACTTGTATTACAAAGCCGCAGTTATTATGTCTTCTGATTCAAATTACGAAGAAAGCACAGCAATTTGTAAAAACAGACTTGATAAACTAAAAAAAGAAGGTAAAACCTTCACCCACGAGTTTTTGAACTATTTAACTCTACTTGGAGTAAATAATTCACACGACAACATACAGTATTCATCTGCAGCTTTTGAAAAGGCAAAAAACACACTGCAAAACGCACTGGAAATAGAAAAAAAGGTTAATGACCCGATTATTAAAGAAGAATTAAATTTTAATCTTCTAAAAATAGATTATATAAATCCGGATAAAGATACAATATTTAGCCGCTCAACAGAATTTATAAATAACTCAAATAACAATTTCCACCAAAAAGTCATTTGCGAAAACGCAGCAGAATACGCACTAAAACTTGAGAAAGATAAATTATTCACAAATCAAGAAAGTAAAGAAATTGCAAAACCGTATTTTGACAAGTTAGAAGAACTTTTACATAGTGACGAAAATTCTGACAATAAAGAACTGATAAATTTATATATTAAATTACAAGAAGTATACCCGGAACTAAAATCAGAATATTCTACAAAATTAAATAAATTAAACAACAACTATGACCTGCCGTTAAAACAAATGTTGGAGAATATAAAATATCATCTGAAAAATAACGACGAAGACACCTTACAGAAAAATCTTAACAGCATAATTCAAGACAAAGGAATTGATGAAATTCGCAAATGTGTAGCAACTAACTACAAACTCCTATTAAAAATCGGCAAGGGTATCGATTTTAGCAAATCAACCAACGAGCTTACGGAAAATATCAACAAACTATATGAAATTTATAAAAAAGATTCTTCAAATAAAATTCTTGCTGAGCATATTTATGACACCTATAACAGACTCTCAAATATTCAATATAACGCCGGAAGATACGCAGATTCAACTAGAACATCTTACAAAATAGAAGATATCGCAAAGGATTTGAATCTGTCTCAAACAGAACTTGAAAAAATAAAAGTCTTTTCAACTCTTCGAAACTACAAAGCAAAATTCTATTACGATGCGGAAAAAAGATGCCTTGAATTCTTACAAATGATTAGCGGAATAAATAAAGACAAGGCAAGAGATACTGAAATTAGCGAATTTATTTCAGGAAAGACGGACTCTGAATGTAGAAAAATTGCTTCTACATTAGAAACTCTTGGAATTATTAACCTGAAAAATAACAATTATAACGATGCTAAACAATATTATCAAAAAGCCATTGATTTAAGAGAAAAATTAAGTTCAAGAGATATTTATTTAGCAAATGACTATGCTGCACTTGCAAGACTGGCAATACTTAATGTCGAAATTTTTGGAACATCATCAAAAGAAATGCACAACAAATGCCTCGCAATTCTTGATGAAAAATTCCCAAATGAACAAATCACCCGGGAAGAACACGCTTTCCATAAAGAATATTACGGATTCGGGTTTAAATCGTTTGGGAAATTTATGCCTTGGCGTGATGATAGCGCAATAATTGATAAATTCAAATGTTATAACAGGGAGTTAAACATATGCGAATAGATATTATAAAACCAGAAATCCACACGATTCACAACAACAGAAAAACTAAACCAACTCAAGTAACTTCACCTGTTATAAACTCAAATAACAGTTCAAAAAAACTGCCAAACCTTGGCTATTATGTAAGTTTCCAAGGATATAACGAAGATAAAACATTTGTTTCTTCAACAAAAAAAGCGCTGGATAATACAATGCAAAACGTTTTAAATTATTACAACGAAGATAATTACGAATTTGAAGATGCCCTTGAAATTCTCCACGACAATAATATTGAAGAATACAACAAGGTCATAAATTCCGACAAAAATTTCAAAACTTACGAAAAAGATTTTGATACATTTAATCAAATCACCCTGAATTCAATAAAAGACGTTCAGTATGGCAAATCCATATTCAGCAACTATTGGAGCGAAAACAGCTATATCGGAAACACCAAAACCGCAGATATAATTAACAAAACAACAAACTCCAAATCACAAAATATAAACGAAACATTAACAAATCTTGATTACGAAACAAGTAACCAACTCAGACAAAACCTTATCCTTGAATGGTTCAAAACCGAAACAAAAATTTTAAATAATTCAGAAGATATAGTTCATCAAAACAATAAAAAACTATATGCGGTTTTAGAAAAACAACTTGGAGCATTTGAAACAAGAAAATACCTGAAACAACAAGAAAGTTATTATACAAGAGAATTTAACAAAGTAACTATTGACAAAATCTTGGATAACAAAACAACGCAAGAGCAAAAACTTGAAGCCTTCAACACAATTTTAAGCTACATAGAAAATCAATTAAAAACAGAAGATGCCACAAGTTTAGAATCTCATCTTGAAATAATTTCAAAAGTTCAACAAAACCTAAAACAAGGAATTCACAAAGAATCCACAGATTATGTAGAAAAGGATTTTAAAGCACTTTATGAAATTGCAATATCAGATTGGCAAAAAACATCACTGCCATCTCTTATTAACCGCTCCCTAAACCGCGCAATTTATATAAACGATTCAGAAAAGAAAACTCCTGTAATGACGACTATTCCGGGCTACAGCGAGCTATCTCCTAATCAAAAATATTTT